>Ga0207954_1000522_pt1 | contig 13190 bp, 11 predicted proteins | sample CryBogmetaGMA0M_FD_184547 | JGI IMG/M metagenome (GOLD analysis project Ga0207954, IMG submission 184547) | Freshwater microbial communities from Crystal Bog, Wisconsin, USA - MA0M (SPAdes) | ecosystem: Environmental > Aquatic > Freshwater > Lake | place: Crystal Bog, Wisconsin, USA | collected... | reverse complement strand
GGCCCGGGGAGCTTGATCGTACCAGTCCGCGAAAAAGTCCCACCGAACGTTTTTCCCCGACTTGCTAAGGTAGTCCGACGCCCGGAGCAGAGCATGGACTCCTTCCGACAGCCCACCGTGCAGGCCGCCGACGACACGCCGGCCGAGGATCGCGCCCTGCGGCCGCAGCGGTTCAGCGAGATGGTCGGCCAGCGGGCCGTCTTCGAGCGGCTGTCGATCGCCGTGGATGCGTCGCGGATGCGCGGCGACACGCTCGGCCACATCCTCCTCGACGGCCCCCCGGGCCTCGGCAAGACCACGTTCGCGACCTGCATCCCGCGCGAACTCGGCACCACCCTGCAGATCGCCAGCGGGGCCGCCCTCGCCGCGCCGAAGGATCTCCTCCCCTACCTCACCAACGCCTCCGAGGGGTCGGTGCTGTTCATCGACGAGATTCACCGGCTGCCGATCGCCGTGGAGGAGTTCCTCTACCCCGCGATGGAGGACTTCCGCATCGACATCACGCTCGGCGACGGCGTCTCGGCGCGGACGATCAACATGCCTTTGCGGCCCTTCACGCTCATCGGCGCCACGACCCGGGCCGGGCTCATCTCGGCGCCGCTCCGCGACCGGTTCGTGATGCGTGAGCACCTCGACTTCTACCCGCCGGAGGACCTCGCCGAGATCGTCCGCCGGTCGGCCGCCAAGCTCACGCTGCCGATGGACGACGCCACCGCCGACGAGGTCGCCCGCCGCAGCCGGGGCACCCCGCGGCTGGCCAACAACCGCCTCCGCTGGATCCGCGACTACTCGACGAGCCGGGCGGAGGGACGGATGGACGTGGAGGTGGCCCGTACGGCGCTCGAGATGCAGGGCATCGACACGATCGGCCTCGACGGCTTCGACCGACGCTATATGGAGACGATCCAGCGGGTCTTCGCCGGGGGACCCGTGGGCATCGAGGCGATCGCCCACACGATGAGTTCGGCCCCTGACACTCTCGAGGACGACGTGGAGCCCTATCTTCTGCGGTGCGAACTGGTCGTCCGCACGCCCCGCGGCCGGCGGCTCACGCCGCGGGGGGAGGAGCACATCGGCAGCCACGGCCGGGGCGGCCCCCAGACGCGGCTGTTCTGACGGGCGGCCGCCCCGCGGATCGGTTTTCCCGGGGCGATTGACCACGCGCTGCCCGGGTGGGTAGAGTACGTGACTTCGATCAACTTCCCACAGGTGGCCCCATGGCAGTTCCCAAGCGACGGCAGTCCAACCAGAAGACCCGCTCCCGGCGGGCCCACGACTTCCTCACGCCCAAGCAACTGACGTTCTGCGCCACCTGCGGCAAGGCCGTGCCGACGCATCGCATCTGCGGCAACTGCGGCCATTACAAGGGACGGCCCGTCGTCGCGACGGAGGACTGACTCCCTTGGCTGCCGCGGTCCCAGGAAGCGCGGGCGCGGCCCGAGAGAGCGGGGCGGATGAGCCCTCCGTTCCCTCTCGCCCTGCCCTGCTGTTTCCCGGCCAGGGAGCCCAGTCCGTCGGCATGCTCGGTGCCTGGTGCGATGGTCACGCCGGGGCGTGCGACCTCTTCGCCCGGGCGTCGGCGATCCTCGGATACGACCTCGCTGCCGTGTGCCGCACCGGTCCGGCGGAACGACTCCATTCCACCGCGGTCGCCCAGCCGGCGATCCTCGTCACGAGCCTCGCGGCGCTCGCGGTGCTCGAGAGTCGCGAGCCCGCCACCGTGGCCGCCTGCCCGATCACGGCCGGGCTGTCGCTCGGCGAGTACACGGCGCTCGTATTCGCGGGGGCCATCGACTTCGCGGACGCCGTGCGGCTCGTCGATGTTCGTGGCCGGGCGATGCAGGCCTGTGCCGACGCGGGCGGGGCCGGCGACGCCGGCAGCGGCATGGTGGCCGTGCTCGGGCTCGACCGCCAGCGGATCGACGGCCTGTGCGCCGAGTGCCGGGGCGGCGACGTGCTCGAGGTCGCCAACGTGCTCTGCCCCGGAAACGTCGTCGTGTCGGGGACGACCGCCGCCTGTCGTCGGCTCGAGGCGGCCGCGACCGGGGCCGGCGCGATGAAGTGCGTGCGGCTGGAGGTCGCCGGCGCGTTCCACACCCGGCTCATGCAGGCGGCGGCCGACGCCCTCCTGCCCGCCCTGGCGGCGACGACGATCCGGCCGCCGCGGATTCCCGTCGTCAGCAACGTCGATGCCCGGCCCCACCGGGATCCCGACGAGATTCGGGGCCTGTTGGCCAGGCAGGTGTGCGGCGTGGTCGAATGGCAGGCCTCGATGGAATATCTTCTGGGCACGGGCGTCCGGTCCGTCGTCGAGGTCGGTCCGGGCCGCGTGCTTCGCGGCCTGCTCAAGCGGATCGACCGCAGCATCGCCTGTACGGGGGTGCCGGAATGACGGCCGCCCCGGGGGATCGTCCGCGCCGGGGCGGCGGTTTCGAGGGGCGCGGTCGTCCGCCGGCCCGCACCATCACATGAGAGGGGCAGCATGACAGACGCAAGCAAGCAGGCCGCGGCGACGGAGCCGAAGCGGTTGCGGGTCGATCTTTCGGGGCAGGTGGCGCTCGTCACCGGCGCTTCGCAGGGGCTCGGCCGGGCGATCGCCGAGTCGCTCGCCGCGGCCGGCGCGTCCGTGGCGCTCGTGGCGCGGAGCGTGGGCAAGCTCGCGGACGTGGCGGCGGGCATCCGTTCCGCCGGCGGCCGGGCCGAGGAGTTTCCCTGCGACGTGTCGCGGGGGGAGGAGGTCGCCAGGGTGGTGGACGCGGTCGTCGAGAAGCTCGGGCGACTCGACGTGCTCGTCAACAACGCCGGCGTCACGCGGGACACGCTCCTGCCGCGGATGAGCGACGAGGAATGGGACGACGTCCTCACCACGAATCTCCGGGCGCCCTTCCTGTTCATGCGGGCGGCGAGCCGGCCGATGATGCAGCAGCGGTACGGCCGCATCGTCAACGTCGCCAGCGTCTCGGGGCTCATCGGCAATCCCGGCCAGGCGAACTACTCGGCCTCGAAGGCGGGCCTCGTGGGACTCACGCGCACCGTCGCGAAGGAGCTCGCCGGCCGCAAGATCACGGTCAACGCCGTCGCGCCCGGGTTCATCGCCAGTGACATGACGGCGGCCCTCGGCCCCGCGCTGCTTGACGAGGTGAAGAAACGCGTGCCCGCAAAACGGCTCGGCGAGGCGTGGGAGATCGCCGAAGCGGTGCTGTTCCTCGCGGCCCCGTCGTCGGCCTACGTCACGGGACAGGTGCTCGTCGTGGACGGCGGGCTCATCGGCTGAACGGCCCCGGCCGCTCGGCCGGCCAGGGAGCGCCGGCTCGCCGCCGCCGGCCCGACCGCCCGCCCCGGCTGGCCGGGGAAAATCCCGCGCCGGCCTCCGCGTCGTGGTGAAACCCGCGGCGTTCCCCCGCCCCCCGGCGCGGGGCGGGTGTTTCGTGCGGTGGCGCACGGGCCGCACGGTTTCAGCGGCGCGAACAAGGCAGCGGGGAAAAACGCGGTTTCTCCGCTCTGGACATTCCCGGGCGGCAACGGGTATATCTTCCCCGAACCTCGCGAAGGTCGCTGTCATCCAGACGGGCCGTGATCCACGGGCCGTCAAGAAGGCGAGCCATGGTCCACGCGAGGGGCTGTTCCGAGACCGGGTGCCAGGAGGATTCCAAAGGTGGCTGCTTCAGTTCAAGAACGAGTGATCGACATCGTCGCGTCCCAGTTGGGTGTGAGCAAGGATCAGATCACGCCCGAGACGTCCTTCATCAACGACCTCGGCGCCGACTCGCTCGACACCGTCGAGCTGGTGATGGAACTCGAGGAGGAGTTCGACTGCAACATCCCCGACGATGCCGCGGAGAAGATCCAGACCGTCGGCCAGGCGGTCGAGTTCATCGAGAAGCACCAGTCCTGATCATCCCTCCTCCATCCCTGGTTCGGTGCGCTGCATGAAGCGTCGCGTCGTGGTGACGGGGCTCGGTGTCGTCACGTCCTTGGGCCGTCCCGTCGAGATGCTCTGGACCCGCCTGCTCCGCGGGGACAGCGGCGTGGGGCCGATCACGTTGTTCGACGTGGCCGGCTATCGCGTGCAGTTCGGCGGGCAGGTGAACTGGGAGCCCGAAAAAGAGGACATCAGCGGGCCGAAGGAGCTCAAGCGGCTTGATCGCTTCACCCAGTTCGCGATCGCCGCGGCGAAGGACGCGGTGGCCGAATCGGGGCTGGACTTCTCGCGAGAGGATTCCTTCCGCTGCGGCGTCGCGATCGGCTCCGGCATCGGCGGGCTGTGGGAGTTCGAGGTGCAGGAGGAGCGGCTGCTCCACAAGGGCATCGACAAGGTGTCGCCGTTCACCATCCCGAAGCTGATGGTGAACTCCGCCAGCGGCCACGTTTCGAGCATCTACGGTATCAAGGGGCCCAACTTCGCGGTGGCGACCGCGTGCGCCAGCGCCGCCAACTCGATCGGCACCGCCCTCCGGGCGATTCAGTACGGCGACGCCGACGTGATGGTGTCGGGGGGCAGCGAGGCGGCGCTGACGCCGATCGGCCTGGCGGGATTCCAAAACATGCGGGCGCTGTCCTTCCGGGGCGACGCCCCGCAGGCCGCCAGCCGCCCGTTCGACGTCGATCGCGACGGCTTCGTGCTCGCCGAGGGGGCGGGCGTGGTGGTGCTCGAGGAGCTGGAGCACGCCCGTCGCCGCGGTGCCGCCATCTACGGCGAGCTGATGGGGTACGGGGCCAGCGGTGACGCCGGCCACATCACGCAGCCCGACGAGGAGGGGCGCGGGGCGGCCCGGGCGATGGAGATGGCCCTCGCCGACGCCGGGCTCGCACCCGATCGCGTCCACTACGTCAACGCCCACGGCACGAGCACGCCGCTGGGCGACAAGGCCGAGACCGCCGCCGTGAAGCGGGTCTTCGGAAGCCACGCCCGGCGGCTGGCGATCTCCAGTACCAAAAGCCAGCTCGGGCACACCCTCGGGGCCAGCGGTGGTATCGAACTGGTCGTGTGCGCCCTGACGATCACCCGCGGCGTGATCGCGCCGACGATCAACCTCGAGCATCCCGATCCAGATTGTGATCTGGATTACACGCCCAACGTCGCCCGTGAGGCGACGGTCGACGTGGCGATGTCGAACAGCTTCGGTTTCGGCGGCCACAATGCCAGCCTGGTCATCGCCCGGCTGTGACGCGGCCGGCGACGCATCCGGCCGCAGCAGCCCGTTCCCCCGCCGGAGCCGATGGCATGGCCGTTTCGCGGGTGATCGTCGCGGCCGGGGGCGTCCTCGCCGCGCTCGTCGCGGCGGCACCATCTCCGCTGCGCGCCCAGATTCCCGCTGACGCCGGGCAGGTTTGGAGGACGTACGACATCGCCGGCTTCGTTCGCGGGGCCGGGCCCGGCAGCCAGCGGCACGTGGTCGACTGGGTGCTGCAGGACACGGGCTCACCGCAGTGGCACGGCGACGTGGTGGCGGCGCTGTCCGCCGACCCCGCCGCCCTCAAGTGCTTCCACACGCCGGCGATGCAGGCCCGCGTCGAGGAGATCGTGGCCCGGTTCGTCGGCGATGCCGCCACGCCGCACCGGTTCGCGGTGCGGGTGCTCGGGATCGGCAGCCCTTCCTGGCGGAAGGATGCGCGGCCCCTGCTGCGGCCGATCCCCGCCGCCACGCCGGGCGTGCAGGCGTGGATCCTCTCCCGCGAGGAGGGGGCCATCCTCGTGGCGATGCTCCGGGGGCGGACGGATTCCGCGGAGCTGCCCACGGGCGTCGTCTACGCCGCCAACGGCGTGCCGGCGGTGCTCTCCGGGGGCCGGCGCCGGCCCTACGTGCAGGACGTGGCGCCCCGGCCCGACGCCGGACCGGGCTGGCTGCCCCTGACGGCCGCCTGCGACGAGGCCCTGGCGATCGACGTCCATCCGCTCGTCACCCGTGACGGCACGGCGGTCGAGGCCGTGGTGCGGTGTCGCATCGATCAGATCGAACGGATGGCCGCGGTGACGATGAACCAGTCCGATCCGGGTGGGCAACGGCTCCAGATCGAGGTACCGCAGGTGTCGGCCGTGCGGATCGGCGAGCGGTTCCGCTGGCCCGCCACCGACAGCCTGGTGATCGGACTCGGGTTGGTGCCGTGGCCGGTTCCCGGCCAGAATGGAGCCGGCTCCGCGGCGATGTTCACCGATGCCAAGCGGACGGATGTCGTCGTGGTCGTGGAGCCGCGGCTCGCCGACGCTCCCGCACCCTGAGGAAGGAATCCATGACCGTGGCTCCCGTTCGTCGCGTCGTCATCACCGGGATGGGGGTCGTCTGTCCGCTCGGCCTCACGCTCGACGATCTCTGGTCGGGGTTGATCGAGGGGCGCAGCGGCGTGGCACCGCTGCAGTCGTTCCCCTGCGGCGGCCTTCCTCTGCACCATGCCGCCGAAGCCCGGGCCTTCACGGGCGACATCGACAATTTCGGGCCGCTCGACGGCGAGCGGAAAAAGGCGATCCGCAAAGGTCTCAAGGTGATGTGCCGCGAGAGCCAGATGGCCGTGGCCGCCGCCCAGCGGGCGCTGCACGAGTGCGGCATCCTCGCCGGGGGCGCTGCGGCCGCCGGTCTGCGGCCCGAGCGGTTCGGCTGCGTGTTCGGCTCCGACTACATGCTCACGCTGCCCGAGGACTTCACGGCGAGCGTGGCCAAGTGCCGGGGGGCCGAGGGGCTGTTCGAGTTCGACCGCTGGGCCTCCGAAGGGATGCCGCAACTCACGCCCCTGTGGCTGCTCAAGTATCTGCCCAACATGCCGGCCAGCCACATCGCGATCTACAACGATTTCCGCGGGCCGAGCAACTCGCTCACGCTCCGGGAGGCGAGCGGCCACCTGGCGCTCGGGGAGGCTGTGGTCACCATCCAGCGTGGCGCGGCGGACGTGATGGTGGTCGGGGCCACGGGCACGCGCGTTCATCCCATGAAAACGGTGCACGCCCTGCAGTGCGAGCAGGTGGCGATGGGGGAGGACGATCCCGCCGGTTGGAGTCGCCCATTCGACCGCACGCGGAAGGGCATGGTGCTCGGCGAGGGGGCGGCCGTCATCGTGCTGGAGGAAATCGAGCACGCCCGGGCGCGGTCGGCCGCGATCCACGGGGAGGTGCTCGGGCATGCCGCCCGCAGCGCCGGTCTGGCCGGCGGTGTCGGACTCAAACGTCGGGCTTTGGGCCTCGCCATGCGGCGGGCGCTGGAGATGGCGGGGGTGGGCCCGGAATCGCTCTCCCATATCCACGCCCAGGGGCTCGGCACCGTGGTCGGCGACCGAGAGGAGGCCGCGGCCCTGCGGGACGTGCTGGGGGACGCGGCGGAGCGGATCCCGACGGTCGCGGCCAAGAGCCACTTCGGCAACCTCGGGGCCGGGAGCGGGCTCGTCGAGTGCGTGGCGAGCCTCTTGGCCGGAAAGCGGGGGGAACTCTTTCCGCTTCTCAACTACGAGCACCCCGATCCGGAATGCCGCATCCGGCCGGCCCGCCGCGGCGATCCGGCGGGGGAGATCTTCCTCTCGTCGGCCGTAACCCCCCAGGGGCAGGCCGGATCGGTCGTGATCCGGTCCGTGGCTCCTTGACAGGTCTTCCGAGCGGCCTTAACTTTCACGGGTTGCGTCACGTTTGAGAGGCTGCTGGTATCGCGGACTCGTTTCCAAACACCTCACATAGGGTGTTTCGGCGCCCATGTCGCATGGCGTCGGCTTTGCCGGCAGTGCTGTTTGCCGGCGGTGCTTCGGCGGCCCGGGAAGCAGTGCGGCAGCTGCCCGGGAAGCTTCCCCCCTCGTCTCGCGACATGATCCTTTTTGGGCACGTTCCAAAAATGGGCCCGAGCGTCGTCCGAGAAATCCATGAAGCCAGAAGAAATCCTCCGCATCGTCGACGCGATTCATCGCGACAAGAACATCGACAAGGAGATCGTCTTTCAGGCGATCGAGGCGGCCCTCGTCACGGCGCTCGCGCGGCAGTATGGCGAGACGGCCCAGATCACGATCACGATCGACCGCGGGAGCGGCACGCTCGCCGGCACGCATGACGGCGTCGAGATCGACACGGCCGAGCTCTCCGGGCGGATCGGCGCCCAGACCGCCAAGCAGGTGATCATCCAGAAGATTCGCGAGGCCGAGCGCGACGCGATCCATGACGAGTTCGAGGAGCAGATCGGACAGATGGTGTCCGGCATGGTCACCCGGGTGGAAGGGGCGACGGCCTCGGTGTCGCTCGGCAGCACGGAGGCGATCCTGCCCCGCAGCGAGCAGATCCCCGGGGAGAGCTACCACGTCAACGAGCGGATCCGGGCGACGATCTTCGAGGTGCGGAAGGTCGGCAGCCGCGTGAAGATCATCCTTTCGCGGATCCGCCCGCAGTTGGTGCAGCGGCTCTTCGAACAGGAGATTCCTGAAATCGCCGACGGCGTCATCGAAATCCGGGCGATCTCCCGGGAGCCCGGTTACCGCAGCAAGGTGGCGGTGATCAGCTCCGACAACCGCATCGACTGCGTCGGAGCCTGCGTGGGCGTTCGCGGCAACCGCATCAAGAACATCGTCGAGGAGCTCGGCGGCGAGAGGATCGACATCGTCCGCTGGAGCGACGACCTGCAGGTGCTCGTCCCCAACGCGCTGCAGCCCGCCGAGGTGGACGAGGTCATCCTCTGCCAGATGCTCGGCCGCGGCATCGTGCTGGTGCGCGAGGATCAGCTGTCGCTGGCGATCGGTCGTCGCGGACAGAACGTGCGGCTGGCCAGCAAGCTCTGCGGCTGGGACATCGAGATCATGACCCGCGAAGAACTCGATCAGCAGATCGAGCGGGCCGTGGCCGGCTTCTCCTCGATCGAGGGACTCGACGAGGCGGTGGCGGAGCGGCTCGTCGGGGAGGGCTTTCTCTCCTACGACGATCTCTCGGTGATCGAGCCCGACGATCTCATGGAGATGGGCGGGCTCTCGGCCGAGGCCGTCGATGCGATCGTGGCTGAGGCGGAGCGGCGGGCGTCCATGGCCGAGGCCGCGGCGGCCGACGAGCGTCGCAAGCAGCGGGAGCAGGATCGGATCGCCAAGGCCACCGCCGAGGCCGATGCGATCGAGGCGATGAAGGCCGGGCCCGCCGAAGGGGTTGCCGAACCCGCTGCGACGACGGACGCCGATGCGGCCGGCGAGGGCGGTGGCGCCGAGAGCGATGTCGCGGAGGCGGCGCGGCCGGCGGAGTCGTGATGCCGGCCGGTTGGGTGGAGGGTGCGGCCCGCCGGCCAGGGCGGGGCCGACGAAGCCGGGCTGGCATGTCGGAATTGGATTCGAGGGATGGTGATCCGGTCAGACCGGAGCGGAGGGCGTTGCGTGGCGGTTCGCATCTACACACTTGCGAAAGAACTGAAGATCGACAGCAAGGAGCTGGTCGAGCTCTGCACGCGCGCCGGCATCCAGGACAAGGGGTCCGCGCTGGCGAGCATGACCGACGAGGAGGTCGCCAAGCTCAGGGAGTTCATCGCCAGCAAGTCGCGGCCGCCTGAGCGCGCGGCTGCCGGCCCTGTCGCGGCGGCTCCCCAGCGGCCTGCCCCGTCCAAGCCGGGCGCCGCGCCGGCTCCGGTGGCTGGCTCGGCGGTGGCTGGTCCGGCGGTCGCCGGGCCGGCGGTCGCTCCGCTCGCCCCGCGGCCCGCCGGACCCGTGCGACGCGAGGACTACATCGCTCCCACGGGAGCCGCGGCCCGCGGGCGGCCCGCGGAGATTCCGCCCGCGAAGCCGGCCGAGCCGCGTCCGCGTCCGGCGGGGCTGCGACCCACGGGCGACGGCACCAAGCCGGTCCCCCGGCCCGCGTTCAAGCTGCCGCCGTTGCCGGCGGCGGGCCGTCCGCCCGTGCAGCGGGTGTCGCAGGAGCCGGCGGCACAAAAGCCCGACGTGAAACTGCCGCTCGACGCCATCCGCAGCGCCAAGGCGGGAGGCGCGAAGCCGCTGGCCGAACACATGCGCAAGCACGAGCAGCGGCAGGCGGAGACGCCCCGCCCGCGGCCGGGCGGGCTCGGCATCCGCGGGGGCGCCGGGGCGCCCGCCGCAGTGCCACCGCTGCCGGGGTCGGAGCCGGGGGGGCGGCCGCGTCGTACCGCGGCCCGTCCGCACGGCGGCAAGGCCGACGACCTGCTCGGCGGCCGCGAGCTGCGGCAGCTCAATCGCAAGCGATCCACCGATTCACGCGATGACGAGGATGGGCTCGGCCGTCGCCGGCGGGGCGGACGGCCGCGGCGTGGCACCACCGTGTCGACCGCGGCGCCGCGCAAGACCAACGCCGTCATCCAGGTGCCTTGCACCGTGCGGGCGTTCTCCGAGGCGATCGGCATGCCCGCCAGCGAGGTGCTCAAGAAGCTGCTCGCCTTCGGCATGAGCTCGATGCCCAGCATGGCATCGTCGCTCGATCGCGACACGGTCGAACTGCTCGCCGCCGAACTCGGTGTGGAGCTCGACATCAAGACGGCCGAGGACCTCGAGAAGGAGCTCCTCGCCGGCTTCGATGCCGTCGACGAGGATCCGACGCTGCGGACTCCGCGGGCGCCGGTCGTGACCTTTCTCGGCCACGTCGACCATGGCAAGACGTCGCTCCTCGACCGGATTCTCGGCATCAACGTCGCGTCACGCGAGAGCGGCGGCATCACGCAGCACATGCGGGCCTACACCGTCGACCGCAACGGCCGGCCGATCACGTTCGTCGACACGCCGGGGCACGAGGCCTTCACGCAGATGCGGGCGCGGGGTGCCAACGTCACCGACTGCGCCGTGATCGTGGTCGCGGCGGACGACGGAGTCATGCCGCAGACCGAGGAGGCGATCAGCCACGCCCGGGCCGCGAACGTGCCGATCGTCGTCTGCATCAACAAGATCGATCTCCCCGGCGCCGACGTGCAGCGGATTTACCAGCAGCTCGCCGCCAACGAACTCTTGCCCACCGAGTGGGGCGGCGAGACCGAGGTGGTGAAGACGAGCGCCGTGACCGGCGCCGGGGTCGAGGAGCTCCTCGACACGCTGCTGACGATCGCCGAGCTTCACGACCTGCGGGCGAATGCCGGCCGGGCGGCCGTCGGTGTCTGCCTCGACGCGTCCATCCACGAGGGCCGCGGCGTCGTCGCCTGCATGCTCGTGCAGAAAGGCACGCTCAAGGTGGGCGATGCGATCGTCTGCGGCGAGGCCAGCGGCCACGTCAAGGCGATGCAGGACACCCTCAAGCGGCGGAAGGTGGCCGAGATCGGGCCGGCCGAGCCGGTCTTCGTCAGCGGACTCGACGTGCCGCCGGGCGCCGGTGAGCGGTTCCAGGTGGTCGACTCGATCGCGTTGGCCCGCGAAGTGGCCGTCAAGCGGAGCGACATCCGCCGCCATTCGAACCTCGTCAGCGCTCCGGTGCACGTGACGCTCGAGAACCTCCTCGACCGTCTCGGCACCCAGAAGGCCCCCACGCTCAACCTCATCCTCCGGGCGGACGTGCGCGGCTCCATCGAGGCGATTCTCAAGGAGCTCCAGAAGCTCGATCATCCCGAGGTGAAGATCCGCGTGCTGCAGGCGACCGTGGGGGGCGTCACCGAGGCTGACGTGCAGCTCGCCGACGCCTCCGACGCCGTGATCATCGGCTTCAACGTGGTGCCCGATGAGCGGGCCCGGTCGCTCGCGGAGGATCGGGGCGTTCAGGTGCGGCGTTACGACATCATCTACCAGGTCACCGACGACCTCCGGCAGGCGCTCGAAGGCATGCTGGCTCCCGAAAAGCGGGAAGCCGTGCTCGGTCGGGCGGTCATCCAGCGGACGTTCTCGATCAGCCGCATCGGCGTCATCGCCGGGTGCCGCGTGATCTCCGGCATCATCGCCCGCAATGGCCGGCTGCGGATCATCCGCGACAGCCGCATCGTCGGCGAATACGGCATCGAGTCCCTGAAGCGTGAGAAGGACGATGCCCGCGAGGTGCGCGAGGGCCTCGAGTGCGGCATCAAGCTCGCCGGCTTCAACGACGTCAAGGAGGGCGACATCCTCGAGTGCTACCGCGTCGAGGAAGTCGCACGCACGCTCTCGTGAGTTCGCGACGACTGCTCAAGGCGGCCGAGGCGGTGCGTGAGGTGGTCAGCATGGCCATCCTCACCCAGGTGCGCGATCCGCGGGTTCGCGACGTGACCGTCACGCAGGTGGAGATGGACGCCGACATGCGCGGCGCCACCGTGCACGTGTCGGTGATGGGTAGCGCCGCCAAGGAGGAGTTGGCTCTGCGGGGCCTGGCGAGTTCGGCGGGATTTCTCCAGTCGCTCGTCGCCGAACGCATCGACACCCGCTACACGCCGAAGCTGCGATTCAAGCTCGATGGCGGAGTCAAGAAGTCGATCGAGATCGCCCGCGTGCTGCGCGAGGTGCTTCCCGCCGAGCCCGGGCCGGCGGGCGGGCTGGCTGGCGATGGAGCACCGCCCGCGGCAGCGGGCCCTGACGCGGAGCACGAGGGCGGAAACACATCGCGGACGACGGAAGAGGAGCACGCATGACAGCGGCGAAGCAGACGCAGGCGGCGAGGAAGCAACTCCTCGCCAAGCTCCACAAGGCCCTCAAGGCCCACTACAAGCCCGCCGCACCCGTCGCGGGGCGGCCGCTGCTCGACCAGGTGCTCTTCGCCTGCTGCCTCGAGAATGCGGATCAGGAGGCGGCGGAGAAGGCGTTCGTCCGCCTCGTGGAGAGCTATTTCGATCTCAATGAGATCAGGGTCACGACCGTCGCGGAGCTTTCCGAGACGCTGCACGACCTGCCTGATCCCGCGCGGGCCGCGCTGGCGTTGCGCCGGGTGCTGCAGAGCGTCTTCGAGTCGACCTACAGCTTCTCGCTCGATCATGCCAAGAAGCATTCGATCGCCCACGGCGTCAAGACGCTCGAGAACCTCCATGGCGTGCCCCCCTTCGTCGTGCAGCACGTGGCGTCGACGGCGCTCGGGGCGCACCTGATCCCGCTCGACGGCGGCGCCATCGCCGGCCTCTACCTCGCGGGCATCATCTCGCAGGAGGAATACGACGCCGGCAAGGTCGTCGGCCTCGAGCGGCTGATCGCCAAGAAGGCCGGCCACGAGTTCTCGGCGCTCCTGCACCATTTCGGCGCCGACGTCACGGCCAACCTCCATGGCGCGGCCGTCAGGCAGGTGCTCCAGGCGGTGAACCCCGCTGCCGTGAAGGAGCGTTTTCCCAAACGGGGCGACGCCATGCGGC
>Ga0207954_1000521_pt1 | contig 13193 bp, 10 predicted proteins | sample CryBogmetaGMA0M_FD_184547 | JGI IMG/M metagenome (GOLD analysis project Ga0207954, IMG submission 184547) | Freshwater microbial communities from Crystal Bog, Wisconsin, USA - MA0M (SPAdes) | ecosystem: Environmental > Aquatic > Freshwater > Lake | place: Crystal Bog, Wisconsin, USA | collected... | reverse complement strand
GGAGAGAACATTTGTACAGTTCACGCCCCGTGGCCGCCGCGCACGCCGGGCGTCTTCGGAATCCCTCGCCATGCCAGCCACCCTCGACGCCGAGCTCCTCGACCACCTCCGGCTGTGTTGCGTTCCAGGAATCGGTGGCCGGCTGCGGCGACTCCTCCTCGACCGCTTTGGCTCGCCGCAGGGCGTGTTCGCGGCCGAAACGGCCGCGATCGCCGCCGTCGACGGGATCGGCGGGAGGCTCGCCGCCGCGGTGACCACAGGCGCCGCCGACGGCACGGCCGAGGAGGTGCTCGTCGAGTGCCGCCGAAGGGGCGTCGACCTCCTCGTCGAGGGCTCGGCCGGCTACCCCACGCTCCTGGCACGGATCGACGACCCGCCGGGCGTGCTCTTCGTCCGCGGCACCCTCGAACCGAGCGACGCGCTTGCCGTGGCGGTCGTCGGCGCCCGCCACGCCACGGCCTACGGCAAGCGGGTCGCGTGGCAACTCGCCGGTGGACTGGCCCGGGCCGGATACACGGTGGTCAGCGGACTCGCCCGCGGCATCGACGCGGCCGCGCACCGCGGTGCGCTCGACGCGGGGGGCCGCACGCTGGCCGTGCTCGGCACGGGTGTGCTCAACCTCTATCCGCCTGAGCACGCAGACCTCGCCGCGGATGTGATGGCCCGCGGGGCCGTCGTCAGCGAGGCGGACCCGCATGCGGGTCCGCACGCCGGCGCGTTCCCGCGCCGCAACCGCATCGTCTCGGGCCTGGCGCTCGGCACCGTGGTGGTCGAAGCGGCCGAGCGTTCGGGGGCGCTCATCACGGCCCGGCTCGCCGGCGAGCAGGGCCGCGAGGTCTTCGCCGTGCCGGGCCAGATCGACTGCCGCGCGGCCCGGGGCTGCCACCGCCTGATCCGCGACGGTGCGAAGCTCGTCGAGACCGTCGACGACATCCTCGAGGAACTCGGCCCCCTGTTCGGAACCGTCACCACGCCCGACGGCCGCGCGGTGAAGTCACCCGCGGAGCTCCACCTCGGCGACGTCGAACGGCGGGTGCTCGACACCATCGACTCCGACGGCGACCGGGGGGCGATCGACATCGACGTGGTCGTCGCTGCGACGGGGCTCGCCGCGTCGCAGGTGCTCTCCACGATCGGCGTCCTCGAGATGCGGCGGATCGTCCGCCGGCTGCCGGGAAACCGCATCGAACGGACGTGACGCGGCCTGGCCGGCCTCGCCTTCACCGTGAAGCGGCCGTGCCGTACACTTCGGCCCATGGATACCGCCCTGCTCAATCGATCCGCATCCATCCGGGCCCGACTGCTCCAGCTGCGGGACTCCCTTTGACTGGCAGGGCCGCCGGGAATCGGCCGCCCGCCTCGAAGGGGCGATGAGCGCCGACGGGTTCTGGAACAACTCCGAGAAGGCGCAGGCCACCGTCGCCGAGCTCAAGGGGATCAACTCGGTCCTCAAGCCGTTGGAAGAGGCGCTCGCCGCGGGTAGCGATCTCGAGGCGCTCGAGGAGCTCGCCCGCGAGGATTCCACCCTCGAGGCCGAACTCGCCACCGAGGCCGACCGGCTCGAGAAGATGGTCGACGCGCTCGAGCTCGCGTCGCTCCTCTCGGGGCCGTACGACTCCTGCGACGCGCTCGTCTCGATCCACGCCCGTGACGGCGGCACCGACGCCAACGACTGGGCGGAGATGCTCCTGCGGATGTACTCCGCGTGGGCCTCGAAGCACGAATACGACGTCGAGATTCTCGACCGCCAGGACGACGCCGTGGCGGGCATCCAGAGCGGCACGGTCGCGATCCGCGGCCCGTCCGCCTACGGCTACCTCAAGGGGGAGACCGGCATCCACCGGCTCGTCCGCATCAGCCCGTTCAATGCGGAAGGGAAGCGGCAGACGAGTTTCGCGGCGGTCGACGTGTCGCCGGAAATTGCCGACGACGACGTGGAGGTGGAGCTTCGCGACGAGGACATCCGCGAGGATGTCTTCCGCGCGAGCGGCGCCGGCGGCCAGCACGTCAACAAGACGTCGAGCGCCATCCGCCTCACCCACTTCCCCACCGGCATCGTGGTGCAGTGCCAGAGCGAGCGGAGCCAGCACAAGAACCGGGCCACCGCGATCAAGATGCTCCGCGCCCGGATCGCGAGGCTCCAGGAGGAGAAGCGGGAGGCCGAGCAGCTCGCCCGGTACAAGCAGCAGCCGAAAACGGGCTTCGGGTCGCAGATCCGCAACTACTTCCTCCACCCCGACCAGCGGGTGAAGGACCAGCGGACGGGCCACTACGTCGGGAACTTCCAGAGCGTGCTCGACGGCAATCTCGACGGCTTCTTCGATGCGTATCTCCGCTGGAAGGCCTCGGGATCGGCGCCCACCGCCGAAGACGACTCCTGAGCCGTCTGCTTTACCGCCCGCGGCAGACGGGCTACATTTGGCCCACACCCAGGTCGTTCACCCAGGACATTCATGGCGGAAAAAGAACAGGCACTCGAAGTCGAGGGCGTCGTCACCCAGGCCCTCGCCAACACCCGCTTCCGGGTGCAGATCGCGGGCGGCCACATCGTCAACGCGCACGTCGCGGGCCGGATGCGGAAGAACTTCATCCGCATCGTCCCGGGCGACAAGGTGAAGGTCGAACTTTCGCCCTACGACCTCACCAAGGGTCGGATCACGTTCCGCGAACGTTGATCGTCACTCGGAGGCCGGCTCGCCGCCCGTGGCGGGGTCCTCGGCTTCCGGTCGCTTCTCCAGAAACTGCTTGAGGTCGCCGAACGTGCGGAGCGGCTCCTTGCCGTCGCGCATCTCCTTGGTGATCGGTGCGGGGGGCTTCTTCGGGACGCTCGCGACGTAGGTTCGCGGTGCCGGCTCCCGAGCCGGCCGATCCCGGCGCTGTCCACGTCCCTGCTCCTGTTGTGGTGGGCGGGGCGGCCTCCGCGGGGCCTGCGCCGGAGGCTCGCCGGCCCCGGCCGGCGCCGCCTCGGCCCGCCGTTCCGCCCGTCGCGCCTTCTGCTCCCGACGGGCCGACTCCATGCGCTCCTGTCGTTCCCGCTCCGCGGGCGGGATCATCGTCAGCGCCACGCGCCGGCGGGCCTTGTCGAGTTCGAGCACCCAGACCTGCACGATCTGGCCCACGCTCACGAAGTCGTGGGGATCGCGGACGAACTGGGCCGAGAGCTGGCTGATGTGCACGAGGCCGCTGTCGTGCATGCCGATGTCGACGAACGCACCGAAGTCGACCACGTTGAGCACCGACCCGAGCAGCTCCATACCGACGGCGAGATCCTCGAGCTTGAGCACGCCCTTCTTGAAGAAGGGCTTGGGGAGATCCTCGCGCGGGTCACGGCCGGGACGGGCGAGCTGCTCGAGGATGTCGGCGAGGAGCAGGCGCCCCACGCCGAGCTCCGCGGCCAGCGCGGCGAGGTCGACCGCGGCGGCACGCTCCGCGAGCGCCTCGGCCTGCGGCCGCCCGGCGATGTCGGCCGGACTGCCGCCGAGCCGCTCGAGCACCCGCTCCGCGATCGGGTAGCTCTCGGGATGGATCCAGGTGGAATCGAGCGGATTGACGCCCCCGGAAATCTTGAGGAAGCCGACCGCCTGCACGAAGGCCGACTCGCCGAAGCCCGGCACCTCGAGGAACTGCTGCCGCGACGTGAACGGCCCGTGCTTCGTCCGCCACTCATGGAAGTTCCGGGCGGTCGCCTGGTTGAAGCCGGAGACCCGCCGCAGGAGCGCGGGGCTCGCGGTGTTGACGTCGACGCCGACGTAGTTGACGCAGCTCTCCACCACCTGATCGAGCGAGTCGTGCAGGTGCTTTGCCTTGACGTCGTGCTGGTAGAGGCCGACGCCGATGTTGGCGGGCTCGATCTTCACCAGTTCCGAGAGCGGGTCTTGGAGGCGGCGGCCAATCGAGATCGCGCCGCGGATCGCCGCCTCGTGGCTCGGCAACTCCTCGCGGCCGAACTCGCTCGTGGAGTAGACGCTCGCACCGGCCTCGTTGACGATCGCGTAGCCGACGTCGAGTTCGTGGAGGTCGCCCGCCACGAGCTCCGCGACGAGCGTCTCGGTTTCGCGTCCCGCGGTGCCGTTGCCGATCGCGATCACGGAGCAGGCGTGCCCCTTGACGAGCTCGACGATCTTCTGCGCGGCGGCCGCCCGCTTCTCGGGCTTGCCGACGATGTGGAGCACCGCATGGTCGAGCGGCGTGCCGCACTCGTCGATGACGACGGCCTTGCAGCCGCTCTTGAAGCCCGGGTCGAGCGCGAGCACCCGCCGGCCCGGCACCGGCGGCTGGAGGAGGAGGTTGCGGAGGTTGCGTGCGAACACCTGCACCGCGTGCGACTCGCACACGTCGGTCATCTCCCGCCGCACCTCGCGCTCGAGACTCGGGAGGATCAGGCGGGCGAGGGCGTCGCGGGTGCAGGCCCGGAGGAACTCGGCGTGCGGGTGGCCCGCCGGCACGAGCAGTTGCTCGGCCGCGGCCTGCATCTCCTCGGCAGGCCCCTCGATCCGCACCTTGAGCAGGCGGGCGCGTTCGCCGCGGTTGATCGCCAGGAGGCGGTGCGGAGGCACCCGCTGGACGTGCTCGCCATAGTCGAAGTAGTCGCGGTAGTGCTTCTCGTCCTTCGACAGCGCCTTGCCGGCGGTTTCGACCCTCTGGCTGCGGAGGTGCGCGGAGCGGTAGAGGATCTCGCGGAGCCGCTGGCGGACGTCGGCCCGCTCGCTGAACTCGTGGGCGATGATGTGGCCCACGCCGAGGAGCACGTCGGCGACCGCGGCGACCTGCGCGTCGGCGTCCACGAAGTCGGTGGCCCGCGTGTCGAGATCGGCCGCCGCGGGATCGGCGGCGAGGATCTCGCGGGCGAGCGGCTCGAGCTTCCGCTGGCGGGCCACCTCCGCGAGCGAGAGTTTCCGCGGCTTGAAGGGGAGGTAGAGATCCTCGAGCTCCTTCGGACTCTCGGCCGCCGCGATCCGCGCCTCGAGTTCCGGCGTGAGCCTGCCCTGGCCCTGGATCGTCCGCACGATCGTCTGCTTGCGGTCGGCGAGCTGCCGCGCCCGGCCCACGGACTCCTTGACGCGGCAGACCTGCTCCTCGTCGAGCCCGCCGGTCTGGTCGCGGCGATACCGGGTGATGAAGGGGACGGTGTTGCCCCCGTCGAGCAACTCGACCGTCGACTGCACGGCGGCGACCGGAAGCCCGAGCCGCTGGGCAATCTGTCCCAGGTCGATGACAGCAGTGATCGCCGTGGATCCCATCCGACTCGCGGTATCGCGTCGCTCGGGCGACACGGCCGCGCAACTCTCCTCCGGGATCCGGGCCCCCCGCGCGTGCGCGAAGGCGGGGCCATGGATCTGGAACGACGACGAATCTAGGACGGCCGCCCGATCGATGTCAAACGACCGTGGCGAGGGCATCCTTCGCCAAGCCCCCAACTCCCCGCGATTACCCCGTCCGCGCCGCGGTCTTCCTGACCTTGACCCGCCATTTCCCGATTCCCTATTCCACGCACTTCGCGTGGCGTGCGACCGCACCCATGCCGGGACGGATCCGGCGGAAGCCGCGACGGAATCCACTGGAGCAGCCTGCACGATCGTGTCGATTACGAAGCCCGGGCCGGATGTCCCGCCGACACCCATGCCTTCCGCACCAGTCACCGCAGGCCCGAGGGAGTTCGACGCATCATGATTCGCCGCAGCCCTGAATCCGTCCCGACCGCCCCGCAGACGACCGCCGAGGAACTCCTGCCGTCCGTCCCCCTCCTCGCGCTCGACCGCCAGAACGCCGCCCTCCGCGACCCCATCCGCGACGCCATCAATCGCGTCTGCGACTCCGGCCGGTTCGTCCTCGGGCCGGACGTGGCCGATCTCGAGGCCGATCTCGCCCGCGCGCTCGACGTTCCCCACGTGATCTCGTGCGCGTCGGGCAGCGATGCCCTGCTCCTCGCGCTGATGGCGCTGGGGGTGGGCCACGGCGACGAGGTGATCGTGCCCAGCTACACGTTCTTCGCCACCGCCAGCGCGGTGACCCGGCTGGGCGCCCTGCCGATCTTCGCCGACATCGATCCCACGACCTACCTCATCGACCCCCGCGACGTGGAGCGGAAGATCGGACCGCGCACGCGGGCGATCGTGCCGGTGCACCTCTTCGGCCGCACGGCCGACATGGACGCGATCGGCCCGATCGCGGCGCGGGCGGGCCTGCCCATCGTCGAGGACGCGGCCCAGTCGATCCTCTCGACGTGGCACGGCCGCTGTTCCGGCGTGCTCGGCGACGTCGGATGCTTCAGCTTCTACCCGACCAAGAACCTCGGCGGCGCCGGCGACGGGGGCTTCCTCACGACCACCCGCGACGACGTGGCCAAGTCGCTCCGTCTCCTCCGGGTGCACGGCATGGAGCCTCGCTACTACCACGAGGTGATCGGCATCAACAGCCGGCTCGACTCGATCCAGGCGGCCGTGCTCCGCGTGAAGTTGCCGCACCTCGAGGCGTGGACCACCGCCCGCCAGGTGAACGCCGCCCGGTACCGGGAACTCTTCGCCGAGTACGACCTCGGGGTGCGGGTCGCGGTGCCCGACGACGAGCCCCGCGGCCGCCATGTCTGGAACCAGTTCGTGATCCGCGTGCTCGACGGCAGCCGAGACGCCCTGCGGGCGCACCTCACCAAGCACGGCGTGGGCACGGAGATCTACTACCCGGTCCCGCTCCACCTCCAGAAGTGCTTCACCCACCTCGGCTGGGCCAAGGGAGACCTGCCCGAGACCGAGCGGGCCGCCGAGCAGACGCTCGCCCTCCCGATCTTTCCGGAGCTGGAACCGGCGGAACAGCGCACCGTGGTCGCCCGCATCGCCGGCTTCTTCAATGCCGCCCGCACCGCGCCTCGCCCGGCCGCGGCCACCGAGACGACGACGCCCCCGGCGGCCGGCACGCTGCCCACGCCCCACTTCCTCCGCCGTGTCGTGGGCAAGGCCGACGACGTCCGCTGCTGACACGACGCCGGCCCACCGGCACGACGCCTCACTCCGGATCGAAGCGGCGGCTCGGCCTGCAGACCAGGTACACGCCGAGCGTGATCAAGAGGCCCAGCAGCGCGTACGAGAGCGTGTATTTCGACATGCGTGCGACCGGTGACGATTGCAGTTAGGATTCCGGGCGGTCGACCGCCCGCGAACCCTACTCCCAATCTACCCGACATGGCCACGAAGTCGAAGCGTTCCACGAAGGCCGCCGCCACGCTGCCGGCCGTCGACATCAAGACCCTGAAGCTGATCCGTGGCCTCGCCGACGAGGTCGCCGCGGCGGCCGAGAAACGCCGCGATCCCTGGCTCGACATCCCGACCCGGAGCCTCTCGAACGTCCGCTTCAACAAGGCGCGGAAGATCATCGAGATGGGGGGCCAGACGAACCGCCGCCAGCTCTTCAACCTCTCGCAGGCCAAGAGCTACATGCAGACGCTGCTCGTGGCGACCGGCTGCAAGCAACTGCTCGACCAGCAGAAGACCACGAGCATCCGCGGTCTCTACTACCTGCTCAAGCACACGATCGAGGGCACCCGCGAGGAGACGTTCGCCACGCAGGAGGAGTGCGACCCGATCATCGAGGATCTCGAGGTGACGCTCGAGAGCCTCCGCGAGGAACTGCACGTCTACGCCAGCAACCGCGGCGGCATGGTGGGCCCGATCACGCTCATCGACTCCGGCGACGAGATCGACTGCTCCCGGATGGGCTCGGGCGGCTACTCGATCCCGTCGATCGTCGAGGGCGACGTGGTGAAGTTCAAGTCGTGCGACGCGAAGTTCATCCTGCACGTCGAGAAGGACACGGTCTGGCGGCGGTTCAACGAGGACAAGTTCTGGCGGAAGCACAACTGCCTGCTCACGCACGGCGGCGGCCAGCCGCCCCGCGGCGTGCGGCGGATGCTCTACCGGCTCCACAACGAACTGAAGCTCCCCGTCTACTGCCTGCTCGACAACGATCCCTGGGGCTACTACATCTACTCGGTGCTCAAGCAGGGCTCGATCAACTTGGCCTACGAGTCGAAGCGCATGGCGATCCCCGAGGCCCGCTTCCTCGGCATCCGCTCCCGCGACTACCAGCGGTGCAAGCTCTCTCCGAGCGTGCAGATCCAGCTCAACGACACCGACATCAAGCGGGCCAGGCAGATCGCCGCCTATCCGTGGTTCTCGGGCAAGAAGGCCTGGCAGAAGGAGATCGAGACGATGCTCACCAACGGCTTCAAGCTGGAGGTCGAGTCGCTGATCTCGAAGGACATCAGCTACGTGACCGACACCTACACGCCCGAACGGCTCTCCGAGGCCGACTGGCTGGACTGACTACACGCGAAACACCGGCATCCTGCCGGTTTTCGCTTGGGGCAGGCGGGGCGAAGCCAAGGTTCGCCGCGCCTGCCTCGCCGCCATCCTGGCGGCGACACGCGAAACACCGGCATCCTGCCGCTCCGACGGGCGGATGCCCGTCACGAAGCCAGCCGCTTGGGGCAGGCGGGGCGAAGCCAAGGTTCGCCGCGCCTGCCTCGCCGCCATCCTGGCGGCGACACGCGAAACACCGGCATCCTGCCGCTCCGACGGGCGGATGCCCGTCACGAAGCCAGCCGCTTGGGGCAGGCGGGGCGAAGCCAAGGTTCGCCGCGCCTGCCTCGCCGCCATCCTGGCGGCGACACGGCGGGCACTGAATCGTGACAAGACGCCGTCAGCCTCCGCAACCCTGACTCTGCGAGGGGCTGCCCGTACCGCGAGAGCCGGCCTCGCTGGCAAGCGCAGCCAGGATGGCGAAGCGCGGCCAGCGCGGAGTGAGCGAAGGGCGGAGCCCGCAGCGAACGTCCGGCGACGCGGTATGGGCAGCCCCGAGCCCCTCCGAACGTCCGGCGACGCGGCATGGGCAGCCCCGAGCCCCTCCGAACGTCCGGCGACGCGGTATGGGCAGCCCCGAGCCGCGCTACCAAAAGGCGCCACCGCACGCCCACCGCCTGTCGCTACGCCTCTTCGCGGAGGAGCTGCGGCGGCTCCTCCAGATCCTCGAGCTCCGGCGGGAGCTGCAGCTGCCGCATCGTCTCGTCGGTCTTCCGCATGCCCTCGGCGACCTCGTCGACACGCTGCGCGATGTCGGTCACGTCCCGCTTGGCCACCGACCCCTCCGCGAGGGCCGCGATCTTGGCTTCCAGCCGCTCGATCTCGGCGGCGACGAGGTCGAGCTTGCGCTTCGCCTCCTCGAGGTTCGCCAGCCGCTCGCGGCTCGTCTTCAGGTGGTCCTCGAGCGCCGCCCGCATCGCGGCCGAACCCGCATCCCCGGCAGGCAGCCTCGCCAGCCGCGCCTCCAGCTCGGTGATGCGGTCGCGAATGCCGGCGCCGTCGGTGTGATCGAGGAAGTCCGACAGCGTCGCGGCGCCCCAGATCATCCGCAGGTAGCCCCAGAGCAGCCTGTCGAGCGATTCGAGGGCCGACGTGTCGGGCGCGGACCGGTCGGGGCCGCGCATGTTGCCCGCGAGGGCGACGAGCTTGAGGCAGTGGTCGCGGAGCTGGTCAAACCGCCGCAGGAGCGGCGGCGGGAGGTTCTTGCGGATCCGCTCGTAGGCCTCGCGGGCGTTGGCGGCCTCGGCCGACCGTCGCGACTTCGCGTCCTGCGCCTCGACGGCCGCCCGGAAGCGGTCGTTGGCCAGCATGTTCGCCAGATAGAACACCTCGCCGGCGAGGACGAGCGGCAGGAGCACCCCCGGAAACCCGCTGATGAACGCGGCGGCCACGCCGCCACCGAAGAGGAGGAGGTTCCAGCGGGTCGTGAATGCGGCCTTCAGGTAGCCGCCAAAGCGCTCGAACATGGGGCTCACGCGTGGTGGTTGCGGCCGTTGGGCGGACGCTTGGCGGCCGCCTCGATCTGCTCGATGCGGCCGTGAAGCGCCTGCACCTGCTCGTGGAACCACGGCTCCGACTGGGTCTCGCGGGCCGGCGCCGACGCCGCCGGCAGCCGGATCTCCTCGGCGATCCGCCCCGGCGTCGTCGCCATCACGAAGACGCGGTCCCCGAGATACACCGCCTCCTCCACGGAGTGCGTGACGAAGAGCACGGTGGCCTCCACCTCGCGCCACAGCCTCACGAGCAGGTCCTGCATGTCGAGCCGGGTGGCGGGGTCGAGCGCGCCGAACGGCTCGTCCATGAGGATCACGCGGGGGCGGAGGATGAGCGTGCGGGCGATCGCCACCCGCTGCCGCATGCCGCCGGAAAGCTCGTGCGGATACTTGCGGGCGTCCCGCGCGGGATCGAGGCCCACCCTCGCGATCCAGTCGAGCCCCTCGGCCTCGCGCTCACGGCGGGTCACGCCCCGGCACTCGAGGCCGAACACGACGTTGTCGAGCACCGTGCGGTTGTCGAAGCTCGTGTAGTCCTGGAAGACCATGCCCCGGTCGGGGCCCGGCCCGGCGACCTGGCGGCCGAGCACGGTGACGGTGCCGCTCGTCGGCGGGTGCTGCGGCTCGAGCCCGGCGACGAGGCGGAGCACGGTGCTCTTGCCGCAGCCGCTGGGGCCGAGGAACGACGAGATCTCGCCGTGGTCGACGATGTCGGGGATCGTGAAACTCACGTCGGAGATGGCGACGTACTCCCGCGGCGTGCCCTGCCCGTAGATCTTGGTGACGTGGTCGAAGACGACCGCGGCGGGGCGGTCGTCCGGGGGTGTCTCGGCGGCCGGCGACGGCGCGGGGGAACCTGGCAGGTTCATGCGCCGGCCTCCGCACGGGCCGGCGCGCCGTGCAGCAGCCCGCGGAAGAACCGCGGCAGGATGCCACGGCCGCCGTAGCGGTGCGGGAAGAGATCGCACTGCAGCCACCAGAGGAGCCGGTCGATCGCGTAGGCCACGAGCGGGATCACCACGAGCACGATCAGGATCGGCTCCCGCTCGCCGCGGCGCTGCGACACGTTGATCAGGTCGCCGAGGCCCCCGGTGTCGCCCCCGAGCTTCACCACCTCCGCGAGCATCACGTAGCCGAAGGCGATGCCGAACAGGAGCCGCAGGGAGTTGAAGATCGCCGGCGCCGCCAGGGGCACCAGCACCTTGAGGATGATCTGCAGCCGCGAGGCGCCCAGCGTGAGCGCGGTGTCGACGTAGCGCTGCGGCACCTCCAGCACCGCAGCGGTGGTGTCGCTGACGACGAAGGCGACGCTGGCGATGAACAGGAACATCATCTTCTGGAACTCGCCGATCCCGAAGAAGAAGAACGTCAGCGGGATGAGCGCCGCCACCGGAATGTTGCGGCCGAAGATGGTGAGCGGCGCCACGAACGCGCGCACCGCCGGAAAGCAGGCGGCCAGCACGCCCAGCGGCACGCCCACAAGACCGCTCAGGCCGAAGCCGAGGCACACGCGGCGGAGAGTCACGAGCGTGTTGGCCACGAGCCGCCGCTCGCCGAACACCTGCGGCACCTTGGCGAGCGTCTCCCCCGGGCTCGGCAGCGTGGCCGGGCTGATGAACCGCCCCTCGGCCTCGCCGGCGGTCGCCACGAACCACAAGGCCAGCACACAGGCGATACAGGTGACGCCCCACAGGAATGCCGTCGCGGCCGGGCTCTCGCCACGGAGGGGCGCCGCCGGCGCCGGGTTCGACGGTGCCGGGGGCGTCGTCATTCCTTTTCCGCGGCGTAGACCTTGATCTCCACCCGACGGTTGAGCGCATGGTTGTCGGGATGGTCGTCGTCGGCGGGCCGGTCCCAGCCCAGGCCATCGACCGCGAACCGGTTGTCATCGAACTTGAACTTCTCCACGAGCGCGTCCTTCACCGACCGCGCCCGCTCGAACGAGAGCTCCCGGACCATCGCGGCCGGCACCGCGCCCTTCATCGAGCTGTCGGTGTGCCCCTCCACGACGATCCGCGCGTTGCCGAACTGCTTGGCGAGCGCCCCGGCCTCGTCGAGCACGAGATCGACGCGCGGGTCATAGGGCTCCTCCTTGTCCTTGCCGTCGACGTGGCGGATCACCTTCTTCCGCAGCTCGGCGCTGTTGGGGAAGAAGTGGATGACGATCGTGTTGGTGAGGATCTCCTCGTTCTCGGCACGGATCTGCTGCACCGTCTTCGGGGAGACGGTCGTGACGTATTCATCCCGCGTGTCGGCGTACTTCGGCTCCTGGCCCAGCTTCTGGATCACGGAGAAGTCCATCACCTGGTCGAAGGGCACCGGGTTGTTGGAGATCGCGCCCACGCGCCGGTAGAGCATGTAGGCCTGCTTCCAGATCCGCTCGAAGTTGGCCGGGTTGTTGCGGTTGAGGAAGAACTGGTAGTTCTCGGCCCAGTTGGTGCTGTGGGCGTCGCCGAGCATGGAGAGGGCGTCGGCCGCGGGGATCGTGTAGCCGTCGGCCATGAGCTCGGCCACCTCCTTGCGGGCAGTGTCGCTCTTGAGCTCCTCCATGGCGTCGAAGATGCCCCGGACGATCGCCTCGATCTTGTCGGGATGGTCCTTCGCGAAGTCGGCCCGCGCGAACCAGACGTCGGCGATCAGCCGGTTGGCCGTCTGCGTCGTCACGAGCATCCGGTTCCCCTTGGCGTCGGCCAGGTTGTAGATGTCGGGGGCCCATGACACGCACCCGGCGAGGCTCTTGTCGCGATTGAAGGCGGCCGCCGCCTCGAAGGCGGTGTTCACGTAGACCATCTCGACGTCCGCGGGCTGCAGGCCGCCGGCCACGAGCATGTTGAGCGCGAAGAACTGGCTCGGGGAGTTCTGCGCCATCACGAGCTTCTTGCCGGCGAGGTCCTTGACCGTCTTGATGGCCTCACGGACGACGATGCCGTCGCCGCCGTTGGAGAAGTCGACCTGCTGGTAGACGCGGGGCATGATCCGCGAGTCCTTGGCGAAGCTGTCGACGAACAGGGGCAGCATGTCGAGGGTGGCCCAGCCGATGTGGACCTCGCCGGCCGCGTAGGCGTCGCGCATCTGCACGGGATCGTCGATCAGCACGAGCTCCACCTTGAAGGGCTTGCCCCCCGGCGCCTGCCACACCTTGCCCGGCTTGAAGCCGTGGTTGGCCCGGATGATCGGGCTCCACCCCGCCCACACGTTGAGCGCGAAGCGGACCGTGTCGTCCTGGAGCGGCTTGTACGCACTCACGCCCTTCACCGGCGGAAGCTTCTCGGCGGGCTTGAACGTGTATTCCTTCACCGTGGTCGGCACCGAGACGTCTGGCGCCTCGCTCACCCCCTCGGCGCCACCC
>Ga0207954_1000520_pt1 | contig 13215 bp, 7 predicted proteins | sample CryBogmetaGMA0M_FD_184547 | JGI IMG/M metagenome (GOLD analysis project Ga0207954, IMG submission 184547) | Freshwater microbial communities from Crystal Bog, Wisconsin, USA - MA0M (SPAdes) | ecosystem: Environmental > Aquatic > Freshwater > Lake | place: Crystal Bog, Wisconsin, USA | collected... | reverse complement strand
CGTAGGCCCAGTGCGGCTGATAGATCGCCCCGGCGCGAATCCAGTGGTCGAGCGTTGCCTTCTGCTCCTCCGACAGCCTCCGGTTGGAGTGCGGAGGCGGCATCAGCACGTCTGGATCAGTCGAATGGATCCGCTCCAGCAGCGAACTCGCGCCCGGCTCGCCGGGCACGATCGCTCCGGCCTCGATGGCAGCGCTGCGGTCGTCGAGCCGGAGGCCGGCCTCCCGCTTCGCGGGATCCTGGCCGTGGCAGTAGAAGCAGTTTTCCGAGAGGATCGGCCGGATGTCGCGGTTGAAGTCAACCGACGGCTCGGCCGCGCCGCATGCGGCGGCCCAGACCGCAACGAGCACAGAGAAGGATCCGAAGGGTCGCACGAGGTCCTCGCGTTGCACCAGTCAATCCTAGCATCGGCCGCACGACTGCCGGAACGTTGGGTCTGGACGGCGGTGCGCAACGAAGTCGCTCCCCGTGCGCGCGAGAGTCTCGCTGGAATGGTGAGCGTGTAGCGGCTCGGCCCAGGCTCCCCAAGGGGGTACGGGGCAGGAGTTTCGCGCCGATTGTGGGCTTTCTGGAAGATGTTCGGGATCGACTCTCGGAGCGGTATGGGGATTGCGGTGCTATTCCGTGAGGGATGGCGATGGTCAGGCTGACCCGCGCCCGGATCAAGGGATACCCACCATGATCACCGTGCGATACCTTGCCTGTGTCGTGGCGAGCCTGATGGCTTCGGCGCTCGGGGGGACGATCGACTCTACGACGAAGTGCCGCCTCACTTGATGCTCGCGTGTGTATCAGGCTCGGGGCATCATCGCTTGCATGTGTGATTCCGGAAGGGGGAGCAGCCGGATTGGAGGCACGCGCAGAAGCCGGTGAGACGTGTGCCCCGCGGCGGATGCTCCGCAGCGTTTGAGCAGAGAACCCACACGTCCCGCCGGCTTTGAGCATGTCGCCGGCCGGCTGCGGTGGCCGTCCAGCGCGCGAGGATCACGTGTGACCCGTAGAAGACGGGGCATTACTTCTTTACCGTCGCTGGCCCGCCGGTTATTCTCTGCCCCTGTCCTCCGCGTGCACGAGCGCAACCTGGCATCGCACTGAGTAGGGCACTCGTGGCGATCGAAACAGACTTGACCCCTGCGAGCCTCGTGTCGGCGTGCGGCCGGTCTGCTCGGCCATGCGACGCCTGATTCCAAATCCCCTGCCCACCCCGAACGGTTCCCCGTGCGCACGACCGAAATCTACGACACCACGCTTCGCGACGGCTCGCAGGGCGAAGGCGTGAACTTCTCCCTCGAAGACAAGCTCGCCATCACCCGGCGGCTCGACGAGGCCGGCGTCGACTACGTCGAGGGGGGCTACCCGCTCTCGAACCCCAAAGACTCGCACTACTTCGAACAGGCACGTGGCCTGCAACTGAAGCGGTCGAAGGTGTGCGCGTTCGGGATGACCCGCCGCCGCGGCATGACGGCCGCCGAGGACCCCGGCATGAAGGCCCTGCTCGACGCCGGCACTCCCGTGGTCACGATCGTCGGCAAGACGTCGGCCTTTCACGTGGCCGAGGTGCTCGGCGTGAGCCGCGAGGAAAACGTCGCAATGATCGCCGACACGGTGTCATTCCTGAAGGGCTCCGGTCGCGAGGTCTTCTACGACGCCGAGCACTTCTTCGACGGCTGGAAACTCGACGCCCCATACGCTGCCGAGACGATCGTGGCTGCGGCGCGGGCCGGCGCGACGCGGATCGTGCTGTGCGACACCAACGGCGGCACGCTCCCCGACGAGATCGCTCGGTTCGTCCGGGAAGCCACCGCCGCGCTTGCCGCCTCGGGCGTGCCCACGCCCGTCGCCATCCACTGCCACAACGACTGCGATCTGGCCGTGGCCAACTCGCTGGCGGCCGTGCAGGCTGGGGCCGTGCAGGTGCAGGGCACGATCAACGGGCTCGGCGAGCGGTGCGGCAACGCCGACCTCATCTCGGTGGTCGCCAACCTCGCCCTGAAGCTGCCTGGCCATGAGGTGCTCGGCGGATCCGGCACGGCCCATCTCACGGAGCTCTCCCGATTCGTCTACGAGACGGCCAACATGACCTACCGGCCGGGTCAGCCGTTTGTCGGGACCAGCGCGTTTGCCCACAAGGGTGGAATGCACGTCCACGCGATCGCCAAGGCGACCGAGTCGTACGAGCACATCGCCCCCGAGGCGGTCGGCAACTCGCGGCGGATTCTTGTGAGCGAACTCTCCGGCCGCTCCAACATCGCCGCCATGGTCACGCGGCCCGATGTCAAGAACGATCGCAAGCTGCTCGACACGGTCCTTGCGGAGGTCTGCCGGCTTGAGAACGAGGGCTGGCAGTTCGAGGCGGCCGGGGCGTCGTTCGACCTGCTCGTGGATCGCTGCGCCGGCACGTTCACGCCCGCTTTCGAGAAACTCTCCTATAACGTGGTGGTCGAGAGCCGCGCCGGGGGGTCGGACGAAGTCCGCACCGAGGCCACCGTGAAGCTCTTGGTGACCGGCGAGCAGCGGCATGAGGTGGCTGAAGGGGACGGGCCTGTCAACGCGCTCGACGCGGCCCTCCGCAAGGCGCTGGCTGCCGTCTTTCCCGTGCTCGACCGGATGCATCTCCTCGACTACAAGGTCCGCGTGATCAACGCCCAAGAGGGGACAGCCGCCAAGGTTCGTGTGTCCATTGAGAGCACCGACGGCGAAAGCGTGTGGGGAACCGTCGGCGTGAGCGAAAACGTGATCGAAGCGAGTTGGCTCGCGCTCGCCGACTCCTTCCACTACTTCCTTTCTCGGAGATGACAATGCGACGTGCTGTCATGCTGGCGGTGGTTCTGGTGTTCGGCGCCCGCGCGGCCATTGCCGACACGCCACCAAACACGCTTTCCGAGGCGGAACGCCGCGGTGGCTGGCGGCTGCTCTTTGACGGTCGCAGCACCGACGGCTTCCGGAACTATCGGAAGGACTCGGTTTCGTCCGGCTGGAAGGTGGACGACGGCTGCCTGGTGCGGGCCGACACTGGAGCGGGCGACCTCATCACGCGCGACGAGTTCGACTGCTTTGAGCTGCAACTCGAGTACCGCATCAGCCCAGGCGGCAACAGCGGGTTGATGTTTCACGTGACGGAAGACTCGGAGAAGCCGTGGCACTCCGGCCCCGAGGTGCAGATCATCGACAACGCGAAGGGCAAGGACGCGCAGCACGCGGGCTGGCTCTACCAACTCTACCGGCCGCTCAACGCGAACTGGGCCCGGCAGATGGAGCAGGCTGCCGGCCTCAGCCCGCCGGAGGTGGTCGATGCCACGCGGCCTGCCGGCGAATGGAACCACCTTTACCTGCGTGTCACCCCCGCTGGTGGCCAGGTGTGCCTCAATGGCGTCCAGTACTATGATTTCCGCTTGGGAACTCCGGAGTGGGACGCGCTGGTGGCGAAAAGCAAGTTCGCCAAGTTCCCCGGGTTTGGCAAGGCCGGAAAGGGGCACGTCTGTCTCCAGGACCACGGCGACGAGGTCGCCTTCCGCTCGATGAAGGTGCGTGAGTTGCCCGCCGTGACGCCGGTGACGTGGGCCGAAGATGGCACGCTTCCCGTGGCTTCTGTGCCGGCGTTTCCAGACGCGACGTGGGAGGGCTGGGTCATGGAGACCAATGATGGGAAGCCGTCTCAGCCCATGCGGCCGCTGCTCGTGGCCGGTGCCAGCGACGGCTCTGGTCGGCTCTTCATTCCCGACCAGAGCGGCATGATCCACGTGATCCGCCACGGTGCGACCGAGGCCAAACTCGTTCTCGACCTCCGTGAAAGCACCGCACCATGGACAACGTGGAACGAGGAGGGGTTGCTCGGTCTCGCCGTCCATCCCCGCTTCAAGGAGAACGGTGAGTTCTTCATCTGCCAGAGCGTGAAGGGCGGCGAGAAGCGGATGCAGCATGTGTCGCGGTTCCGCATGTCGAAGGATCATCCTGACCGTGCGGATCCGCGAAGCGAGGAGGTCGTGCTCTCGATCGAGCAGCCATTCTGGAATCACAATGGCGGCTCGATCACGTTTGGGCCGGATGGCTATCTCTACATCGGCCTTGGCGACGGCGGCAGCCGCAACGACCCCTGTGGGCACGGCCAGCGGCTCGATGTGCTCTTCGGCAAGATCCTGCGGATCGACGTCGATCGCCGGGATGCGGGCCTGGCCTATGCGATCCCGGCGGACAATCCCTTCGTCGGCCGCGAGGGTGCCCGGGGCGAGATCTACGCCCTCGGGCTGCGGAATCCCTGGCAACTCGCCTTCGATCCGCCGACCAGCCGGCTCTGGGCCGCCGACGTCGGCCAGGAGGTTTGGGAGGAGGTCAATCTGATCGTGAAGGGTGGCAACTATGGCTGGAGCGCGACGGAAGGCACGAAGCCCTTCGGCTCGCGGGCTGCGGCCGGACCACTGATCGATCCGGTGTGGGAATACGACCACCAGATCGGAAAGTCGGTGACAGGTGGTCGCGTCTACCGAGGCAAGGCGATCCCCGAACTTGTGGGGCGGTACGTGTACGGTGATTTCGTCTCGGGAAAAATGTGGGCTCTTGCGGTCGATGACGCTGGCCGGGTGACGTCCAACGCCGCGATCCCGTGGAGCGGCCTGCCCATCTTCGGCTTCGGCGAGGACGCCGACGGCGAACTCTACGTGTGCACGTCATCGCCGACCGGCCAGGGCGTCTTCAAGTTGGTGCCCGCCGCCGCCGGAAAGTGAATCCCAGAAAGCCCGATCGCGTGAGCGATGGGGATACGGCCTACTCGCGGTAGCGGGATTCCCACGGCGTCGGCAGAATGTGGGGCCGCGACGAGGAGCCGCCATGCACGAACTGCCGAAGCAATACGATCACCGCTCAGCCCAGGCCCGCTGCCGCACCCTGTGGGACGCTGCCCGCTCATGGCACGCCGAGCCCGAGACAGGGCGGCCGACCTACTCGATCGTGATCCCGCCGCCGAATGTGACCGGCGCGCTTCACCTCGGCCACGCCCTCAACAACACGCTTCAGGATGTGCTCGTCCGCACGCGGCGGATGCAGGGCTTCCTCACGCTCTGGATGCCCGGCACGGACCACGCGGGCATCGCCACGCAGGCCGTGGTGGAGCGGCGGCTTCTCGAGGAGGAAAAGCTCTCCCGGCACGACCTCGGCCGCGAGGCGCTGGTGAGCCGCATCTGGGCCTGGAAGGAGCAGTACGAGAAGCGGATCCTCGGCCAACTCCGCGACCTCGGGGCGAGCTGCGACTGGGATCGCACCCGGTTCACGCTCGACGACCAGTGCGCGGCAGCCGTCCGCGAGGCGTTCTTCCGGCTCTTCGAGAAAGGGCTCGTGCGTCGAGGGAAGCGGCTCGTCAACTGGGACACGTTCCTGCAAACCGCCGTCAGCGATGACGAGGTGTTTCACGAGCAGGTGAAGGGCCACTTCTGGCACATCCGCTACGAAGTCATCGATCCGCAGCCGGGCGAGCCTGAGAGCGTGACGGTGGCCACCACGCGGCCCGAGACGCTCCTCGGCGACACCGCCGTGGCCGTTCACCCCTCCCCTGCTCTCGCCCTCGACGCCACCGAGGCCGCGCTTCGGGAAAAGCGTGCAGCAGCGCCGGCCAAGGAGCAGGCCGACCTCGACAAGGCCATCGACGACCTCGCGGCCCGTCGCCGCGACATCCTCCCGCACCTCGAGACGCTCGCCGCGATGGCGAAGGCCGGCCGGCACGTCCGCCTGCCGCTCCTCGGCCGGGCCATTCCGCTCGTGGCTGACGAGTGGGCCAAACCCGAGATGGGCTCCGGCTGCGTGAAGATTACGCCGGCCCACGATCCCAACGACTACGACGTCGGTCGCCGCTGCTCGCTGCCGATGATCAACATCCTCAACCCGGAAGGCACGCTCAACGCCGAGGCGGGGCCCTACCAGGGGCTTACGATCAAGAAGGCCCGCGACAAGGTCGTGGGTGATCTCGAGGCCGCTGGGCAGCTGGTGCAGGTGGAGGACCGGGTGATCGAACTCGCTCACTCCGACCGCTCGAAGACGCCCATCGAGCCCTACCTCGCCGACCAGTGGTTCATTCGTATGGATGAACTCGCCCAGCCGGCGCTCGACGCCGTGGCGCAGGGCCGGATCCGGATCGTGCCAGAGCGGTACGCGAAGAGCTACCTCGACTGGCTCTCGGAGAAGCGCGATTGGCCCGTGAGCCGCCAGCTCTGGTGGGGCCACCGGATTCCGATCTGGCACGTGGTCGACGTGAGCGAGGCCGACCTCGCCAAGGCCTTCGCCGGCCGCGGCACGGTGGCCTGGCGGAGCGACGAGGCCGGGGGCTGGTTCGTCTGCTCGTCGGACGAGTCGCTGGGCGCGGAGACCGTGGCGGGGAAGTCACTGGTGCGCGATGCCGACGTGCTCGACACCTGGTTCTCGTCCGCCCTCTGGCCGCACTCCACGCTTGGCTGGCCCGCGGCCACGGCGGAACTGGCGGCCTTCTATCCAACCAGTGCGCTCGTCACGAGTCGCGACATCCTCACGCTCTGGGTGGCGCGAATGGTGATCATGGGCGTGTTCGACACTGGCGAGATCCCGTTCCACGAGGTCTACATCCACCCCAAGATCCTCGACCGCTACGGCGAGACGATGAGCAAGAGCAAGGGGAACGGCGTCGATCCCGTGGATGTGATCGAGTCGCTCGGCGCCGACGCGCTCCGCTTCGCCCTGGCCGGCATGGCGACGGAGACGCAGGACGTGCGGATGCCGGTCGATTATCAGTGCCCGGCCTGCGGCCACCTCGTCGAACAGACGGTGCAAAACCGCGTGAAGCCGCGGATCGACTGCCCGAAGTGCCAGAAGCCCTTCCGCACGCAGTGGGCCAGCGCCGCCGCGGATCTTGAACTTCCTCGCGGTCCCGCCGTGAGCGAGAAGTTCGAGACCGGTCGCAACTTCTCCAACAAGCTCTGGAACGCCACGCGGTTTGTGCTGATGAACTTCGAGGGCTATGCCGCCGGGCCGCTTACGGGCATCGACGATGTCGCCGCCCTGCCGCTGGAGGACCGCTGGCTGCTGTCGCGGCTGGCGAGCGTGACCCGCGACGCGACCAGGGCGATCGATGATTTCAAGTTTGCGGAACTTGCCCGCGTGCTCTACGCCTTCGCCTGGGACGAGTACTGCAGCGCCTATCTCGAACTCTGCAAGGCCCGGCTGGCCGACCCTGCCCGCCGCGACCAGGCCCGGGGAATGCTTCTGCTCGGACTCGACACGATCCTGCGGCTGCTCCACCCCATCATGCCGTTTGTCACCGAGGAGATCTGGCAGCATCTGGCCGCCGCGGCCGGTGGCCGGCGGATGCCCTGGGACGACGCGTCGCGGCCCCTGTCGGGATCGCTGATGGTCGCGGCATGGCCCACGGCGCCCGACACCTGGATCGACGCGCGGACGGAGACGCAGTTTGGCACATTCCTGGCTGTGGTGGCGGCGATTCGTGAGATTCGCGCGCGGCAGAACGTGCCGCCGAAGACGCGGCTGGCTGCGGCCGTGCGTGCCCCAGCAGAGATCGCCGCGCTGCTCGAGCCCATGAGGTCGTCGATCGAGTCGATGGCGGCGGCGGATCTTGCCGCGCTGGGGCCCGACGCCTCCGCTCCCCCGTCGGCTGCCACGGCCACGGCCGCCGGGTGCGATGTGTTCGTCGACATGGCTGGCCTCGTCGACGTTGATGCCGAGATCGCCCGGCTCCTCAAGGAGAACGAGAAGACCGAGGGCTTCATCGCGGCCAAGCAGGCGAAGCTCGCCAACGAGTCCTTCGTGTCGCGGGCGCCTGAGGCCGTGATCACCAAGGAGCGGGCTCAGTTGTCCGAACTCGAAGACAAGTTGGCGAAGGGATTGGCGGCGCTCGAGGATCTGCGGCAGCGCCGGGTGTAGGGCCGAGTCGAGCGGCGTGACCTAGTGGGAACAGGTTAAAAACCTGTTCTACGGGGATGTTTGCGAACAGGTTGGAAACCTGTTCTACCGGGATACTTCTGAACAGGTTGGAAACCTGTTCTCCGGGCTTACGAACGGTCGGCCCCCGGGAGGAAAGGTTTTCAACCCGTCCCTGACGGCCCCTAGGTTGCGTCTGGGTTTGGGGGTACTCTGGAGCCAGAGTTGCGCACCACCGGAGGCACGTCCATGAGCGTCCAGATGGAACTCTCGCGGATCATCATCAGCGAGATCAACGACCAACAGGTCGTCTACCTGAAGGAGGTCGAGGGTGACCGGACGTTCCCGATCCTGATCGGGCTCTTCGAGGCCACGAGCATCGACCGGCGGGTGAAGCACCACCAGTCGCCCCGCCCGCTCACGCACGACCTGCTGGTGGCGTCGGTTGATCTGCTTGGCGGTGAGTTCCAGGACGTGGTGATCTCGGAACTCAAGGACCACACCTACTACGCCGTGATTCGCGTGCTCAAGGATGGCGAGGTCGTCGAGATCGACGCCCGGCCCTCCGACGCGATCGCGGTGGCCGTGACCTGCGAGCCGAACCTCGCGATTTACGTCGCCGACGAGGTGCTCGAGAACGTGCTCGGTGGGTGAGTGGCCCGTTGAGGCCGACGCCCTCTGGTGAAACGGCTCTCCCCCAAACGTGAGCCGTCACGTTACAGTGACGCGAAACCCGCCGGCCGCGAGGCCGTTCAAGGGTGGCCGGGCTGTTGCCCGGCAGTCGTCTCCCCAAGGGAACTCGCTATGCCATGCCAATCTCGTTCCACGTTCGCCACCTTGCCGGTGCTCGCAGTCGTCGTTCTGCTGGCGAGTGGCGTCGCACTGGCCCAGCCGCCGGGCGGCCGTGAGGGGGGCCGCGGGATGTTTCGGATGCCGCTCATGACGGCGCTTGATGTCGACGGCGATGGCGAGATCTCCTCGAAGGAGATCGACGAGGCGCCGGGGCGACTGCGAGCGCTCGACGCAAACAAGGATGGCAAGCTCACGATGGACGAACTCCGTCCTAATGGTGGTCGTGAGGGCTATGGGGCTGCAGCGGCCGGGGGTGACGAGATGGTGAACCGCTTGATGGAATATGACACCGACAAAGACGGCAAGCTCAGGGCTACGGATCTTCCGGAACGGATGCGGAACATCGTTACCCGCGCTGATGCCAACAAGGATGGTGCGGTGACGCGAGAGGAGCTGGTCGGCATAAGCCGCAGCGAGGGTGGCCAGCGCCGAGAGGGCCGCGGGCACGAGGAGCACGAGCACGAGCACGATGAGGATGAGGATGAGGAACACGAAGAGGACGAGCACGAGGAGGACGACAAGCACGAGGAGGAGGAATGAGTGCCCGTTCGTGTAGTCGAGTTGGCCTGTTCGTCGCGTCGCTCGTCATGGGGGCCGCCTGGGCCCGTGTTGAGGCCGCGCCAGTGGCCACGTATCACGACGATGTACTCGGCACGTCGCTCGAACTGATCGTCGATGCGACGGACGAGGCGGCAGCCGTCGCAGCTGAGCAGGCGGTGCTCGACGAAATCGACCGGATGGCGTCGGTCTGCAGCACGTACGATCCAACCAGCGAGCTGAGCCGGTGGCTTGAGGCTGGCGAGTGTCGCGCCGTGAGCGGCGCGTTGGCGTCGCTCCTGCGGGCGTGCGACCGTTGGCGGCAGGACAGTGGTGGCGCGTTTCATCCCGGCGTGGCCGCGGCGACGCGGCTGTGGCGCGAGGCGGAGCGAAACGGCTGTCCGCCTGCCGATGAGCGGCTCGCCGCAGTGGCGGTCATGCTCCGCCAGCCGCCTTGGACGTGGCGGGAAACAGACGTGGCGCCACGGGCGACGGCCATCACGCTCGACGCCCTCGCCAAGGGGGCGATCGTCGACGCCGCCTGCACCGCGGCGCTGGCCGTCGACGGCGTACAGGCGGTGGTTGTGAACATCGGTGGCGATGTGGCCGTCCGCGGGATCCTGGAACGCGAGGTTGTCGTCGCATCGCCCGATCCAGGTCTCACGGGTGGGGATGTCCTCGACCACGTGGTCGTCACAGACGCGGCCCTCGCCACGAGCGGCGATGCGTTTCGGGGGTTTCGGGTCGCCGGCAGGTATCACTCGCACGTGATCGATCCGCGGACGGCCCGGCCCGCGGATGGTGTGCGATCGGCGAGCGTCCTCGCTCCGACCGCGACCGACGCCGATGCCCTGGCGACGATCTGCTGTGTGCTTCCTCCGGCGGAGTCGATGACACTCGTGGAGAGCGTGCGGGGCGCGTCGTGCCTCATTCTCGACCGCGACGGGGCGATGCACGCCTCACGGGACTGGCCGGGCCACCAGTTCTGCCGCCGACGAACCATCGCCACCCCCGTGGCGTTGGCCGACCGATCTTCCGGCGGGCGAGGCACGGCCTTCGAGCTGGTCCTCGATCTGGAGATCAACCGACCGTCGAAAAGCGGTCGCTACCGCAGGCCCTATGTCGCCGCGTGGGTGGAAGATCCCGACGGTTTTCCGGTGAAGACACTCCTTCTCTGGGTGCAAAACGGTGGCGGACGCTGGATTCCCGACCTGAAGCGGTGGTATCGGGCCGACCGACTCCGAAAAATGTCGGAAGAGGCAGACCTGGTGAAGTCCGTGTCGGAGGCGACTCGCCAGCCCGGCAAGCACTCCGTCTCGTGGGACGGCCGCGACAACGCCGGCACGCCGCTACCGCTGGGAGAATACACGATCTGTCTGGAGGCAGCCCGCGAGCACGGCACCTACCAGTTTGACCGTCGGACCGTGACGCTTGGCGAGAAACCGTTTCGTGAGGCGTTCGACGATGGTGCCGAGATCAAGTCGGCGACGCTGACCTACGACGCCGTCGACCGGAAACAGTGAGTTGGGGATGAGCCGCATGCCTACCGGGAAGACGCGAGACGATGCGTTCCGGCATGTCACGCGAGTGCTTGCCGCAACCGCACGGTGGCTGCACATCTATCTCTCGCTGTTCGCGTTTGCCACGATGCTGCTGTTCAGCGTGACGGGCCTCACACTGAACCATCCCGATTGGTTCGGGAGTGGTGAGGCGGTTACCGAAGATGCCAGGGGGGAGGTCGATGCCGGGCTGCTCGGCACGCCGGCCGACGATCCCGACGGCCACACGATCGATCGGGCTGCCGTGGCCGCTGCCATCCGCGTGGCTCATCGTGTCAGCGGCGGACTCGGCGCTGTCCGGGCGGACGATCGCGAGTGCACGCTCACATGGAAGGCACCGGGCTACGCCGCAGACGCCGTGATCGATCGGCAGACCGGCCGCTACACGCTGGCGGTCACGCGGCATGGGATCGTGGCGGCGCTCAACGACCTCCACAAGGGCCGCGACACGGGGGCGGCGTGGTCGATGGTGATCGACGCGACGGCGATCCTGCTCACGCTGGTGGCGCTCACGGGCTTCGCCCTGATCTTTTTCATCCGCCGCCGCCGCGTCGCCGGGCTCCTCACCGCGGCGGTGGGCACGGTGATCCTCGCGGCCGTGGCGGTGCGGCTGCTGATGTAGCACAGGTTGTCAACCTGTGGCGAATCGCCAGTTGGCATGATGCACAGGTTGCCAACCTGTGCTACGAGGAGACTGCTCATGTAGCACAGGTTTTTAACCTGTGGCGATGTGACAGTCGTCATCATGCACAGGTTGCCAACCTGTGCTACGGGAGCGAAGTAGCCTGTGCTACGGCGTCAAGCCAAACGCCTTCCGAAGCACGGCGAGCGACGTGCCCCCGTGCTCCGCGGCCACGATCACGTTGAGCCGGACCTCACTCGTGCTGACGAGGTCGATGTTCACGCCCGCGTCGGCCAGCGGCTTGAAGAGCCGGTCGGCCACGCCGGCGTGGCTGCGGATGCCGACGCCCGTGATCGAGAGTTTGGCCACGTGCGGCACGTTCGCCACCGTCGCACCGCGGGCCTTCGCGATAGCGCCAGCCACGTCGATCGCCTTGTCGCGGCTGGCGGCGGGTACGGTGAACGAGAGCTCGGCGCGGCCCTTTCGCGGATGGCTCTGCACGATCATGTCGACGAGAAGTCCGGCCCTGCCGACCTCTTCAAAGACGTCGGCCGCCACGCCCGGGGTGTCGGGAAGGTCGGTGAACGTGACCAGAGCCTGCGAGGAGTCGAGCAGGCAGTCCTCGATGGCCAGATCCTCCATGCCCTGAAGCCGGCGGACGACGTCGAGCGGGCTCGACTTCGGGAGCGCGCCGCCCGACGCCTGGCTCGCTGGCTCGTTGGCGGCGTCGTGCAGCCCGAAGGCCTTGTGCACGGCCTTCACCGCTGCCGCGCCGTCGGTGCGGGCGACGAGCACGGAAATCTTGATCTCGCTGGTGGTGATCATGTGGACGTTGATCTTCTCGGCGGAGAGAGCGGAGAACATCCGGCCGGCCACGCCCTCCGCGTCTTCCATGCCCACACCCACCACTGAGACCTTCGCCATCCGGTGGTCGTGCGAAACCCCCTTGGCGTTGATCGCCTTCGCGACCCGCTCAGTTCGTTCGAGGGCGTCGGCGAGGTCGTCTTCGGGCACGGTGAACGAGATGTCAGCCCGGCCCCCCTGCCCCACGTTCTGCACGATCATGTCGACGGCGATGCCGGACTCAGCGAGCGTGGAGAAGAGCGCGTGGCTGGAGCCCGGCTGGTCGGGTGCTCCCTCCAGCGTGATCCTCGCCTCGTCTTTGGCGAGGGCAACACCGCTCACCGGCCGCTTCACCGACTGGTCTGCGGCGTGAATCAGCGTGCCCGGGATGTCCTTGAAACTGGACCGCACTACCACCTTCACGCCGAACTTCTTGGCAAACTCGATCGACCGCGAGTGCATCACGCCGGCCCCGAGGCTCGCCAGTTCGAGCATCTCGTCGTAGGAAATCGAGCCCAGCCGCCGGGCCTCCGGCAGCATCCGCGGGTCGGTGGTGTAGATCCCGTCCACGTCGGTGTAGATCTCGCAGAGATCGGCGTCGAGCACCGCCGCGAGCGCGACGGCCGTGGTGTCGGAGCCGCCGCGACCGAGCGTGGTGATGTTGCCGTTCTGGTCGATGCCCTGAAAGCCGGCCGCGATCACCACCGCCCCGGAATCGAGCAGAGCTTTCACATGGTCGGTCGAGATCGACTGGATCCGTGCCTTGGTGTGGGTGCTGTCGGTACGGATGCCGATCTGGGCGCCGGTGAGGCTCACCGCCTTGTGGCCCGCCGCCTGCACGGCCATCGCAAAGAGCGCCACGCTCACCTGCTCGCCGGTCGAGAGGAGCATGTCCATCTCGCGGGCGCTG
>Ga0207954_1000517_pt1 | contig 13252 bp, 6 predicted proteins | sample CryBogmetaGMA0M_FD_184547 | JGI IMG/M metagenome (GOLD analysis project Ga0207954, IMG submission 184547) | Freshwater microbial communities from Crystal Bog, Wisconsin, USA - MA0M (SPAdes) | ecosystem: Environmental > Aquatic > Freshwater > Lake | place: Crystal Bog, Wisconsin, USA | collected... | reverse complement strand
CGGTGCACGAAGGCTGTCTGGTGCCCGTCCCCGCCGATGGGGACGCAGCCGGCTGGGGAGCGATCGGCTGGCTGCCACGGGGGAGCCTGATTGCGGCCCCCTTCGCGCCGGCAACTGACGGGAGCGCTCCGCAAACCACGATCCGCTACGACGAATCGTCACCCAACGACAGCGATGACGACCAGAACGGCTGGATCGGGGTGACCATCGGCAAGGTCGACGGCAGGGCGACGATCACCGAAGTGATCCCGGGGGGACCATTCAGCCAATCGTTCGGTTGGAGCGGCGCCCCGGTTCACCTCCGCGCCGTTGCCCCCCGGGGGGACGGCGTGTTTGTCGCCACCAAGGGATTGCCGATCGAGGACGTCATGGATCTCGTCCAGGGGCGGGCTGGCACCGAGGTGCAGCTCCAAGTCTCGGAGGGGACAATCTGGACCAACCGCAATCTGAACCTCAAGCGCGGCTTGCATCCGATCTGGGGACGGGATCGGCAGCGGCTCCGCGAGGTGCTCGCGGCTCAGGAGCGGCTCCTGGCGCGGAAGACGAAACGGGGAGGGGAGACGGAATCCGATCGATTCCGATCGATCGTGATCCTCGAGACGGGGGAAGCGGTCGAAGGTTGCGTTGAGTCGATCGGCGAAGGGGGCGTGCGACTGCTGCGGGAGGGGGCCGATCCGGTCACGATTCCTTCGGGCGAGATCAAGGCAGTGGAACTTTTCCCGCAGCCTCGCGTGCTGGTCTCTCCGGAGAAGTTCCGCAGCCTGACGACGCTCCCGCGCTCGCAGCGATTTCTCCCTCCGACCCATCTCGTCCGCTCGATGCAGGGGGATTACCTCCGCGGCCGGCTCGAGGCGATGGATGGGGACAATCTGCGGATCGTGGTCGATGCCGATCCACGCGGCAAGCCGCTTTCGATCCCGCGTCAGGACGTGGCGCGGGTGATCTGGCTCCATCCCGAATCCCTCGACGACGCCTGGCAGCCGCCGGCGGCTGCCCCGGCGCCCGGGCTGCCGGTCGAAGCGGTTGCCAGCCGCGGCGGGCGGCTGCGGATGGCGGCGACCGGCATCGAGGGGGACGTTCTTATCGGCGCTCACGCGATCCTCGGGCCCAGCCGGATCGATCTCAACTCGATCGATCGGCTCCTCATCGGCGGTGTACTCGAGGAGACGCCGAGACTTCCCCCCTACGCGAAGTGGCAGTTGCAGCCGGCGGCCGAACCGAGGAATCTCCCCCCGAAGAAGCCGACGAAGCCCTGAGGACCAGCCGCATCGGCCATGGGCCGACGCTCGCCTCAGTCGGGCCGGCGCCGGTCGGTCGGCCTGGCCGCCTCGGCCTCGAAGTCGGTGATCAGGAACCGGTTGCCGTCCTTGCGGAGATCGACCTTCAGATCGATGAGCGCCGCGAGCGGTCCGGAGACGCCGCCGGCACCGCGGGCGTCGCCCCGGGTGTGGATGAGCATCTCGGCCCGGGCCAGGCGTGCTTCCGCCGGCCCGTTGAGGGTGACGTCGAGGCGCGTGATCCGCACCTCCTCGGGGCGATACTCCCGCAGGGCCCGCTCCGCTTCGGATCGAAGCGGCGAAAGCGACGGATCGAGGGCCGCGAGGATCGCTTCCGTGTCGCCCGTTTCGGCAGCGCGTGCCAATTTGGGAAACAGCCGTTCGATCAGCTCCCGGTCGGTGACGACGACCCAGTCGGCGAACAAGCAGCCGACGCCGACGACGAGCGCGGCGGCCATCGCCACGAGGAACGCCCGCTGCCCGGCCTGCGACCAGAGGAGGAGGGATACTCCCGCGACGACGGCGCAGCCAATCGCCCACGGCCAAGCATCGTGGAATGGCATCATGATCTCTGCTCCCCCGGCCGGCCCTGGTTCCCAACTCATTGTAGCGGGCGAAGGGCGTTTGATGGTGCAGGCGCGGGCAGTGTCCAGTGGCGATAAGTCCTGAATGGCAGTCTGCGGCGGGCATGGTTTCCATTGCGGATGCCGCTGCCTAGAGTGGTTTTGACCAGTGAGCGGCATGTCCTGCATCACGGAGTCGCTCTCTCTTCGAAAGGCTTGCTTGCCTTTCGCACCACCAGTGCCTCCACGCGAAGCTTCGCATGAGGCGGCCCTTGCATGGCGGCACGCAACGTACGGAGGTTTCAATGTTTGCCCCTTTGGCTCAGGTGGCGGCTCTCACTGAGCATGCCAGCGCCCTGTCGATGGATTTTGCGAAAAATGCCCCGCTTCAGTCGATCACGCTGTATCTCTTCTTCGCCGGCACCGTGGCGATGGGGGCTGGCGCCCTCTACTTCTTCCTGCTTCGCGACACCGTCGACCCGGCTTACCGCAGCTCGATGGTGGTGGCGGGATTGATCTGCGCGATTGCCTGCTTCCACTACTTCAAGATGACGCACGTTTACCAAGAGTCGGGCGGCCAGTTCCCCACCGCTCTCCGGTATGTCGACTGGCTCTTCACGACTCCGCTCCTGCTCATCAAGTTTCCGCTCCTGTTGCGGATGGGCGATCGGGGCACGAAGTTCTTCTGCCAGCTCGTGCTCCTCGACGTGGCCATGATCGTGACGGCGTTCATTGCCGAAACGTCGCCGGTCAACTCCCAGAGCTGGTGGGCATTTTTCCTTGTGTCGTGTGCCTTTGAGTTGCTGATCGTGGGTGTGCTCTACGCACAGCTCGGGACAGCGATTACCGCGGCCCCCGCGCCGTTGGCCAGAGCGCTTGAAACGATGCGGCTGTTCGTGCTCGTTGGCTGGGCGATCTATCCCATCGGCTTCCTCATGGCCCGCTCCGGCTACGGCGAGCTGCGTGAGATCGTCTACAACGTCGCCGACGTGATCAACAAGGTTGGCTTCGGGCTGGTTGCCTTCCATGGCATCCAGGCAATGAGCCACACACACGCCGACTCGCGGCCCGGGGTGGAGAAAGGCAGATCGCCGTGAGCCACGGGCAACTGGCGTTTCGCGTCGTGCCGCTGGCGGTCCTCGTGACCGCAGCGGCGGCGGCGTTGCTGTTCGGGAACGCTTGGTCGACGCAGATGGCGGCCGTGCCGTGGCTGGTCGCGTTGGTTGTGGTCGGGCTCCCGCACGGGGCAGCCGATCTCGCCGTCTCACGGCGGCTGTGCGGCTGGCCGGCAACCGTGCGGCTCTTTGCCGCGTATGGCGCCGTGATGGCGGTCGTGATGCTGGCACTCGTGCTCGCACCGCGGCCGATGCTCGTGTTTTTTGCTGCCCTCAGCATCTGGCACTTCGGACTGTCACATGCCCATGGCCAGTCGCTTCCTGTGCCCGAGGGCTGGCAATGGCTGACGTTGGCGGCCGTGGCGCGCGGGGCGAGCGTGCTGGGTGTACCTCTGGCGGTATGGCCGGTGGAGACGGCGGCCGTTGTCACCGATCTCGTCAGGTTCGTGGGCGGGAGCACGGCAGGCTCGCTGATCGCATTTGCTCCCGGGACGGTGCGGGCGACAGGCGCGTATCTGACGGCGGCGGGCCTGACGGCGCTTGCCTGGGAAGCGATCGCCACGCGTCGACATCCGGGGACTCCGGGGAGATCTGGCGAAGCATTCGTCGATCTCCTCCTGATCGGCCTGCTGGGGGTGGCGGCCGATCCCCTGTTTTCGATCGGCCTCTACTTTCTCTGCTGGCATGCGTGGCGGGAGATGCGGCCGCTCATGGCGGTGATCGCGCCGCCCGCCGCGCGTGGCAGCGCTGGAGCCGACGACTTGGCCACGCTCGCCCGGGGCATGGCCGCCGTCCACATCGCGGCGATCCCACTTTTGATCCCCACGTGGGCTGCCCTCGGGATCGGTTGGTGGCTCCTGTCAGCCAGTCATTCACCGCGTGATCTGGCGATCTTGTCGCTGGTGGTCTACGTGGTGGTGACCCCGTCTCACGAGGCGTTCGTCGAGTGTCTGGCGTCAGGTAGGCTGTGGTTCCTTTGGCCTGCAGCCCCGTCGAGTGCCAGCATCCTCATGTCACCATCTGTCGCCATCCGGCGCACCGGACCGTGTCAAGAGGTTTGATAGACCTGCCTGGCAGTGTGAGGACCTTCCCATTCCGGGCCTGTCCCGATGAGGGGCTTGGCCGATGAGAGGCCCCGGTCGATATTCAGGGCCCGTGGGTCATGGCCTTCGCGGCGGTTGGAGTGCGTTGCTCAAAGGCCCCGCCAGCAAAGGCCCCGCCAACGGCATCCCTCGAGCCAGACCTCACCGGAGCTCATCTTTTGGAAACGTCCCGCGTCGTCCGAACTCTCCTTGTCGCCTTGGCGATCGTGGGCGCAATCCGTTCTGGAGAAGCGTCAGCCCAGTCCAATTCGGCGGCAGCGATCGTGAAGCCGCTGGTCGACGCCGGACACCTGGCCGGGGCCGTGGTGCTCGTCACCGACCCGGACGGGGTCGTTGCGGAGGATGCCGTCGGCATGGCTGACCGGGAGGCGGGGCAGCCGATGGCGGCCGACACGCTGTTCTGGATCGCGTCGATGACCAAGCCGATCACGGCTGCCGCCGTCATGATGCTCGTCGACGAGGGGAAGATTTCCCTCGACGATCCCGTTGCGAAAACGATTCCGGAGTTTCAGGATCTGTGGGTCATCGCCGAGCGGAGCGGCGATGGGGGGGCCGAGAAGCGAGCCCTCGTCAGGCCGGCGCGCCCGATCACGATCAGGGATTGCCTTTCCCACACCAGCGGCCTGCCGTTCTCCTCGGTCGTGGAGCGGCCGACGCTCGACAGCGTGCCGCTGGCGACCGCTGTCCGCAGCTATTCAATGATGCCGCTCGAGTTTCAGCCCGGCACGGCCTATCGCTATTCCAACGCCGGCATCAACACGGCCGGACGGATCATCGAGATCGTGTCGGGGATGCCCTACGAGCGCTTCCTCGACGAGCGACTGCTCCGGCCACTCGGCATGCACGACACGACGTTCTGGCCGAGCGGATCGGCGATCGCCCGGATCGCGCGGTCGTACCGTGCGAACGCCGACAAGACGGCGCTCGAGCCGATCGGGATCGGTCAGCTTGCCGAGCCTTATGGCGCGGCCACCCGGTATCCGATGCCGGGCGGGGGGCTGTTCTCGACCGCTGCCGACTGCGGCCGCTTCTGTCGGATGTTGCTCGATCGCGGGGTCGCCGATGACGGCGTCCGCGTCCTTTCGGAGTCGGCCGTCAGTGAGCTGACCCGCAGGCAGACGCCCGCGGGCGTGCCCGAGAGCTATGGCCTGGGCTTGAGCGTCGGCGGCGATGGCTCGTTTGGCCATGGCGGCGCCCACGCCACGAACATGACGATCGATCCGAAGCGGAAGCTCGCGGTGGTGTGGATGGTGCAGGATGCCGGTAGCCCTCCGGAGTGGAAGCGCGCCGAGGGAGAGGTGCGGCAATGGGCCTTTGCACGCTTCGGTGCGGCGGACGGGCAATGATCGGCTTGCAGCTTGCAGATCGGGATCGGGAAGTGACCGGCCTCTGGCAGGGAGCACCGGGACGTTGAATCGCAGGATGCACAGAGTCCCCGCCGTCGGTCGGGGCGAGGGAAGCCGCCTGCAGTACGAGGCCTATCGGCGTCGCCGCCGTGATCCGGTCGAGCAGGCCAGCCGGGCCAAGAGCCAGCGGCAGCGGTCGATCCCGCAACTGTTCCTCGAGTTGGCCCGGATCCTCGGTCGCGACTGGATGATGGTGGTCGGCGGGGTCGTGCTCGGCACGGCGTCGACCCTCCTCAAGCTCGCGCCGGCAGCGTCGACGAAGTTGGCGATCGACCATGTCCTCCTCGGCCAGGGATTACCCGCCTGGCTCCCTCCCTGGGTGCCGGTGCCGGTCGAGCCCGGACGGCGCCTCCTGCTCCTTGTCGCGGCGGTGATGGTGACGATTCTCCTCGGGAGCCTGCTGTCGCTCACCGGCCGGTGGCTCGTGACGCGGACGTCGAAGCGGGTCCAGGAGCGGATGCGCCGGGATGTCTTTGCCCATGCCTCCCGGCTCCCGCTCCACCGCATCTACCAGCTCCGGGCCGGAGGGGCAGGCACGCTGTTGCGCGACGATGCCGGCGGGATCGGCGAGCTCGTCTTCACGATGCTCTTCAACCCGTGGCGGGCGCTGGTGCAGTTCGTCGGTGGGCTTGTCATCCTCGCCTGGATCGACTGGCGGATGCTTCTCTGCAGCATCCTTCTCATCCCGGTGGTTGCCATCTCGAGCATGCTCTGGACCCGGATCCTCCGCCCCATTCATCGCGACATCCGCGCCCAGCGGGCTGACGTCGATGCCCGCATCGGCGAGGTCTTCGGCGGGATGCGCGTCGTCCGCGCCTTCGGTCGCCAGCGGCGTGAGGCCGCCCGCTACACCCGGGCCAACCACCTCACGCTGCGGTTGGAATACCTCTCCTGGTGGTGGGGACGGATCCTCGAGGTGTTCTGGGACTTGGTCCTCCCCGCAGCGTCGTCGATCCTCCTTCTTTACGGCGGCATGGAAGTGCTCGCCGGCCGGCTGACCCCCGGCGATCTCGTCATGTTCCTCGTGTTTATGGCGATGCTCCTCGAGCCGGTGGCGATGATCGCCGGGACGCTCGGACAGCTTCAGGGAAACCTCGCCGGCTTCGACCGGGTCCTCGATCTCCTCGCCGAGCCGCTCGACATGGCGACGGCCCTTCCCGGTGTGATGCTTGACCGGTCGGAGGTCGCCGGGAGAGTAACGCTCGACGGCGTTTCCTTTCGTTACCCCGGCGCCAGCGACGATGTCCTCCACGAGATCACCCTCGATGTCGCCCCCGGGGAGACGATCGCCTTGGTCGGACGGAGCGGCTCGGGGAAGACGACGCTTTGCAACCTCGTCGCCCGGTTTTATGACGCGACGGCTGGCGTCATCCGCCTCGACGGCCGTGATCTGCGGAGCATCGACGTCGAGTCCTACCGCGGCTTGCTCGGGGTCGTCGAGCAGGATGTGTTCCTGTTTGACGGCACGGTCGCTGAAAACATCGCTTACTCCCGTCGGGATGCCAGCCCCGAGGCGATCGCCGCGGCGGCCCGCGCCGCCCATGCGGCCGGCTTCATCGAGGCGATGCCGGAGGGCTATGGCACGTTCATCGGCGAACGCGGCGTGCGGATCAGCGGCGGGCAACGGCAACGGCTGGCGATTGCCCGGGCGATCCTCGCCGACGCCCGGATCCTGATCCTCGACGAGGCGACGAGCAACCTCGACAGCGAGAGCGAGCGGGCGATCCAGGCGAGCCTCTCCGAACTGCTCCGTGGCCGAACGAGCTTCATCATCGCCCATCGCCTGAGCACGATCCGCCATGCCGACCGGATCGTCGTCCTCGAGAACGGCCGGATCACCGAGATCGGCCCCCACAACGCGCTTCTCGCCAAGGGCGGCCGCTACGCGGAGATGGTCGCGCTCCAGGCAACCGAGGCGTGAATGATGAAGCCGGCGGACTGGAGGCGGTTCATGGGGAGGGTGCCTGTGCGGGAGCGGGGAGAATCGGCACGGCGTGGAAGGTGAGAGCGGCGATCCCGTTGCTGCCGCGGAGGACGCGATCCGGATGCCACTGCCGATCGACAAGATAGGTGATCGTCTCGGCGGCGCAGCTGGGGTCTACAGCGAGCCGGAGCGTTGAGTCGGCCGCGCGGCCCGAGCGGATCCTCCCCGGCTCACCATCGAGACGGAGCTCCGACAGGGTTGCATCGTCCCACTCGATTGGTTGGCCAAACGTGAGGATGATCTCGTTTCGATTCGTGTCGGCATATCGGGCCGAGATCAGATCAGGCGCCGTCACCGGCTCCGGAGACTCCGTGCCATAGCAGGATTGGTCCACGAGCGGCGCCATCAGCCGGGCCATTTCCGCGTAGCCCGCCGCCGGATAGTGGCAGCCCCCTTCGGGGCGGATGCCGAGCGTCGACATCACCGACATCCGGGCGAAGTCGCGGGGGAGGGTTCGCTGGATGTCGCGGAGCCGGTCGCTCTCCGGCGTGCCTCCCTGGCTGCAGGCGTTGGGCCAGATCTGGAAGAGGAAGGTGTGGCCGAGGTTCGGCATGTCGCGCTTCCAGTCGGCGGCAAGTTCGTGGAAGTGTCGGCGGTAGGTCTCGCTGCCGTAGCCACCATCCGGCCCGTCGGCCCCCTGATCGGCCTCCCCCTGATGCCAGAGGACGGCGCGGATGCCGTGAGTGAGCCGGGCGGCCCGCACGCGCGTCAGGAGCCGGCCGTAGATCGTCGCCGGATCAGTGCGATCGGTGGCGTTCGCGAGATGCTGATCGATCCGCGTGCCGCCGACGGCGCCGTTGAGGATGCAGACGGGGATTTTATGGGTGTCGACGATGTGGCGGGCGAGATCGATCCCCCAGTATCCGATCTGGTGCTTGCCCCCCTCCCGGCGGACGGCGTCTCCCCATCCCGGCTCGACGCTCCCCTCCATCGCGCCGAAGCTCCGCACCCAGCTGCGGTCTCGGGGCTGAGGGCTATCGTCGACCTCGTCGGCGCCCCAATCGCTCGCCACGGTGTTCGACTGGCCGTCCATCAGGAAGGCGTCGCCGCAGAGGAGATCGTCGGCGGTGTGGAGGATCAGCTTCTTGCCGTCGCGCACCGCGCCACACTCGACCCGGTAGCGAACGAGCCCCGGCCTGAGCGGGACCGCGAAGGCGTAGCGGCCCTCCGCATCGGGCTCGAGCGACCGTGAGTCGGCAAGCGTCCCGTCGGCGAACAGATCGAGGAACACGCTCTCGGCAGGACGATCGAGTCGGCCGCGGAGGTGGACGATGCCGACATTCTGGTCATTGCGGGCAAAGAACTGCCGATCGACCGGCAGCTCATCGGCGTCGGCGTCCACGGGGGCCTCGATCCAGGGATCGGTGGCCGGCTCGGTGACGAGGATCTCCGTCGTCGCGACGACGGGCGTGCCGCCATTGTCGATCCGCGCCGTCACCGTGAGCCGGCCGCTGTTCTGGCTCCGCTCGAGCGCGAGTCCCCCGGCCGTCTCTTCCCGGATCACCGCCATCCCGTCGGTCTGCCAGCGGACATTCAGCCCGCCGGTCTCCTTCGCCTCGAGCGCGGCGAGGTTCGAGATCCTCGGCACGACCTCGATCCGCTTCCGGCCATCCCAGGTGGCGGGGGCCTCGAGCGTGAAGACGGGATCGGGAATCGTCTCGCGAATCGTGATCGGGATGTCGATGGTCTTCGCGCCGTCCGGATCCACGGCGCGGAACCGGAGCGTGGCCTGCTCGTCCCCCGTCACCCGCCCGGCTTCGACGTCGTAGTGAAACGTGTCGGTGGCCACGACCCGCTCCTCGCCGCCTCGGGCGAGGATCCAAAAAACTTTTTGCACCCCGCCGGCCTGGGCGGTGACGGTGCCCCGCGTCCCTTCGGCGAGATCGAGCGTCGATCGTGAGACGGCGAAATCATCCCCCGGCTGGACGAGGTGGCCGACGAGCGACTGGACCGGTTTTTGGTTTTCGTAGTCGAGCTTCGCCCAGGCAGCGGAGCGAACGACGTTCGACACCCGCACCTCGTCGACATCCCCGGCGAAGTCGTACTGGTCGTACCAACCGCCGATCCACATCCGCGCCGGGGTCGCGATCTTCAAGGGGGCCGAATCGGTCCGCGTTGTGCCGTCGAGGACGCCGTTGACGTAGAGGAGCGATTCCCCCTTGGTGTACGTGTGGACGACATGCACCCACTCCGATTTCGCGAGCCGCGTCTCCCCGGCGACGTCGGCCCCGGAAAAGTAGCACTCCATCCTGGCGTGTGGCGGACTGCGGAAGTTCATGATCACCTTCCCCTGCGCCGCCTCGTTGCCCCAACCGAAGACGCGGCCATTGGAGACCTCCGAGCGGAACCAGGCCTGGGTGGTGTGATCGGCCGATCCCGCTGGGAGCGTGACGATCGAGTCGCCGCAAAACACTCCCGCGCCGCCGGGAAAGTGCCGGGCCGGGCCGACGATTCCCACTGCGGCCTCGGTGCCGGTGTCGCGCGCCTCGACGCCGCCGGTGGCATCACGGACGGGGGCGTCCATGTGAAAGACGGCGACGTGGCCATTGGCTGCACTGAAGACGGCGGTACCGTCAGACACGCTGGCGGCGCCAGGATTCCCCCAATGAAGCGTGAGCCGCTGCCGGGCCTGGCCCCTGATCTCCGGGACGCGCACCCAGACGGTTGCCGCGCCAGCGTCGCGATCCCAAGCTTCAATCTCGTGCGCGAGGACGGTGCCAACGTCGGAGGTGATGCGGAGGTCGTCACCGTTCGGCAGGGCCTCCGCGAAGGGAAAGAACTCGTCGTCGAGACGGAGGACGACCGGAACGTCGGCAAGTGTCGCCTCGGCCGGCAGGTCAGCACCGGCCGAGTCGGTGAGGAGCCAGACGGAGCCGTGGTGTTGCCAGTCGGCGAGGGGGGGCGATTGGTCGGCGGCGATCGGCGGCAGGACGATCGCGCTGGTGAGGAGAGAGAGCAGGGCAGGGACGAACCAACGGCAACGGTTCATGCCGGGATGCCTCCGGTGACATGGCCCACGGGGATGGGTGGCGCCGGGAGAACAGTGTAGTCGACGGCGCTTGCGAGCCTGAGTCGACGGCGTGTCGTGAAACTTCGATGAGGACCCGATCGCCAGCCGAACCATGGGGTAGGATGCCCGCCGTCCGGCTCTCGCTAACCCTGCGGAGGCTCCGTCGATGCGACTCCCCCTGGCGTCCCTGCGTGTCGTGAAACTCGCCTGCATCCTCCTGGCTTTTGCATCGGCCGGGGCACCCGCTGCCGAGGTCGTCACCATCACAGAGGCGCTCCTCGCAGCGGCCGGCAAAGCGCCCCCCGCTGGCAAGGAAGCCGATTGGATCCTCGGCGATCACATCCTTCGCAACGACAAGATCGTCGCCGTGATCGGCGACACCCTTCCGACCCGCAATGCCAACATGACGGTCCGCAATGTCGGCGGCGCCATCATCGACCTGACCACCGCGGGCCACTCCAACGACCATCTCGGCTGCTACTGGCCCGGCAACGTTCAACTCCGCTATGCGTTCGCGGGAGCCTCAGGTCTCGGCGGCGACCTTGTGATGCCGGTGGAAGGGAAAGTGCCCACGCCGCTCGCCGTGAACGGAGGGAGCGTGACGTTTCGCGTGGTCGCCGCGGAGGGGCCGCAGACGCCGCGTGTCGAGACTTCTTATACGCTCGCCGACGGCGATGATTTCCTCACCGTCACCACCCGCTATTCCAATCCGCACGCGACGCCGCTCTCGATGGAGCCGGTCGATCGGATCCGTGCCGATCGCACCTTCGCCGCCGGCGCCGACACCGCGGCCAACGTGGTCTGGTGGGATGACGAATGGTTCGGCCAGGCCTACGGAATCGAGCCGGTAGGGGCGACGTTCCACGCCGACACGATCGCGGAGTCGCGTGGTGCTGGTGACCCGGTGCGGTATCTCCTCGGCGAAGCGTCGTCGGTGGATCTGGCCCCGGGAGCCTCGATCGACCTGGTCCGCAGAGTGTTTCCCGCCGACAACCTCGTTGCCCTGCGGACGGCTGCCGCGACCCGGGCCGGCGTCACGCTCGCCCCCACGACGATCAGTGCCGTCGATGCCGCCGGGCCGGTCGTCGGGGCGAACGTGACCTTCTTCGATGGCGAGAAGAAGTATGGGGCGGGGCGGACCGGCGATGACGGCCGGCTCGTGACTGCGCTTCCGGCCCCGGCGGCTGCATGGCGGGTGACGCTCTCGACGGTGGGGCGCGGGACCGTCGAAGAGAAGGGGCTGGCGTGGAACGCTGATGGAATCGACGTCACATCGCGACTCCCGCAGCCAGGCACCGTCGTCGCAACGATCAGCGATGTCGACGGGGGGCCGATCCCATGCAAGGTGGAGTTTCGGCGCCGGCCACCCGCCGGCGGTGGCGCGCGGGACGCCGATCCCGATTTCGGCCCCGACACCGCCGACACGGCGGTGAAAAACCTCCGCTACAGCCACGACGGCCGGTTTTCTCAGGAGATTCCCCCGGGGAGCTATGACGTCGTCATCAGCCACGGGCCGGAACATGACGCGGTGATGACGACGCTCGACGTCGTGGAGGGGGCGGATGCGGCGCTCCTGGCGACCCTGCGGCGCACCGTCGACACCCGCGGCTGGGTGAGCAGTGATTTCCACAGCCATGCCACCCCGTCGGGCGACAACACCACGAGCCAACTCGGCCGCGTGCAAAATCTCCTCTGCGAGCAGATCGAGTTTGCCCCCTGCACGGAGCACAACCGGGTGTCGTCGTACGTGCCGCTCCTCGAGCAACTCGGCGTTCGGCATCGCATGGCCACCTGCAGCGGCATCGAGCTGACCGGCTCACTCCTGCCGATCAATCATCAAAACGCCTTTCCGATCGTCGAGAAGCCTTTCACGCAGGACGGTGGCGGGCCGGTCCATGACAACGACAGCCCGCTTGCGCAAATCGAGCGGCTGGCGTTGTGGGACGATGGCGCCGAGAAGGTCGTGCAGATGAACCACCCCCACCTCGTCCAGGTACTGGGCGACCGCGACACCGACGGAATGGCCGATGGGGGATTCGAGGGGATGCTCGGGTTTGTCGATTGTGTCGAGGTCCATCCGCCACACGAGATCTTTCTCGCTCCGCCGCAGAGCATCGATCCCCGCAAGCCGACGAGCCCGATCTTCGTCTGGCTGCAGATGCTCAACCTCGGCTACCGCGTGCCGGGCGTGGTCAACACCGACGCCCATTACGCCTTCCACGGCTCGGGCTTCCTGCGGAATTATCTGGCCAGCCCCACCGATGATCCAGCGGCGATCGAGATCAGCGACATGGTGCATACGGCTGAGCGCGGGCAAATGGTGATGACCAACGGCCCGTTCCTCGAGGCCCGTCTGGCGGCATCGGACGAGGAAACGAGTGCGGTCGTCGGGCCGGGGGACGATGTCAGCGATCGTGACGGCGCCGTGGAGATCGAGGTGCGCGTCCAGTGCCCGAACTGGTTCGACATCGACCGCGTTCAGGTGTTCGTCAACGGCCGGGCTGACCCTCAGCTCAACTTCACCCGCCGTGAGCACGCGGCGCTGTTCAGCCGCGACGTCGTTCGCTTCGCCCACACGATCCCGGTGCGACTCGAGCGCGACGCGCATCTGATCGTGGCGGCGATCGGCGAGGATTCGACGCTCGGAGTCGTGGTGGGGCCCGAGCATGCGGCCGACAAGCCGGTGGCGGTTGCCAACCCGATTTTTGTCGACGTCGGCGGAGACGGCTTCACGCCGTCGGGGGATCTTCTCGGTCTGCCGATCCCGCACCAGCCGGAGCCGACGCATCGCCGT
>Ga0207954_1000512_pt1 | contig 13323 bp, 6 predicted proteins | sample CryBogmetaGMA0M_FD_184547 | JGI IMG/M metagenome (GOLD analysis project Ga0207954, IMG submission 184547) | Freshwater microbial communities from Crystal Bog, Wisconsin, USA - MA0M (SPAdes) | ecosystem: Environmental > Aquatic > Freshwater > Lake | place: Crystal Bog, Wisconsin, USA | collected... | reverse complement strand
CGGTGAGCGGAAACTGGTCGCCCGGGGCGTCATGTCCCACGATGTCGTCGCTGATGCAGAGCAGCGTGTGCGGAAAGTGCGCGACGTGCAGGTCGATGTGCCGGCGGATGAGCTCGTCGGCCCGGTCATCGGGCACCCGGCTGCTCATGTGCGTGTGCCCCTCACCCCAGAGCCCAAAACTCCCGATGTCGATGAAAGCGACGTCGGGATTGCCGTCGTAGCGGGCCGCCATCGCCGCCAGGAACCGGCCAAGCTTTTCGAGGAATACCGCGTCACCGAAGTCGGGATCCCAGCAAGGCCCTTGCTCCACGGGCCCTTTGCCGAACTCGTAAAACGTCCCTTTCGCGCCGGCGGTCTTCACCCACTCGGGCGTCGCCCAGGGGAGCCAGTTCTCCGAACAGGTGAGGCGAAACGCGACCTTCTTCCCCTTGGCGATCCAGCGCTGCGCCGGCGTGTCGAGGATCGCCCAGTTGAACCGACCCTCCTCGGGCTCGACCATCGACCAGGGAATCCGCAGATACACCGTCGAGACGCCGGGGAACCAGTCGGCGGTGTCGCCAGCGGCGAGATGCGACCCGTAGTTGGCCGGCTCGTTCGAGGAGGAGTGCATGGTCCAGCCCATGCCGGGATTGACGAGCGCCGCTCCCGTGTCGGACGGCCGCGTTACGGTGGTGCCATCCATCCGCTGCTCCGCGCCGGCGCTCCTAGCCGATGCAGCCGTCGCAGCCCCCGCCAACCACACCAGAAACAGCATCAACGACTTCATGACGCACTCTCCGTTCCAGTCGCGGGCGGGAATGGCACATCGAGCGGGTGATCTCGCTTACGGAGCCTTCGCTGGCCGCTGCGCCTTCAGATACTCGGCCACCACGGCGACGAATTCCTCCTCGGAGACCGTGCCGCTGCCGTCCTTGTCGGTGCTCCAAAACGCGGCCTTCATCGCCAGCGGCACCTCACCGATCGAGAGGGCCGCGTCGCCGTTGGCGTCGAGCCGATGAAACATCTTTCTCGATTTGGTCTTGGCGTCGGCTGCGACATCGGCAGGCCCGCGGAGATCCGATTCCGGCACGGCGATCTCCACGTCGGTCGGCACGGCGACCGTGAAGTAGCCGATCATCATTTCGTCCCAGGACTGATCCCCCCAGCTCACCGTCTTGTCGGGGTCGGGATTGCTCGGGTTGGCCGCCGAGTTGTCGAAGTGGGCGACGGCGTGAATCCGCGTGCCCGGCGGCAGGGTGAGCGGCTCGGTGAGCCGGTACTCGGTCTGCCAGTTGAAGTCGTAGCGGGGCACGTCGAGCAGCACCTCCCGCGTGCCGTTGGGATACTCCACCTCGTAGCGGATCGCCTTGCCGCGGAGATGCATGTGTGGCGACATCGACAGGAGCAGCGTGCTCCAGGGGATCCGCCGCGACTTCGCCTCCGCGCGATAATCGGCCTCCCGCGCTGGGATCTCGAGCTCACGCTGAAGCGCGCTCGACGAGACCACGCGGTGCGTGATCGTGGCGGGATCGGCGAAGACCAGGCCGATCTTGCTGAGGTCCTCCTGCACGGTGCCCACGGGCGTGTAGTGGACCTGGAAGGCGAGTCTCGCTCCGGCCGGCACGAGCCGCGCCATGCCATCCGGCAGGGCGTCGGCCCGCACGCCCGGCACATACCCGGCGAAATAGCCTTTTCCTTCACCGATGCCGACGACATCGTCGGGCATCCGCACGAAGGCGAGAATGTGGTGGACTACCGCCCGATTGCCCGGAACGATTTCCACGCCCTTGATCCACGTGTCTTCCTTGAAGCCGGGATCCACGATGAACCACTGGTAGGCCACCTCCCCCTCAGCCTTGATCTGGAAGGGCTCGCTCTGAATCGGCAGCACCAGATCGGGCGACTGCGGCAGCTGCCAACCCTCCACAAACGTCTTGCTCGCCGGCAGGTCGGCCGGATCGCCCTCTGGAGCGCCGTCCCTCGCCCACTGCTCGATCGCGTTCTTGTCGTCGTCCGACAGGCTGCGGTCGTTGTGGAAACTGCCAAAATCCCCGCTCGCGTGCCAGGGGGGCATCCGCTGATCGCGGACCACCTCCGCGATCATCTCCGCCCAGCCGGCGGCCTCGTCGTAGTTGGTCAGCGCGAACGGCGCGATGTCGCCGCTGCGGTGACACTCCACGCACCGCTCCTGGAGGATGTGGGCGATGCGGTTGGAATAGGTGACGGTCGCATCCGCCTCGGGCGTCCGCGCCCGGCCGATCAGGCAGCCCACGGCGTCTGCCCGCGGCGTGGTCACGCTCTTGCCGGCCAGCAGCTCGTCGAGCGCCTCGGCCAACTCGTTCCGCCCAGGCTTTTCCCTGACAAACCCCACGCCGTACTGGTCGTCGATGCGACCAGAGTAGCGGATCGCGCGGTCGCGATCGAGCACGAACACCTCGGGCGTGCGGGTGGCGCCGAACTGATCCGCCACCCGGTTGCCGGGATCCTTGAGGACGGGAAAATCGATGCCGTGCGTCCGGGCGTAGGCGGCGATTTCCGCGAGCGAGTCGTGCACGTTTGAGTTGATCGCCACGAACGCCACGCCCTGCGGGCCGTAGGCCTCATGCAGCCGCGCCAGCCGGGTGCTGTACAGCTTCGCCAAGGGGCACTCGGTGCCCAGGAAGGCGATCACGACGAGCTGCTTGTCGGCAAGATCATCGAGCGAATGCGGCTGGCCTCGAACGTCTTCGAGCGTGAAACCGGCGACTGGCGGTGCGTCCGCACCGGCGCCACGGACCGCTGCTAGGGGCAGCATCGCACCCGCCATTGAGGTGGAGAGCGCCACACGGGCCAACATCATTCCATACCGCATAAAAGATTCCTCTGGCTTGCGTGACCGCGCCCCATAATCGGTCGCCGAGCCGAACGCACGAGCATTGAAGACGCACGGCGAATTCGCGTCGGAAAAAAACTTGCACATGGCCGCCACCAACGTCGAGACCCTTCTTTGGTGGCATGCCGCTCTTCACGAAAACGGCACAAGCTTTCTGGCTCGTAAAAATAAAGCATACGGATTTTGCTAAAACCGTTTAAGATTAACGCTTGCGAGGCGATGCGGCCATCGCGAGTTGCATGAAACGGGTCACCTCCCAAGGAGCCATGCCGATGAAAAACGTAGTCACTCTGGCCGCATGCGTGATCGCGGCCTTCGCAGTTTCCGTCGGCTCGCCCGCGGTGGCCCTCACGCCCACCACCTATCTCGGCACGACATCCGGAACAACGATCAACGGGGAGACGTGGGGCCTGTGGATGGGTAACTGGAACAACGGCTACAGCGGAAATAACGCGAGCTACATCGGCACGATCAACTCCGTCGCCGCGAATAGCGGTCGCGTCTACTGCGACCTGACCGATCTGTTCATCGCCGATTCGGACGGCAAGATCGGCTCGCTGACGATCACGTCGGGCACGCTTCAGGCACCGCTTGCTGCTCCGAGCAACACGCGGACCGTGACGATCGGGTCTGGCTACGTTGGCGGGCATGGCGTGCTAAAGCAGACCGGCGGCACCTTCTACATGAACTCAGGGGAGATGCGCCTCGGCGAGTTCCGCAGCGCGGCTGGTGCCGGCGACGGACTCTACGACATCAGTGGCGGAATGCTCTCCACGACCGGAGGCCTCCAACCCGGCGGCAGTGTGGTGCTCCACCGCGTGAATCAGCCGATTGCCTCGGGCACGAGTCGCGCTGAACTGCGGATCAGCGGCAGTGCGGTGGTCGATCTCGGTCAGCCGGCGACGGTGGCTACCGCGCTTGGGTTCGGGCCGGGATCCGGTGAAGGGAGTTCCATTCTGACCGTCATCGGCTCGCAGGCGTCGATCAATATCGCGTCGATCAGGATGGACTTCACGGCGACGATTTCGGGCACCGTCCCCAACAGCGGCGTGATCAACTACTCGTTCGACGAGACGGGCGTTTCCACGATCCACCTCACGGGGACGGGGGCATCACTGGCCCAGGGCTATCTGGATGTGAACTACACCGGGTCGAGCATCACCAGCGGCACCACCTTCACCCTGATGGACACCGGCACCTCGGGCGGCGCCATCAGCATGGCGAGCACGTTCACGCTGCGGCCGGAGGACCGAGCGAACTGGCAGCTCGACCTCGTCGACACCAACAAAGCACTCCGCCTCACCTACACCGGCTCGACGATCTTTGGGTCAACCACGATCAACGTCGGCAGCGGCACGACCCAGACACAGACGCAGGCCGGCTACCCCACGCTCTCCGGCAGCCTGCCGCTGGTGAAGACGGGCGGCGGCACGCTGGTGCTCACCGCCGCCAACACCCTCACTGGCTCGACCACCGTTCAGCAGGGCACGCTACAACTCGCCAACGCCGCGGCGCTGGCCTCGAGCAAGATCATCCCGCTCGCCGGCGGCACGCTGTCGCTCGCGCCCTATCTGCAGACCACGGTAGGCGGCCTCGCCCCCAACGCCGGCGGCCTGGTGAACCTCGGTAACGGCCTGGTGACGGTGGCAAGCGGCCTGTCCGCCACCGACCTCGTGACGGCGATCCTGGCGGGCCGTGGCGACGGCTCCTGGACCGGCACGACTGGCATCACCTCGAGCGTGGCCGCGACCGACGTGGCCTCGAGCATCCCGCGGGCCGTCGGTTGGCTCGACAACGGCGACGGCTCGGTGACGGTGGCCTTCGCGGCGCCCGGCGACACCAACCTCGACTGGGTGGTCGACGTCCTCGACGCGAGCAACTTCCTGTCGTTCGGCAAGTACGACACCGGCCTGCCAGCGACCTGGCTGGAGGGCGACTTCAACTACGACGGCGTAGTGGACGTCCTCGACGCCTCCGACTTCTTCGGCACCGGCCTCTACGACACCGGGAACTACAACACCCCGCTGGGAGCATCTGGCATCGCCGCCGTGCCCGAGCCGTCGACCACGGCACTCGCCGCCCTCGCCGTTGCCGGCTGGGCCGCCATCGGGCAGGTCAGGCGGATTCGGTCGCACGGGTGGAGAGATCGCTGAGGGATCGCGCCGGTCGTTCCGACCGCTCGTAAAGCACCATCGCGCCGAGCGATGCGGCCGTCAGCACGTGCCATGCGGCATGCCCTTGAAACCAAGCGTCGGGCGAACTGAACCGGCCCATCACGTCGAGTTGTCGGCAGGCCACCGCCGCCGCCAGGAAGCCGCCGGCCCAGGCGAGCAGCCCGGAGCGAAACCGTTGCGGCCGCAGTGCGAGTTCGGCAAGCGACGTCGCGGTGACGCACCCGATCAGCGACCAGAGCACCACTCGGGACGACATCGACCACTTGAAGTACATGAGGAGCACCTCGGCTGCCACGACGATCCCGGCCAGCAACGGCCAGATGGGCACCAACTGCCCGCCCGGCAGCGACACACGTTTCGGCAAAGCCCGCGCTGCGACGATGGCCAACAGCGCCATCAACGGGCCATACATGGCCGCCACGTCAAACTGCTGGCCGAGCCGGGTGAGCGACGCGTGGAACAGGCCGCTCGACAGCCCCAGCCACACACAGGCGACTCCGAATACGATCCCGAGCGCGGGCGTGGAAACCAGCGTGCCCGCGGGCGCCGCCGCACGCCGCCAGTCTCGCACCGACAGCCCGCAGGCGTAGAAGCCGACGAGGCAGTACGCGAGGTTCGACCAGGTGTTGGCCCTCGTTCTCAGGAGTTGCTCGGGGTGGATCCGCTCCGCGTAGGTTGGCCGATGCAGTTCCCTGGCAGCGACCCAGTCATCCCACGGGCCCTGCTCACCGGCTGTCGCCGCCACGATGCCCACGGCAAGGGCCACCGCGAGCGTGCCGCCCCATGCCATGCCATGAATCATCGCATCACTGTCGCCCCGTTGAACGGTGTCCATACGACGCCGACGGCCCCTGCCGATCCCTCCGATCCCCTATTGCTGCCTCGCGACCGGCGGTCACGAGTATTCTGACGATCATGATAACCACAACCCGTTTCGTGCCGCGTCACTTCCACACGTCGCTTGTGTCAACGACGCCGCATCTCGTCGCCGCCGTCAGCCTCGCACTCGTCGCTTCCTGGATCCCGGGTGTCGCCGTATCCGCCGCCGATCAGGCGCCGTCACCACGGCCAAACATCGTCTGTATCCTGGCCGATGATCTGGGCTCCGGCGACCTCTCGTGCCTCAATCCGAAGTCGGCCTGGCAAACGCCCCGCCTCGACCGCCTCGCGAGCGAAGGCCTCGTGTGCACCGACGCTCACTCGACGTCAAGCGTCTGCACGCCGAGCCGCTACGCCCTGCTCACGGGCCGCTACTCATGGCGGGGATCGCTCAAAAAGGGCGTGCTCGACGGATACGAACCCCCGCTCATCGAGCCCGGCCGGTTGACCGTCGCCGAACTCCTCCGCCAGCACGGCTACACGACGGCCGCCTTCGGGAAGTGGCATCTCGGAGTGGGATGGGACCGCTCGGGCCCGCGGCCCGAGGACGTCGACTTCACCAGGCCGTTCCACGGGGGCCCGCTGGCGCACGGCTTCGACCGCTTCCTGGGAATCGCCGCGTCGCTCGACATGCCCCCCTACGTATGGCTCGCCCAGGATCGCGCCGCGAGCGTGCCAACGGGCCGAGTGCAGGGCAGCCAGGCTCCCCGGCTCTGGCGAGCCGGCCCGATCAGCGACGACTTCAAAATGGAGGAGATCCAGACGCGACTGGTGGACGAAGCAGCGGCCTACGTCGAGCAGCGGGCTCAGGCTCGCGACGGTCGGCCGTTCTTCCTCTACCTCCCACTGGCGGCACCACACACGCCCCTGCTGCCGACAAACGCATTCGAGGGGAACACCCGCACGACGCTCTACGGCGACTTCGTGGCTCAGGTCGATGCCGACATCGGACGGCTCCTCGACGCCCTCGACCGCACCGGACTCGCCAACGACACGCTCGTAATCGTCACCGCCGACAACGGGTTCGCACCGGCGGCGGGCTTATCGGAACTCAAGCCATTCCACCACGATCCGAGCGGCGGCCGGAGGGGCTACAAGTCAGACCTCTACGAGGGCGGGCATCGCGTGCCGTTCATCGTCCGGTGGCCCGGCCACGTGCCCGCGGGCAGCCGCACCGGCGCCCTCGTCTCCCAGGCTGATCTCCTCGCCACCTGCGCGGAGCTTGTCGGAGCGACGCTCTCGGAGGATGCCGGCGAGGACAGCATCAGCTTTCTGCCCCTGCTGGGACCGGAAGCGCCCGCGGCTCCGGTGCGTGACTCGATCATCCACCATTCAAGCGAGGGCCGGTTCGCGATCCGCCAGGGACGCTGGAAACTGCTTGCCTGGCCGGGATCGGGCGGCTGGAGTGCGCCCACGCCGCACCCCAGCAACTGGCTCGACGTTCCGGCTGAGGATCTCAGCACCCTGCCGCCGTTTCAGCTCTACGACCTCGAGGCGGATCCCGCGGAACGGACGAACCTTGCCGCGGAGCATCCCGACGTGGTTGCCAGGCTCGGGAAGCTCCTGCGAGCCCAGGTGGATGCCGGCCGAAGCACGCCTGGCAATCCGCAGCATGTCGAGTTCTCCGGTTGGCCACAGGTCGAATGGCGCACCAAATTCGCTTCACCCCCCTAATGAGCCGTTGCAACGGACGACCGATAACGAATACGTTTAAGTAATGGCCTTTAGGCCTTGGGGGGCGGTGATAGCAAAGACTCTTCCGTGGCCACACCGTCACGATCGGCCAGGGTTCTTGCTGCTGGTGGGGAAGCAACCGTAGCGCTTACCGGAGACCTTCGATGAAGACGACGCACCGATTCCTCATGGCGCACGCGGTCGCGCTCGTCATCGTGGCGACTGCCAGTTCGCCCGCCGTGGCACTCACGCCGACGACGTATATCGGGACGACGTCGGGAACGACGATTGGCGGTCTTAGCTATGGCCTCTGGACTAATAACTGGAGCAACGGCTACAGCGGTAACGACGCCAACTACGACGGCACGATCGAGTCGGTCCCATCGCAATACAGCGGCCGCGTCTATTTCGACGTCAGCGACTTTTTTGTGAATACGACCGACGGCAAGATCGGCGCGCTGACGCTAACCACCGGCACGCTGCAGAACGTCATGGCGACGAGCAACAGCGGCAAGACGACCCGGATTGGTTCGGGGTTTTCCAACATCGGAACGAGCGGCACATTCGCTCAGCCCGGTGGCACCTTCTACATGAACTCCGGTGAAATGCGGATCGGCTCCAACGGCTCGAGCAATGGCCCGGCCAATGGCCTCTACGAGGTCAGCGGCGGCCTGTTCTCGACGACCGGCGGCCTCCAGCCCGGTGGCAACGTGACGCTGAATCGCAATCAGGTGATTTCCGGGTTATGTCACGGCGAACTGCGAATCAGTGGCTCGGCGACGGTCGATTTAGGCCAGCCGACGTCGAATGCGACGGTCTCGCTTGGTTTTGGGCCCGGCGACGGCACGGCAGGCAGTTCGCAGCTCACCATCGTCGGCTCAAAGGCCACGGTCAACATCGCCTCGATCCGCATGGAGACGATCGCCCCTTCCTCCAACAGCGGCCTGATCAAGTATTCCTTCGACCAGTCGGGCGTCTCGACGATCAGAATCACGGGAACGGGCGCCTCGCTGGCCCAGGGCTACCTCGACGTCGACTACACCGGGTCGAGCATCACGAGCGGCACCACCTTCACCCTGATGGACACCGGCACCTCCGGCGGCGCCATCTCCATGGCGAGCACATTCGCGCTGCGGCCCGAGGACACGACAAACTGGCGGCTCGACCTCGTCGACACGAACAAGGCGCTCCGCCTCACCTACACCGGCTCGACGATCTTCGGGTCGACCACGATCAATGTGGGCAGCGGCACGACGCAGACCCAGACTCAGGCCGGCTACCCGACGCTCTCCGGCAGCCTGCCCCTGGTGAAGACCGGTGGCGGCACGCTGGTGCTCACCGCCGCCAACACGCTCACCGGCTCGACCACCGTGCAGCAGGGCACGCTGCAGCTCGCCAACGCCGCGGCACTGGCCTCGAGCAGGATCGTGCCGCTCGCCGGCGGCACGCTGTCGCTCGCGCCCTATCTGCAGACCACGGTCGGCGGCCTCGCCCCCAACGCCGGCGGCCTAGTAGACCTCGGCAACGGCTTGGTGACTGTGGCGAGCGGCCTGAGCCCCACCGACCTCGTGACGGCTATCCAGGCCGGCCGTGGTGACGGCTCCTGGACCGGCACGAGTGGCATCACCTCGAGCGTGGCGGCGAGCGATGTGGCCGTGAGTATCCCGCGGGCGGTGGGCTGGCTCGACAACGGCGACGGCTCGGTGACGGCTGCCTTCGCGGCGCCGGGCGACACCAACCTCGACTGGCAGGTCGACGTCCTCGACGCGAGCAACTTCCTGTCGTTCGGCAAGTACGACACCGGGCTGCCAGCGACCTGGCTGGAGGGCGACTTCAACTACGACGGCGTGGTGGACGTCCTCGACGCCTCCGACTTCTTTGGCACGGGCCTCTACGACACCGGGAACTACAACACGCCGTTGGGAGCATCTGGCATCGCCGCCGTGCCCGAGCCTTCGGCCACGGCACTCGCCGCCCTCGCCGTCGCCAGCTGGGCCGCCATCGGGTATAGAAATCTGATCCGACGAGCCTGTCCGCACGATCGCTGAGTGATCAGGTGGGCCTCCCGAGATCCTTGCGAGAGCCTTCGATGCGTCGCGGTCTGCGTTTCGCTGCCTGGTGTGCCATCCTGTGCCTGATGGCGTTCCTGCGGCAAACGGTGGCCGCGGGTGACGGCAGCGTCACCCTGCCGCCACACTCGCTGACGATCCTGAAGAGTCCGCCCCCCGTGGCTGCAAAGCCGCCCCGCTGGAACATCCTCTTCGTCTTCGCCGACGACTGGGGTCGCTACGCCAGCTGCTACGCCGGCCTCGACGGCCGCCCCTCGCTGAACGACGTCGTACGGACGCCACACATCGACCGGCTCGCCCGTGAGGGCGTGGTCTTCCGCAACGCCTTCGTCAACGCCCCCTCCTGCACCCCCTGCCGCAGTTCGCTCCTCTCTGGCAGGGACTTCTTCAACTGTGGCCGGGGGGCGATCCTGCACGGGGCCGTCTGGGACGACACGATCCCCGTGTTTCCACTGCTCCTCCGCGACGCCGGCTACGGAATCGGCAAGAGTTTCAAGGTCTGGGGCCCGGGCGAGCCTGCCGATGCGCCGTTTGGCCAACAACGGTATGCCTACGAAGACGCCGGCAAGGAGGCGATGCACTTTTCAACGTCTGCCATGAAGATGGTCGACGAAGGCCTGACGGCCGAGCAGGCTCGCACCGCGCTGCTCGGTCAGGTCCGGAGCAACTTCGACGACTTCCTGAAGGACCAGAAGCCCGGCACCCCCTGGCTCTACTTCGCGGGCACCACCACCACGCACCGCAAGTGGGCGAAGGGATCGGGCCGCCGGCTCTGGGGCATCGACCCCGACGCCCTCGAGGGGAAACTGCCGCCATTCCTGCCCAACGTGCCCGAGATTCGTGAGGACGTAGCCGACTACCTCGGCGAGGTGCAGGCGGTCGATGCCTCCGTGGGCGAGATGCTCGCGCGGCTCGAGGAGGCTGGCCAACTCGACCGCACGCTGATCGTGGTCAGCGGCGACCACGGCATGCCGGGCGTGCCGGCTGGGAAGAACAATCTCTACGACCACGGCGTGCGGGTGGCGCTCGTGGCCCGCGTGCCCGGTGGCACGCCGGGGAGGATCGTGGACGACTACGTGTCGCTGCCCGACCTCGCGCCGACCTTCCTCGAGATCGGCGACGTGCCGCTTCCCGGCGGGCTCTACGGCAGGAGCCTCCTGCCGCAGCTGCTCGCCCCAACCGGCGGCCAGATCGACCCGACCCGCACGGAGGTGATCACGGGCCGCGAGCGACACGTGGCCGCGGCCCGCGAGGGCTACCTTCCCTACCCCAGCCGGGCGCTCCGCACTGCCGACTTCCTCTACATCCGCAACTTCGCCCCCGACCGCTGGCCGCTGGGGTCGCCCGACGGCGCGATCGGCGACGACGCCCCGAAAGACCGCTCGATCGCGGAGCAGACCTACGCCGCCTTTGCCGACGTGGACGCCGGCCCCACCAAGGCCTGGGTGATCGCCCACCGCGATGATCCCCAGTGGCGGTGGCTCTACGACTACGCCTTCGGCAAGCGGCCGGCCGAGGAACTCTACGACCTCCGCGCGGATCCCGATCAGATCAAGAACGTCGCCGGCAGACCAGAGTATGCGGCGGCCCAGGCCGACCTGAATCAGCGGCTGATGGCGGAACTCAAGCGGCTGGGCGACCCGCGAGTGTCTGACGACGTGATCTTCGAAAAGTCACCGTTCACCGACCCCCGCGAGCGGCCCAACAAGAAGTAACCCGAGGCGTACGCGAGGCTCGGGATTCCGCAGGGCTCGGGGCTGCCCATGCCCGTCGCCGGACACTCGCTGCGGGCATGCGACTGTCGCGCCGTCGCCGCCGTCCCGGCGTCGGCTCCGGCTTACGGTCGCCGTGCGCGGCCCGGCTCCCCGCATCCTGCCCTTCGCTCGCTCGATGCTTTCTCCGCTTCGTCATCCTGACTTCGCGGAGAAAGCAACGCCGGCTCCCGGGCACGGGCAGCTCCTCGCTGAGTCGTTCCCCCGTAGCACAGGTTTTCAACCTGTGTGTCTTCCACGGTTCGCATGCGATTTCGAAAGGACGAGCAGCCGGATCGGGGGCACGCGCAGAAGACGGTGACATGTGCGGACACTGGGCAGCACTATTCCGTTGGGGCCGTGAACTCGCACATGCCGCCGGCTTCGAGCATGTCACCGGCCGGCTGCGGTGTTGTAACGACACCCGACGATCACGCGTGCCCCTGAGGGCCCTCGCTCGACGAATTCCACGCCGCCAGCCTGCTCCCCTCAGTCCGCCGACGCACCGGCACCCGTCAACCGTCGCAGGCTGCCCACCAGGTCGTTGAGGGATTCGGCGTGGGCGGCGAGTTCCTCGGCGGCACTCGCGCTCTCCTCGGCCCCTGAGGCATTGCCCTGCGTCACCTGCTCCATCTGGAGGATGGCCCGGTTGATCTGATCGATTCCCACGGCCTGCTCCCCGGCGGCCGCCGCGATGTCCGCCACGAGGCTGTCGGTGGCGGCGATCTTGTTGGCAATGTCGCGCAGCGACTCGCCCACCCTGGTGCAACTCGAGGACCCCACGCGGCATGTCGCTGCGCCAGTGCGACTGCTGGCGATGGCGGCCTCAATCTTGGATGCGGTCTCCTTGGCGGCTGTGGCGCTGCGGAGCGCCAGCGAGCGGACTTCTTCAGCCACGACGGCGAATCCAGCCCCCGCCTCCCCCGCCCGCGCGGCCTCCACGGCGGCGTTGAGGGCGAGGATGTTGGTCTGGAAGGCGATCTCGTCGATGCCCTTCACAATCTTGGCCACCTGGCCGCTGCTCCACTCGATCGCCACCATCGACTCGTTCATCTCCTTCATGGTGCGATCCATTTCCAGCATCGACTGGCACCCCGCATCGACGACGAGCCGCGCTTCCACCGCCAGCGACTTGGCCTTCTTGGCGTTCTCCGCCGTTCCGCGGATCATACTGGTCATCTCTTCCAGCGAGGCGCTCGTCTCTTCGACGGAGGCAGCCTGCTGGATCGCGCCAGACGAGAGCGAGGCACTTGATTCGGAGACGTTGCGGGCCGCGGAGGCGGTTTCGGTCGCGCTCCGATCGAGGTCGACGATGGCCGTGGTGATGCTGGCCATCGTCCGCTTCCATTCCCGGTCGATGACCTGGAGGGCCCGCTTGTTGGCCTGCATCACCCACCACGCCAGGCCGGCCACGAGCAGGAATCCGCCGAGGAGCACCGCAAACAGCAGCTTCTCCCGCCGCCACACGTCACTGGCCGCAGACTTCTCGAGCGCGGCACTGGTCTGCGTGGCCAAAACGACCGCCTGATCGATCCCCTTGCGGTGGAGGAGATACGCCGCCTTCAGCTTGCCGTTGGCGACCGCGGCAGCCGCCGCCTTGTCGTTTCGCTGGATGGCCGGAAGGAGCTCGTTCTCCACCGTCGCGAACACTTCCCAGGCCGCCGGCTGCGACTCCTCCACCAAAACGCGTCCCACGTCGGTGCCGGCCAGCGGTTTGATCCAGTAGTCGCACCGGGTGGCGAAGTCGTTCTTGAGCGCACGGATTCTCGCGGCGTCAGCCTTCAACTCGTTGGGGTCGTCCTCGTCGAGCATCTGCAGGGCGGTCATGTAGGTTTCGAGCACGTACATGGGGGGCGGCAGGATGTCCGCCACCAGATCCTTCTGCTCGACGATTCCGGCGTAGATCGGGCCGTTCACCTTGAGCT
>Ga0207954_1000511_pt1 | contig 13324 bp, 29 predicted proteins | sample CryBogmetaGMA0M_FD_184547 | JGI IMG/M metagenome (GOLD analysis project Ga0207954, IMG submission 184547) | Freshwater microbial communities from Crystal Bog, Wisconsin, USA - MA0M (SPAdes) | ecosystem: Environmental > Aquatic > Freshwater > Lake | place: Crystal Bog, Wisconsin, USA | collected... | reverse complement strand
GTTACAATAGATCATTTGAGAAAATTAGATCAAATGGGATCATTGCAATTAAATTCTTTATTAAATATGTTATAACTTTTTTAACCTTTAATAATGGCAACAGTAACAGCAGATAAAGTAGTAAATCACGATCTATACGCAAAAGGTAATGTTAGTGCATTAGATTGGACTTTTAAAAATATTGCTAGAACCTTTAGTGCTGGTGAAAGGATTGGAAATATATATTCATATTTTGTTGATAGTAAAGGCCAATTATATTGGTTAATATATTTAAGCAGAGCAGATTATGATAATCAAAATCCAATATATGTTTTACAAGAAACTGGAAAATTAGATGTGCCTGATTTGCCTAATATATTACAAAAAATTGCAGATGAGCAAAAAGCAGCTGCAATAGAAAAAAGCGGTGTAGTGGGTTATTATTTACAAACATATTTACCATATATAGTTGGTGCAGTAGTTATAGCAATAGCTTTGCCATCAATAGTTAAATCTATAAAAAAATGAGAAAAAAAGTAACACGTAAAAAAGCTACACATAAAAAACGAGCAAAGAAAGATAATAAAGGTTTATTATTTTTAGGTTTAGGTGCTGCTTTTTTATTATTTAGTAGCTTTAAAAATAAAACTTTATCAGGTAAAGTTTATGTAAATCAAATTGATGCACCTACTGGTACGCAAGAAGTATATAGTAAAGTAGGTACTAAATTATTTGATATCAATAAAAATGTAATTATGACTTATGATTATGCTGGTGCTGGTATGACTGTAACGGGTTTTAATAACGGTATTTACAGCGTAGTATATGGTGATAGTTTTCAATATGGTTTACCCGCATTTGTTTACGCAAACGATGTAACAACTTTATAATATGTCAAAGAGAAAAAAAGATAACGACTATACAATATTTATACTAGTGGCGGCTGGGTTAGGCATATATTGGCTATTAAGAAAGCAAACTATGCCACCAGCAACAACAGCACCAGTACAACCAAATGATCAGTCAAATATTAAAACTACTATGGATGCAAATGCTTATAACGTTAATTATGTAATTAATGGTATGAGAATGGGCAAAGTACCTAATACAATATAAATATGAGCAATTTAAACGTACCATTAATAAACTATGAAATTGACTTTTATACAGTTGATACTAGTCAATATGTAGGTGGTGATAATGCAAACGGATATGTATTTATTAATTACGGTAGTGCTACTGTAACAATTAATAACGTAATCATTTTGCAACAAGGACAACAATTTGAGGTGCAAGGCAATACTGGTGAAAATACAAAACAAAGATACTTTGTAAGTTTTGGATCTAGTACAACTGGAAATAACGTAGTTATAGCTAGAAAAAGATATTTACTACCATAAAATTTAAAAAATGTCAATAGGACTTAAAAATAATATCATAAATCAAAAAGGCACTCCAGCTTTTTTTAGTGATGTATTTGCTAATCGTCCAGCGGCTGGGTTTGCTGGTCGTGTATTCATATCTACTGATACTGGTGCTATTTATGAAGATACTGGTAGTGCGTGGACGCTAATTGCTGACGCTGGTGCTGGTACTACTGGTACTTTGCAACAAGTTACAACAAATGGTAACACAACAAATCAAGGTATAAGTATTACTGGAAGTACTTTAAATTTTGACAGTAGTGGTGTTAATGCAAATCCAATTACTATGATCTTTAATACTTCAGTTAATAGATTATTAACTCCAGTATTAAGATTATACGGAAATACAAACATTTCTTCAAATTATATAGAATTATTTGGTACTAATGCAACTACAAATAGAAGTGTAAATTTTCCAGACGCAAGTGGTGTTGTAGGTTTATCTGCTGCTGCTTTGACAACTGGTAGCGTTTTATTTGCTGACGGTGGTGGTTTATTAAGTCAAAGCAATACTTCATTTTTTTGGGATAATACAAATAAAAGATTGGGAATTGGTATAAATAGTCCAGGTGCTCCTTTGGATATTCACGCTACTGGTACAAATGCTCAATTTAATGGTACTGGTACAAATAATGCTTATTTACAATTTCAAAATGCTGGTGCAAGTAAATGGAGAATAGGAAATACTTATAATGCTGGTGCAAATAGTTTTGATTTATATAATAATGGTACTACAAGTACTGCTTTAAGTTTTAATAGTACTACTAATAATGCTACTTTTATTGGTGGATTGACTTTAAATTCAAACTCATACGTTACATTTCAAAATAACGGTACATCGCCAAGTACAATTACTGGATCAACTTCTGTTTATTGGTTATTAAATGGTAGTTATACTCAAAATAGTATTAGAAAAACTGACGGTCAAATAATTGCTATACAATACCCTAATGATAGTTTAACACATCAATATACATTTCCAGCAAATGACGGTAACGTTGCTTTATCTTCTGCTGCTTTAACATTGGGTAGTGTACCTTTTGCAAATAGTAATGGTGTATTAACTCAAGATAATACTAATTTATTTTGGGATAATACTAATAAAAGATTAGGTATTGGTTTAAATAATGCAACTGCAAATTTAGAAGTAAAGGGAGCATTTAGAGTATCAGATGAAGCAACTTATGGAGCAACAATATTACACGTAACTCCAAGTGGTGCTGGTGGTATTGGTATGTATGCAGATGGTGGTCAATATTTACATTTTGGTATAAATAATACTGATACATTAAATATATCACAAAATAACAATGTAATAATTGGTACAAATACTGATAATGGTGCTAAATTACAAGTAACTGGTGCAGTTTATTCTTATGGATCAAATTCAACTTATTTATTTACTGATCAAACTACAAGTGTAAACTGGCAATTATATGCTAATAGTAGCACTGCAAGATTTTATAATAATGCCTCTGGAAACGTAGCAAGTATTGCACAAGCAACTGGTATATATACCCCAACTTCGGATATAAATAGAAAAAAGGATTTTGAGTTAAGCGAAATAGGTTTAAAAGCTATATTAGGCTTAAAGCCTACTTTATTTAGAATGAAAGAAGAAAACGATACTAATAAGCATTTGGGATTTATTGCACAAGAAGTAAAAGAGTTTATTCCACAAGCATATGTAGAAGAAAAAGATTTTATTGGTTTAAGTGATCGTCCTATTATAGCTGCTTTAGTAAAAGCAATTCAAGAACTTAATGATAAATTAGTAAAAAATAATATTAACTAATATGAAACAAATTCAACCAGTATCAATTTGGTACAACGGGCAAATGGTACAAGCTACATTATTCAATTTAGTTAGCATTAGTGATAATTTAAGTACAAGTGCTACTTTTTATTACGCTTTATTAAATGCAGAAGAAGTAAGACTTGCAGATGGTAATTTAACAATGACTGGATTTGACTATGAAGCATATTCAACAAGTCCAGATAGTAATTCTTATGCCTATAATTGGGCAGCTGGAAAATTAAATTTAACTTTGGTATAACTTTTTTAACCTTTAAAATAAACACTATGAAAGAAAAACAAGAAGCACTACAATTAATTAAAGTAGTAATTGATGAAAGTATTAAAGCTGGACTATTTAAACAAATAGAAGTAGCAGTACAAGTATCAAACGCATTTAATTTAATAGCTACTGAACTACAAAAGGATAATGACGCACAATAATTACGATATGACGAGCATTAGGGGTACTGCATTAACTGCACTGGCTTATATTGCCAGTATGTTAGACATTGAACAAATGACTAAAATTGGATTAATGGGTATAGGTATTATCTCTGGTGTTACTACTATTGTATATAATATTCAAAAAATTAAAAAACTAAAAGACAATGAAAAACGCTAAAACTACAATTTTTGGTTTATTGGCTGCCATTGGGGGTTATTTTGCTACATCTGGTACTGGTAAAGTACAAACAGCTGGTCAATTAGTAGCTACTATTAGTACTTTTTTATTAGGTGCTAGTGCAAGTGATGCAACAAAACAGTAAAGATGACTAAAAATAAAAAGATTGCACTAGGAATTGGTGCTATAATTATTTTATATATGCTTAGAAACAAAATAGCTAAAAGTCTAACTAATACAAGTTTTGGACTTTTAAGTGATCAATTTTTTAATTTTATAGGTGGGTTAGAGGGATTTGAGCCAGTTGCCAAACCTGACTATAAACAATGGTCAGTAGGTTATGGATCAGGTTATAACTGGGATGCTAACCGTCCAGTACAAAAAGGTGATGTAGTTAGTAAGGATACTGCTAAAAGATGGTTACTATTAGAGGCACAAAAAGAATACGATAAAGTGAGATCCTTAGTTAAAGTACCTATTAGTGATAATCAGTTAATTGCATTATCATCATTTGCTTATAATGTAGGAGATGGAGGATTTGCTACCAGTACTTTACTTAAATTATTAAATAGTGGTGCGGATGATGCTACTGTGGCGGCTGAATTTGATAAATGGATCTATTCAGGTGGTCAAGTTAATACTGGGTTACAAAAAAGACGTAAAGCTGAAAAACAACTCTTTCTTTCATAGGTGTATGGATTTATGGTTGTAAGTAAAAGCGAGGGGAATTTTTATTCCCCTTTTTTTATGTATATACGTTCTACGAAAAACTTAGTAGATTTATGATATAAGTTATAATAATTAGCATTTATACTTTCAGCAAATAATCTAAAACTATTTAGATTAGATATATTACGGTACTTTCTAGGCTGATCATTAGGATCTTGCATAAAAACAATAGCTGTAAATAGTTTTTTAGCCATTTTAAAGAGGTTTATCTATTATTTTAAAGTATCTACCAGTATCATCACTAAAAGCCTTTATTTTACGTTTTAGGCACAAATGGCTAACTGCCCTAAGTACTTGCATACGATCTAGTTTCGTTATATCATAAAGATCTTGCAAATTAACTGCTCTACGCTGTAAAATAATTAAATAAATTCTTGTTTTGTTTGTCATTTTTTTGTATATCTTTGTGGTGAAAAAAGTTAAATCCTTGTGGGTTTATTGTCAGTAAGCAGTCCAGTTTGTTAAATTCTGGGCTGCTTTTTTTTACTGACATACTAACCATTAGTGCATTTTTCTAATTACATACCAGAATATATTTTTTACTATTTCATATACCAGTATAATTAAAATTATTTTCATCTTACTTTGCTTTGATCTATTAAATGTTCTACCAGTGTTATTAATGCTATTATTATTCCATAAATAATAGCTACTGGAAACAAAATAAATATTAGATATAAGTGTTTAAATAGTTTCATAAAATTCATTGTATAAGTCCTCAATAGATTTTCCCATTTTATCGTTTAATCTAACAAAAAGAATTAAATTAAGCATTTGATTTTTTTCTTCTTCTAAATATATATTTTGTATAGTATCTAGAACTTCATTTGCAGAATAATAACTAATTATTCCGTGTTTTTTTACAATTTCAATATCAATAATTAATTGTTGCATTGGTGTTTTCATATTATTTTATTTTTGTTTTATATCTTAATTGTCCAGCTCTCATTTGACATTTTCTAGAACAATATACTTTATCACCTTTTGTTAATATAAATTTTATATTGCAATGTGGACATATTAAAGTTTTTTCTTTCATTTTATTATTATAGAATAATAAATAAAATTCAATAGGAACATTAGTACCTGAATATGTAATCATATTTTTTTGTTGCCAGTCTAAAAATAATTCTATTGGTATTTTCATTATTAAATGTTAAAAAAGTTATCGTGTAAAATATTTGTTATCTGCACCTTTTAATATATATCCTTTACTTATCCATATTTTTATTAAATTTTTTGCATAGGCTTTACTGGTGGCCGTCCTTTCAACTATATCACTAATAATATCATTATAACTACTTTTAGATACAACTATTGTATTGCAAAGAGATCTACTTTCTAATTCGCTAAGATCACTAGCTTTTTTACCAGTTTCCTTTTTTACTTCCGTTTCTACTTGCTGGAAAACTCCGTTAAAATTCATTAATGTTATTGGATCAAAGTCCATATCACTACGCATAAACCTACTGGTAAGTACATAGGTGTTTCTTTCTTTATCTTTAACTATATCTAGTGTACTTTGTGCAAACCTATCACTTGCTGATCCTATATGACCAGTAGTACTAAGATTGCTTTTAGACTGATGTAATACAGTTATTAATAGCACATTATATACTTTTGTTATTTTTTTTAACCATTTAGTAAGTAAACTACTTTCACGTTCATCATTATAATTTACCAGTAGGTCTAGTAAACCATCTATAATAATTACGCTACAATCAGGGTTTTCACTAAGATACGTTTCTATCATTTTACGTATTATGCCGCTGCCATCTTCTCTAACCTGATAAGCATTAAACCAGTCAGGCAAAGATGTTAATTCTGCAAAACCTTTTATTTTATTAATCTGCCTATAAAAGTCGTAATCACTACTTTCAGTATCAAAATAGCATATTTTTTTACCATTAATAGGCAAATGCAACTTCATACCAAATATTTCATAAGGCACAAAGGCACTGGCTACTATTGCAGATATAAAAGTACTTTTACCAGCTTTAGGTAATCCCGATAATGTTATAAAATTTGATCTACTACCAGTATGCCTTGATTGTATAGAAAATATAATATCTTCTTTATTTGGTATGTAATCGGGGTTATATTGTCGCTTTGCAAGTAGTTCGGTAATTGTTAGTTTATTGTCAGTATTTTCCATTTACCAATTTTGCAGCAGTCCAGCTATATATAAAGCGATTAAAATTATTATCAAACTTTGTCCATTACGGCTGAACAATAGCCAGTGTATTACTTTGATCATCTTGCAAGTTTTTAGTTTTTTGTTCTAATAAGTGTATTAAATCAAGAGCATCGTGAATAGCTGTTTCCATTATTTTAGTAGCTTCCAATTCCCCTAAGTGATCACCAGCAATAGTGCAATATGTTTTATAAAGTTCTAGTGCATAGTATTCTAATTTAGATAGTCCAGTAGCGGGAAAAGCTAATTGTCCAAAATTATTTTGTACTGGTGTAGCTGGAAAAGCGTTTGTTAAAGCGTAATTCATAGGTTATTTGACTTAATTGTATTAAAAGTTTCAATTTTTTCTTTTAATTCTGACACTAATCTTTTAATTTCATCATCATTTTTTATTTCATCTATACGTAGATATTCGTCTATTATAACAGAAACAGTAACTAAACAATCAAACCAACCTTGTTCATAATCTCCAAAATTTTCTTGATCAGTGTACTCGTGCATTATATCAATAGCTTTATCAATATTTTTTGCTAAATTTCTCAAATTTTTTTTCATAGTTGTATTTTTTATCTTGTTAAAAAATCTATATGTGCTTTTGCACTGGTTAAAGTTTTATGGAAACTATTATCAATAGATACTACAAATTCAGTACCTACTTCAAAAATAATATATCCTAAGTAATATATTTTTCTCATTAGCAAATAGTTTTTAAGTGTTGATTAAGTGATGCAATATCACTATTATAATTTGCAATAGCATCTTCAAGTAACATTTTAAATTCTTGTGCCATATCAAATGGAAATTGATCTTGTCTAACACTTTGGAAAGTGCTTCCCTCAAATTTGTGAGAAGCAGTAAAGATCATTGCACAATCTTTGTAATTTGTTAGGGAACATAACAAGCGTAGATAATCACGCTTTTCAGTTAGTTGCTTAATTTCAAGCAACACAGCAGTATTGCTGGAGTAGTTTTTTTGCATTGGGTTTATTTTATGTCAGTAAAATATTTACCAATGCAATTTATAAAACTTTTTCAAACCAACAAATATATTTTGCAATATATTAGTTTAAAGGTGAAAAAAGTTAGATATTAACATACGTTTTTAGGGGTATATGAATTGTATCTTCGCCCACATAAAGTGGGCCGAAGATACAATTTTACATTCGTAACATTGCATATTTACCCCTACAATTTATCCACATTTTAAAAAATGTTAAAATTTGTGCATTTTATACGTATTTTTTCGTAATTTTATGTCAATTATAAGTTTATGAACAAAAAGTGGTGGATCATTCCAGCTTTATTTGTGGGATATGTACTTTATGAAAAATACGTGCTAAGTCAAACTTTTAGCGTATTTTTTAAAGATTTAGATTTTTCAAATTTATCATTAACTAACCCTACTGTTAATTTAGTAGTACAAGTTAATAACCCTACGCCAGTAACGGCCGAAATTCAATTAATAAAAGGTGATTTAGTTGTGGATGGTTCTACTGTTGGTACTGTTTTAGGTATTACTCCTACAACTTTACAAACTGGATCTAGTGATTTAAAAATACCAGTAACATTAAGTTATGTTGGTGTTGCTGAATTATTGAATAAATATCAAAGTACTAACTTTAACTATAAATTTACTGGTACTATTATGATTGATTATATTAGTTTACCATTAAATTTTGGCTATCCTACAAATGGTTAATAGAGATTTATTAATAGGAAAGGTTAGTCCTTTTATGGGTAAAAAGGAAATACTGGTTGCTAATCAAGATACAGTTGATATTATTGATGCCTTAATTAGTAATCACTATAAGTATTCAAAAGAATACGATAAGATCTTTTCATATTTTGATGGTGGAAATGTAGAGGAAACAGCATTTAACGTTTGGCAATTTTTAAAGGATCAGTTTAAATATACTATTGAGCCTGAAAAAATGCAAATATTAAGATCACCAGCTGCAATATTTGCTAGTAATATGGTAGGTATTGACTGTAAAGGTTATGCAACATTTGCAAATGGTATTATGGATGCATATCGTAGAAAGACTGGAAAAAACTTTGATGTTTATTATCGTTTTGCATCTTATGATCCATACGATAAAATTCCGCAACACGTTTTTGCAGTAGTAAAAGAAAAAGGTGTTGAATATTGGATAGATCCAGTATTGGATCAATTTGATGAAAAAAAGCAACCTTATTATTATAAAGATAAAAAAATAAAAAATATGGCACTAGTAGCAATGTCAGGAATTAGTAATAGAATGGGTGATATGGCAATGGATTTATCAAGCAATGATGGTACATTTGATACATCAATGTTTGATACAACAAATGATCCTAGTTTACCACAAAATGATTTTAGTTATTATGCTGATCAAACAAGTACTGGTGATCAGTATTTAAATCAAGATGGCGGTTTAACTTATTCAGGTGGTCAATATTATGATCAAAGCGGTAATATAGTAGATCAATCAGGTGATTTACCTACAAATGTAACTGCACCTACTCCACCAAGTACATCAACTAGTTGGTTTGATAGTTTATTAAAATCCGCACCAAGTATATTAACAGCATTAAATCCAAGTCAAACTGGATCAGGTGGTTATTATAATAGTGGTGGTGTAGTTGGGCCAATGCTTAAAAAAACAACAACTCCATCAACTCCAAAAACTACTGGAATTAGTACAAATACTATATTTTTAATTGGTGCGGCTGGTTTGGCTGTGTACTTCCTAACAAAGAAAAAGTAATTAATGCATCAAGAAGATTATATAGGATATAAAAATAGCATTGGGGATTTAGCAAGTAGTGGAATTACTTTTGCTAGTACTTTTGCTTCTTCTGGTGCTAAAGCATTAGCTTCTGGTGGTGCTGATATTAGTGCCGATATTGCATTAATAGCTTCAGGTGCTGCATTTGCAACTAATTTAATTAATCAATGGACTACTCATCCAGCAGCAGATGCTAGAGATTTTATATCTAATTTGAAACCAAAATTACAAAGTGCTGATCCTTATGATAGATTAAAACTTGTAATTGCTGGTGATAGTAAAATATCACATAGAGCAAAGGATGTTAGTGCAAGAGAATTAGTAATGTGGTATCGTCAAAACTATCCTAATGATTATATGACTTTAACCCCTGATCAAAAATTATATTTTAATAAATATTTGATTACGGCTGCAAGTCAAGCTACTGATGTTAATCAGGCTAGTACTGATTATAGAAACTCATCTTTTAGTAATACTGAAATTAATTATAACGCAACTCCTATACAAACAGCAAGTAACATTTTAACTAATGCTACTACTGGTACAACAAATTGGGTATTATATGGTGCTGTTGGTTTAGGTTTATTTATTTTATTAAGTAAAAAATGATACCTAAGAAAGTAAAAGAAAACGTTATGACAGCTATTGCAGCAAATCATTTAAAAGGAAATAAGTGTGCTACATTAGTTGGAAAAAGAAGAGCAGATCAAATATTGAAAGGTGAATTAAGTATAGAAACATTAAAAAGAACTTATAATTATTTAAAAAGGGCAAAAACATACGATAACAAAGATTGGTCAAAATGCGGAACTATATCTTATAATCTTTGGGGCGGTGATGAAATGCTAAAATATTGTAAATTAAAATTAAAAAAATGACAGCTTTACAAAGTATCATAAAAGAGGCAAAGGCTATACGCAAAAAAAGTCCTAAAATGGAATGGAAAAAAGCAGTAGCACAAGCATCAGCAATTTATGCAAGTAAGCATAAAGGCAAATCACCAGTAGGTAAAAAACACGCTAAAAAGAAAGTAGCTAAGAAAAAAGTTGGTGTAATTAAAAAGAAAGCTGTTAAAAAAACAGCTACTAAAAGAGCAAAAAGAAAACCTACTGAAAAAGCAGTATTAAAGTCTATTAAACACGCTGTAAGTGTTCAAAAGGCACATATGGGTAAAGTAAGTCATCACGCTATTGACAGAATTAAATCAGCTATGTCACATTTATCACATTATGAAATGGCTGTTAAAAAATATATGGCAATGCCATTAAAAGAAAGAAAGATGCACAGTACTGATATTAAAAAATTAAGACACTTAGCAAAAGAAACTAAGACGCATATTTCACAATTAAAAAGATCAATTTAATAAACAATTTTTTCCTTAATAAAAAAAACAAACAAAATGGCAAGAAGAAAATCACACGCAAAACGCCACCATACTAAAAGACGTCGCCATAGTGCAATGCACGGTATCGGTGGAAGCGTAGCATCTGCGGCATATATTGCTGGTGGTGCTGTATTAGCTACTATCATTAATCAAAAGTTAGTTGGCCCAATGTTGGACAAACAACCTACGATGAGTGCTAACACAAAAAACATTATCACTGGTGCTTTACCAATCGCATTAGGAATTTTCACTCCTAAGTTCGTAAAAGGTGCAACTGGTGCTAATTTAGGATCAGGTATGATTGCAGTAGGTGCTATGAACTTAGTTAAAACAACTGGTTTAATTAGCGGTATTGGTGCAAACTACTATGGTAACAAACCAGTACGTAACATTGCTGGATATCAAGGTGCAACAGCTGGTACATACATCGCTGGTATTAAGAACGCAGCAATTATGGAAGCTTGTTAATTAACTTTTTTAACCTTTAATAAAAAATAAAATAAAATGGCAAATAGTCAAGTTGGGGCTAGATTGGTGTTCGAGAACGCTAAAACCCTTATCAATCAATTAGGATATGATACATCACACGCTGTATTAACTCCTTCTTATTTACGTAGTGAAAGTTTATTAACAACTTCATCTGCATCTTATCAAGTACCTATTTTAGTAAACCAAACTCAAAACGGTAACACTCCAACCGTTCGTGAACAACGTTTACAATTACAAGATATGTTTGTGGTAAGTGCAATTCAAGTTTTATTAGTATCAGGTAGTGCAACTACTGGATCTGCTAAAAACTATACTTATCCAAACTTAACAGCGTTTTCTACTGGTGCTGCACAGTTATATAATATTTATAACGGATTTTTCTCTATTCAAGTGAATAATCAAAACGTATTACCTAAGTGGCCTTTATTACAACACTTAGACGTACCACAACAACAACAAAATACAAACTTTAACGTTGCGTCTGTAACAAGTCCAGCACAGTTTGCTATTGACCAAGTTAGTATGGATGAATACGCACAAACAGTTTGTGAGCCTAATATCGTGTTAAACGGTGCTAGTAACATTAATGCTACTTTGAACTTCCCAGCTGCACCAAGTGCATTGGATAGTAACACATACGTTGCGACAATTTTCTACGGATTATTGGCACAGAACGTAACAAGTGTAAAATAATACTTTTGCGAAGTCTAAACGCTAACCGCTGGGGGACGGTCAATTCCCCCTATTTTTAAAATTATTAATGAACAAATATGATACGTATTGAAAGGTTTGAGTATTTGGAAATACCCGTGCCATCAGGTAGTACATTGACAAGGTTCCAGTTCGGAGATGCCCCACAATTACGCAATGCCAAAATCACGAGCATCCAAATTTATACAGCTGGATCAATAACTGCAACTGCTTTAACTGGATCTACTCCAGTTACAACTGCGGATATGAAAAAGTCATTTTTAACATTGTATCAAGGTGACCAACAGTTAATATATAGTTTACCTATGGTTAGTTTGAATAGCATTGTTAATAGTGCGGCAGATCCTTATGTACTTGAATTACCATCAGTGAATGGTTTGACAATTAGCTGGACAAAAAGCTACGTAAGTTTACCAACAGCATTAGCTACCACTGGTGTAGCTTATTCTTTTGGTATTTACTATAACTTTTAAATTATAATACTATGGCAATCGAAAAAGCTATGGTAACTGGATCTACTGGTATTATGGACTGGTTTGACAGAAACGCAACCAGTCCGTATTACTCAGTTTGGGTAAAACCTAAACAGTTGCTATTTTCTTGGAATAATGACGACAGCGAGGCTGGACGTAGCAAATTAGAAAGTGATCTATACGCTATTGAGCAAAATGGTGTTAATGATCTATTAATAATTAAACTACATCCTAAAAAAGATAAAGCGGGATATATTACGGATAAAACTCCAATATATGCTAGTTTACTTTGCCGTCCGTCCGAATTAGAAAAAGTTGATTACTCTATGCAAAGAATGGCTGGAACTGGTTACAATAGCAAGATGGAAGAAACTCTTAATGCTATTTTAACTAAATTAAATCAGGATGAATTAGAAGAAGAAGAAGAAGTTGAGGATAAAGGAGTAATAGGAAATTTATTACAACAACCACACGTACAAAATTTACTAATATCAGGTTTAACTAGTTTATTAGGAAGTTTTGCTGGAATTAAACCACAAGAAGCAGTTGCTACTGGTCTTGCTGGAATAGATGACAATAGAACAAACGAGGCAATAACAATATTAAATAACTTAATGAATAAAGGAGTTACAATAGATCATTTGAGAAAATTAGATCAAATGGGATCATTGCAATTAAATTCTTTATTAAATATGTTATAACTTTTTTAACCTTTAATAATGGCAACAGTAACAGCAGATAAAGTAGTAAATC
>Ga0207954_1000510_pt1 | contig 13331 bp, 27 predicted proteins | sample CryBogmetaGMA0M_FD_184547 | JGI IMG/M metagenome (GOLD analysis project Ga0207954, IMG submission 184547) | Freshwater microbial communities from Crystal Bog, Wisconsin, USA - MA0M (SPAdes) | ecosystem: Environmental > Aquatic > Freshwater > Lake | place: Crystal Bog, Wisconsin, USA | collected... | reverse complement strand
GAGCCTCGTCCTAAGTCGTTGTGGCGTAAGGACTTACGGCGGGCGGGGCGGGCCGGGCTTGCCCTAAGTCGTTTAGGGACAAGCACTTATGGCGAGTGACTAATTATAGATAGTCAATACCTAAATCTCGTCTACATAGTTTAGGATTGGAACGGTAAGCACAATGTTCTTTAAGATAAGAGTAGACACCAGAACATCTAGAACGAGGACACTCGTCTTTTAGTACTTTTAGAATACCGTTCACAGTTTTGCCCGAGCAGATAAGATCGTCCAGAATAATGTAGTTATGAGGAATAACACCCTCTATGATAAACGGAGAATAACAACCCTCCGTACTTTTTCTTATTACTACAATATGCTTATTCAGGATAGATGCTACGTCGGGTCCAACAAGTAAGCCACTAATACCAGTAATAACAATGCTGTCAAAGGTGTTCTCGATCTTTCTCAGATCACAAACAGCCTGCACCACAATCTTATTTCTAGATTTATGATTTAATACCCGTGAAGTATGATCTGCCCCACCGATAATGCGACCGTCAACGAGACGATGACTAACAGGCTCATTCATCATCTGAGATCAACCCCTTTGCATGACAAATCTACCAAGACACGCCCTGATACTATTCTTACGATTGAACTGCTTAGTAGAAGCAGTATTATACTTTGTGGAATATTCTTCGCCAGTAGGACTAGTAAAGTCTATACGAGTATAGCCACCAGTACAAAGACTCAATAGCACAGTAGAAGTGGAATCAGAAAGTAGCTTCTTCGCTTCTTTCATGCTCATTAGATAATCAACAGCTTCATAATGATCAAACCATACTCTGGCATGATAAACTCTTACCTTCCACTTATCCTTTCGAAGCTCCTCAATACTGGGCACATTCCTGATCTTTTCCCTCGTTGCCATCCCAAATCTCCTCTAACAATTTGTGAAAGTAATAATCAAAAACTTTTTCGTTCTCTTCCCAATCCACCAACAGATCATCGGCATCCTCTGCAAGTATACTGTAGTTAAACTCATATTCTTGCATTAGTCTTTTCCTTTTAGTGGGACGCCAGGGAATCGAACCCTGAACCTCGGAGTTAAAAGCTCCTTGCTCTGCCAATTGAGCTAGCATCCCGAGTTTTCTTTATCTTACCCTATCCGGTTCCGTTGTCAAGTACCCAATCTCCGATTCGAACGGAGGTCTGTCGGATTAAAAGTCCGCTATAATAACCACTATACTAATTGGGCATATTCCTAATGGAGATATAAGGAATCGAACCTTACTGTGCTGGTTAAGAGCCAGCTACATCACCACAATGCTTTATCTCCCATAGTCTTTTGTTTTCAAACGCTTTGGTGTATTTTATTATAGCGTCTACCCTACGTTTGTCAAGACCAAGGAAACCTTTTTATGTCAACCAAACATCATTACACCAAAGAAGTATTATCAAGTATTTGCAAAGAATCTTATAGTTATAGACAATGTTTAAAGAAAATGAATGTAGTCCCAGCGGGCGGAAATTATGCTTCTCTTAAGAAACATATTCGATTATACGATATTGATATTTCTCATTTTACATTACAAGGATGGAACAAGGGTAAAAAGTTTGGGCCAAAAAGACCTATAGAAGATTATCTATCTAATAAATACTCAATCCTAAGTTATAAACTTAAGGCAAGATTATTGGAGGAGGAGTTTTTTGACCACAAATGCTATAAGTGTTTGAATGAGTTTTGGTTAGAGAATCTTATTCCTCTAGAGTTACATCATATAGATGGAAATCATGATAATAACAATCTATCTAACCTTACGCTGTTATGTCCCAACTGTCATGCTTTAACTGATAACTATCGTGGGAAAAACAGGACTGAATAGCACCTGCGGGATTCGAACCCGCACTTGAGAAATTTTAAGTTTCGTGCCTGCTGCCAGTTGGGCTAAGGTGCCATGTAATCATCAGTAGGGCAAGTAGGAGTCGAACCTACCTATGAACACCTTATAAGAGTGTCGGATGCAACCGGCTTACCTTTTGCCCCATAAATCCATTATACATACCGTCCTGTCGATGTCAAGTAGTGAGAGTGGGATTCGAACCCACGCATGACGGCTTATGAAACCGTTGAATTAGCCAACTTTTCTATCCCACTATATTAACAAGTGGTGGAGGACGGATTCGAACCGCCGATCTTTAGGTTATGAGCCTAACGAGTTGCCAGACTACTCTACTCCACAATGACCCCACGGAGAGTCGAACTCCGGTCTACTGGTTGAAAGCCAGTTGTACTAACCGCTATACTATGGGGCCAAAATCAAAAGTTCAGGGACTAGGATTCGAACCCAGACAAGAAGGTTCAAAGCCTTCCGTGCTACCGTTACACAATCCCTGAGTCCTCGCTGGTAGAATCGAACTACCGTTATAACCTTATCAGAGTTACAGCTTACCACTAGCAGAAGCGAGGAAAAAGTGCGGAAGGTGGGACTTGAACCCACACGCCTTTCGGCACGGGCTTCTAAGACCCGCGAGGCTGCCATTACTCCACTTCCGCATTAAATCTAATCTACACCAAACCAGTACGGAGAGAGGGAATCGAACCCCCAACCTTCAAGGTAGAAACTTGCTGCTCTATCCGTTGAGCTACCCCCGCGTGTTATTTCATTATACAGTACGTTTTTACTTTGTCAAGCGGGACAGGTCGGAATCGAACCGACATAACTAGTTCTTCAGACTAGCGACTTGACCACATCATCCTCTGTCCCGTGTATGGGGTGGCTAGAGAGAATTGAACTCTCCTCTTTCGGTTCACAGCCGAATGCATTAATCCTCTATGCTATAGCCACAGCGGAAACGGAGGGAATCGAACCCTCACCGGGATTAACCGGCCCTCTTTAGCAAAGAGGTAAAGCAAAGCCAATATCTAACTCGTTTCCATTACTAACAGTCTAGGTAGAGGGATTCGAACCCCCGATCCCCTGCTCCCAAAGCAGGTGCGATAGCCAGACTTCGCTATACCTAGATAAATCAGCCAGAGCCCACAGTCAGAATCGAACTGACATTAGAGGTTTACAAAACCACTGTTCTACCGTTGAACTATGCAGGCAAAAGTACCCTATGGAAGAATCGAACTACTTGACAAACCACCACACAAATTAATGTCAACTGGTTTACAGCCAGCCGTGTGGAACATAGGGCAAAACTAACAGTGGGTCATATAGGAGTCGAACCTATACTACGAGGTTCGTAGCCCCGCGTACTATCCATTATACTAACAACCCATTAAGCGGAGGCGGTGGGACTTGAACTCACAAGGGTTTTTAAGCCCCACCTGTTTTCAAGACAGGTTCCTCATCCAGCCGGATCACCTCCGTATGCTCTTATTGTACACCAAAACCATCCCGTTGTCAAGCATTATTTTCGTAATCGTTCATTTTTTCCATAGCAGACAATTGACGCTTTTTACCACTATGTTCACGACCAGCACGACAATAACCACAGGAACCATGATTACGGCATGACCTATCAAATCTTTTACTTCCCTGATAGTCTCTACGGCGTTCCTTACCATATTCTACTCCTTTATCTAGACTCATTGGTCTTCTCCCTCATAGAAGTAAGCAATCTTAACATCGCTCCAGTTCACTACTACCATCCCAAAGACGCTATGCTCAAATGAGAGGAGTCTATCACTCGCATTGGTTACGTCTTCGATAGTTTTTACTCCAATCCACTCCGTACCATCCTTCATTTCAATATTAATTCTATCAATCTTATTAAGATCCATCACTGATCCTCCCAGGGATAAGGAATTAAGGTCACGGTTTTGCCTTCAACACGATAGATATCGAAAGCTTTCTTCATATCCATAAGCTCGCCATAGTCATTAGTAGGCGATTGTTGATGACACCAAATATTTGCTTCTTCTAGGGTTGGAAAACCAGCAACAATGTGTGTATAACCATTACATATCAAACCATTCCACTTTTCGATAACGTACATTACTGATCCTCCATAGCCTTTCGATTACTGGAGCCACGGGTTCTTTGCCGTTTGGGCAGATTGTTGTGTGTTCCGCTGCCCGACAGATGGCTGTTGTGTCCCTTGCCCAACTGCCATATTGGCCGGATATTGAGTTTGATCGGTTCGTATTTGCGGGATTTGCTCATACCATTGTCCGTCAGGATAGAGAAAGTAAATCTTTCCAGTGTTAGGATTGAAGGCCGCTTGATAGTATCTTATCGGCTCTTGCTTAGGATATTCTACAGTCTGATTTTGGGTTGTCAAGGGGACAACTTTAATTACCCCATTTTGGTAATCTTTAAAGCCATTATACAGAAAACCAATAATAGCCAAACCCAACCCTACCCATTGTATCATCTTTTCTCTCCTTGTCAACTGAACTGCCATACACCTTTATCGACCAATCCACTGGCTAGCCTTGAGGAAAAATATTTTTGACCTAAGTACTTGCTGCATAAGGGTTTAGGACGAGCCGGGCGGGCCGCCCTCGCCCTAAGTCCTTTAGTGGCAAGGGTTTACGGCGAGTCATTTCTTTCGTTGTCTTTTTTCTGCCACTCTTTGTACTTTTGTAATACTGTATGCCATATCATGTACGGGCATCATATCAAATTGATCGCGGAATCCTTGCTCGCTTACAATCATATAGTTGTCCAGTTTATCATCCTTATTAGTATCTAGAAAAGCCCTAACTGCCGCGTCCATATGCTTTCCTTTTGGTCCCATATCATAGATTACCTTGACCGAACCACAGTTAACATAGTACTTAGCCATTGTCAATCTCCATCTCTGTATGAATGTATTCCATATCGCCATCACATCCTTCACAACAGGGTTCGCCCATTTCTGAATAGAACCAAGGATAAACATAGCGAGTTTCATTACAATCCGCACACTGCCACAAGTGCAGAATCTTTTCATCATCAATTTTAATCCACTTATTCATTGTAAATCCTCAATGACAGGGGAAGAGAACGTTAGCACGACCATTGATACACATATCACACGCTTGACTATCTTTGTTACCGCTGCAAGTAACAAACGCTCTACCCTTGCGAATCTCAGGGCAAGTAACAAAACGTTCGTTATTCAGGATAACAAACTTGGGCAACTCTTTACGCCAAGCATCGGCTTTAGCCTTGCTCTTAGGACGCTTAGGAGCGATTTTCTTATCACTATCGCACCACGCAAACTTAGTAAAACCAACAGCCTTAGCAGCATTCATATCATCATCATTATGAACACTAGCATAAGCACTCATAAACTTACCTAACGCGACCAGAGCAGGGTCATAGATATGGGTATAAAACCACATCTTAGGCAATTTAATACCATCGGCCAACACGCTCTCACAAGCCCAGGTTATATTGTCAACATAATCGGTATCGAGTTTATTGTCAATAAAGAAATCGCCACGCTCATGCCAACGAATGCTTTTCTTACGCTTAATAGCGTCAAGAATCATAGAGCGAATAAGATTCTTTTTTGTAATCACATTGGCAAAACCAGCAGTGCGGGCATTCTTATACTGATTTTCAGTAGCTTCCGCATAGCATCCGTTATTAAAAAAGGTACACGGACGGTCTGATCCTTCGATTGGACAAGTATCGCCAACCGGACGCGACACCACAATACAATTCTTGCCGAGCTTATCGTTACCATCAGCAATCTTCATTTTTCATTCTCCCTTGTGTCCTGTCATTCTACAATATCTTATCGGCAAGTCAAGGGGTAAATCTTTGAAAAATCTTTGGCATGATATTTGCAGTTGTTGCAGAAGGCGAAACAACTCGTAAAGTGTTGGTAGATAAGGACTTACGGCGAACGCGGCCCGCCGGCCCAGCCCTAAGTACTTGCTGCATAAGGACTTGTGACTTATGTCGGATTTTGTTTGCTAATTGGGTAGATTAGGTGTACCAGACTAGGAGGAGGTTAACTCACTAGTCTTTACTTAGCTTTTTTGTTCCGACTTTCAACGATTACGTTCGACTTTAATCGTCATATTATTATTGATTATACCTTGTCTTTACCACAAACAGTGCAGCAAAAACCACCGGCCTTTTTCTTATTCATGAGACGAATATCTTCGCCATACTCAGCATCCTGAAAAGCGTGCTTACAAGTACACTTTGTCAACTTTGTACTAGGATCATAACTCTTTGACTTTGCCATTTTTTTCTCCAGTTTATTAGGTCTACTAATGCCGCAAGCCCCCACGGCGTCCCGTGAGGGCTAACGGTTTTGTGGTGCGACTACTTTACCACATTATAATACTAGTAGCAAGCCGCTTCAACGAGTACCACTGTCTTATCAGTTGGTTAGACTCTACTAGACCGGCGAATCCCACGCCGATAATCCTTACGCGGAACAGGATGGTTACTGTTCCACCGCACCCAGCCTAAAAGCTGTTTATACTCGCTGGGTCGAGTTTGTCAAGTCAGGCGGTAGCCGTAGCAGTCTCCTCTTCCTTGACCTTCTTTCCTGTCAGCTTGATAACCTTGCTGGCACTCTTACCGTCACCGGCTTCCACAGCAGTCACATTGTACACACGGGCACGACAATTCAGCCAACCCTGGTGCGTCATCTCACGAATCTGCTCTGCACGGGCATAAACACCGTAGCTATCCGGCAGTGCCTCGACAAGAGCGGCCTTGATCGTATCAACCACATCGGCATAGTCGAAAGACTCAGAAACACCCGAAACACTAACCTTGAACTCGCAAACGTTGATCTTATCCATTTTTATATTCCTCAAAAGTGTTAGAACCATTTCCAAAATTATACAACGCAAAGTGTACTTGTCAAGGGCAGTTGGTCGATTTTGTTTTTTGCTCGTCCCTGTTTCCTTGCTCGTACTGTTGTATTCTACCTCTTATATCGTCTATGTCAACACCTCTTCTTGAAAAAATCTTTGGCATGGGATTTGCTATGGGTAGTTGACGTAAGAGGTTGTGAGATAAGGAGTTACGTCAAAAGCGGCCCGCCGCCCCGGCCCTAACCCCTTGCGGGGAAAGGACTTAGGAAGAGCGATCAAGCAGATGGAGTATAATTAATATCCCATTCGCCAATATCACGAAGGTCGCTCACAATTTTAGAACAGATATCTTCACTATAACCAGTGAGACTCTTTGAAGTGCCTCCACGATAGAAATTATCATAAGACAACGTCCCACGAACCACATCCATAAACTCTTTAGCGTCTCTAAGATGCATCTTTGTGTGAAGACGGATGATCTTAATGCAGTTAATAAAGTTTTCTGGATTCCTCAGTGAGTAAAAAGTGAACATATAGTTATTACCCATATCCTTAATAGCAACAGCTTTCTCCAGAGCAGCAACAAGACGCTCCTTAAGCTTGTAATTCACATCGCAATTGCGATAAAGATCGAGAATCTCTGCAACGGTCATTTCAATACTAATCATTTCAAACCCTTTCTTCAAGAATGTAAACCCGTTTGCCTTGCGTAACCAGTGTTTGGTATTCGCTATCGTCCCACACAAACTCGCCGTTATCGCTATCTCGACGCCAGTGTGGGTCAAGAATTGGATTATAGAACACACCTTCCAGATTGTCAACTGGATTTTCAGAGATTTTCACTTCCCGACATTCGACCCATCCTGCCACATCCTTGACACCTTCCGCGTGAACCTTGCGGGCAATCTTAACCTTGTTGACCAACTTGCACTCAACTAGTTCCAGTTGAATCGCTGATGGATCGTAGTAGGTTTCTTTGATACGCCGACTACCATTCATCTGACAAATCTGCCAGTGTTTGTAGTGCTTGCCGGATTGAAGATGAAAACGAACGCGATACATATCAAACTTCCTTCGACCAGTAGCCATTCTTTTGGTAAAACAACACATATTCGGGATCGGGACTGATACGATCATCATTCACAGATTCGTTGTCGTAATCCTCTACCCGATAATTGATCTGATAGGCACACTCGTCGCAGATACTAGAGTCGGAATCGTTATCGCACACATCACACCGTTGCATAAATCTATTCCTCAGTTTTCCATCACAAGAACGCCAAACGAAAGCTGAATACTAATGACTCGCAGATCAATAGCAATAGTCAAAAAATCGTCTGGACCAAACCCAAATCCTACGCCAATAGGAAAAACGTCCGAGGTCAACAGAATCAGTCCAGCAAGCCATCGTTGCCTAGAAATCTGGCCGACAAACACGCTAGAGCAATTACCCTCATTCACAAACCTGAACATCGTTCTCTCCTTGTACGGCTATTCTACCACACTATGAGCAGAAGTCAATAGGATTCCCGCTCCTCAATAACTTCAGCAACAGCGATTCTGATATCCACCCATTCTTCCAGAGTGTTGAAATCAGCCAAGTCCTTTACGATTTCCTCGTCGGTATAACACTCCACCACATACTGACCCCAGGAATCATAATTATCCTCGGCCATCTGCTTAACCTGAGCGACCATCTCTTTGTCAGCGATCATCGTTTTCTCCTTGTTCCACCATTGTACACTCTAATATCGTCTTGTCAAGGGCATAATCTTGAGAAAAATCTTTTTGACGTAAAGTGTTGTCCTGTAAGGAGTTAGAGCAAATGCGGCCCGCCGCCCTCGCCGTAAGTCTATACGGCTAAAGGGTTTAGGCTTAGTCCAATTCTCTTTCGATATTGTCAATAGCCGCAAGAATATAACTGATCATTCTTTCTTTCGCGGTCAGTCCATTCTCCACTCTGCTATTTGGATCAATGGTAAACTTGTCAAGGATTTCTTTTGCCGCTTCGTCAAGCCATTTGTAAGTCATGCTCCCTCCCCATCAACAATCAATTCCGCATCGACAGGAGTTACCGACCAACTATCCGAAAACCAATGAATCTTATTGCTAGAGAAGCAAAAACCATTAAAGCCTTCGCCACAATCTGTTTTTTCTGTTTTAATACAAAGATCTCCATCTTCATCATAAAAGGTTTGACCTACCAAGAGTTCTTTGAAATTAACCCTATCCTGCTTCTTGCTTTTATAGGTAATCTTCATAGTCAATTCTCCTAGTTAATCACCAGAGTAGCGTCAAGAGGCTCAACAAGAGTTTTTTCATCATTAAAGGCACATACATATCCCGCTCCATCTGTCAAACGGATCGCTTTAAGAGTTCCCATTGAAGCCGTATAGATATCAATCTTCATTATAATGTCATCTTTATATCGAAAAACATCTCCACGCTTAATACTACTAAAGGGGACCACCTTGGGTTTCTCGTTCTCTTGAATCTTCATCTTATTCCTCTATGGTTAGTGTGGCGTTAACAGGGTAAACATCTAATGTAGGATTGATCTTTGTTGCGGACCAATTCATATATGTAAGGTTAAAAACCGTATCTTGATCAATTTTCAAATAGAGTGTTCCCCAATGGACTCGGAACACTTCACCAATTTTCAGTTCACTAAAAACAAACTGCTTCTTCTGACTTTTTGATTCAACTACCTTAATCTGTCCCATCATTGTCTCCTTTTCTACAATTCTACTACGTTACGAGAGAATGTCAACCCAGCGAACCATTTACGATCCGGCTCTATAATCCAACCTAAGACTCGGTATTTAAATGCTCCGAATAGGCAATTACTTAGTGGAAGCCGTCCACGCTGGTTAAATCGGGTCATGACTCCCAATTGTAGCAGAGGCGACAGCTACTGGTTGTATTGTACAGTGATGGCGGCAATATTAATGACCTTTGCTCTTATCATCGGGACGGTCATGCGAGGACCATCACTGTTGTATTGTAGCATAGCGGAGATAGTCAGTCTCTCTTAACACAACCACGATGACTAGTCGCAGTATAGTCATATATCCCCATTAGTATGGAGACTATGTATGTTGTCGTGGCGGGGACGCGACCTCCCCGTAGATTGGCTAAGTACTGATACTGCGTAGCAAACAGTAAGCTATGACTTTCTTCCGTATTGGGATTCGAACCCAAAACTCCGAGGACACCCCGGAAATGTTGCCCTTACACTATACGTTTTAATTATCTATAGCACAATCAGTATTAGGCTACTCCAATCTAACCGCATTCGTCCACGAGAATTGTGTGATGGCTGTCTCTTTGCCCTTATGGGCCGGTAACACCCGACAGCTAGGTAACGTCCTAATGGATCGTGTTTTGCCAGCATCACATTTTGTATGGGCGTGAGTTTTTGTCGTTCGTTGCTGTGGCTACCACGCGCCCCACAGATCAGCCAGTAGCAAACTGGCGGCTCTCATCAAGATTGTTTCTTACTCGTTCATTCTACCACGCTTTGCGTGTTTGTCAAGGGTGAAGGGATGGAATCGAACCATCACAAGAGCATTTGCTTGCCTACTCTGCTATCGCAGTTCGGAACTTCTCTCACGCTACCACTACGCTACCTTCACCATGTCTTACTCGTTCATTCTACCATAGGTATCGGCCATGTCAAGCCCATAGCATGAGAAATTATTTGCTTGAGGTAAGTTGTTGCTGCATAAGGAGTTACGTCAAAACCGGCGGGCCGACTTTAATTTTCAACCTTATACTGTATTTCCTTACGAATTTCATTCTTAGCATCGCGTCTAGAAATGCGATTAGAATGATTCTTAGCCCAGCGGGTTGTGCAGCCCATGAAGCATAAATCTTTGATAGCTTTTATAGATTGATTGGTTGGTTTTAATTCCCATTATTCTATCCTTTGAGAATTGCCCGTGGGATTCGAACCCACAAAAAAGGGATTTGCAGTCCCTCGCCTTGCCATTCAGCCAGAGCAACAAAAAGCGGGCCTGACGGGATTTGAACCCGCAATCACCCGATGGACAGTCGGGGGCATTATCCAGTTATGCTACAAGCCCAAATTAAAAACAGCACACAGGGCTGGAGTCGAACCAGCAATTGCTTTCGCGGCAGATTAACAGTCTGCTGTGTCTTCCAGTTCCACCACCCGTGTATATTGAAGAACCCGCATAACGGGTTCCTATCTCTCTACCACCTGGGCAGACGAGTCAGTAGTCGGTGAGGGATTCGAACCCCCGATCCCCTCGGTGTAAACGAGGTGCCCTAACCGCTGGGCCAACCGACCATAATTCAAGCAGGTGAAGTAGGAATCGAACCCACGCGAGCCGCTTTGGAGACGGCGGTACTACCATTATACTATTCACCTAAAAATCGTCAAGTGCGAGTAGGGGGAATCGAACTCCCATGTTCTGCTTGGAAGGCAGACATACTACCATTGTATTACACTCGCATAAGTGGACAGGAAGGGAATCGAACCCTCATTTTTCGGATGCAAGCCGAATGTACTCCCATTGTACTACAAGCCCGTGTCTTCCATTATACACCAGATCTCGTTTTTGTCAAGCTAGAATATCATCACAGATTTCATCAATAGTTTGTTGGATAGTAGAACACACTCCAATAATACTATAATTATCCTTATGATACCATTCAATACGCCGACCAACCCTCTCTACAACGTAGCCAATGCTTTTGGCCCATTGTTCAAATTGAGCAAATGTTCTCATTTTATCCTCTTTTTTACCATTCTACCATCGTTTTATCGACCTGTCAATCCCATAGTCTTTAACTGACTAACGCACAGCGGCACAAACAGAAGGGTTTAGAAGTTACACACATTCATATCTGAGTACCTCTCAACCCAGGCGGAATCACCAAACTTCTCTTTTGCCGCCCTAGACGCCCCAATTTCACTAGGACTCTCAACATACCCAACTCTCCTACATCCCACAATCACCCACCAAACGTAACTCATTGGTCAGCCTCCGTTTACGAATCATACCATCTTATCGTCCAGTGTCAACACGAACCTTTAGAAAAAAACTCGACACAAACCCTTACTGCATAAAGACTTACGTCAAAAACGGCCCGCCCGCCGTGCCCTAAGTGCTTACGCACAAAGGGTTTACGGCGAGTAGCGTTGCTCTTTTTTAGAGCAGATATGCCGCAACCTTGGGCATACCAAACAGCTTTTGTCCAAGATAAGGCTTGCGTACATTTACACAACGTTCAGCATACACATTCCGAATCTGACCATCATAAGTACGAACAGTAACAAGAGTGCTACTACGCTCAAATGAAGGATCATTAGCACGATAATTACTATGAGTATTAAGTCTACTGATCTGTTGTGCAGTCAGCAGATTAACATTCTCAACCCTTGCCAGATAACGTTCACGCTTTCCACTAAGAGGCTGGCAATAAGTAAAGTTATAAACCTCACCCTTTTGGGCATTGGTCAGACTAACCTTATTCAGCCTATACTTGAGTCCACCATATGCACTGTTATAGGCCAGATAACCAACCACCGCACTAACAAGAGCGACAACAAAAAGAGCAACAGAAAAACTGACATTATTCATACTAAAAAATCCCTTTGTGAAAGAAAATCAAACCACTACCAAATTGTACCACACACCAACAGATTGTCAAGAGAAATCCACAGCAGTAATACCGATTTTAGTGTATAAGACAGTATCCTCACCAATCATATGGAGATGAATACTATGGCAAAATACGATCCAGAAGAATATAAGAGAAATAAATCATCCTACACTCTTCGTCAAAAAAGATACAAAGAAAAAAACCGATCACTAATCAATAGCAGACAAGCAAACTATAGATTTAAAAATAGACAACAACAAAATGATTACGCTAAAACTCGTCGTAATAAAATACGTCAAAAATATGACGAATATATGAAAAATAAAGCGTGTGTTTATTGCGGATATAATGATCCTAGATCACTGGTATGGCATCATATTAATCCCTCAACTAAGAAAAATGGAGTAGTCCAATTAGTTAGCAAAAGACATGGATGGAATACGATTATAGCAGAAATTAATAAATGTATATGTTTATGTCATAACTGCCATAATATACTACATAATCACCAGTCTTCAGATGAATCAAACAGGCCATAAGATTCATCCGTACCAAAACCAGCATCACGCATAGCCGAATCGTGATCGCCGTCCATAACAGAATCTTCGGCCTCTGAACTATCCAGACACTCATCCAGATAATCACAATAGTCGGTAAACTCACCGTGGAAATTGTCATCCATATTCACCACTCCTCAAACGTGATTAAAATGAAACCCATCAAAAACCAGAATCCGTAAACCATCACCTCGGGCATTATATCTCCTTATCGTCCTTTGTCAAGAGGAAACCTTAGAGAAAGTTTCCTTCCAAAAGCTGTCAATAGCGTTAGCATCCAGCCCGCTATCGTTCCAGGCAACCCCATCGGGAGTCTGATAGGCCAGAGCATCCCCACAGTAGATATCCATGAGGTATAACTTGAAAGCGTCATAGTCTGGAAG
>Ga0207954_1000505_pt1 | contig 13355 bp, 12 predicted proteins | sample CryBogmetaGMA0M_FD_184547 | JGI IMG/M metagenome (GOLD analysis project Ga0207954, IMG submission 184547) | Freshwater microbial communities from Crystal Bog, Wisconsin, USA - MA0M (SPAdes) | ecosystem: Environmental > Aquatic > Freshwater > Lake | place: Crystal Bog, Wisconsin, USA | collected... | reverse complement strand
CCAGCAGCTGGGGGATCAGGCCGATTTCCGGAGCCAGCATCAGCACACTGCGGCCCCGGGCCAGCTCGGCGGCGGCGGCCTGCAGATAAACCTCAGTTTTGCCAGCTCCGGTCACCCCCCAGACCAACAGGGCCTGGCCGGGCGTGGCGGCGGCGATGGCGGCGATCACCTCGGCCTGGGCGGGGCTGGGGCTGCGGGCCGCCTCCAGCGGTGGCGGGGCTGGCCCTGGGGCTACGGCAGCCCCGCCGACCTGGGGTTCCCGGCTCAGCAAGCCACGGGCCTCAAGCGCCGCGACCAGCCCGCGAGCGAAGCCGTCCACTCCCACCAGATCCCGCAGTAGCCGCTGGCCGCCGTGGGCATCGAGATGGTCCAGCAGGGATTGCTGGCGGCGGGTGATCTCCGCCTCCCCAGGGCTGACCTGGGCGCCATCAGCCCCGGCGGCGCGCCGAATCAACCAGAGCTGGCGGGCCTTGACACTGGCCCGCCTGGGGCGCTGGCCCAGCCAGCCGGGGGGCAACACGCTCCTGAGGGTACGGAAACCGCTGGTGTGGCAGGCGGCGGCCACCTCGGTGATCAGCCGCTGCCAACCGGGCTCCACGGCGGCGCTCTGCAGCAGTCGCTCCACCGGCCGCAGCGCCCTGGCCTCCAGCCCGGCCGGCGGCTGCGGGGGGCAGTCCACCACCAACCCGGCATGGCGGCGCCCCTGCAGCGGCACCTGCACCAGATCGCCCACTGCCAGGGCCAGTCGATCGGGATTGGCGTAGGTGAAGGCGCGGCCCTCCCGCCCGGCCTCAAGCCACACCTCAACCCAGACGGGCGGCTCCGAACGGGCCAGGCCACTCGCTGGACTGCTGGGCACGCCGGGCGTCAATCTTGCAAACGTCTCAACGTATTCCTAAGATGGCGTTGTTGGGCACACCATCCGGGTGCCGTCGGAACCGGACAGAGTTCCGTCCACAGGGAAGACCAGTCGAGCGCGCCATCGAGCCCTCCGGTCTGCGACCACCCCTGACAGCACTGTCCTGGCCCACGCCACCGCCACCAACCCCGCATTCCAGGCCACAAGGCCCCGTTCATTTCTGTCCATCCCTTCCCCTGGCTCCCTGCGCGATCACGCAGCAAGGCCGCCGTGGCGAACACTGTCCCGGGCTCCTGCCCAGGACGTCGGTCCAACGGACTGCGCCGCTCACACGTCGCTGCTCCCACGGTTTTTGCCCCACTCCCGGCTTTCGCCGGATTGCCCGTAAAACCGTATCGCCAGCTTCCGCCCGGTCTTCAGGTTGGCCCCACCCCCCGCCTCAACCGCCCGCAGAAGTTCTCTCGGCAGAAGCTCCATCGGCTGCAGTTCCCTCGGGAACAGCCAGCCACCAGTGGAATTCGCCGGTGGCCTCCGCAGCCCCCAGCCGCAGACCCCAGCCGCAGCCGTTAACTCCAGCCGCCACCACCACCAGCCAACCGCGGGCGCCCGCCGCACCGCCCCGGTCCCAGCCAGAACCCAGCGCGCCGTCCTCCCGATCCTCCCTGCAACCTGTCCCATGAGCCCCGCCGCCGCCAAGCCGAAGGTCGCCATTGAAATTCTCGCCACTGTGAATAAGTCCGGTGAAGTGGTGAGCGTGAAGCCGAAATCCAGCACGACCCGACGCAAGGCAGCCGCCGCCTCCAGCGAGGTCGGCGACACGGAAGCGCTAGCGGCAGCCCCGGCCGCGAAGGCAGCGACGACGGCCAAAGCCAAGGCCACCGCCAAGACGACCAGCCCCACCGGCAAGGCCGGCAAAGCAAAAACAAAACCAGCCGCCTCCACCGATCCGGCAGCCAGCGCAGCGGTGAACCTGGATGCGGCAGCGGACGCCCTGCTGGCGGCGGCGGGTGGCAACGACGGGATGGACGGCGACGGCGATGGTGAAGTGAGCGGGGACACCGCCGTCAGCAAGAAGGACGCGAAGGCCGCCAAGGCGCTGGCCAGCATCAAGGTGGGGCCTAAGGGCGTCTACACCGAGGATTCCATCCGGGTGTACCTGCAGGAAATCGGCCGAATCCGCCTCCTGCGTCCCGATGAGGAGATCGAGCTGGCCCGCAAGATTGCCGACCTGCTGCAACTGGAGGAGCTAGCCAGCCAGTTCGAAGCCGACAAAGGCCACCACCCAGACACCAAGGAATGGGCCGCACTGGTGGACATGCCCCTGATCAAGTTCAGGCGGCGCCTGATGCTTGGTCGGCGGGCCAAGGAAAAGATGGTGCAGTCCAACCTGCGCCTGGTGGTTTCGATCGCCAAGAAATACATGAACCGAGGCCTCTCCTTCCAGGACCTGATCCAGGAAGGCAGCCTCGGTCTGATTCGTGCCGCCGAGAAGTTCGACCACGAAAAAGGCTACAAATTCTCCACCTATGCCACTTGGTGGATTCGCCAGGCCATCACCCGGGCGATCGCCGATCAGAGCCGCACCATCCGCCTGCCGGTGCACCTCTACGAAACCATCTCCCGCATCAAGAAGACCACCAAAACCCTGTCCCAGGAGTTCGGACGCAAACCCACGGAAGAGGAGATCGCCGAGAGCATGGAGATGACGATTGAAAAGCTGCGCTTCATTGCCAAATCAGCCCAGCTGCCGATCTCCCTGGAAACCCCCATCGGTAAGGAGGAAGATTCCAGGCTGGGCGACTTCATCGAAGCGGATATCGAAAATCCGGAGCAGGATGTGGCCAAGAATCTGCTGCGGGAGGATCTCGAAGGGGTCCTCGCCACCCTCAGCCCCCGGGAGAGGGACGTGCTGCGGCTGCGCTACGGCCTGGATGATGGCCGCATGAAGACCCTCGAGGAGATCGGCCAGATCTTCGACGTGACCCGGGAGCGCATCCGTCAGATCGAGGCCAAGGCCCTGCGCAAGCTGCGCCACCCCAACCGCAACGGGGTGCTCAAGGAGTACATCAAGTAGCCGTCCGCAGGCTGCCGGGTCCGCCATGGGCCCAGCTCCGGACTAGGTTCAGCCCGCCGGCGGCCAGTCTTTGCCGCCTGCTGCAGGAGTGCCATCGGCCATGCGCGTCTCGATCGTGCTGCCCACCTACAACGAGCGGGGAAACATCGAGCCGCTGCTGAGCCAGCTGTTGGCGCTTCAGCACCACTTCAATCTGGAAATCCTGGTGGTCGATGACGACTCCAGTGATGGCACCACCGAGCTGGTCCGGGACCTGGCCCGCCAGGACAACTGCCTACGGCTGATCCGGCGTGTCGGCCGCTCCGGGCTGGCGAGCGCCATCAAGGAGGGGCTTCTGGATGCCACCGGCGACCTGGCCGTGGTGATGGACAGCGACGGCCAGCACGAACCGGCCGCGGTGCTACGGGCGATCGAGACCCTGCAGCAGAAGGACGCGGACCTGGTGATCGGCAGCCGTTTCCATGGCGACGCCCGGATCCGGGGCCTCAGCGGCCGGCGCGAAACGGGCTCCACCTGGGCCAATGCCGTGGCCCGCTTCAGCCTGCCCCGCTCCTACGACCAGCTCAGCGATTTCATGAGCGGCTTCTTTGTGCTGCGCCTCGACCCGCTGCTGCCGCTGATCCGGGCCGTGGATGTGAACGGTTTCAAATTCCTCTACGAACTGCTGGCCGTCAGCCGCGGCCGGCTGCGCACCACCGAGATCCCCCTGATCTTTCAGCCCAGAAGCTATGGCCGCTCCAAGCTGGATCTGGCAGTCTTCTGGGATTTCCTGATCTCGATCCTGCACAGCCTCAGCTTCCGGCTTCTGCCGCGGCGGGCGATCAGCTTCGCCCTGGTGGGCGGCAGCGGTGTCGTGGTGCAGCTGCTCGCCACCCATCTGCTGATGCTGGGCGACCAGCTGAGCTTCGAGCGGGCCCTGCCGCTGGCGGTGGTGATCGCCGCCACCTCGAACTACCTGATCAACAATGCCCTGACCTTCCGCTTTCAGCGCCTCAGCGGCTTGCCCCTGCTGCGCGGCCTCCTGAAGTTCCTGCTGGTGGCTTCCCTGCCGGCGCTGGCCAATGTGGGCCTGGCGGCCGCCTACTACAGCTTCGTGGCGCGCGATACGGTCTGGGCCCAGTTGGCGGGCATTGTTGTGGTGTTTGTCTGGAACTATGCCGCCAGCAGCAGGTTCGTCTGGAACACCCCGTAAGTTCAGCCGATGCAACGCCTCCATTCCTGGCTGGCCGCGGATTCGCGGCGCCCCGTAGGGGTGGCCCTGCTCGGCCTCATCGGCCTCTCCCTGGTCGCCTTCTTCAACCATCTGGGCGGGCTCGGGCTGATGGACAAGACCGAGGGCCTGTTCGTCGAGGTGCCGCGACAGATGCTGCGCAGCGGTGACTGGATCACCCCCCGCTGGAACGGCACCACCTTCTTCGACTACCCGGTGTGGGGCTATTGGATGGTGGGGCTCAGCTTCCGCCTGTTCGGGGTGAGCGAGTGGGCCGCCCGCCTGCCCGCCGCCCTGGCCGCCACCTTCACCGCCCTGGCCCTGTTCGCCGTGGTGCTGCTGCTCGCCCCTGCCGGCGAAGGGAGCCGCCGCAGCCTGGGCCGCGCCAGCCTCTGCGCCAGCCTGCTGGTGCTCAGTCCCGGCTGGGTGGGCTGGGGGCGGTCCTCCGTGACCGACATGTTTCTTGCCAGCGGTATCAGCCTCTCGCTGCTGGGCTTCGCCCTGGCCTGGGGCAGCCCGGAACGCCCCGGCCTGCAGCGTCTGGGCCATGGCGCCATGGCGTTGTTCGCCGCCGTGGCGGTGCTGGCCAAGGGACCGGTGGGGCTGCTGCTGCCAGCCCTGGTTATCGGTGCCTTCCTGCTGCTCAAGGGTCAGCTGCTGCAGCAGCTGCGGAGCCTGCCCTGGCTGCCCATGGCCGCCCTTTTCGTCGGTGTGGCTGGGCCGTGGTACGTCCTGGCCACCCAGGCCAACGGCAGCACCTTCATCAGCCGCTTCCTCGGCTTCAGCAACCTGGAGCGTTTCACCTCGGTGCTCTACGCCCACCCAGGGCCGCCCTGGTTCTACCTGCCCTGGCTGGTATTACTGCTGCTCCCCTGGTCGCTCTATCTGCCGCTGGCGATCGCCCGGCTGCGCTTCTGGCAGCTCTGCCGCTGGCGCCAGCCCCGCTCCGCCCTCGACCTGCCGCTGCTGGCCCTGCTCTGGCTGGTGCTGATTGTGGCCTTCTTCTCCAGCGCCGCCACCAAACTGCCCGGCTACATCCTGCCCTCCCTGCCCGCAGGGGCCCTGCTGGTGGGTCTGCTGTTCCAGCCGGTGCCGGAAGCCTCCGCAAGCGGAGACCGCAGCGCGGGGAAAGTGGCAGGCCTACGCCTCAGCGCCGGGCTGAACGCCCTGCTGCTGGCGCTGATGGCGGTGGCCGCCGCCGTCGCACCCCGCTTTCTGCACTCCGATCCGTCCTATCCGGGCTTCGCCGCGGCGGTGGGCGCTGCCCATCTGCCGCTGCTGCTCGCCCTGCCCCTGGCCCTTGGGGCCCTGGCCCTGGTGCTGCAGCTGGCCCGCCCGTCCAGGGGTCCGGGGATCCCCCAGTTCTGGATCGCCAACGCCGCCAGCTTCGCCGCCGTGCTGGCCCTGGTGGTTCCCGTGCTGGTGCCGGTGCTCGACCGGGAACGCCAGCTGCCGATCCGCCAGCTGGCCCGCAGCGCCGGCCAGCTGGCCAGGGCCGGCGAACCCCTGCTTGTGGTGGGCTACAAGCGCTATAGCGTCGTTTACTACAGCGGCCGGCCGGTGCTGTTCGTGAGCAGCGCCACAAAAGCCGGCGAAGCCCTGGGCCCCTCGCCCACGGACGGCACTGTGCTGCTGCTGGGCAGCCAGGTCGAACTGCAGGACTTCGGCCTCGGCCCCGGCGATGGGCTGGTGCTGCAGCGCAGCGATGCCCACCGGCTGGTGCGGCTGCCGATCGGCCGGCTGCGGGAGCTGGCCCGACCCTGATGGCCAGGCTTCCCTCCCCCACCCTGATCCGATCTCTGGTGCGGCAATGGCTGGTGACGCTGGGGCCCTGGCGGCTCGGCTTCACCCTGTTCACGGCCGGCTGCCTGGCCTTGTTCGGCCCCCAGCTGGCCGCCACGCGCCGCCCCCCCTTTGACATGGCGGTGCTGGATTGGGTGCACCAGCTGATCCCCCCCTGGCTGGCCGCCCCCGTGCTGAGGATCTACGAACTGAGCGGCGTGCATTTCACGGCCGTGCTGGTGCTGGCGATGCTGATCTTTCTGGCCATCAAACGCTTCTGGGCCGATCTGATCTGCCTGGTTGCGGGCACGGCCGGCATCCTGGTGATCGTGGATCGGTTGCTCAAGCCCCTGTTCGATCGCCGCCGCCCCTCCCATCGGCTGCTGGAGAACATCTCAGGCCGCAGTTTCCCCAGCGGCCATGCCGCCGGCTCAGTGGTGTTCTATTTCCTCACCTGCTATCTGCTGGCTGCCCACTATCCCCGTCTGCGGAAACCCCTGTTCCTGCTCTCGAGCCTGTGGGTGGGCCTGGTGTGGCTGAGCACGCTCTACGTGCGGGCCCACTGGCTCACCGACATCGCCGCCGGTGCGGCCCTCGGCTATGGGTGGCTGAGCTTCTGCCTGGCCGGTCTCACGGTCTGGGAGCGGCACCAGCACCGCCGGCCGGCCCCGACTCCTCACCCCCTCTCCCCCCATGGCTGAAGCCCCCTGCTCACTGCTTTCCCTGCGGGGACTGCGCTCCGCCCCATCGCTGTCAACCGCTGAGCAGGAGGCGCTTCGCCAGGAGCTGCAGCCCCAGCTCGCGCGTTGCGAATGGTTCACGGTGGGGGTGATGGCCGCCTCGGCCGAAGCCGCCGTTGCCGCCCTGCGCGCCACCGAGGAGGCCCTCGGCTGGCCGCCCCTGGAGCTGGATCCGGCCGGCGAGACCCTGGCTGCCATCGAAGGTCCGGTGTTTCTCAAGGGCAACCAGCGCAGTGGCCGCTTCCTGGTGCGGCGCGAAAGCGGCCTGGGCGAAGGTCTGCTGATCACCGGCCACAGCGTCGCCGAACCTGACGCCGAAGACACCTGGGGCCCGCTGCCGCTCACCATCTTCGCGGCCGCCGGAAGGTGCGGCCCCGCCAGTGCCTAGGCTGGGAGGCTGTGATTCGGCGGCTGCCGCTGCCCCCCAACGTTTCTGATGGCCGCTTCCCAACTGCGCATCGCCTCCCGCCGCAGCCAGCTGGCCATGGTGCAGACCCACTGGGTGCGCGACGAACTGGCCAGGGCCCATGCGGGCCTGGAGATCAGCATCGAGGCCATGGCCACCCAGGGGGACAAGATCCTCGATGTGGCCCTGGCCAAGATCGGTGACAAGGGCCTGTTCACCAAGGAACTGGAGGCCCAGATGCTGGTGGACCGGGCCGACATCGCCGTCCACAGCCTCAAGGACCTGCCCACCAACCTGCCGGAGGGCCTGATGCTGGGCTGCATCACCGAGCGGGAGAACCCGGCCGATGCACTGGTGGTGCACGCCAAGCACCAGGACAAGACCCTCGCCACCCTGCCCGAGGGGGCCGTGGTGGGCACCAGCTCGCTGCGGCGCCTGGCCCAGCTGCGCCACCACTTCCCCCATCTCGTCTTCAAGGATGTGCGCGGCAACGTGATCACCCGCCTCGAGAAGCTGGATTCCGGGGAATTCGATTGCCTGATCCTGGCCGCCGCCGGGCTGGGACGGCTCGGCCTGGGCGAGCGCATCCATGAGCTGATCGATCCGTCGATCTCCCTGCACGCGGTGGGCCAGGGGGCCCTTGGCATCGAATGCCGCCAGGGCGACAGCCGGGTGCTGGAACAGATCAAGGTGCTGGAGCATCTGCCCACGGCCCGCCGCTGCCTGGCCGAACGGGCGTTTCTGCGCCAGCTGGAGGGCGGTTGCCAGGTGCCGATCGGGGTGCACAGCGCCTTCGAAGGTGAGGATCTCGTGCTGACCGGCATGGTGGCCAGCCTCGACGGCCAGCGCCTGATCCGCGACGAACGCCGTGGTCCCCAGCAGGACCCCGAAGCGATCGGCATCGCCCTGGCCGAAGCCCTGCGGGCCCAGGGAGCCGGCGAGATCCTGGAGGAGATCTTTGCAACCGTCCGGCCCGAGGCCTGAAGCCAGCACTGTCCCGGCGCTCCAGTCGACCGCCGAGGGCCGGGGGCTGCCCTACCAGTGGAATCTGCTGGCCTGGGCCGCCCTGGTGGGACTCGCCACCGGCCTGGCCGTGGTGGGCTTCCACGAGCTGCTCGGGTTCATCAACAACTTTCTGTTCGGCCCGTTTGTGGAGGGGCTGCTGGCCATCGCCCGCTCCGGCACCGCACCGCCGCCGGAGCTCCCCAGCCTCACCCTGGCCAGCCCGCCACCGGCTCCGCTCACACCCCTGACGGCCCTGTTGAAGATGGGGCTGGGGGGCATCGGTTTTCTGCCTCCACCGCCGGCCCCGCCGCCGCCGCCACCGATCGCCCTGCCCCAGACCCCTGACTGGCTGGAGCTCTGGCCCGTGGTGGTGGTGCCCACCCTGGGGGGGCTAGCGGTGGGCCTGCTACGTCACTGGGCCGGCAGCCTCGGCCCAGCCCTGCCCAGCCTGATGGCCATGGCAGATGGGGCCATGGCCGGTGCGGCGCGGCTGCCGCTGCTGCGCATCGTGGCGGCCTCCCTGAGCCTGGGCAGCGGTGCCTCGCTGGGCCCGGAGGGGCCCAGCGTCGAAAGCGGCGGCAACATCGGCCTGTGGGTGGCCCAGCGGGCTCGGCTCTCCCCCCAGTCGCAGAAGGCTCTGGTGGCGTCCGGAGTGGCGGCGGGCCTGGCGGCCGGCTTCAAGGCACCGATCGCGGGGGTATTCTTCGCCCTCGAGGGCAGTTTCAGCACGATCCCGGGCCGGCCGAATCTGCGGGCCGTACTGGTGGCGGCCGTCGCCTCCAGCCTGGTGACCCAGGTGTGCCTGGGGGACACGCCGATCCTGAGACTGCCGGCCTACGAGGTGCGCTCCCTGCTGGAGCTGCCGCTCTATCTGGTGCTGGGGCTGTTGGCGAGCGGCATGTCCTGGCTGCTGATCAACCTGCTGGCCCTGGGCCGCAATGCCCGCCTGCAGGGCTGGCTGGGCAGGCTACCCCCGGGGCTGGCCACCGCCATGGGAGGAGCGGCGGTGGGGGGGATGGCTTTCGCCTTCCCGCAGGTGCTGGGGGTGGGTTACGACACGATCGAGGCGCTGCTGGGCCGTGACGGCGGTATACCCCTGGTGACGCTCGTGGCCCTGATCGGCGTCAAGCTGCTAGCCACCGGCGTCAGCAATGCCACGGGCTTTGTGGGAGGGGGATTTGCACCCTCGTTGTTCCTGGGGGCGGTGCTGGGCAACACCTACGGCCAGTTGCTGGGCGAGGGGGGGCTGCACTGGCCCGTGGCCGAACCGCCGGCCTATGCGATGGTCGGCATGGCGGCGGTGCTGGCGGGCAGCGCCCGGGCGCCGATGACAGCCCTGCTTCTGCTGTTCGAACTCACCCACGACATCCGCATCGTGCTGCCGCTGATGGCCGCGGCAGGCCTGAGCGCCGGCCTGGTGGAACGCTGGCAGGGTCTGCAGGATCCCGGCCTGCTGGGCCCTGATCCGGTGGAAGAGGCGCGACGCAATAACCTGGCGGCCATCTGGGTGGCCGAAGCCTTTGAACCGGAGGCACCGCTGGTGCTGGCGGCCGACACCCCCGCCGAGCAGGCCCTGGCCCAGCTGATCACTTGCCAGGGGCACTGCCTGATCGCCGCCGACCAGGGAAGCGCTGTGGGGCTGGTGACCCTGCCCGACCTGCAACGCGGGCTGGCGGGGGCGGCGGCCAGGGGCCAGAACATTTCCTTGATCGACTGCCGCCGCAGCGATCTGGTCTGGCTGACGATGGCGGCCCGGCTGGATCAGCTGGAGGACCAGCTCACCCCCAACGGCCTGAGGCAGGTTCCAGTGTTTGCGATTCCACCCGGATCGGTGGCCCAGCTGCCCTATGGGCTGCCGCCGGCGGGCCTGCCTCTGGATCGGCTACGGGGTATCGCCAGCCGGGATGGCATGGCGATTGCCCTGGCACGAAGGCTTCAGGAGCAGGTGTCCCTGCGGTCGGAGATCAGCGCTTCGGCCACCGGATCCGCCTGAGAGAGCAGGTCGATGATCCGGCGCAAATCGAGAGGGGAGAGTTCGCCGTCACTGCACCACTTCAGCGCCGTGCTGTTCTGCGGATCCACCTGCAGCGAATCGCCCTTGGGTTGATCCAGGGACGCGCGGGACTGGGGCTGATGGGCCATGAACAGGGGCGGAGGGAGAACTGCGGATAAGGCTGGGCTGCAGCGCCGGGGCAAGCGCAGGTCAGCAAGCCAACACCCTAGGTGGATATACCTGCCGCAGACCCGCCCAAGCGAAGGATCTCCAGATTCTCTTCCGGCCGGGTTGGCTCACCGCGGACGGGGTGGGGTCGCCGCTCAGCGGACCACCACCACAGGCGTCCCCAGGTCGACCGCATCAAACAACTGGCGGACGTGGGGCCCGAGCATGCGCACACAGCCATGGGTGACGGCCGCGCGCTGCTGCACAGCCCAGGCCCAGGCGGGCGGGGTGCCATGGATGCCGAACTGGTCGCGGGCGGTGCTGTGGAAACCGATCCAGCGGTCGCCGAGGGGGCCGTTGGGACCGATGGTGGGGTTGTTCTTGCCGCTGGCGGTGCTCTGGTACTGGGGATTGATCACCTTGCTCTGCACCTTGAAGCGGCCGGTGGGAGTGGGGGTGGCCGGATCACCGATGGCCACCGGCCAGCTGCCGATCACCGTGGCCCCATCCATCAGGCTGATCGTGCGCTTGCTCAGGTTGAGCACGATCTCGCGGGTGCTGCTGATCGCCGCGGTGGAGGCGGGAACGGCGACCGGCCTGAGGGGCAGCTCCGGCGGCGGAGTCCCCGGTGCCGCCGAGACGGCCGCGGGGGCACAGGCCAGCAGCAGGGCCGAAACCAGGGGAACCACCCGCGACAACCGGCGCTCGGGCTGGACAGGAAGGGACGGACGGAACGTCATGACAGCGAAGCAGCGGTGGGTGCGGGGGAAAGGAAACGCCTGGGATGGCCTGGGGATTCAGTTGACCAGTCTGGCGTCGATGGTGGTGAGATAACGCTCTTCGCACTCCTTGATGATCCTCACCGCCTCCTGAACATCGGCAAAGCCATTGACGCTGCAGGTGCCGGGCTTCTTGAGATCCTTGTAGTGCTCCCAGTAGTACTGGGTTTCCTTGAGCCAATGGTCGCCCAGCTGGGTGTAAGTGGTGATGTGATCCATCCGCTTGTCATCGGCCAGCACGGCAATCACCTTGTCGTCCACCTCACCGCCGTCATCGAATTTCATGATGCCGATGATGCGGGCCTCCACGAGAGATCCGGGCACCAGAGGTTCGGTCACACCGACGATCTCGATGTCGAGGGGGTCGCCATCCTCGTCCCAGGTGCGAGGGATGCAGCCGTAGGCAAAGGGATAGGCCAGCGACGAATAGCCCACCCGATCGAGCTTGAGGTGGCCGGTTTCGGTGATCAGTTCGTATTTGTTGATGGTGTTGGAGTTGAGCTCCACGATCGCGTTCAGGCGCAACTCGCCCTCATCGGCGAAGGCCGGCAGCACATGCAGCAGGTTGAGCATCGTGCGGCTCGGGGCGTGGTCGATGTTCGCCATGGGCAGGAAAAGCGCCGCGGCATCTTAGGCAGTGACCGGCGGGCTCAGGGCCCGGTGGCCAGCTCGGCGACCTTCGTGCGGAGGTAGGCCAGAAAGGGCTGGGCACTCAGCCGGCGACCCGAGACCTGCTCCACCAGCTCTTCGCCATTGACCGACCGGCCGAGGGGCCAGACGGTCCTGCCGAGCCAGGCCTGGAGGCGGGCCTCATCGCCGGCGCCGATCAGGGCCTGGATGGGGCCATGTTCGTGTTCAAAAGTCTCGGAAATCTGGGCGCTGATGAGGTGCCCAAGGGCATAGGAAGGGAAATATCCGAACAGGCCTTCAGCCCAATGGATGTCTTGAAGACACCCCAAGGAGTCAGTCTGTGGCTGGATTCCCAGCAGATCCTGCATCCGCTGATTCCATTGCTGGGGTAGGTCTTCCACGGGCATGTCCTGCTCGAGCAGGGCCAGCTCCAGCTCGAAACGCAGCACGATATGGAGGCAGTAGCTGAGCTCATCGGCTTCCACCCGGATCAGCCCGGCCCGCAGTGGGTTGAGGGCACGCCAGAAACCGAACGGGCCGCCCCAGGGATCGCTGCCCAGGCCAGAACAGAAGCGGGGATGCCAGCGCTCGGCAAAGGCGCGGCTTCGGGCCACGCGACATTCCCAGAACAGCGACTGTGACTCATGCACCCCCATCGAGGTGGCTTCGCCGAGGGGCCAGGGGAAGTAGTGGTCATCAGGGCGGGGCAGCCCCTGCTCGTAGAGGGAATGGCCCCACTCGTGGGCCGTGGCCAGAAACGCCGACAGCGGCTGAGCCGGCACCACCCGGGTGGTGATGCGGAAGTCCTGGGGCCCCACGGTGCAGGAGAAGGGATGGGCGGAGCGGGAGCGCTGGCAGTGGCGGGCGTCGTAGCCCCAGCTGTCGAGGAGTTCGGCGCAGAGCTGCTCCTGCAGGGCTTCGGGCAGATCGGCAGCGCCTGGCTGGGGAGCACCGCTGGCAGCCACCTGCTCCAGCAACGCTGGCAGCTCGGCCTTGAGCGGCGCAAACAGCTCGTCAAGGCGCGCCGTGCTCACATCGGGCTCAAACGGCTGGGCCAGGATCTCCCAAGGACTGCGGGGCACCGGCTCGGCAGCGGCGAGCTGGCTGGCCTGCTGGCGGCGCAGCCCGATGAGTTCCCGCAGGGCTGGCGCGAAGGTGGAAAAGTCGTTGCGGGCGCGGGCGTCTTGCCAAACCGCATTGCCCCGGGACTGCGCCCTGGCCAGGGCACTGACCAGGTCCGGATCCAGGCAGCGCTGCCGCTCGAGTTCAAGCCGCAGCAGCTGCAGGTTGCGACGCTGCTCAGGCGGAGAAGCCGGCGTGAGTTCGGCCTCAGCCGACCCCACCAGATCGGCGTACTCGCTGCGGCTCTGGCGCTGGTGCAGCTGGCCGGCCAGCAGGGCCAGCTGCTCCCCCCGCCAGGCGGCCCCGGCCGCTGGCATCACGGTGTTCTGGTCGTAGTAGAGGGCGCTGCTGATCGAACCGAGCAGGCGGGTGTCGTGCAGATAGGCCCGGAGACGCTCGAGGGCCGAACCGGCAGGAGGCATGGGCGGAGATTCACAGCCGGCCCAAGCATGCCGGCCAGAGGGCGTCGGGGGGCGGTGGCGGCAGGGCCGATCTGCGCATGGTCCGTCTGCAAAAACCTTGCCACGGTGGAGATGGTTCAGGGCCTGCCCGCAGGTCACACCGATGCACCGCCCGCAGCCCCGCCC
>Ga0207954_1000503_pt1 | contig 13368 bp, 21 predicted proteins | sample CryBogmetaGMA0M_FD_184547 | JGI IMG/M metagenome (GOLD analysis project Ga0207954, IMG submission 184547) | Freshwater microbial communities from Crystal Bog, Wisconsin, USA - MA0M (SPAdes) | ecosystem: Environmental > Aquatic > Freshwater > Lake | place: Crystal Bog, Wisconsin, USA | collected... | reverse complement strand
CTACTGCCAAACGGGAGTTAGTCAAACTGTCCACCAGCCCAAACTGTCCAACCATGGCAACCGGCACGCTCCGAAGAATCGGAACGGCCGGCTGCCGATAGTTGAGTGCTGTACGAAAGTATGAGTGGAGGCGAGGCCACTCAAAACGTTGTACAGTGAACTTCTGTACACTAAGCAAAAAGGAGAGTGGCAATGGAACCGATGACGTTGGCTGAGTTGTTTGAGCGGTATGCGGACCTGCGGAATCTGAACCCAAAGACGATGGTGTTGTACTCAATGCTCTTGGATCGCCTGCGTGCGTTCCTGGGGCACGAGCCTACGGTGCTGGACTTAGATGACCTTGTGATCAGTCGATACCTCAGAGCTCGTGCTACGCAGTCCTGGGGCGGCAAGGTGGTGAGGCCGGCAAGTGTGCAGAAAGACAAGGTCATGTTGGCCGCTGTGTGGAATCTGGCCGCACGAAAACGGTGGGCAAAGGACTTTCCAGAACTGCCACGCATCAAGGTTTCCAAGAGCATCCCCACCGGCCGGGCCTACACGTCCGAAGACGTGGCGCAGTTGATTCGGCAATCTCGTCACCGGCGCGGACGCACCGGCGGCAAGTTGTCCTGCTGGTGGTGGGCCACGCTGATCTACATGGCGTACTGCACGGGAGAACGGGCAACAGCTTTGCTGTCGCTGAAGTGGGGCGAGTTGGACCTCGAGCGGCGTCGGGTCGTGTTCAAGGGCGAGACTCGCAAAGGGCAGACGCACGACATTGAGCGAGACTTCACTGAGCAGCTGGCCGGCATGCTCGCACAGCAGCGGGGCCAGCCGGATGAACTGGTGTGGCATTGGGACCGGGCCAGGGGAAGCCTGTGGACGAGCCTCAAGCTTCTCTGCAGGCTCTCTAACGTGAAGTACAGGGGATTCCACGGCCTGCGGCGTACTCGGGCCTCATACGCTGCCCTAGCGGGCGGTACGGCCGCAGCCACCCAGGTGCTGGATCACAGTGACCCACGGCTGCAGGAGCGGTATGTCGATAGCCAGATTTGCCCTACGGAGCAGAGCAGCGTGGATTGCCTGCCGCCGTTGGACCTCAACGAGCCAAGCAAGCCAAGGTAGGCTTTTCTTCGCCCTGCGGAGTGGTGCAAGTTGTTTTTAGGCAACCGTAAACACCCGGTGCCTATGACCAAGCCGGTAGTAGCATCCCGAAAGATCGGGAGATGCGGGTGCAAGTCCCGCCTCCGCAGCGGCTTTTGCATGACAGGCGCGGGAGAGCGGCCGGGGTGAAAGGTTAAGGCCCCAGCCGCTCAATCCCGGCCCGGCTCAGTAAGAAAAAGGGGGCTCGTTTTCTGACATGGCTTTTGCCACCGCCAGCAGCTGCCACTCGGCTTTGAGCCGACGAATCTCAGCCAGCGTGTGCATCAACCTGGCCGCAAGATCGCCGCTTGTGCCGGTCCATGCTCCTTGGAACCGGCGAGCGGCCTGCTCGCACTCAAGCAGGTAGGCGTCGGTCAGCGGCTCAGTCGATGTAGTCATCGGCCCAATCCCCTATCACTTCGGCAACATGCGTTAGCAGTAGGGCCGGCAGCCCGATAGCGATGGCCAGGATGGATAAGGCCCACGCGGCAGCGTTACGCATTCTTGCCCTCATCGAAAAGCACTATCGCCAGCAGGCTATACGCCGCAAGATCCAGCAGCGTGTCACGCACACCCTCGTGGACGAGCCGGCCCGTCTTGCAGAACGTCTTGAGCCGCTGCACCTTGTCGGCCACCCTGACGAGACACCCACGCCAAGGCTCAATGCCAACAAACTCAGCGCCTTGGCGGATGTTGGCTAGCGGGTCGCTCTCGCTCCCGTAGTCCTGGCTCTTGCTCAGGTGCAGCTGCCGCACCTCCTCGAGCAGTTCAAGAAACGGCAGCGAGCCGGGCCGCTCGCTGTTGCTTTGAAACTCTGCAAACTCGTTTCGTGCGGCAACCCAGTCTCTGGCTGCTTTGATTGTTTCCGTGTCATAGCCAAGCGTGACGTGTTGCGTTTCCTCGGTACTTGCATCAATGTGCCTAGGTTCTGTCGCCTCCTGCGACACGTCGTACCACTCCTCATGCGGCTTGCCTGCCGCCTGGGCCTCGCGGCGGATCTGCACAGCAGCACGCAGCAACTCGTTGGCGTCTTCAATCGTGGTCGTCATAGTCGTCCCTTGGTGAATCGTGGAATGATGCCCTCAACTCCGTATGGTCTACATTCCACCGCAAGAGCATCCACCAGCCGCCAAGCGGGCGAGCGGACATGCCCTTCTCGACGGCCCAGCCATCGGTGAGACACTCCTGCTTGTAGGCCGCACTTCGCACAAGGTGGATCGGCCGCACCCGCACGAGTCCCGTAGGCGAGAGACGTTGCCGGCTGGCCTCCACCATGGTGCGTTGATGAACGTGCCCTGCGTGGATGCAGTCCGCGTCAACGTCCACCAAATACCGCGAGTAATCAATAATTCCGCGTGTTATAGGTCCCCCGCCACCATAACCATGATGGTACCAAAGTCGGTACAGTGCGGTGCTGGTCTTTCCGGCCTTGGCCCGGAACATCACCCAGCCTGAGTAGCCAGCGTGTCGGCACTTACTGCCACGCACTCGAAGTTGCTCGACGAGCCTGGTGGTCAAGCACGTTTCCATGCGTTTCCTGACGGCTGTCTCGTGGTTGCCGGGCGTGATCAGCGCCATCTGCTCGCGGTACGGCTCGAGGTACTCGGCGCACTGCGTGACGATGTCATCGTAGTAGTTGCCGCGTTGGAACTCGGGTCGCACGTCCCACTTGCCATTGCTTCTCGGATCGTACTTGCCGCCCATCGCGTCGAAGTGGTCGCCAATGCTGAGCACTGCGGCGTTGAGTTCACGGGCTTTCGTGAGATCCGCCGTGAGCTTCTCGCGGTTGCACTTCACTGAGTCCCAGTGCCAATCGCTAGAGAGCAGCACCCACAGGCGGGTTTGGAAGTCAATGCGGGTGACGCTGCCATCAAGGCTTGTGACGTTCCAGGCGTCGCTCGCGTTCTTGCGGCGGAAGGTGCCTGCGCTACGGCCCATCGTTCACCTCCCTGTAGCCGAGCATCGTCAGCACTCGCCGCTGCACACGGGCAGCTTCAGTGATCGCCTCTTCGCTGATGTTGGGGCCAAGCGATGCGTGGAGCAGTTCGTGCAGGATCGTCTCGAGCCGAGCACCGCCGCGAAGTTTCTCGTCAATGAGGATGCGGGGCTTGCTTGCGTTGTCGAAGAACGTCCAGCCCGCGGCGTCACCCTTCAACTTCGTGAAGCGAAGCAGCCAACGCTTGCCGTCAATAGTGACGTGGTGATCGTCTGCCACGGCTCGCCCTTTCAAGCACCACCGTAGCGGGGGCGTCAACCGGCAGCCCTGCGACACGCGAGGAGCACCAGTTGCCGGGCGGCGATGTCAGACCACGGGAGGATGGTGCTGCCGTCCGCCCACCGCTTCGCGTGCTCGTCACGCATCACGCCCAGGATCTCGGACAGGCCATCGTCAGACATGCACCAGTCCGGGCCGAGTTGGTCCATCTTGCGGGCCATAGCGTTGCATGAGCACGTCAGGGTGGACTCGATGCCGAGCCAGTCCTTGAGCAAAGCCTTGAGTTCCGTGCCGCACAACACGGGAGCCTCCAACACGCCCGTGTGGCCGAGCTCAACCAGCATCTTGTTTGCTGCGTCGCGGAGCGATCCTTGCGGCTTGTATCCTTCCTTTGCCACTCGCGGGTACGAAGGGTGTTCAACGTCTATCTCAAACACGCCGTTGCCGATGTGAAACGTGAGGCACGGGCGTATCTCGTCTGCGGTATAGCCACGCTGGACGGCACGGAATGCAACGTCAAAAACGCGAAGTTTCATGGAGCACCCACCAGGGTCAGTTCTGGAGTGCTGTACTTACACGGGGCAAAGTTTCCAGTTCCGCCGCATGTGTCATCGGTAGTGAAAGAAATCAAATCCATAGAAATGTCTGGCTCACTGCCGTCGTAGCATTGAGACAAATAGCAGTCATACACTTCACTAACAACTATATTTTCACGGCCAAAGAATCCTCCAGCGCCATCAGACTGGTAGCCAACTCCATTAAACTCAACACTTACGTAGAAATGCTGCTTGTACCCACATGCAGAAGTTGGATTGCCAGGGAAAATGTATACGCTAATGTCTTTTTTGGTGGCTTGCGTGTAACTTGCAACTCCTTCCCCGTACCTTCCGGTTGTGTCGCAAACGTAGAAGTCTACGTTCTCGGTGGCGTAGTACGTGTCCACTCCGCCTTGAATCACGCGCTCCGCAGTCAGCCCGCACCACTCAAAGACAAGAGTGATGGTTGGTGTGGGGTCAGGCACAGGAAACTGACTGCCGGTGCATTCCTCGCCCACATTGAAAACGTAGAAATTATTTCCGTCGCAGCAGCACTTAACGCACGGGCTAGGGCTGCAAACTGTGCCAACGCCTTGAAACACTGATTCACGAGTGCCAGCGTTGTTGTCGCAAAGCGGAACTCCAGAATACCCTTCAACAGATAACGGCGGGAATGATCCACATCGCCACGTTCCGCCGCGATCAATGCACGCCTGGCGGCTCTCTTCCCGGTACACTCGGTACGTTTCCGTTCCGTTCCGAATCGTCACGGTATCTGGGCCGCAGCACCGACCAACCTCACACTGGCAGCCCACTGCCGTAGTGATGGTGCAAGAGCCGTCCGGTGCGCAGCACGCGCCTTGCGAGCAACAGCAACCCGCGCTAGTCCCTAACGCCCCGGCCTTTTGAATCAGTTTTCCGTTTTCAACGTACAGCGGCATGGCTACCTCACGCGGTGGCGCACGTAGCGACGGCGACAGAGAACGACTGCGTAGCCGTGGACACAGCGCCGAAGGGTTTTGTCGTGAACTGCAGGGCCGCCGTGGTCAGATTCACGTCAGTCACGGCGTAGCTCATGTCCCACTGCCAGTTGATCAGCCGCCAGGCGGTGCCCTCTCGCCCAATGACGCAGTTTCGCGTGCCAGCGTCAGGCAAGCTCATCAAATCGTTGGTGGCGTTTGCCGTGCCTGTCATGTACTTGTACGTGACGTTCTTTACGCCACCGATAGACCACGAGCCCGTAAACGTGGCGCTGCGGATCAGGGCACCGTTGCCAAACTGCGGATGGTCAAACGTGAGCCCCGGCTGGTTCCGGTCCCCGCCCTCAACGGTGCGAACCGCCTTGGCGATCCTCTGGGCCGCACCTCGAGAGAACGACACAAACGACTTGCCAGCCGCCTGCCCTGCGCCGTTGCTTGCTCCCTGCTCAGACACGCTCAGCCCTCAACAATGCTGATCACCAGCTGCGTGCCGGTAAGATTGCTCTGGGCCGCGTAGCTGCCAGCAGCGAGACGCCCCACCGCAGCCTCGCCGCCCTTGAGCGACACGCAAGGCACGAGAGCCCCTGCGGACAGCTGCCCGAAAGAAACGGTCGCAGTGGTCACCGTGGACAGGTTGCGGGCGAAGAACAGGCCCACGCTGCTCATCGTGGCCGTAGTGATCGCCACCGTGCCGGCGGCGTTCGTTCCCGGCGTCAGCGTCAACGTGTTGATGCCGCTGGCACTGCAGTCAGCAGTGACGCCAGACGCCACCAAAGCCTGATTGAGAGAGCCCTTGGCCAGCTGGGCGTTGATGTTCCAAGTGAGATCAGGCATGGCTGCTCCTACTGCTGTGTTGGCGTTCCGAAATATTGCTGAAAGTTGACGGCCTTATGCACGCGGCGAACCAAGACGGTGGGGGCACCCGTGGAAATGGCACCGCCCGTGGTGAGTGGCTGCGGATTGCTAGACGGCACCTTGTCGCCGCTGTCGGTGTCGATGACGTAGCACCGTTTCTTGGTTCCGCCACTCAGGTAGTTCCACCCCACGTTGGGCAGTTGAAGCGGCCACCCGTCAGGGCGGTACTCAAGCGTTACCTCGACTTGCCAGTAGCGAATCTCGACTTCGTTCACCACCTCGACGGCCGGGTTGGCCGCGATGCCAGAGCACTTCCACGTATAGGCAGCACCGCCAAGGTAAGCAGACGAGTTCACAGAGTTCGTCACCGTCGTCGCCAAGCCGTAATCAAACGTCGGACGGTTGCCGCTGATGGACGCCTGCAGCGTGCTGATGTCGGTGGTGGCACCCTCAAAGAAGTCGTTAGCAGAGTTCTGAAGCGGTGCGAGCGTGTCACCCTCGTAGTAGTAGAGCGCCGGCACCTGCAGGCCGCCGGTTGACCACTTCCAGATGTCTGCTCGAGCCAGCGGATTGGGATCTACGTTTTGCTGCTTGGGCAGTTCGTAGTCCCACGTCACTTCGTAGTGCCAGCGCGAGCCGTTGTAGTTGCTCACGCTGACGTTCATCGCCTTGCAGTAGGACGCTTCTGGGTGTGGACTCAGAAACGACACGCCAGGAGCGTTGGCAATCGTGGTCTGTTGCGTCGTTGGGTCATCCACCTCAACAACGAACTTGCGTTGAAAGGTGGGCGCTTCGCCAAACTTTCGCGAAGCGGCGACAGTGGCGAGCTCGGTGTAGGAAAGGATTCCCATTAGGCACCAGCCCCGTTGAGAATGGTGACTTTCTCAGTCTGCAGCGCCCGAAGCTCAGCACGGATCTCGTCCAACTTCTGCGTCTGCTTGCGGTACTCAGCAATGGCGGGATCTTCGCGGCCGGTGGCTAGGGCCAGGAACTGGGCCATGCCCTCGCTGCTGCGAACGTCGTTGGCCTTAAGTGCTTCGTTGGACTTGCCGCCGAGGGCGGCAGCACGCTCGGCAACTACCTTGTCGATGTCTTCCTGTTTAGCGGCCATCTTCTCGTCAACCTTGCCAGCGTCCTCTGCCCGCTTTCGGTCCGCTTCAATCAGCTTCTGCTCATTCTCACGTTGGGCGGCAAGCAGCTGCATTTCGAAGTCAAACTTCTCCTGCTCCGCTTTCTTCCGTGCGGCATCTATTGATTCTTCGTTGGCCCTCTGTGCCTCAAAGATTTGCTGCTCCATGTCAATGCGTTCTTGAGCAGCCTTTTTGTTTGCGTCAGCAATCGCTTGCTGATTGGCCAGCCTGGCGTTGTAAATCTTCAAATCTGCATCAAGCGTGTCTTTGGCTTCGGCCGGTCCTTGTGCCTCTGCGGCATTGGCCGCCGCACCGGCGGCAGGGCTTTCGCCGCTCGCAAACGCCCGGCCGATGATTGGCACCTTAGCCATGAAGGCGTAGAAGTCCTTGATCTTCTGGCTGGCCCAATCAATCTGCTCCCCGATGTATCCAAATGCCGCATTCATCCCGCTGCGGATGGCTTCCACGACGTTTGTGAGGCCGACAATGAACGGCGAAAGGAAGGTGTGGACAACGGCCCCGGCGACTTTGAGTACGACGCCAAGGGCTTCAGCCATGACGCCCACAAACTTCAGGACGCCTTCCACGAGCGTGCCGATGAGCGTGAATACTGGGGCGATCACCTGAGCGATTGGCGATAGAATCGACGTGATGCCCTCAACCATGCCGCTGATGCCGTCCGTGAAGCCAGCAAGCCCAGACTGAATGGCAGCGAACGCACCAACGAAAGGCGTTACGAACACGTCGGCCAGCCCGGCAAAAGCACTCTCGGAACGCTCGCCGGCAGCAGTCGCCTCCTCCATCGCAAAGGCAAGGTTGTCCACCTGCTGGGCCTGCACCTGGCCGAGCTCAGCGTTCAGCGATTCCAACGCGACGGTTCCGGCAGTGATTCCTGCGGCCATCTCAAAGGCCCGGTCTTTGGCATTCAAGAACGCCTTGCCAAGATTCACCGCAAGCAATGCACCGCCGATGAGCGGGTTGCTCAGCCCGAGCACAGCAGCTGCGGCAGTGCCTGCGGCACCGCCGCCGAGGGCTAGGCCGATGCCAAGAGCCTTGGCGGCCAAAATCATTATGCGGGCGGCCATGGCCCCCTTAAGAGCACCGATGGCAAAATCCTTCAACCCTGCTGGATTGCGGATGGCACTGAACAGTTTCCACTGGACGTAGGTGTAGGCAATGTCTTTGCCAAACGCAATGACGCTAATTCCAGCATCGGCCACGCTCTTGGTGGCATCGCCAATCCCACCAATCGCGCCGCTGAGCCCGTTCACGACTCGCTCAGTGACGCTGGCCGCCCGAGCCATATCGTCGGCACTTGAGGTGGCCGCCTTGAGTTCGGCGTCGGCCTTGGCAACGGCCCTGCCGTAAACTTCTTGCGACAAAATGCCCTTCTGCATCATTGCGTCGAGCCTGCCGATCGTGTCGGCGTACTTCTCGGTGGGCGTCCGCAGTTCCGCCGTGATCTTCGCAGCCTGGCGAAACTCAGCGGCCGTCGCCTTCGCACTGGCCCCAACCTTGGACAGCTCGCGGTCTGCCTGCGCAACGCCAGCTGCTACGCCATCGGCGTTTGCACTCAGCTGAAATGCTAGGTCAAGTTTGGCCATGTGGTTGCGGTCTTAGCTTTCCAAGCTCTGCGGCAATCTCGGCACCTGTCATCGGCGGCCGACGAATCGGCATGAAGTCTTCGGGCTTTGGTGTCCTGCCTTTGACGTGCGGGGCAATCGTCAACGCCGCAAGTGTTCCTGTCTGTTCCCACTCTCTTCCGAATGGTTCCACATACCTGTCAAACGCCATCCACTCACGCAGCAATGTCACCGGCAGTGCGTTGATGTATTCCCACGTCCAGCCAGTCGCTAATGCCAAACGAAACAGGAAGGCCCGGTCTGGCCGGGCTCTCAGTTTTTTGCCAGTTCCTCAATCGACTCATCGGAAAGGTTGTTGTGCTCCATCGCGGCCTGCCAGACTCGATTCACTACTCGAGCAGACTTAGACGCCAGCCGGGCCACGTCGCCGTTGTCAAAGAGCCGATTGCCCTTCTCGTCCACAAGGCACCGCACAAGAAACTTTGAGCGGAAATCGTCCACGCCCGTCTCTTTCTTTCGCATCCATTCGTTTTCGTATGCGTCTCGCTCGCCCACGCTCATCACGCGGATGTACACGTCACCGCCCCACTCGGGCACGGTGAGCTTGAGCATTCCCAAATCGTCAGCGGCGAGAATCTGGTCTTTCGTGAGGGATGGCATAGCTACTCCGTGATCTTGAACACTGCAGTCCATTCCTGCAGTTCGCCTACGCTAGCATTCCAGGCAAGCGACTGAAGGATGGACTTGCTTGAAGTCCACGTCGCACCAGGCGCAATGATTGAAAGAGCGCCCGTGGTCGTGACGTACGACGTATTCATTGACGCTGTGCCACGACATCGCACGGTGACGGTGCCATAGTCGCCGTCTGCGGATCGAAACCGCTTGTCTCGTCCTTGGTAGGACTTGGACGTTATCTCAACAACGTCCGAAGACACGCCATCAACCGAGACAGAAACCACCTCAGAGAGCGCAGTGCTTCTCCAAGTGACGGTCGTGCCTTGCGAGACAAACGCCACGACGGCCTCCCGTCGTTACGACTGCACTTTGAAGGTGTAGCTGGTTTTGACGAGCTCGCCCACGGCGTACGAAACGCTCACGGAAGAAACGGTGGCGGTGTAGGCCACGCTTGCGAGACTTAGCGTGCCAGTGCTTCCAATCGTCACCGTTGAGTTGGTGGCCGCGAAGCACTCAATGCTAATCTCGTCATCTCGCAAGGCAGGCGTTTGGTACAGGCGATTCTTGCCGCTGGCAACGCCCAAGTGCGTGAAATCTAGGAGATCGCCGCCGGGGGTGACGGTGACGCTGGTGACGGTGTAGGTCGAACCGCCAAAAACGAAGTTTGTGCCTTGCGAATCGGCTGGCATTGTGGCCTCTCCTAGTGAGTTGCGGGCGGCAAAGCCCTACTCACAAACTAGGCCACGACGTGGCAACCCTTGCAGTTACTCGACGCCGTCAATGGCATTCTGCATGACGGCTTCAAGGTTGGCTTGAAGTGTTGCCTTCATGGCCGCCTTGTTCTGGTAGTAGGCCAGCCACGCAAACCGGCGGGCCACAACTTTCCCACGGCCTGCACGAGGGGGCGTGCCAAGTTCTAGGTACGGGCTGTGCGGGGCCACGCCTGACTTGTAGCCAACAAGTCCCACAACCGTGAGCCTGGACTTGCCACCATATTTCCGCACCACAGTCCCAGGCGATGCACGAAGCCTGCCAGTGCGAGCCTTGACCGTTGAGACGTTCTTGCGAAGAGCCCACAGGGCAGGCTGCAGTGCGTGCTCTACGGCCTCCACCACCTCAGACGGCTCAACCTGAAAGGCCGCAGCCAACGCCTTTTCTTTGAGCCAGCGGGCATCCTTCTGGGTCGTGTTGATCTTGAACGTGACTTCGCGTGCCATTACGTCGCCTCATTGATTCGGAAATCAAACGTTTGCTGTACCGAGTAGTACGGCAGCATCTGGTCATCGGCAGGCAAGTCCACGCCATCGGCCTCAGTCTGTAGCGTGCTCCGCTGGATCGTCACGCCTGCCGTCGTGCCCGTCCAGCCGTCCACCGCCAGGCGTACCGCTCGAGCAATAGACTTCACAGACGTGTACGACGTGCCGTAGGTGGTCAGCTGCAGCGTCACCACGGGATTGCCGACGTTGCCGGCGAGCGACTGCGGACGCTCCACCGCAGTCCGCTGGTACACGACAAGCGGCAGGGGCGTGCCCTGTGGGGCAATGAGCGGATACACTCGCGTGCTGATGAGCGACGATACAGCCGTCTGGCTCGTCAGCCGGGCGTACAGAAAAGCTTCTGGTGCTTCGGGAAGGCTCATGGCGTGTTTCTCATGACACCGTAACCGGATTTGAAAGCGGCCCGTCGCCAACGGCGTTTACGGCGCGGACTTGCATTACGGACCCGACTGCATACGTATCCCAACTAGATTGCGTCCACGGATTGTTTAGGTCGTCAGGCTCGACCTGCGCACCGTTTCTGTAGAGCTTGTATGACGTGAGAGCAGAGCCGCCATCACTGGGAGTTGTCCAAGAAATGGGCCCTTCGTCTTTAGCCTCCTCAATCACTGGAGCAGATGGGACAGTGGGTACGAAAGATGCGTCCCTTTTTTCAGTGCAGATTATTTCCTGACGCCATAGCCTGTCCTGTTCCGTTATCTGGCCGATCTCAAGAACTCTGGTTCGGTACACAATCCGCATGGCTGACGTGAGCCCGTTAAGATAACGAATTTGAACCTTGTGGCTCATAAAGCCAATTGCTTCGGCGTACCGCTCAGTCTCTCGAGCCGACAGCGGCTGCACGTCAGCCCACACGGTGGCGAAGGTTGACCACGTCAGCACCGGCTCGCCAACTTCGTTCGCAGTTGGAGACGGTTGCTGAATCGTCACGCGGGTCCACATTTTTCCAGCCGGAAGCGTCATCAGCGATAACTCCCCCACCGCAGCGTGTCGAGCATCGCCTTGACGCCAAAAGGCACTTCGTTCAAAGCCGATTCTTGGGCTGCGTCACGGTTGCTCCACAGGTGCGAAACGATCATCAAGATCGCGGACTTAACTGGGGCCGGGACGCTCGTGCCGTCTGCGGAGTAGCCAGCCCACCACGTTACAGTGACGCTGTTCTGGTCCACGAGGTGCGAGGGCCACGTCTGGCCGTATAGCGGCCGACAAACCCCCGGCGTGGCCTGACGGTCCACTCGGTAGGTTGTGGCGTCCAGTGTGGCCGTGGTGCCGCTCACGGCGGGCGTGTACGTGATCGTGACGGCGGTGGCCGTGCCGGCCGTCACCATCGGCGGACGTGGCAACTCCAGATCCAACTGCGGCACGGTGCCTTGCCGGCCTTCAATGTTGTTGCCGTCCGCCTTCAACCCGAACTGCACAGGGCTTCCGATGGCCCCGTAGAACGAATCCACCCGCATCTGCCACCGCGTATTGCAAAACGTCCGGTCGCAGTAGTCCTCTGCCCAGCGGGTAGCCGCCGTGACGAGGTTGCCAATGAGGGCGTCGTCGTCGGTGGAGTCAATGCGTAGGTGCAGTTTTGCCTCTGCCAGCGTCACCGGGTTGCTGGCCGGCTCAGTGGCACGTACGAGGCTGCGGTATCTCATCGGCGCTTTCTCCTACGCGGTGCGTCTGCGGTTTCCACGTCGCGGTGCTCAACGGTCGCCACCTCAAGCAATGGCTGCTCCTCAACGTGATTGACGGCGTAGCCATGCAGCACAAGGCTCTTGGCAGGCCCTTTGTCCATCACGATCACGTCACCACGCCTGTACGCTTGGTAGGGCCGCACGAACCGGATACGGGCTTGGTCATCTCTCATGCGTTCATTTCTCCGTGCTCGATGCTTCCCCACGCCTCGGGCGGCCTGCGGCCACCCTTGTTCCAGTAGTCGCTAGGCGATTGGTAGACGGGTTTGAGGTCTCTTCCCGGCCAAGTGAACTTGAGTTCCGCGTGGCCAATCGCCACCTGCGGGGCGATGCCAAGCGTGTTGCCGGCGGCCTTGAACTGCCGCCAGAAGTGAATATCCGGATCTGTCCGCGTCACTTCGCCGGCAGGGGCGTCACCCCAGTGCCCATCCGGCCGGGGCGTGCCGAGAAACCAAGGCGTTGCCGTCCGCTTGAGTGCTGACGAGCGAATGAGCGTGCAGCCAAAGTGGGCAGTTTCAACGGGCTGAATCACCGCCTCAAACCATGCGTTTGGCAGTTGCACGGTTCCAATGGTGCCGTCGTGGCCCTCGGGCGTGAACATAGGCACGCCCTCGTCTCTCTTAGTCTGCAGCGGGGCCACGGCGTCATACCCGCTGATCAGGGCCGCCGTCATCAGCCGCTGGATGGTGTCGGCCTCGTACACGCTGTCGAAGTCCACCACCAGAACCCAGTCGGTGCGTTCAATCATGTCCAGCAGGACGCGATCTAGGCACTGTTCCCAAAAGGCACCCGTGAACTTCGTAGGGCGAATGTTCAGCGGAAGCAGCGACTGCATCGTGCAGAAGAAGTTGTCTTGAAAGCCTAAGCGGGGTACAGAGAACGCCGCTTCAACTCGCAGATCGTGCTCGATGTTGCCAACGCGAAACTTCACAAGTGCTCCTTGGTAAACGCCAAACGGGCGGCCGGGCGAACCCAGCCGCCCGCTCTTGGGCGTTTTACTATTGGCGTCAAGCGTCAGAGCGACTTGTAGTCGTTCACGTTGGCCGTGGTGGCGTCGTACGCAGCCTGCTCAGCCTTGGTCAGCCGGGCGTTGGTAACAACCGCCACCGTGTTGCCGGGGCTCGTCACAACCGTCAGGTAGCGCTTGCGGCCACGCAGGTCGATGTTGAACCGAGCCACAGCACCGACGTTCGCGCCGGTTGTGCTGCCGGCACCAGCCGTCACCGAAAGGCCGCTGATGTCAGCCTGGCCTGAGCCGCTGGCGTCCGACTCTTGCACCTTCAGCACGCTGGCGTAAGCCGACGTGGCAGACG
>Ga0207954_1000500_pt1 | contig 13402 bp, 11 predicted proteins | sample CryBogmetaGMA0M_FD_184547 | JGI IMG/M metagenome (GOLD analysis project Ga0207954, IMG submission 184547) | Freshwater microbial communities from Crystal Bog, Wisconsin, USA - MA0M (SPAdes) | ecosystem: Environmental > Aquatic > Freshwater > Lake | place: Crystal Bog, Wisconsin, USA | collected... | reverse complement strand
CGCTCGAGTTGCCGAGGTTGCCGCCGGGCACCACGATCCAGTCGGGCACCTCCCAGCCGAGCGACTCCAGCACCCGCAGCATGATCGTCTTCTGCCCCTCGAGCCGGAAGGGATTCACGCTGTTGACGAGGTAGATCCCCATCCTGCTCGACACTTCCTTGACGCGGGCCATCGCGTCGTCGAAGTCACCGGCGATCTGAATCGTGAGCGCGCCGTAGTCGAGCGCCTGCGAGAGCTTGCCGTAGGAGATCTTGCCGGAGCCGATGAAGATGATCGCCTTCATCATCCGCGTGACGGCGCAGTAGACGGCCAGGGAGGCGCTGGTGTTGCCGGTGGAGGCACAGGCCGCCCGGCGGGCGCCGATCATGCGGGCGTGGGTAAACGCCGCCGTCATCCCGTTGTCTTTGAACGAGCCAGACGGATTGAGGCCCTCGTATTGGAGGAACAGCCGGCCCGCGTTGACGCCCACGTAGGCTGCCACGCCGTTGGATGGCGGGCACATCGTCTGCCCCTCGCCGATCGTGACCACGCTCTCGCGCGGCGCGTAAGGAAGGAGTTCGTGGAATCGCCACACTCCGCTGAAGGCCAGCGGATCGCTCCGTCGCATCCACTTTCGCTCGAAGAACTCGAACGAGGTCGGCGGGCGGAGGCGGTCCCAGTCGTACTCGACGTCGAGGAGATTGCCGCACGACGGGCACGCAGTGAGCACCTCGTCCACCGAGAACGTCGCCCGGCAGGCGGGATCGATGCACTGCTGGAAGGCGAGGTCGGTGCGGGCGGCGACGGCCACGGAACGTTTCTCCACGTGCCCGACCCAACCTCCGCGGTGCGAGGGTCGTCGGGATTTCCAGCGGTATCGGCCGCTGGAACCGTCAAAGGTAGGTCATGGGCGCCGAAGCAGCAAGGAAGGCACAACCGGCGATCCACGAGCGTCAAACCCTCGCCCGAGGCTGCCAGTTTGACAGCCTGATCCGATTGGGATATTTTTGCCGGGCTCGGAAGGCAGCGTGCGGGGCGGCTCGCAGGACTTCCGGCGGGACGCGAGGCGATACCCATGCTGAAGGCGGCGGAGCTCAAAGTTTTTCGGATGGCCCTCGAATCGCTGCGCGCTCGGCTCCGCGGCGACGTGTCGACGATGGCCGATGCCGCGCTGCGGCACAGCGGCACCGAAGCGAGCGGCGACCTTTCCCGGATGCCGATCCACATGGCCGACGTTGGCACCGATGCCTATGAGCAGGAGTTCACCCTCAGCCTGATGGCCAACGAGGAGGAAACGCTCGAACTCGTCGAGTCGGCCCTCGCGCGGATCAAGGCGAAGACGTTCGGCCGCTGCGAGGAGTGCGACGGGGTGATCGCCAAGAAGCGGCTCGAAGCCATCCCGTTTGCCTCGATGTGCATCCGGTGCGCTGAGAAGATGGAGAGCGGCGGCTACGACCGGCCGCGTCAGCCCCGCTGACAAGGGCGATCACGCCACGGAAGGAAGAGCATGGCGACGACGTCCGCATCCGAACCAGCCAAAGGCTGGCCGATGTTCCTCGCCATCGTGGTGGCCGCCGCCGCGGTCGACCTCCTCTCGAAGCAGTGGATCTTCGCCAGACTCGGCATGCCCGGGGAGAATCCGGCGCTGGGGATCGTCCCCGGAATCCTGTGCCTGGAGACCAACCTCAATGAGGGCGCGCTCTTCGGCATGGGGCAGGGCATGGGTGTCGTGTTCGCCACCGTCTCCGTCGCGGCGATCGTCGGAATCCTGGCCCTCGTGTCGCGGCCATCGACCCGCAGCGACCGCTGGCTCCTGCTCGCGCTGGGGCTGATCGTCGGCGGCATCATCGGCAACCTCTACGACCGGCTCGGCCTGCCCGGCCTCACCTGGCACGCGCCGCTCGCCCGCGAGGGAGATCCCGTCCTCGCCGTCCGCGACTGGATCCATTTCACGCTGCCGGGCGTGATCGACTGGCCGATCTTCAACCTGGCCGACTCGTGGCTCGTGATCGGCGCCATGACGCTCCTCGCCTTGTCGTTCCTGGAGTCGAAGGAGATCCGAGCCGCCGCCGGCAGCGCCCGCGGCGATTCCGAGCGGACATGAGCGGCACGGCAGCCCCCACCGACGTCACCGCCCGGCTCGAAACGGCGATCGCCGCCGCGCGGCTTGCAGGCCGGGAGACGCTCCGCTGGTTTGGTGACGCAGGGTTGGTGGTGGACGTGAAGGCCGACGCCTCGCCCGTCACGCAGGCCGACCGCGCCGCCGAGGCGATCCTCCGCCGCGAACTCCTGGGTGCCTTTCCAGCCGACGCGTTTCTCGGCGAAGAGACGGGGGCGACCGCCGGCACTTCGGGCTACGAGTGGATCGTCGATCCGATCGACGGCACCAAGTCGTTCATCCGCGGCGTGCCGCTCTACGCCACGCTCGTCGGCTGCCGCCACGGCGGCCGGGGCGTGCTCGGTGTGATCGCGATTCCCGCCCTCGATGAGATGGTGCATGCCGCGCGGGGCGGCGGCGCCTGGCACACGAAAGCGGCCGCGGCCCCGGTGGCGGCGAAGGTCTCCGCGAAGTCGGCGCTCCGCGAGTCGCTCGTCTGCTCGAGCGACTTCACGTCGTTCGCACGGTGGAGTGGCGGCCGACACGACGGCGAGGCCGCCCGCGGCCGGGTCGAGTCTGCATGCGGGGTGGTTCGCACCTGGGGCGATGGCTATGGCTACCTGCTCGTGGCCACCGGCCGCGCGGAAATCATGATCGACCCGCTCCTCAACCCCTGGGATGCTGCCGCCGTGGACGTGGTGGTGACCGAGGCCGGCGGACGGTTCAGCGACTGGCATGGCCGCGACAGCATCGAGTCGGGCGACGGCGTGGCGACCAACGGCGTCGTGCATGGAGCCGTCCTCGACCTGCTCCCGAGGACGCCGGCGTGAATGGGCTGTCGCGACTCCTGATCCCCGTCGTGCTGGCGGCTTTGGCCCTCACGGCCCCGGCCGCGGAGCCACCGCGGCCCCGTAACGTGCTGTTCATCGTGGCCGATGACCTCAACACCTCGCTCGGCTGCTACGGCGACCCGTTGGCGAAGACGCCCAACCTCGACCGTCTCGCCGCCCGCGGCGTGCGGTTTGAGCGGGCCTACTGTCCGTTTCCGCTCTGCGGCCCGAGCCGCAACTCGATGCTCACCGGGCTTTATCCCAACGCCACCGGCATCCTCGCCAACGGCCAAGTCTTTCGGCAGACGATCCCCGGGCATCCGAGCCTGCCGGAACTGTTTCGACGCAATGGAGGGTTCGCGGCCCGCGTCGGCAAGCTCTACCACTACAACGTCCCGGCGAGCATCGGCACGGCTGGTCACGACGACCCGGCCTCATGGGAGGCGGCCTTCAATCCCGCCGGCGTCGATCACCTCGAGGAAGAGCCGCAAATCTTCTCGCTCAAGCCTGGTCAGTTTGGGGCCACGCTCAGTTGGTTCGCCTCGCCCGCCCCCGACGCGGCCCACACCGACGGGCTCGTCGCAGCGCGGGCCGAACAGATCCTGGCGGAGTGCGCCGCCGACCGCACGCGGCCCTTCTTCCTGGCCGTGGGCTTCTATCGGCCGCACACGCCCTACGTGGCGCCCCGTGGCTACTTCGATCTCTATCCCGAGGGCGAGATGCCCGTGGTGACGGGCGTAGCCGAGGATCGAGCCGACATTCCGCCCGCGGCGCTCGAGAGTGGCCAGCGGGAACAGGACGAAATGACCGACGAACAGCGGCGACAGGCCCGCCAGGCCTACGCCGCGAGCATCAGCTTCCTCGACGCCCAGGTCGGCCGCATGGTCGCGGCCCTCGACCGCCTCGGCCTCGCCGACGACACCGTGATCGTGTTTACGAGCGATCACGGCTACCACATGGGCGAGCACGGGCTGTGGCAGAAGCGGAGCCTGTTCGAAGAGAGCGCTCGCGTCCCGCTCCTGATCGTCTGGCCGGGGAAGACAGCCGCTGGCGGCGTGGCGTCGGCCCCGGTGAGCCAGGTCGATCTCTACCCCACGATCGCCGCCGGCTGTGGACTTAGCGCCCCTCTCGGGCTTCCCGGCCAAGACCTCGCCCCAATCCTTTCCGACCCGGCGAAGCCGGGGAGAAACTGGGCGGTGACACAGGTGACGCGACCAGGCAGCAAAAAAGAGGGGACTCCACCGTTCTCAGGCTACTCGCTGCGGACGCCACGGTGGCGATACACGGAGTGGGACGAGGGCCATCGCGGACGCGAACTCTACGACCACGATGCCGATCCTCGGGAACTCGTGAACCTCGCCGACGACCCGCCGCATGCGAGCGACGTGGCCACACTCACCGCTCAGCTCCGCGAGGCGGTCGCGGGCACGTTTCCCACCTCCGGCACGACGCCTCCGCTGCGGCCCGAGACCTGGAGCCCCGTGCTCGACGTGCCGGGTGGAGGCGCGGCCCGCGGCCCCACCCCCGGCCAACCCCGTAAAAGCCCAACGCCGTAAGGCGTGGGACGAGGCCAAAACCAACCTCGTCCGCAGGCAGAACAGCCCGCGGCCTCACGGCCGGTCAACCCCGTAAAAGCCCAACGCCGTAAGGCGTGGGACGAGGCCAAAACCAACCTCGTCCGCAGGCAGAACAGCCCGCGGCCTTACGGCCGGTCAACCCCGTAAAAGCCCAACGCCGTAAGGCGTGGGACGAGGCCAAAACCAACCTCGTCCGCAGGCAGAACAGCCCGCGGCCTTACGGCCGGTCAACCCCGTAAAAGCCCAACGCCGTAAGGCGTGGGACGAGGCCAAAACCAACCTCGTCCGCAGGCAGAACAGCCCGCGGCCTCACGGCCGGTCGGCTTTCACGAGGCCGTGATCCGCGCGGCGGGACCGACTCGTCCTCATCGCTGAGGCGATTGGGCTTCCTGGTTTGGCAACGAGCGTCCGGTCGCGATAATCGTTTACCCGACACCTTCCGGAGGTCTTCCCGCCATGCGACTCGTTCGTCTCATCGTGCTCGCGACGCTCGCCGTGGCCACGACCGTCCGCGCTGAGCAGCCGCCGTTCCTCTCCTCCGCCCGCGTCGCCGTGATCGGTGACTCGATCACCGAGCAGAAGCTCTACAGCAAATACGTCGAGTGCTGGCTGCTCGCGTGCTCCGGGATTCCCGACGTGCAGGTGATGCAGTTTGGCTGGGGGGGCGAAAGGGCCGACGGCTTCGCGTGGCGGGCCATCAACGATCTGGCTGTCTTCCACCCCACCGTCGCGACCCTCTGCTACGGCATGAACGACGGCGGCTATCAGCCCTGGAAGCCCGAGATCGGGGAGACGTATGACGCCAACATGCGGAAGGTGTTGGATCGCCTCGGTGAGGCCGGCGTGAAGACCGTCGTCGTGGGATCGCCCGGCGCGGTGGACACCAACTTCTTCCGTCCGGGCCAGACAATGGGCGAGCAGCCGGCCCACGTGGCCTACAACGACACGCTCGCCCACCTCCGCGACATCGACAAGCATCTCGCCGCGGAGAAAAACCTTCGCTTCGCCGACGTCCATGCCGCGATGATCGACGCGATGCGGAAGGCCAACGAAGCCCGCGGACCGAAGTACGACGTCTGTGGCGGCGACGGCTTCCATCCCGGCGCCAACGGCCAACTCCTGATGGCCTATGCCTTCCTCAAGGGGCTCGGCGTCGATGGCGGCATCGCCGAGATCGACGTCGACGCCAAGGGGACCGCCGCGACTCGCGCGACCGCGAGGCAGACGGTGGCAGCCAACAACGCCACTGCCGACGGGCACCTCACTCTCGACATCGAGAGCAGCCGCTGGCCGTTCTGCTTCGAGGGCGACGGCACGTCGAGCTCGAGCACGCGGAGCATCCTGCCGTTCGTGCCGTTCAACGACGACCTCAACCGCTACGTGCTGACGGTTCGCAATCTGGAGTCGCCCCGTGTGAAGGTGACATGGGGCACGGAGGCGAAGGAGTTCACCCGCGAGCAACTCGAGAAGGGGATCAACCTCGCGGCCGAGTTTTCACGAACGCCGTTTGACGAGCCGTTTGCGGCTCTCTCGGCCGCGGTGGCCGACAAGCAGGCCTACGAGACCACGATGATCAAGCAGATCGTCACCGACTTCCAGAAGATTCCGGACATTGGCACCGACGCCGAGGCGCAGGCCGCGGTGAAGGTGCTCAACGACCGCCTGATGCGCCGCTGGAAGCAGCTCGAGGCGAAGGTCCGCGAGCGGCTCGTGCCGGTGAAGCACTCGATCACGATCGCGCCGCTGGCAGGGTAGGACGGGGCCGGTCAGCTTTCACCATGTTCCGTACAAGCCCAACGCCGTAAGGCGTGGGGTGAGGCCAGAACCAACGTCGTCTCCAGCGAATACAGCCCGCGGCCTCACGGCCGGTCAGCCCCGTAAAAGCCCAACGCCGTAAGGCGTGGGGCGAGGCCAGAACCAACGTCGTCTCCAGCAAATACAGCCCGCGGCCTCACGGCCGGTCGGCTTTCACCATGTTCCGTACAAGCCCAACGCCGTAAGGCGTGGGGTGAGGCCAGAACCAACCTCGTCTCCAGCGAATACAGCCCGCGGCCTCACGGCCGGTCGGCTTTCACCATGTTCCGTACAAGCCCAACGCCGTGAGGCGTGGGGCGAGGCCAGAACCAACCTCGTCTCCATTGAATACAGCCCGCGGCCTCACGGCCGGTCGGCTTTCACCATGTTCCGTACAAGCCCAACGCCGTAAGGCGTGGGGTGAGGCCAGAACCAACCTCGTCCCCAGTGAAAACAGCCCGCGGCCTCACGGCCGGTCGGCTTTCAAGAGGTCGGGATCAGTGCGAACCGGAAAGGCACACAGGTTGAAAACCTGTGCTACGGGGGACACACAGGTTAAAAACCTGCGCTACGGGGTGCGAGCGAGGGGCTGCCCGTGCCCGGGAGCCGGCGTTGCTTTCTCCGCGCAGCCAGGATGGCGGAGCGGAGAAAGCATCGAGAGAGCGTAGGGCAGGATGCCCGGAGCGAACGTCCGGCGACGGGCATGGGCAGCCCCGAGCGTTTTGCGAAGGGACACACAGGTTGAAAACCTGTGCTACGAGAAGCGCAGCGAACTGAGAACACAGGTTGAAAACCTGTGCTACGGGGGGCACACAGGTTAAAAACCTGTGCTACGAGTAGAGGAGGGCGGCGCGGCGGCGCTCGGCGAACGCCCGCTCCTCGGGCTCCCACGCGGCGGCGATCTCCCGCCAGTCCACGCCGGCTTCGATCGCCAGCCGTTCGCGACCCGAGCCGAATAGCAGGTCGATCGCGATCGGATCGTCCACAAACTCGTAGGTCTCCGTCCGCCAGGCAAACCGCTCCGGATCCTGCCGACGCATCTCGACGAGCATGGCAAGACTCGCCCGGACCGGCCGAAAGAGGTCACGATGGGTCACGTGCATCTGCACGCCGCCGCAGTCGATACCCGCATGCTTCTGAAACGTGGGCCGGAACGTGAGCGGCCGAAAGACGACGCCCGGCAGGTCGCAGGCGGCCAGCCGACGGGCCAATGATTCGCCGTCGATCCACGGCGCCCCGCAGATCTCGAAAGGCCGCGTGGTGCCCCGGCCCTCGCTGAGGTTCGTGCCCTCGAGCAGGCATTGGCCCGGATAGACCACCGCCGTGTCCACCGTCGGCATGTTGGGCGAGGGCAGCACCCACGGAAGGCGGCAGTCTTCAAACCGCATCACGCGCCGCCAGCCTTCGCACCGCACCACATCGAGGGCCGCCGCGTCGAGGTCGAGTTCGGCGGCGTAGAGTCGGGCAAGTTCGCCGATCGTGAGCCCGTGACGAATCGCCATGTCGTGGGCTCCGACGAAACTCTCGTAGCCCGTGCGCACCGCCGGGCCCTCGACGAGGTGGCCTCCAAGCGGATTTGGCCGATCGAGCACGACCACGCAGATGCCGAGCGGGACGGCCGCCTCCAGGCAGTATTTCATCGTCGCCTGAAACGTGTAGTAGCGGCTGCCGATATCGACGAGGTCGATCACGAGCGTGTTGATGCCCGCCAGCTGCGCCGCCGTCGGCCGGAGGCTCGCGGCGGTGTCGCCATAGAGGCTGTATGTCCGCCGCGCCGGGGCCGCCGGGGCCGCCGGGGCCGCCGTCTCCGCGTGCGTCACCGACTCCAGATCCTGCGCCTGCCCGTGCAGGCCGTGTTCCGGGCCGAAGACGGCGACGAGATCGACATTCTCCACCGCGGCGAGTAGCTCGGTGGCCTGCTGAAAGCGGCGGTCGACCGCGGCCGAGTGCGTCACCAGGCCGATCCGCCCGCCGCGAAGCCGCGAGAATCCCTCGTGTGCGAGAACGTCGAGTCCCGTGAGCGTCATGCGTGGTTCGAAGAAGACAGGCGTGCCGTGCGACCGATGAAAGCCGCCATCTTCGCGTTTTTCCTTGCGTTGCGGCAAAGGCATTCTGATACTTTTTCGCCATGAGCATTCTTTGGTTCGCCCACGTCTCCGTCCCGTCGGCACCGCTCGCGGCCGATCAGGCGTTTGCCATGCTTCACCGCCGTGCCGTCATCGCCGTGGCCGCTGCGCTTATGGCGGCGCAGGTCTTCGCAGCCGACGACACCGCCTGGCTCGCCCCTCGCGAACTGGTGAAGGGCGATACCGTGGCCCTCGTCGCCCCCTGCGGCATTCCCGAGGAAGCCGACGTCCGCGCGTTCGCGGCGTCGATGGAGCAAGCGGGCTTTCGCGTCGACCTCGACTCCGCAATCCCTGGCCGCCGGCACCGCTACCTCGCCGGCACCGACGACGAGCGGACCGCCGAACTCAACCGGGCGATCCGCGATCCGGCGATCCGCGGCATCTTCGTGGTCCGCGGCGGCTACGGGCTGACGCGGATCCTCGACCGGCTTGATTACGACGCGCTGCGGCGCGACCCGAAGGTGGTGGCGGGGTACTCCGACGTGACCGCGCTCCACCTTGCCATCGCCCGCAAGGCCCGCGTGATCACGTTTCACACGCCGATGGCCAACGCCGTGCGGGCGGCCGGCCGCGACCCCACGTTTGCCGACCGGTCGTTCCGCGACATGCTGTTCCTCGAGCCGATGGCGGCCCGGCGAACGATCCCCGTGCCCGCGGACTCAAAGGTGACGACTGTCACCGGTGGTCGCTGTGAGGGGCGGCTCGTGGGCGGCAACCTCTCCCTGATCTGCGCGACGCTCGGCACGCCCTATGCGATCGACGCCGACGGAGCCGTGCTCTTCATCGAAGACGTGAACGAGCTGCCCTACCGCGTGGATCGGATGATGTCGCACCTCCGGCTCGCTGGCGTGCTCGACAAGGTCGCGGGCATCGTGGTCGGCCAGTTCACCTGCGACGACGCGGACGAGCAGGCGGTCCAGCGCGAGGTGGTGATCGAATACTGCCGGCCGCTCGGCTGCCCGGTGGTGGCCAACTTTCCCTGCGGCCACGTCGCCGACAACGCCACGCTCCCGCTCGGCGCCCGCGTGGCCCTCGATGCGGACGCCGGCACGCTCGAAGTCCTCGAGCCGACGTCCACCCCGCCCCGGCCTGCGACCCCTTCCTCCGAACTGCGCTGACCGCTGACGCAGGCGAGAAGGCTGGCTCCGGGCCAGCGGCGGTCTGATACGGGTTCTCCATGAGCCTTGCGCGGCCGTTAGTCCAAGCCCAACGCCGTGAGGCGTGGGGCGAGGCCAGGACCAACCTCGTTCCCAGCGAAAACAGCCCGCGGCCTCACGGCCGGTCGGCTTTCACCATGTTCCGTACAAGCCCAACGCCGTAAGGCGTGGGGAGAGTCCAGAACCAACCTCGTCTCCAGCGAAAACAGCCCGCGGCCTCACGGCCGGTCGGCTTTCACCATGTTCTGTACAAGCCCAACGCCGTAAGGCGTGGGGTGAGGCCAGGACCAGCCTCGTTCCCTAAAAAACAGCCCGCGGCCTCACGGCCGGTCGGCTTTCACTGGCCGCGCACTCGATCGCAACGATCATTTGCGGTCCGTATGACAAACCAGGCCGCCCAGCTACCCTGAGCGGTCTGGTCTTTGAGCGGCGACCTCGCAGACAGCGACGGAGGCATCGTGTCCAACCTCGTGAAACTCGCCTCCCGCCTGGGGCTCGCCGTCGCGGCCGTCGCCGGACTCGTGGCCGTGACCGGATGGTTCACCGGCCGCAGCGACATCTGGCAGCCGGCCGCGGTTGTGGCCAGCGTCTCCGCGGCGGTCGGCTGCCGGGCGATTCCTGCGCTCGTCACCTACCAGTTCACGGTCTGGGTGCTCGTGACGGTGGTGCTCGGGATGCTCTACCCGGAGCGGTGCCTCAGCCTCGGCGGCCTCGACATGAAGAACAAGCACCTGCTGACCGCAATGATCCAGCTGGTGATGTTCGGCATGGGCACGCAGATGACGATCGCGGAGCTCAAGATGGTGAAAAACATGAGCTACCCCGTGATTATCGGCATCCTGCTCCAGTTCAGCGTGATGCCGCTGGTGGGCTGGGGGATCGCAAAGGCGATGGGGATGCCGCCCGAGATCGCGGCTGGGGTCGTCCTCATCGGCGCCTGCTCCAGCGGCCTGGCGTCCAACGTGATGTCGTACATCGCTGAGGCCAACCTGCCGCTCTCGCTCACGCTGACCGCGATTGGCACGGTCACCGCCCCGCTCACCACGCCTTTCTGGATGTGGATGCTCGCAGGGAAGTGGACCGCGATCGACGTGTTCGGGATGATGATGGACATCATCAAGATCGTGATCGTGCCGGTCGGGGCCGCACTGCTCCACGACTGGCTCCGGCAGGCCCCGGCCGGCCGGCGACAAACGCTGACAGCCGCCTGCCTCCTCGCCATCGCGGCGGCCGTCGGCACCTGGCTCGCCGGGCTCTGGTCACTGCCGCTCACCGCCAGTGGCGAGCCAACGAGGCCCGCGCTGCTCGGGATCTACTGTGCGGGTGCCGTGCTCGTCGGCATCGGCTACCACGCCCTCTGGCGACTCTGGCCGGCCGTCGAGCGGTGGATGCCGGCGGCGGCGATGTTTGGGATTCTGTTTGTCACGCTGATCACGATCGCGAAGGGCAGGGGACAGCTGATGGATCTCGGCGTGGAACTCTTCATCGCCTCGGTGCTCCACAACGTGATCGGCCTGGCCCTCGGCTATGCGCTGTGCAAGGTGTCGCGGGTGGACGAGCGGTCGTCTCGGACGATCGCGATGGAGGTGGGCATTCAGAACGGCGGCATGGCGTCGGGCCTGGCCAACGAGATGGGCAAGATAGACACCGTGGGCCTCGCCGCTGCCGTCTTCATCCCCTGGATGAACATCTCCGGGTCGCTGCTGGCCAACTACTGGCGCCGCGTCGGCGTCCGCGACGGATGAGCGCCCTGAATGGTGAAGCGCTGCCGGGGTGAGCAGAATCACCCGTCGGGGTCGTCGAGGAGCTGCTGCAGCCGCGTGGCATGCTCCGGAACCAGCCGCGGAAGCCACGAGACATCGATGAGGCCGAGCGAGATCAGGTCCAGTAAGTGCACCTGATCTTTCCGTCTAAACGAGTTGAGCTTCATCCGCACGAGGGCCTCGAGGTCTACGATGGCGTAGTCGTCCGCCTCCACCCGCTCCGTCACATCGGCGGTGGGCAGCGGGTAGGTGTCGCGGACCTTTTCGTTCGCGAAGAGCAGGTGCACGGTGTCCCGTGGACTCCCCTGTGGGCCGTCGAGGAAGCAGACCACGTCCATCATCGTGGCCCGCACGAAACCGGCCGCCTCGAGGGCGGCGGTCACCCGATCGAGGTCGGCGCGGCGGACGAGGATATCCACGTCCTGCGTGTTGCGAACCGCCGCCCGATCGACCCGCGACACCCAGGCTGCCACGGCATTGCCGCCGGCTACGGCGTAGGGGATTCCGGATTTTTCAAGGGCTGCGGTCGCCCGCAGGGCCCTGTCTCGGACGGCTTGCACGGCCTCGATCATCCTCTGCCAGGAAAAGTCGTGGAGTTCGATCGCCATGTCAGATATGTGGAATCCCAGAGCCCGAAAACCAATGCGGCCAACGTCGCGGACTGCGGTCTTTGACGATCACCGAACCAGCGTCACGGTCACGGAGCGCTTATCACCGATTCTACACAGCCGAAGCCACTCACGAAAAGCACGCCAGCCTGCACGGACGTCAGCCCGGTGGGCGTGCTCAGAGCCTGGAGTGTTCTCTCGAGGGTTACCTCGCTCGATGACGAAGAACTTCGACATCAGCGGCCCCGAGCCGCGGAAGACGAAGTGAGCCTTGCCAAGCAGCGGCGGGTGATCCAGGCCCGGTAGGCAAACATCATCTGCAGGTTGGGCCAGGAGAAGAGCAGCCTGGTGACGAGGCCCCACGGCCCGCGCTTGTGCTCATACTCGATGTGCTCGCGGATTTCGGTCCGCCCGTCAGAGAGCGGCACGAACGAATGCGTGTGCTCCCACTTTGCCGCCGGCCCAGATGCCTGCACGTCGGTGAAGCCGCGGTCGGTCACACCCCGGTGCACCGCCTTCCAGCGGAGGGGCAGGGGACCAACCCAGAGCGTGAATCGCGAGACCGAGCCCTCGGCGAGCGGCTCGACGTCGTGGATCCGCACGATGGTTGGCGGCGGCGTGAGGATCTTGAGGGCCGACGTGTCGCGGTGGAAGTCGCGAACCGCCTCCAGCGGGGCATCCACGACGAACGCGTAGTCAAAAACGGGCATGCCGTGATCGTAGGCACCCGCGCCCGGAAAGCCCAACGGCGTACGCCGTGGGGCCTCCCACTGGCCGGGGTTGCGGGAAACCGCTCGGTCAGTACCATACATGGCTCAACTTCCCCCGTATTTTGCGAGTTTCCCGTGGCACGCTCCTGTCAGGTTTGCAGCAAGGGTTTTTCGGTCGGCAACCAAGTCACCATCCGCGGTAAGGCCAAGTACCTCGGCGGCGTCGGCACCAAGGTCACCGGCATCACCAAGCGGAAGTTCAAGCCCAACCTGCAGCGGATCCGCGTCACGGTCGGCCGCGGCACCAACACGAGCCTGCTGGTCTGCACGCAGTGCATTAAGAGCGGCAAGGTCACGAAGCTCGTCAAGCAGCAGCCGTTCCGCCTTCCCAAGGTGGACAAGGCGGCCAAGCCGGCCACCGAGGAAGCGGTGCCGTCGGGTCCGCGGGCCCGTCCCTGATCCTCGCTGACCAGGGCACGCGGTCATGGCACTCACCCGGCAGGATGTCGCGAAGGTCGGGCTGCTCGCGCGGCTGGCGCTTTCCGGCGACGACGTCGAGCGGATGACCGGCGAACTCACCAAGATCGTCGGCTTTGTTTCTCAACTCGAGCAACTCGACACGAACGACGTGGCTCCGCTGGCCCACCCGCTCGACACGCAAAACGTCTTTCGGGCCGACGAACCAAAGCCCTCGCTCACCACCGCGGAGGCCCTGCAGTCGGCCCCCCGCCACGACGGCTCCTGCTTCCTCGTTCCCGCC
>Ga0207954_1000499_pt1 | contig 13421 bp, 22 predicted proteins | sample CryBogmetaGMA0M_FD_184547 | JGI IMG/M metagenome (GOLD analysis project Ga0207954, IMG submission 184547) | Freshwater microbial communities from Crystal Bog, Wisconsin, USA - MA0M (SPAdes) | ecosystem: Environmental > Aquatic > Freshwater > Lake | place: Crystal Bog, Wisconsin, USA | collected... | reverse complement strand
CAACAACACCGTGAGTTCTGGAACTAGCATCGTCACCGGCCACCTACATTCTTTGAAAGTCACGCCCTTTGGGGATTACAGGGGCACGAGGTGGGGGGTAGACACCGGGACGCTGGCAGAGATAGATGGTCCCCAGTTCTTGGATTACTTGGAAGACAGTCCTGTCAACTGGCGGTCTGGCTTTGCTGTGTTGACCATGAAAGACAACAAGTTGTTGTGGCCTGAGTTGGTGAGCAAGCACGACGAGGGTATCATTGACTTTCGGGGGTCACTCATTGATGTGAGTACGCTGTGAGAAAGTTTCCAAATTTAAGTGTTGGCAGGGGTGAGAAGTTGCCTGCCAGCAGAGGTGCTGGACTGACTGCCAAGGGTAGAGCAAAGGCTCGTGCTGCGGGATCGAACCTGCAAGCCCCTACCAAGTCAGGACCACGCCACAAGAGTTTCTGTGCCCGTTCAAGAGGGTGGACGGGGGAGCGCGGGAAAGCAGCCAGGAGAAGATGGGGATGTCGTTAGCAACTATTCATCGTCAGAAAATAGGTAAAGTTTCTGACAAGTGGTCATCGTATCTAGACTTTTATGACGACAGATTTTTCTACTTGCAAGACAGCAAGATCAATATTCTAGAGATCGGTGTCCAGAACGGTGGCTCACTAGAAACGTGGGCGCAGTACTTTTGGAATGCCGAGAAGATCTACGGCATTGACGTAGACCCCAAGTGCGCTGACCTCAAGTTTGAGGATGAGCGTATTGAAGTCATTGTTGGTGATTCCAAGACAACTCAGATTGATAGCACATTTGATATCATCATCGACGATGGGTCACACCATTCAGACGACATCATCGAGAACTGGAATGTCTGGTGGCCTAAACTCAACAACGGCGGTTTGTACGTTGTAGAGGACTTCCACACGATGTGGATGCCTGGGTATGGGAATAACGCTATACGCTTCTTCTCGGGCTTTGTAGCGGCTGTCAACGCCCAAACCAAGACTAACCATCAGGTCAGGCGTTTAGAGTTTACAAACTCGATAGTAATGCTAGAGAAGGGAGAGCCGGTGCTAGGTGATCGTCTGATCACTGGTAATGTGGCTTATGTAAACCCAGACGTTATAGGTATCAGAGATGGCAAGTAAAGGTCTGTACTACAACATCAACCGGCGTAGAAAACTTGGACTTCCTGCGAAAAGGCCGGGGCAGAAGGGTTACCCAACTGCCTCAGCCTTCCGAAGATCTGCCAGAACGGCTAAGAAATAAGGCTCAGACCGTTTGTTCGTCGACCTCTTCTTCTTCTTCCTCTTCCTCTTCCTCGTCGTCTTCTACGTCCTCGTCGTCATGCGCTTGGAAGAGGGCGTCCATAGTGGAGGAGAAGAGGCTTCCCAAGGTGAACTCGTTGATGTTAGAGGCTTTGGCAACCAAGAACGCGACTGAGAACAGTGCGTTGAGTGCATCAACTGGCTCTGAACCGCCGATTGCGTCAAGTATCTGATCTTTCATAACAAACTCCGTTAAGGTGCGGGGATTAGGGAACCTTCGAAAAGGTAGCTGCCGTAGTGCCCAAGTCGTACCCAGGGTGCGGCATAGATGTTATACCCCTGCTTTCTTGCAATTGTGCAAAACGCAAAGTCCTCTGACAGCAGTCTTGAATTCTCCACCATTACGGGAAAGTACTCGTGCATTAGGTCCGGTTTGAACTCACCTGCCGTGTCCAGCACATCGTTGTGATAGGTGGCTACAAAGGGCTTCAGTCCAACGAATACGTCACGCTTGATAAGCATGAACCCAGTACCACCGTTGACGATCTCCAGCGGTTCATTCTGGGGAACAATCACTTCCCCTTCCTGGCCTACTAGGTTAACCACCATCGCACCCGTGTGGTTCTTGAGCTGATCTACGGGTACGCCAGCAGCGGCTGATAGTGCTACCTGCTGCCAGTTGATCTCCTTCTTGGGATACAACCCGCAAATGATGTCTTTGTCTGCTGCGACCATAGAGAAGATGTCGTTGGCATCGAACCGGATGTCAGCATCAATGAACATCAGGTGAGTGCAGTTGGTCTTCAAGAACTGGTGTGCAAGACCGTTCCTGGCTCTCTGAATCAGGCTCTCGTTGAACATGAAAGAGCAGGAGACTTCTACTTCTGCCTGCTTGGCAATACTCACGAGTGCAAGCATTGATTGCAGGTAGAACCCTGTGCACATTCCCCCATACATGGGTGTCGCTACAAATAAACTAGTCACGATATATCCTCAATCCTCATTACATATTTACCAGCGGAGTTCTTCCGCCACCCGTGTACTTCTATCCTGATCCCTGCTTCCCTGACCGGCCCTACAGTCTCAGATGCAGTGATCTTCTTGATACGGTCTGACACTCCAGATGCAGTGACCTGGACTGCCAGAACCTCGTTCTTGCGGATAGCCAAGATATCGCACCAACCCCAGAGATCCTGCCGTATCCGAGCGTGTGGATTCCACTTCTCGACTATGGCGCAGAGATAGCCTTGCTCACGCAGGTACTCTAAAGACCTCTGGGTAGGAGTCATCAGAACTCTTCTTTTAGCTCTTTGTGCCGCTGTTTATGGCAGGGCTGGCAGAGCCACATGACATCGAGTGGTCTGTCATAGTCTTCATGGTGAGCGAGAGATCGTTCAGAACCGCAGCGACAGCATGGGGCGCGTACAAGCAATGCTTTTTTAATTGCTCGTGAAACCATGCTGTGCGCTCTTTGGCGTCTAAGATCTTCGGATCTCCAGGCTCGATTGATAGTGATATTGACAGCTTTTCTCTCGGGTCTTTTGGCTCGCTCTTTGTCATATTCCCGAATCCTTTCGATGTTTTCTACTCGATGTTTCGCAACATCTGACTTGGTGCAGGCTTTGCATTTGTTGAGATGACCGTCAGCCATCATCTTGTGTTTGTAAAACTCTTCCAATGGCTTGACGGTCTCGCACTTGAAACACTCTTTAGAACTGATCATGCCGTACCTCTGTGCTGGTGGTACGACCATTATAGACCAGTTCTAATTAAAAGGTACGTCAGAGTCATCGTCTATAGATGACTTCTTGAAAGTCCCGCCATAAGGCTTGTACTGAGCGGGAACTTCCTTGGGAGCGTTATCGGTAAGCTCCTTGTCTTTGAAGTAGGTGTTTTCTTTGACGGTGAAGTACTCTTTCCCGTTCTTAGCCATAGATTTCCAGATAGATAGCTTGAGGGTTTGACCCTCGGTATACGATCTGGTGAGAACTAAATCACCATCCCAGTCTGGTTGATTAGGGTTCTTCTTTTGGGAGGGATCTTTCGAGAAAAGAATTGTTTTGCCGGGGGTCACCGGATATTCTTTTTTGTCGTAACTCATTAAAACCTCTGATGTTGATATGACCTATACGATGAAATCCGCTTACAGTTCCTCCGATGTCTCCGGGTCGGACGGTTCCCTTATTGCGTTTGGGAGGTTCGATCCCTCCCCGATAAGAGCGGCTTTGAGTTGAACCTTAGACAGAGCAGGCAGGGAATCTATCTGCTTGCTGTTGGCCGTAAGCAGACTGGTGATCTTCTGCTTCTTCTCTTCCTCGGTAAATTTGGTGCTATTGGTTATCTTCGCAACCATAGACCTAATGCCCTCCATGTACTCGGGGAAATCCGGGTAGCCTTTGTAGACACTTCCGTCTGCGAGAAAGAGCGAAAAGGGATGTTCTATCTTCTCCTCTTCCACGGCCTCTACAACGTCCACCGTACCCATGTCACGGCTCTTTGGTTGTGTAGGTATGTCCTGCACTTCCTCAGGCGTGTAGACGCCCAGCACAACGCCTGGGAAGACTGTACGGATACCTTCTGAGACAACCCGTGCACGTAGCATCGCACGAGGATAGTTCTTCCAGTTGTCCTTGCCGGTCAGTCCTGCCTTCCTTGCCTGCTCAAACGTCCAGGTGATCGTCGCAGATCCACCGGATGGATGCGAGAAGGTGGCAGTAACTTCCTCGTCCGTTAAGGTCTTCCAGTCAACCTTCCCACCCTGCTGCTGAAACCTTGCCATCATGGTTTCTGCTTTCAAGGTTGGTCGACCTTGGATGATGTGATAGTCACGCGCTGCGAGAGCAGGGTGATAGCCTTCAGCTTGGGCGATCAGCATCAGAGCAGTTGCCTGCTCCACGGTTTTCATCCCAAATAGTTGTGATTTAACGACAGCATTAGCCATCGTCTGGATTTGATCAACGGTGATTAACTGGCTCATGTTCAAGTCCCTCTAACATAAGATTGGCATATTCTGAAGCTGAATCCTTAATCATCTGCTTAGACTGGTGATGATAGGGATTCTCTCGTTTGATGATAAATGCGGCCATCGCAAGTGCTCTGTACAAGTGCCACACATCATCGTCATTGACCGACTCTTCATTCATTTGATAAGGAAACTTCTAGATCCGGGAACCTCCCGGACAAACTGATCGTACATCTGAGGATAGGCTTCCTTGAAAGCAGTGGCATCAAACTTCCTGCTGCCTTTAGCAGACTTCCAAGTTGCCAGAACACTACCATCAACAGACGTTAGAACGTCCCTGTCACGCATGAAACGCATCACTGCTAACTTGTGCTGCTCCTCTGCATCTTCGAGGCTCTTGCGCTGTTCTGTGAGGCTAGAAAGCCTAGCAAGGATAGATTCAAGTTCGGCATTAGCAGTTGCTACAGAAGCCTCTGAAGTTGGGAACAGCAACCTTGCTTGCTCGATAGTCTCAGGTTCAGGTTCTGTCTTAGATGCCACATAGCCCCACCACTTAGCACACCACTTAACGTGGTCGAGCATCATGTCAGGAGTGACATCAACTGGGATTACTTGTAGCTCCTGTCCTCCCAACAAGACAGCCAGATAGACCTTGCTGATACCGTGAACGGTAGCCTCGTGGATGCACTGCACTCTGTCGGCATCAGGCATGATCCCAGACTCATCAAACTTCTTTCTTTGTGATCCGTTGTAGTTCTTGGCCTCAACTAGGAAAGAACCATCAGCAGCAATGAAGTCGAAGTGAGAACGTAGCCACGGTTCTTTCGGATGTGACATCGCATAGTCAGCGTCCTTGAGTTCAACCTTCAGACGGTCCTGCACCAGCCTGCCAATGACTGGTTGCATCACATGGCCCATCTTGACGTTCTCCTTATCGGAGATGTCTTCAGGGATTACCCTGCCTTGCTTGATAAGAATGGCTTCAGCAGCACGGCCATTAGCGGCCATACGGCTATCGCCTGACCACCACGCGGAGTTCCTGATCTCTGGGCTGAAGTCACTCATCGTTGTGTACCTCTGCTGGTTCAAAGAAAACAGCCGCTTCTCCACACTTTCCCTCACCAGGAGTGAGAAGGAACATCCGCTGGTTATAGGCGTAGGAGTAGAGCTTCGCGCCAGAAACTGGGTGAATGTTGAAGAATGCAGCGCACTTAGCTAGTGCGTAGTCTGGGTCCCCATCGCGGGGCAGGAGATGTTTGCAGTGAATACACAGTTTCATAAGATCACCTATAGATAAGATTAACGAGAGACAACACTAGATCATAGATAAAACAGTCTGTCAACTGTCTGTTCTCCCATCTGATGTTTCAGACAAAAGAATCTCCAAGGTGGTAATGCAACCACCCCACCCGCAGGGTCACTCTTGGGATTCCTGTCAGTGCTCGCTTGACGCCAGATTCAATCATGCCGAGCCTGAGACCACCCAGGAGGTTCGACACTTGTGCAGTCGCTCTGGAACGCTGCGCGGCTCGCAGGGGGTGGTACTCCCTGGCCGATGTTTTCTTCCCTGCGGCCCATCTAAGCCCACTTCTGCGCGAGGAGTGCGGTCCTGGTCTGCAAAAAAAAACCCCTTACTGCTGCGCCGGTCGTACCCTCGTATAGAGGCGACGCATGAGTAAGGAGTCTTTCAGTTGCGTACGACCACAACAGGGTAAACCCTAACACAAAAAAAAACCCCTTACTGCTGCGCCGGTCGTACCCTCGTATAGAGGCGACGCATGAGTAAGGAGTCTTTCAGTTGCGTACGACCACAACAGGGTAAACCCTAACACAAAAAAAAACCCAGTACAAGGACTGGGTAGAACTGCCGAGATGGCAGAGAGGAGACAGCACTGAACAAACTCTATCCTACACCATAAATTGCAATCTGCTTCATCTTGCTGACAACATGGTGGGGTCTGCGTCCGACAATGGCGAGATCTCGACCTTCTCCCCATTGCTTGAACGTAGTCCCAGGATACTGGCATCTACCTTGCCTGATCATCTCTGACTGATACTCAAACGTACAGTCTTCGCAGTACTCGTGGCCTGGAGCTGGTGGGTGCATCCGGGCAGTGTGAACCCAGTCCAAGAATTCCAGTCTGCTGGGGAAGCAATCAGGGGTCATAGAACCTCCAGGATAGAGTTCAGGTGCTTGATAGCATCATCTACTGCTACTGCTTCTTCCCGTGGTGTGACGGGCTGGATCATCAGAATGTAGTGAGCAGAGTCTAGGGCACTCAATGCTTTCAATAGTACCGGCTTCATCGCGTGGAATGCTTCCTGCCTGCCGAGCTGGTAGTAGTGATCGGATGACTCGTGCATCACCTTATAACCGAATTCCAAAACCCTCTGCTCGACTTCTTTCTGGGGGAATTTTATCCCCCTCCAGATCTGCATTAACTGAAAGTCATTCATGATTATTTCCCATATCTGATTCTTGCTGCAAACACTTCACCGCCCTTGATCATCTGGGGGTCTTCACACTCCTGGGCGCACTCTTCACGCACTCTAAGCTGAATCCTTACTGCAAACTCTAATAGATGAAAGAATGCAGCATCATCGAACTTTGTTGGTCCGTACACTTCTTCTGCAATGCGAGCAATATCGTCCTTAGTCATGTTTTTCCTTATTTGATTTGTATACGGTAAACGTAGATGGTGACATTTTGTAAGTTATTGATGGGTGATGATCGGCCACATCGGGGGTAAGACGGGGGATGACTTCGGGGGTGTCTGGTTGCGCCAGCCTACTTTCTAAGGCAAAGATCAAATCGTTAACTTCTGAAGCGTTAGGTCGCTCCCCCACGGTATAGGCCGCCAAGTAATCCCAGGCCTTATCCATTAGTTCTCTGTCATCGGGGATCTCTCGTTCTATATCTCGGATGATCTTGGGGAAACCATCCTCGAAATAAACCTCCTTAATAATCCACTGTCCTTTCATTCGTCGTCCCTCGACATCAGGAGAATGGCGCACCCGAAAGCAGCAACTAGTCCGAAAGCGCACAGGTGTCGATCATCTATAGCTGCACCAACGATACCCAGTGAAAACATACAAACCAAGAGAACTTGTAAGATAATGTTTTTATTCACGATTACTCCAGATAAGATGGGGGCTCACAACCCCCCGGTAAGATTAGATAGCGTACTGACTACGATCAGCACCATTTATCCAGCGTGGGGTTTTACCCCTACCGGACCATGTTGCACCCGACTGGGGGTCTCTGTACTTGGCCGCTACCTTGTTCCCAGGTTTGGGACCGGTCTTGACCTTGGGGGCTTTGTCTAGCCCCAAGTCCTTGGCCGTTATCCCGTAAGCCGAGATCATTGTGCGAGCCATACCGATTGCCTGCTCTTTCTCTTCACGCTTGACGATCTCGGCCTGGGCTTTCAGCTCCTCGATCTTTGCTTGGATTTCTTCGTAGTACATACACTCTCCGATTGAAATACCCCTAGGGGGCTGTGAATGGCCCTGTACGGGCCGAATGATGTCCGGTTGGGGCTACCCTACACGGACTGGTCTTGATCGCTTGTGGGGGCTGATATGGGGACTGCTATGGGTCTCGATGTTCCGTCAGGCATTGTGGCAACTACACGAATGTCGTCACCCTCGCGACTGATGTGCCACACGACGGGGTCTCCGTCGAGCAGTAGGTCGAGAATGTCCTGGGCGGTTGGGTTCACCACGGCCAAGACTTCGCGCAGTTGTATTCTTCAATGTTGATGTTGGACTCTGATAGGTTTTTTTCCTGGCAGTAGTCCGCGTGATCAACGAATCCGTGTCTCGCACAGAAAATGTCGAGTGCGGCATCTATACTGTCGGCGATGATGGTGGTTTTCATATGTTGACCATCAACCCAGACGTTGTACTGTGACATGATAATGCTCCGATAAGATAAGTGAGTGAGAGAATATTAGGGGGAAGCTATCCCCCTGTCAACACATTATGCTGCGATAGCTAGTTCAGCGTCAAGACTCAAGATGTAATCTGCTGCTTTCTGAGCTAGTGCCGCCGCTTTAAAGATCGCCTTTGCATCATCACGGCAGGCTTTGAGCCAACTTCCGATGTAACCAGCGTGGCGCAACTCGCCTGCTATGCCGTGCTCCTGACACAGAAACGCTGCCGTCAACTCTGCGACGAGTTCCTCGAAAGCATATGCAGGGTTGCCGAACTTACCGCCGAACTCACGCTCAAGACGATGTTTAGCTCCCGTCCAGTGTCCCAGCTCATGGAATGCCGTGCAGTAGTAGCTAGCCGGTGAATCGAAAGATACCTTGTGTGGCATCTGGATAGAGTCATGAGCAGGAGAGTAGAAAGCAGCATCACCACCGTGTCGGATGATTGCCCCCGTCTTTACGATGCGTTGCTCTGCTGCTTGGATAGGATCAAACGAGCCAGATACAGTAGCTACCGGAACATCTGCCCCTTCACACTGAGCAGAATTGAAAACAGTGTAGAGACGCAACACTGCGAACTGCTTTTCTTCCAACTCTCCCGCCGCATTTGCCTGCTCTTTTGTAACCGGCGAAAAGAACACAATCTGAGTCCCCTTTTCACCTTTGCGAACTTGAGCACCACGCTCTGACCATTGTTTGTAGCTCGCCCAATAAGGTGTATATCCAGGCATCATCGAACCCATGCCAAGCACTAGCCGGTTGATGCCCTGATAGGCCTTGCCAGATACGATGTTCTTTTCTGCCGTGCTGTCAGCCTTCCAAGGCTTCACCCACGGCGCTGCCCCGTTCTCAAGTTCAGCAATGATCGACTCTGTGATCTTTTCGTAACCGTTCACTGTGCACCTCTCTATATATGATTTTGATAAACCGTGATCTGTGTGATCCGGTAGACAGATAATCTCACAGATTATGTTGTCTGTGTTCTTTTTTTTCTTTTTTTTTATAGGTAGTTTCCCTAATGTATGGATGTACAGTACTACTGTACTACCGGTAGCTACCTGTACCTACCTGTACAGTGTCCCCTATATATCTATAGATACAGTAGTGAGTGTCCTATAGGTTCTACTAGCACACACTACAGGGACACGAAAGGGTTAGGTCCACCTTTCCCGTTCTACCGATGGGGCACTACCACCCTCCACCCTTCCCGCTCTACGCTCGCACTAGCTGCCGCTCCATGCCTACGCTCGCACCCTGTACCGGCCTGGGATGGGGCACACCACCCGACACCGTGCTACCATCCGCGCATCCCGTGGCCCGAGGTGGTGGGTCTTGACCCCCGTGTGTGCGTGCACCCAACGGTTCTCCCCCCCAAGAAAAATTCATGTCATCCTATGTTATCCATCACTCCAATATCTTTAGAGGAGGCTAATGCTTTTGTTCAAATACATCACAGGCATCATAAGCCTGTAGTTGGGCATAAGTTTTCTATTGCAGTAAGTGAAGAAGATAAAGTTGTAGGTGTAGCAATAGTTGGTAGACCAGTATCTAGAATGTTAGATAATGGTTGGGTTTTAGAAGTGAATCGTTGTTGTACAGATGGAACCAAGAATGCTTGTTCTATGCTGTATGGTGCAGCCTGGAGAGCAGCCAAGGCTTTGGGGTACAGAAGGTTGATCACCTACACCTTGCCAGACGAAGGTGGGGCCAGCCTGAAGGCGTCTGGTTGGACTTGCGTTGGGGAGAGAGGAGGTGGCAACTGGAACTGCAAGAGCAGGCCACGGATTGATACTGACGAACTTCTGCGTGGACAGAAATTGCTTTGGGAAGCAGCGTAATGTTTAATCTAGCGCAATTCTATAAATTCTGTAGTGAGTTAAAGATTGAGACTAAGGAACATGGTCTCAGGAAGATGGATAGGTTATTAGGTACTCAGACATATATTATGGATGAGATAGCTAAGGGTCTACAGGATGATATTCATTTCTTTGTGATATTAAAGGGTAGACAGTTAGGGATAACTACTATCTCTTTGGCATTAGATCTTTACTGGCATTTTGTACATCCTGGATTACAGGGTACATTAACGACAGATACGGAAGAGAACAGGGATATGTTCCGAAGTACCTTGTCTATGTATATAGATGGGTTACCTAGAGAATATAAAGTACCTGTTATTGCTCACAACAGAAACCACATCTCGTTGAAGAACCGCAGTCGGTTGTTTTATCAGGTGGCTGGATTGCGTTCTAAGGGGTCTCTGGGGCGCGGTAAGGCGATAACGTACCTGCATGGTACTGAGACATCCAGTTGGGGAGATGAGGAGGGCCTAGCGTCTCTCTTGGCTTCTCTTGCAGAGACCAATCCTCAGCGGTTGTATTTATTTGAGAGTACTGCTCGTGGGTTTAATATGTTCCACGATATGTATGTGACTGCCAAGAAAGCTAGAACTCAGAGGGCTATATTCTGTGGTTGGTGGAGAAATGAACTTTATTCTGTAGAAGCGGATACGGATGTTTATAAGGTTTATTGGGATGGCAAGTTAACTGGGGAAGAGAAAGAGTGGGTGAAGGACATCAAGAAGTTATACGGGGTGGAGATCAACAGCAGGCAGATGGCGTGGTGGAGGTGGAAGCTGCACGAGGGGATCAAGGACGATGCGTTGATGTACCAAGAGTTTCCTCCTACGGAAGACTACGCATTCGTGATGACTGGTACGAGCTTCTTCTCAAACTCCCGGTGTACTGACGCTGCCAAGAAATCTAGGACGCTTCACCCGGAATGTTTCCGCTATGCTTTCGGGGCAATGTTCCAAGACACAGATGTCTTGAAGTCAACTGAGAAGTTGGGGACTCTGAAGATCTGGGAACAGCCTATTGACACTGCTTACTACGTCATTGGTGCTGATCCAGCTTATGGGTCATCCGATTGGGCAGACCGATTCTCTATCCAAGTATTCCGCGTCTATGCGAATGGCATGGAGCAGGTTGCAGAGTTTGCGACCAGTGAGATGAACACCTACCAGTTTGCGTGGGTGATCGCTCACCTTGCCGGTGCGTACAAGAACTCAACCTTGAACTTGGAAGTCAACGGTCCCGGTCAGGCAGTGATCAACGAGATGCGTAACCTCAAACGTCTTGCTGCCGCCCAAGGCACTGCCGGTCACGGCATCATGGATGTGCTGGGTTCCATGCAAAACTACATCTGGCGTCGTAACGACACCATGTCTGGTCTCTCCAACTCTATTGGCTTCCTGACTACGAGTCAGACCAAGGAACGGATGTTGACCTACATGAAGGATTACTTTGAGCGTGGGTTGATGGACATCAAATCTATGGACTTGCTAGACGAGATGAAGGGCATTGTCCGTGAGGGCGGGTTTATCGGTGCGCCTGGGCGCGGCAAAGATGATAGAGTTATTGCCAGTGCGCTCGCGGCTGTTGCATATGCCGAGCAGGTTCAACCCCGATTAATTGCCATGAGATTGACAAAAGAAATCTCTCATGCCCAAGAGAACCAAACGCCAGAGCAAATTGCTGCTGGACGTAACGTATCCAACTACCTCAAGAAAATCGGGATGTACGGTGGCTCTACACACTGATCTCACAATCGTATCTATCCACGGCCACACAGATGGCACGGCATCTATCCCAAGTCTTGTTGAGAGTCTTTCCCAGTTGCCCGGAAGCCGGGGTTTGTTGATCTCTCTTGAAAGACCTCCTTCCTTGCCAGACCATATCGCTTGGAAACAAACAGCACCGCTGGATTACTTCCAATACTCGATGTTTTGTATGTACTGCCTCCAGCATTACATCGATACTGAGTACTGCTTAGTAGTACAAGACGATGGCTGGGTCATAAACGGTGAGAATTTCACGGGTGAGTACTACGAGTACGACTATGTGGGCGCACCTACTCACATGGGAATCTCTGGTGACCAAGCCATGTTCCACTTCTCGTGGGTTCATGTGAAAGACCCCATCGTTGTGCAGAACGGCGGGTTCTCCCTGCGTAGCCGCAAGTTCTTGGAAGCCCCGTCCAAGCATGGCATCGTTCACAAGTTGTACAACCAGCAGCCGTTTATCAACGAAGATGTCCAGCTTTCAGGTTTGCTGCGTCCTCAACTGGAATCTGTCGGTGTGCGGTTTGCACCTTTGAAAATTGCCATGCACTTCTCGATTGAGTACATGGGTCCAGGACTACACGATGGCATCGACCTAGAGCGGCTGGTCGGTCATCACGCACCCAGTAGAAAATTAATCGGCCACAAATCCATTGCAATCAGAAGCACAGTAGAAGAATGTGATAACGTATTTGGTGAATTAGACTTCCTGATGTTTTTGCAAGACAAGGGCTACAGGTTTGAATACCGTCATTCCTAAACAAGAACTCAAGATCTTGGTTGGTCGACTCCTCAAAGATAAGGAGCGCGGTATCTCTCTTCAGAAGTTTGCTGACCTCTGCGGAATCTCCAGGGAATTCCTGGCAGACGTTTTCATCTACGAGAACGCACCCATGAGTGAGACCACACAACGTCGGGTCTCATCCGCTTACAAAGCGTGGCGGGAAGGTCGGGTCAGGATCATGCGACGCGCAGACAAGACCCAATACGTTGACTATCGCAAGGTTGCAGAACCTGCTATCTTCTCGCACATGGGGATCGTCAAGTCCCCTGACGGATTCAAATTATCTATCGGCCCCCGTAATCGTCACGATTACTCTTATCCTACCTTGGACGAATTATGAGCGTACTCCACGACTATCTTTGCGCGTCACACGGCCTCTTCGAATCTTATGAAGCAGAGTGCCCTATTAAATTCTGCACAGCAGAACTCAACATGGTTTTCCTAAAACCAGTTGCACTTAAATCAGACAAAACCAAACAGGCTGACCGTCAACTCAAAGGTCTTGCCCAAGACTTCAAGATGTCAGACATCAAGTCCACCCGCTCTGGTGACACCCAAGCCGGTTATCATCAGCATCAGATTCCTGAAGAGCCAGAAGTCAAAGAGGCTCGCCCAGGGGATGCGGCCATCTGGGGTGGAAACTTTCAGAACATCAATATGCAGGCAGCACTTGCCGGGAAAGTCGCGCAGTCGGTTCGTGGAGAATCTGTTGGCGTAAACCCGAAAGATACTGGTAACCTCACGGGACCTAAAGCCGCAAGTTACATTGCTGACCATGAGAACTTGGCACTAACACCATGAGAATTCCGAGCGATCCGGTAGAACGAGAATTCTTCTACCTAGACCTCATCCACAAGTGCGGCGT
>Ga0207954_1000496_pt1 | contig 13495 bp, 9 predicted proteins | sample CryBogmetaGMA0M_FD_184547 | JGI IMG/M metagenome (GOLD analysis project Ga0207954, IMG submission 184547) | Freshwater microbial communities from Crystal Bog, Wisconsin, USA - MA0M (SPAdes) | ecosystem: Environmental > Aquatic > Freshwater > Lake | place: Crystal Bog, Wisconsin, USA | collected... | reverse complement strand
GGATGATGCACGTCGATCCGCTCGAGCGGTATCAGACGGCGACCGACGTGAAGCTCGCCCTCGAGGGTCTGATCGCCCGTCAGGGATCGGGCGAGGTAGCGCCCACGGCCGGCCCGGCGGTCGCCGCAGCGAAGCCTGCCGCTCCGGCTGCCGCGGCCTCCGCCATGAAGGGGAGCGTCATGCTCGTGGAATCTGGCGAGAAGGCGCAGCAGGCCCTCCGCGAGTTCTTTTCAAAGCTCGGTTTTCGGGTGCTGCTCACGGAGAATCCTCAGCGGGCCATCGCCCGCTTCTCCTCGATTCCGCTGCCCGCAGACTTCCTCGTGATCAGCAGCCGGGAACTCGGCGCGGCGGCCATCGAGGCCTTCAACAAACTCTCGACGGAATCGTATCTGTCCGACGTGCCGGCGATCCTGATGGTGAGCCCGAAGCAGCCGCAGGTGTCGGCCGCGGCAAAGGTCGACGGGCGGCGGAAACTGCTGCCGCTGCCGCTGCAGGCGGCCGAACTCTCGAAGGTGCTCGCCGAGATCCTGCCCCGCAAGGGCTAGCTGTTCATGAAGGCCCAGCGCCGTGAGGCGTGGTGCTGCGGCAGCGGTCGACGAACGCCGCGTAGTCCTTCGGCGTGTCGATGCCGCGGGCCGCGTGGTCGATCCTGGCGGCGGCGATGGGGATGCCGGCCTCGATCACGCGAAGCTGTTCGAGGCTCTCGAGCGTCGCCAGTCGGGAATCGGGCAGCGAGTTCCACCGCTCGAGCACGCTCCGGCGATAGGCGTAGAGGCCGACGTGCTGCCAGTAGAAGGGTGGTTCCGCGGTGAGCAGGGAGTCGCTCCAGTCGCGGGCTGCCGGCACGGTCGCACGACTGAAATAGATCGCTCTCCAGCAGCCTGCCTCCTCGCGGCCGTCGGCCTGTCGCCAGGGCGTGAGGACCGCCTTCACGCAGGCCGGGTCTCGGAGGTCGTCTGCCCGCCGCAGCGGGGTGACCAGCGTGGCCACACCGGCCTCGGGGCAGCGGTCGAGGAGATCGATGGCGGCGTCGATGGCGGCGGCGGAGAGTTCCGGCTCGTCTCCCTGCACGTTCACGATCACATCGGCGGCGGGCAGCCGAGCCAGCGCCTCAACGATCCGCGCCGTGCCGCTCGGCGCCTCGGGTGAGGTCATCACCGCCGTGCCACCGAACGCGGTCACCGCGGCGGCGATCTCGTCGCTGTCGGTGGCCACGATCGCGTCGCGGGCCGCACGAGAGCGGCGGGCCGCCTCCCAGGTGTGGGCGATCAGCGGCCGGCCCGTCTCGGCGAGCAGCATCTTCCGCGGCAGGCGGGTGCTGGAGAGGCGGGCGGGGATCACGATCACGGCGGAACTGTCGGCGGCGGGCACGGCGGCGACTCCAAGGACGGCTTGTGGATGGCGGGATGATTGATGCGTCGCCGTTTTCGCACCGCTACGAGCGGGGCTTTTCCTGATCGGCCTTGGTGATACCATCAGTGGTCCACTCGCCCGAGTGGCGGAATTGGCAGACGCGCAAGATTCAGGTTCTTGTCCAGGTAACTGGGTGGAGGTTCAAGTCCTCTCTCGGGCATTGGTCGGTGCTACTTCACCGGCACGAGGCGGATCTGCCGGATGTCGCAGGCCGCCTGCTTGGCGATCCTCTCCGGCTTCACCCGGAGCACATGCTCGCCCGCCTCGGCGATCGTGATGCGGCCGATCGTGCGTGGGCGGAACTCCTGAAACCCCCCCGTGTCTTCGACGACGAACGGGATGGTCGTCGGCCCTTCGCCGTCGGGATCGAGCGTGACCGTCATGTCGCTGCCGCCCTGGCCGGTGCCACAGCCCTGCAGCACCTCCACATCGAACGTGCCGACCGTACGGACGGCGAAGGTCCACTCCGCGGCATCCTCCGCCTTCGTCCAAAATCCAAGCGTCCGCTTCTTCTCCTCCGGTTCCCAGCGGAGGTTCGTGCCGCGAATCGTCGCCTCGCGACCGTAGAGCATGATCGTGCCGTCGTCATCCTGTTTGACGACCACGGGGCGTGCCGCCGCCGGTTCTTCCACCTCGATGGTGGCTTGTGCCCAGGCGACCGTGCCGCCCCAGGTCAGGGCGAATCCGGCGATGAGCGTCCAGTGGAGAATCCGTTGCATGCCGACGTGCTCCGTGGGTGTGTTGCCCGACTCCGGGCCGTCGGTAGGATTATTCCCGAGGCTGTAGCTCAGTCGGTAGAGCATCGGACTTTTAATCCGTTGGTCCTGGGTTCGAGTCCCAGCAGCCTCACTGGAAAACAAGGGGTTTCGTGACATCGTACCAAGGGGACAAAGTGGCGAACCCATTCTGAACCCATAACTCGGGTTCGGGTAGGGTGCCAAGTGGCCGTTGGGGCGTTTGCTCGCCCTACCTTCTGGCGGTCCTGAAACGCCCCACGCAGTATCAGGCGACGACCTGAGCCCGATAAGAGAAGCGGGGCAGGCAAGGCGAAGCAATTGTAGAGCCGCTTCGACATCTGCACCCCGTATCGAATGCCCGTCCTAACTGCATAATCCACACTCAGGATCCTCACACGGAAAAACACCGAGGCCAACTACCCGCCTCAGGTCCTCCACCACAGCTTTTTCTGTACTGCCACGCTTCCACACTTCATGCGAGTGCTGGTAGTTCTCGCCCAGCACATTGCCTATTGGCGGATAGACGCTCACGGCGTTCGGACCGTCCTCCAAACTGACGCCGAACTGGCCGCAAAGATTGATGACTTGGTGTTGAAGGAACATCGAGGTTTTTATGAACAGCGACCACGGAACGGCTCGGAGATGGGCGTCTATCGAGCAATAGCCGCCGCCCCCTCAGGGGGAGAGTGTCGGGTTTCACGCTATGTCTTTCAAGGTGTTCCCAGCCAATTTGCGTAGAGACCGATCGGCATTGGCTGCGGAGCGGGTGGGGTCACAGATCAGGCCTCTTCACCTTACTGTACGGAAGGACCTCGGACTGAGGGACAAAAGGCCGAACCTGGCCCTTTTTCGCAAGGACGTCCGTATTGCCAGGGGGCAGGATTGTGTTGGGACGCCGCTGTATTGGGTATCTTTTGGGCACCCCCCATAGATACCCCCGCACGAGGCGGCCCTATGTCCCAGAAATCCCTGCCCTCGGACACGCAAATCCAGAATCTGATCGGAAAGGTCCAGAATGGTTCCCCGGGTTCGAAGGAGGCTCTGCTCGACCACGCTTGCGAGCGTCTTCTGCGACTCACCCGAAAGATGCTGGGTAACTACCCAAACCTAAGACGGTGGGAGCAAACCGATGACGTCTTTCAGAACTCAATGCTCAAACTGCATCGGTCACTTGAAAAAGTGGATATCCAGTCAGTTCGCCACTTTTTCAATCTGGCGGCAGTCCACATCCGTCGTGAGTTGGTTGACCTGGCCCGCCATCATTTCGGACCCGAGGGCATCGGAAAGAATCATCACACTGACCAGCAGGCACCCGACGAAACGGGCGGAAGTGTTCATACAATTGCTGAGGAGCCGGAAGATTTGGCTGAGTGGAGTGAGTTTCATCGACGGGTAGATCGTCTTCCTGAAGAGGAACGTGAAGTCGTCAACCTGCTTTTCTATGAGGGACTTCAGCAAGACGAAGCCGCCAATGTGTTGGGCGTTTCTACAAGAACGGTGAAAAGAAGATGGCAATCTGCTCGGGTACGTTTGCACAGAGATCCCACTTGTGACGAACAATGACGAAGACCTGCTGAGCGAGCTTCTCCTGCAATGGGAGGAGCTATACGAACGTGGGCAGGATACGCCGGCTGACCAACTGTGCGGCATCAACAGTGCGCTGGTTGACGAGCTTTCCCAGAGAATCGCCGCCCTGAAGGCAACAAACTGGCTGAACGATCCAAACCCTAACCCAATAGAAGATCCGTCCAGCAACACCCAAGCTAACGGAAGTCGCTCCTCCCAAGTCCTGATGAACCGTTACCGCCTCGATCACCTGATCGCTGAAGGCGGTTTTGCCGAGGTGTGGCGAGCCTACGACAAGGAGCTGCAGCGCATCGTTGCAGTCAAGATTCCGAAGCCCAGCCGGCTCGAATCAACGGATTCATTTCTGGCGGAGGCTCGCCGAGTCGCTCGACTCAAGCACCCCGGAATTGTTCCGGTCCATGACGTTGGCGTTGAAAATGGCAACTGCTTCATCGTCTCCGAATACGTCGAAGGGGGAAGCCTCGGCGACCAGCTAGCAAGATTCCGCCCAGCGCCCGAACAAGTCGTCCGCTGGATTACCGAGATTGCAGACGCACTGGAATACGCCCATCTCCATGGGGTGATTCACCGGGACATCAAGCCTGCCAACATCCTGATCGATCATCATGGACGAGCATTGCTAGCCGATTTCGGCATCGCTCAGTCGGCCAACAAAACGGGAAGTTTTGACCCGAGCCTTGGGACATTGCGGTACATGGCTCCGGAGCAGCTTGAGGGGCTGTCAGCCACACCCGCCTCAGATGTTTTTAGTCTCGGCCTGGTTCTTCACGAAGCATTGGTAGGGAAGTTGCCATACTCTTCGGACAGCCCAAGCGTCGTACGTCGGGAGATCGGCCAGGGACTCCACAAGGCGGTGTCCCAAGCTATCCCTGGCCGCCTTCGTCCAGTATGTGCGAAGGCGCTCAATCGTGAACCACAAAAGCGACACACTTCCGCTGCTCATTTTGCAGCGTCACTGAGAGAAGCTGAACACCACAAGGGCCGCACTGACCGAGTCCTGCGATTAATCCGTCTGATTCTCTGGACAGTTGGGCCCTTATTCGTACTCGCTGCTTTTCTCTTAACAGCTCGCCATTTACTACCCCGCCCCGCCTTGCCCAAGAAAACGCTTCCTGCGTGGGATACTAATACGAACAGTACTTCAACTACCCTTGCGGGGATCGCATCTATAAGCCGAGCCTACACACCAGTACTTCACACCGCCTGCCCGTCTCCTAAGGACTATCTTCAGCAGGGGGGAGGCGCTGTGGCCCCAAATGGTAAGGTCTATTGCATGCCGTCTCCCAGCGGTCGCATTCTCACCATCGATCCCGTGACTAAAACCGCAACTTCCTTCTCAGCGCCTGTCACGGCCGACGACGCAGCATTTTTTGGAGCCGTCCTCGCTCCCGACAAGAGTATCTACTGTATCCCGCATAACTCAACGATGTTTCTTCGCATCGATCCCGAGAAAGACACGGCCCACACGTTCGGAGAGGCACCGGGCCGTGGGGCGTTTTGGGGAGGCATTCTTGCACCTAACGGCTGCATCTATTGCGTACCATCCTGTGCCTCACACGCCATGGAGCTTGATCCACGCACACAAAGCACGAAAATCCTCGGTGACCTATCCTCCCAGCATTACAAGTACTCTGGCGGGGTTCTGGCGCCAAACGGGTCAATCTACTGCATGCCCGATAACGCAAATAGAATTCTCAAAATTGAACCAGAGTCAGGATCGCTATCGTTTATTGGCCCTGAAATCCCTGGCGAGCACGGCAAGGCTTTTGGCGGCGTCTTAGCGCCAAACGGAAAGATCTACAGCGGGCCGGCGCACTCGAGCCGGATTATCGTAATCGATCCGACAAATGACTCACTTACCTATATCCCAGACATACCTCAGGATCGCTACCGAGGCAGCGTGCTGGGGCCCGACGGAGCCATCTACATGATTCCGGCCGACGGATCGCCTTTTCTGATCCTGAACCCCAATGACCACTCCGTCACTACCCTCAACAATCGGGCTACGACTAAGGGCTCTTGGGGAGCGGTTCTTACGCCTCACGGAGTAGTTGTCGGGATTCCATGGTCCGCTACCGACATCATGTTCCTCGACTTCGGCGTTCTTGTACCCGACAACTGGGCACTCGGACGAGCCTTTAATCACTTATGAGATAGCCCCACATAGGCCCCAGGAATTACGAAGATTGCTCACCATCGCACCGTGTATTACCTTGGCCTAGCGACACATCGTTTACGGCGTTCATACCCGCTGCAACTGGCTTGGCTCCATCCGTTGTGGCTATTTGCTCAGTACACTCCTTGTGTTTTTTGAATCAGCGGCTTGCGTCGGTTTTGCAATTGAGATGACTATTGGAACGGTAGTGACATCTATCGAGAGTGGCGTCCGAGAAACGTCGCTGTAGTCGGGGTCAAACACCAGTCCAAGCTGCTCACTGGCCGCTTCCGGAAGATGAAGGGTGACTTTATGACGTCCTCGCAATAGCCCGTCTTTTGGCTTACGGCTCGTCACGGAACTAAACATCCCCGTCGTCCCGTCTACGACTGCCCTGCCGGCCCGTGCCCTATTCCGACCGTCCGTCGCAACATTCTGTGGATAGAAAACGATCTGCAGCCCCTCTGCTGGCAGTATGGTGCCGTCGGCATAAGTCACTTTCCCGGATACGGGTCGGTACCGAAAGGGCTCGGCCGACCCCATTAGATATGAGCTCAAAAACACTGACACAGCAATAGACGCTACTACTCCGAATAAAGTTGGCGACGACCGCAACCCGACTGTTGCGAGTTTGTCAGTAAGGCTGGGCGTGTGCGTCCCGCCGCTATCGACGCCTGTTGGCTGTAACTCTCCGGCGACTCGAACAGGCAATTCTGACTCCGCAGGCAATCGAGAATCCTCACCTCCTGCTTGATCTGGCTCTGCCTGTAGTACAGCATTGATTGGTACTTTTTTATACGTCCGAGGCAACCTAATCGCACACAGCAGTGGTGCTAGAACTGCAGCGAGTGCGCCCACCACACCCAGAGTAACGCACCCTGTACGCAAGACGCCCGTTAGCGGGGCCGTGACTTCGCTCCATGGGTTTAGTAAGCAGGCGACCAATAATCCGCCAGCAACTGTCCCCCAGGCGAAGCGCAGAGTCCGCTCCGTACGAGCTGTCCGTACGCTTCGAAATAGGCCAGGTATGTCCCCGGCGGCGACCTGCCTAAATCGCCCTGCTTTTTCCTGAACCAGCAGATCGTCCGCCGTTATGACTCTTGTCTGCACAAGCTGCCGGATGTCTCTATTTCGGAACGGTCCCTGCTTATGCCCGTCTCTTTCATACCACCACAGTGATTTAGCCTTGGCCATGCAGGACCACCTAGTGACTAACCGTTTGATGACTGCGACACGCCTAGAGTGAATGGCAGTCTAACTTTATCTCTATTGGATCACCGTCGAAGCGACTAGCGTCATGGGAATACATCGCAACTCATGCCGCTGTTAGAAGCTTTCAGCGTTAACAGTCTGTCCGTCAGCCGACAGCATCAGACGATCCCAGACGGATAAAGAACTTGGTGTACTCGGCATCACGTCGATAAAATCACTTATCCAATGAACGCTACCATCGACAAAAGAAACAAAAACGCCATCTGGGTGCATGCTTCTTGAACCAGCGCCCTGCCAATATGTTCTACCTCCCGGATAGCAGCCCATGCATTTTTCGCCAAGACCTTCTGTGCCGTATGCATCCCTAAGTTGGTAACAATTGATGACGTCATCTGCGGCATACCAATACGAGTTAGGACCATTCGCATCGTGGTATATGCCGCCATGCGCCCACAACGAAGATGCCCCTGGCATTCCTAATGCCCAGACGCCCCTGCCGTCATATGTGGTAAGGCCCGCACGAAGTTCCAGCAGTAAAGCAGTCTTGCTCTTGCCATCGGTGATATCAGCAGCACGAACGGAGTTGTTGTATCCCATCACACCCCGTCTCAAACTATCGGCCCAACCCTCCGGCGATGACCCGCTAGCCTCGCCTTCGCAACAATCGTTCCCAAGAAACCTTAGGCTGCTGTTGGCCCCATAGTTGCCCCTAGCCCAATCATCCCCATAATCTGCTGACTCTTGGCCAGTTGTACCCATAAATGGTTGCCTATTGAATTGGTCGCTAGGACACAGCATCGATGGGATTACGCTGGACCGGGCACGTCTGTTTGCTTCATCACATGGGGATTTAGACAGATCGTAAGCGTCTCGAATGGTCTGGGAATCCATATACGGCAGTACTGAGACTACCCAATTAGCACGCTTCGCCGTTACGGTTGAGTCGCAAGGAAGGACGTCGGGAAGGCCAGTAACTGCTGCTGGGAATCGATGTCGAGCAACTTCGTATCCCAGAACGGCTAGACTTACCTGACGGATATTATTCTGGCAGGCTATGCGTCGGGCTGCCTCCCTAGCGGAATGCACAGCGGGCAACAGAAGACCTATTAGAACGCTGATGATCGCAATGACGACCAGGAGTTCAACCAGAGTGAACCCGCCCCGTCCACGAAAACGATGCTTGCGGTGACCGTTAATTTTTAAAAAGGCGGCCATAGGATGTTTTAGTTCAAAAGCGCTCCAAGCGGTGTCGTCGGTATCCATAGGCTGTAACAAGGACGAGCGAGGTACCTTCGGGTTGGCTATTGGTTGTGGTGACTTAGAACCCTCGCACAAACTCGCTTTTCCTCAGGCGGTATACCTAATATAAGGGGCCGTCTCAAGAGGGGACGGATGCCCCTAGGGGCAAGAGGGGTCAATGTCCGACATACCGGTCTATCGTGGCGACCTACTTAGCAGCGATCTGCGTTATTGGATGGGGTGGGATGATCGGCCTTCCGATTGGATGCTGCGGAAAGTCGAGGCACAAAAGTATTGGGGGGGTTGTTGGATGATGGTGAGTAGTGGGTTGGTGTTGGGCGACCTGCGTTATTGGATTGGGTGGGATGATCGGCCTTCCGATCGGATGCTGCGGAAAACAGAAATGCATAGGCGCTGCATAGAGTGCTGGAGGGCAGCGATTGATGGGTTGTTGGGGGATCTGCGGTATAAAAATAGGCGGATTGATCGGTCCGATTGGGCGTGGCGAGAACCTGAGTTGCAAAGGTACTGGAGCGAGCCGTGCCTGGTCACTAGTGGATTGGCGATGGAGCACAGCGGCTTGACCGGTGGAACCATCAGTAGCTGACCCCAAAAGGTGTGTTCCCTTCCACAGGCAGTTGTGGATGGTGGCTACGCCCGCATGATTTTTCTGTACCGGTCCATAAACGTGACTGGTTTGATTGGATACCGATGAAGAAGCCAGTACGGCTGGCACGAGGGGAGCGGCACTGAGAGCCAACCGGTATTCAAGTCGCTCATGATGTAGCTTGGTTTTCATTGGCTAATCCACTTTTTTGACGCTCAACACGATGACCGAAGGGCCAAACTGAGCCTGCACCAGTTTCTTTGCTTGACCGGCATCCGAAGCCTGAATCTGGGTGTGGCTTACCTTGCCATTCAACCGAATCTTGGCTTCGTAGGTGTGGCTGATGGCGATGATTCCAGGGGACGCTGCAGAAGCGGATGGAATGGACAGCGTGGTGCCCAACAAAAGTCCCGCATAAAGCAGAGTTGAGAGTCGCAAAGTCTTCCTCCTCTTGATGTCCCACCTTGCAGTACGGAAAAGGGACAGAAAAGGGGCCAATGGGTTTTTGGTGGGCAGGGGTAGTTCAGGAATGGCCAAGATTTATGGGGCTTGGCGGCAAACAAGGCGATTTCTAGCAGTCGGGCTAGAAGCTTTTCCGCTTCGTCGTGGTCTGGGTACTGGAATCCATAGCCAAAGCGGCGAAAACCAGTGCCGGATCAAACGTGGCCACGCCACCCGTTTCAACAGCGGCACTACTCGCTGAACTTTGGGTCAGATAGGTGCCTTCATTGAATAGGTTAGTTCCAAGGATGTCGGCCAGATCCACGATGTCGAACACGTTGTCGTAGTTCGTGTCGCCCTGCACCCAGTTGGCGGGTTCCCCCGTGTTGAACTTGCCTGCGGCGAGAATGTCCCCAATGTCCAAGATGTCGATGACGCCATCCAGATTCGAGTCACCGGGTGCGGCATAGGCGACTTCAAGGGCACCGTCTGCTACTCGGTAGCCAATGGCCCGGTCGCCACCAGCGAAGGTGCTCGTGATGCCCGAGGTCCCATCCCATGAGCCGCCGTTCCGTCCAGCAATGAGCTTTGATCGGATGTCGGATTCATTGAAGCCGTTGGCTGCGACAGTGAGCTTGCTAGTACCCAGTTCAATCCGTGCGGTGCTGGCGAGAGCGAGGCTCGTGACGGCAACGGTGTCGTAGCCGGTCTGAAAAGTGGCTCTTGCACCGGCTTGCACTTCAAGGAGACCAGTGCCGAGGGCGTCTTTTTGCCGCACGACGAGTTCGCCTGCCTCGACAACCGTGCCGCCGGTGCGGGCGCTTGCTGTGGTAAGTATTGCTGTGCCAGCACCCTTTTTCACAACTCGGTCCACACTGGCTCCAACAGAGACTGTAACTTTTTGCCCCGCAGCAACCTCAATAGGTTGGAAAATCTGCACCGGAGCACCACCATAGGTGCTCGACCACCCGTTAGCGTCAGAAAGGCGGTAGACGGTAAGCGGCGATCTCGAAAAAGCAGAGGCCCCAAGGCTGGGGGGGGAGGCGAAGAAGTACATGCTTCTTAACGCATAGCATTGGCTAAAAGCCGAACTGCCGATGCTCGTCACTCCAGTAGGGATCGTGACACTCGTGAGGCCAGTGCAGTAGTAGAACGCCGAGCTACCGATGCTCGCCACTCCTGATGGGATCGTGACATTCGTGAGGACGGTGCAGTAGTAGAACGCCGAACCGCCGATGCTCGTGACGGTAGACGGGATCACGACCGAACCAGTTTTTCCAGCAGGACATTGAATCAACGCAGACACTAATTTGTTGTAGAGAACCCCATCCACGCTCGCATACGCAGCGTTAGCAGAGTCAACTGTAATGGCCAATAGACTTGTGCATCGGGAGAAGGCTGAGCTGCCGATACTCGTCACTGTAGACGGGACCGAGACGCTCATCAGACCCGTGCAGTAGTAGAACGCCGAACCACCGATGCTCGTCACGCCAGCCGGGATCGAAACGCTAGCAAGTCTAGTGCAGTAGTAGAAAGCCAAACTGCCGATGCTCGTCACTCCAACAGGGATCGTCACGCTCGTAAGGCCGGTGCAGTAGTAGAAGGCCGAGCTGCCAATCGTCGTCACGCTAGCTGGGATCGTTACACTCGTAAGACTCGTGCAGTAGAAGAACGCTGAGCTACCGATGCTCGTCACTCCAGCCGGGATCGAAACGCTAGCAAGTCTAGTGCAGTAGTAGAACGCCGAGCTACCGATGCTAGTCACTCCAGCAGGGATCGTTACGCTCGTAAGGCTGGTGCAGTAGTAGAACGCCGAGCTACCGATGCTCGTCACTCCAGCAGGGATCGTTACGCTCGTAAGGCTGGTGCAGTAGTAGAACGCCGAACTGCCGATGCTCGTCACTCCAACAGGGATCGTGACACTCGTAAGGCCGGTGCAGTAGTAGAAGGCCGAGCTGCCAATCGTCGTCACGCTAGCTGGGATCGTTACACTCGTAAGACTCGTGCAGTAGAAGAACGCTGAGCTACCGATGCTCGTCACTCCAGCCGGGATCGAAACGCTAGCAAGTCTAGTGCAGTAGTAGAACGCCGAGCTACCGATGCTAGTCACTCCAGCAGGGATCGTTACGCTCGTAAGGCTGGTGCAGTAGTAGAACGCCGAGCTACCGATGCTCGTCACTCCAGCAGGGATCGTTACGCTCGTAAGGCTGGTGCAGTAGTAGAACGCCGAACTGCCGATGCTCGTCACTCCAACAGGGATCGTGACACTCGTAAGGCCGGTGCAGTAGTAGAACGCCGAGCTGCCGATGCTCGTCACCCCAGCAGGAATCGTGACACTTGTGAGTCCGGTGCAGTAGTAGAACGCCGAACTGCCGATGCTCGTGACGGTAGACGGAATCACGACCGAACCAGTTTTTCCAGCAGGGCACTGAATCAACGAAGACAGTGATTTGTTGTAGAGAACCCCGTCCACGCTCGTATACGCAGCGTTAGCAGAGTCAACCGTAATGGCCACTACACTAGTGCATCGGTAGAACGCTGAACTGCCGATACTCGTGACGGTAGACGGAATCACGACCGAACCAGTTTTTCCAGCAGGGCACTGAATCAACGAAGACAGTGATTTGTTGTAGAGCACCCCGTCCACGCTCGTATACGCAGCGTTAGCAGAGTCAACGGCTATGGAGGTAAGGCCGGTGCAGTAGTAGAACGCCGAACTGCCGATGCTCGTCACACTAGATGGAATGATCACACTCTTGAGGCTGGTGCAGTTCGAGAACGCTGAGCTACCGATGCTCGTCACTCCAGCCGGGATGGAGACGCTAGCAAGTCTAGTGCAGTAGTAGAACGCCGAGCTGCCGATGCTCGTCACTCCATTCGGAAGCGTGACGCTCGTAAGGCCGGTGCAGTAGTAGAAGGCCGAACTGCCGATGCTCGTCACCCCAGCAGGGATCGTGACACTCGTGAGGCTGGTGCAGTAGAAGAACGCTGAGCTGCCGATACTCGTCACCCCAGCAGGGATCGTGACGCTCGTAAGACTTGTGCAGTAGTAGAACGCTGAGTCACCAATGCTCGTCACTCCGACTGGGATCACGACCGAACCAGGTTTTCCAGCAGGGCACTGAATCAACGAAGACAGTGCTTTGTTGTAGAGAACCCCGTCCACGCTCGTATACGCAGCGTTAGCAGAGTCCACCGTAATAGCCGGTAGGCTTGTGCATCGGTAGAACGCCGAGCTGCCAATCGTCGTCACGCTAGCTGGAACCGTCAGGCTCTTGAGGCTGGTGCAGTAGTAGAACGCCGAGTTGCCGATGCTCGTCACTCCAGCGGGAATGGTCACACTGGTGAGGCTGGTGCAGTAGTAGAACGCCGAACTGCCGATGCTCGTCACTCCAACAGGGATCGTCACGCTCGTAAGGCCGGTGCAGTAGTAGAACGCCGAGCTGCCGATGCTCGTCACTCCAGCAGGGATCGTTACGCTCGTGAGGCTGGTGCAGTAGTAGAACGCCGAGCTACCGATGCTCGCCACTCCTGATGGGATCGAGGCGCTCGTAAGGCCGGTGCAGTTGGAGAACGCTGAGCTGCCGATACTCGTCACCCCAGCAGGGATCGTGACGCTCGTAAGACTTGTGCAGTAGTAGAACGCTGAGTCACCAATGCTCGTCACTCCGACTGGGATCACGACCGAACCAGTTTTTCCAGCAGGGCACTGAATCAACGAAGACAGTGCTTTGTTGTAGAGAACCCCTTCCACGCTCGCATACGCAGCGTTAGCAGACTCAACGGCTATGGAGGTAAGGCCGGTGCAGTAGTAGAAGGCCGAACTGCCGATGCTCGTCACACTAGCCGGGATCGAGGCGCTCGTAAGGCCAGTGCAGTTGGAGAACGCTGAACTACCGATGCTCGTCACCCCAGCAGGAATCGTGACACTTGTGAGTCCGGTGCAGTAGTAGAACGCCGAACTGCCGATGCTCGTAACGGTAGACGGAATCACGACCGAACCAGTTTTTCCAGCAGGGCACTGAATCAACGAAGACAGTGATTTGTTGTAGAGAACCCCGTCCACGCTCGTATACGCAGCGTTAGCAGAGTCAACCGTAATGG
>Ga0207954_1000495_pt1 | contig 13495 bp, 9 predicted proteins | sample CryBogmetaGMA0M_FD_184547 | JGI IMG/M metagenome (GOLD analysis project Ga0207954, IMG submission 184547) | Freshwater microbial communities from Crystal Bog, Wisconsin, USA - MA0M (SPAdes) | ecosystem: Environmental > Aquatic > Freshwater > Lake | place: Crystal Bog, Wisconsin, USA | collected... | reverse complement strand
CCACCCGGCAGAAACACGCCCTCCCCCAGGCCCTGGTCGAGGAGCTGCGTCTTCATCTCCTCCTCCGTCTGCACGTAGTAGACGTGCTTCTTCGACCGGACGCGGAACAGGGGCGGCTGGGCGACATACACGTGGCCCTCGGCCACCAGCCGGTACATCTGCCGATAGAAAAACGTGAGCAGCAGCGTGCGAATGTGCGAGCCATCCACGTCGGCGTCGGTCATGATCACGATCTTGTCGTAGCGCCGCTTGGACAGGTCGGCCTCGTCGCCGATGCCGGCGCCGATCGCCGAGATCACGCTCCGGACCTCCTCGTTGGCAAGCACCTTGTCTTCGCGGCTCTTGTAGGCGTTGATGATCTTGCCTCGCAGCGGCAGGATCGCCTGATACTCGCGATGCCGACCGCCCTCCGCCGACCCTCCGGCGCTGTCGCCCTCGACGAGGTAGAGCTCGCACCGCTCCATGTCGCGGCTGGTGCAGTCGCGGAGTTTGCCCGGCAGGCCGCCACCAGAGAGGGCCCCCTTCCGCTCGCGGAGCAGTTGCTTCGCCTTCTTCGCGGCCTCGCGGGCCTCGGCGGCCAGCACGCCCTTCTGGACGATCGCCTTGGCACTCTTGGGATTCTCCTCGAGGTATTTCGAGAGGAAGTCGCCCACCGCCGAGTTGATGATCCCTTCGACCTCGCCGTTGCCAAGCTTCGTCTTCGTCTGACCCTCGAACTGCGGGTGGGGCACCCGCACGCTGATCACGACCGTGAGCCCCTCGCGGACGTCGTCGCCGGTCGGCACCAGGTCCTTGTAGATGCCGGTCTTCTTGCCGTAGGCGTTGAGCGCCCGCGTCAGCGCCGAGCGGAAGCCCGACACGTGCGTACCCCCCTCGGTGGTCGAGATGTTGTTGACGTAGCTGTGAAGGCTCTCGGTGTATTCGCCCGTGTACTGCAGCGCGATGTCCCAGCTCACACCGTCGCCAGAGCCCTTGATCGTGATCACGTCGGCATGAATCGCGTCACTCGCCTTGTTGAGGTGCTCGACGAACTCCTCCACGCCCCGCTCGTAGAAATACTCATCGGCGTTGCCGGTGGCGGCGTCGGTGAAACTGATCCGCACGCCCGAGTTGAGAAAGGCGAGTTCGCGGAGGCGGCGGGAAAGGATGTCCCAGGAGAACTTCGTCTGCGGAAAGATCTGCGGGTCGGGCTTGAACGTGGTCTTCGTTCCGGCCCGTGTGGTGGTGCCCATCTTGCGAACTGGACCGGTCGGTTCGCCCCGCTGGTACTCCTGCTGCCAGACGTGGCCCTCACGGGAGACCTCCACCTCGCACCATTCAGAGAGGAAGTTGACCACCGTCACGCCGACGCCATGGAGGCCGCCAGAGGTCTGGTAGGCCCCCTTCTCAAACTTGCCGCCGAACTTCAAGACCGTCATCACCCCCTCGAGGGTCGAGACCTCCCGCTCCATCTCCTCGGAGAGCTGGGGGTGGCGATCGGTGGGGATGCCACGGCCATCGTCCTCGACGGTCACACTGCCGTCGACGTTGACCGTCACGCTCACGTGCTTCGCGTAACCCGCCATGCACTCGTCGATCGAGTTGTCGACCACCTCGTAGACCAGATGGTGCAGGCCGCGGGACGTGTTGTCGCCGATGTACATGCCGAACCGCTCGCGGACATGCTCGCGGTCAGAGAGGTGCTTGAGGTCCGCCGATGTGTAGTCCTGCTGCGGTTGATCTGATGCCATGGTGTTTCTCCTGACGGCGTGATCGAGGTTGTTCGGTGTGCTCAGGTCGTGCGCTGGCCGTCGGCGAGGAGCCGACACCGGATATCGGAAATCCCCGCGTCGGGGACGAGTTGCTTCAGTCGGGCCACGATCGAGTGCTTGTGGAATCCGAGTTCCTGCACGTGGGCGGAATGGCTGACGAACACGTCGAGGACACCGCGGCGCACGTTTCCGGGCTGTGACGCGTCTCGGAAGCCAGGAGGCGCGGCCTCCCGCCAGGCATCCGCGACCGCCGACGTCGACTGCTCTCGGTCATATCCCGTGCGGGCCATGAGCCGCGACATCAGCCTGCCGACCGAGAGCGGATCGGAGGATGTCTGCGAGCGGCGTTTCATGATCGTGCTGGCCACAGGTTCGGTCAGTCCGCGGCCAGCGGCATGATCACATAGCCGTAGCCATCTTCGGTCGTGCAGACGCAGGCACTCTGGGCGTCGGTCAGTTCCACTGTCACCGCGGCGCCGGGATCGAGCACGCGGAGGAAGTCCGACATGAATCGCGGATCGAGTTTGATCCGCACGGTCGCCCCGGAATGATCGATCGGCAGTTCCACCCTGCTCTCGCCGCTCTCGGCAGATCGGCCGGTCAGCACGAGTTGCCCGGGCTCGAACGAGAAATCGACCCCCTTCGACTGTTCGCTGGTGACGATCGCCGCCTGACGGACCGCAGCGAGCAGCGGACCTGCGACGAGTTGCACCCGCATGGCATCGGGCCGATCGGGAAACACATCCCGCCACCTTGGAAACCGACCATCGACCAGCCTCGCTGAAATCGTCGTGCCGCCGGTCTTCACCAGAATCTCGTTGCCCCGCACGGCGAGGTGTACTGGCTGGTCGGCCCCCCCGAGGCACCGCTCCACGAGTTGCATGGCCCGGGCGGGCACGATGGGCTGGGCGTCTCCAATTCCCCCTTCCCTGTTCTCCGCTGGCCCTTGCATCCGCGCCAGCCGTCGGCCGTCGGTGCCGACGGCGATGACGGCAGCGGGTGTCATCTCGATGAGCACGCCGCCAAGGGCGTAGCGACTCGACTCGCTATCGGTGGCAAACACCGTCCGCCGAACGAGCTCGCGAACCAGGGGCGTCGCCAGTTCCACACAGCCACCGGCAGGGAAGGTTGCCACCGCTGGAAACTCCAGCGGATCCTCTGCGGGGAGACGGAACTCGCTCCGCGGCGCCTTGACGAGGGCAGCCGTTCCATCGCAGTGGATGTCGAATACGGTACCCGCCGGGCTCTCGCGAACGATCGCCGTCAGCCGTCCGCTCGGCAGGAGCACAGCGCCCGGGGCGACTGTTTCCACACCCTCGAGTTCGATTCGAATGCCAACCTCGAGATCGGTGGCCATGACAACCACCGCATCGCGAGTCGCCTCGACCTTCACATTCGTGAGCACGGGTTTGGGTGACCGCGACGGCACCACCGCCGACGCGCTCTGCAGGGCGGCGAGCAGCGACTCCTTGGGACAGCGGATCTTCATCGTCGGAAAGAGTCCTCGGGGCCGGTCGAAGGCGTTCGGAGAGGCCCCTTACTGTACCCGAAAAATCATGCTTCGAAACGGGTCGCCATGCCTCCCGTGCGGCACGAACCTCCCGGGCAAATGGCTTGATTTCTGTTTTCTTTATCTTTGAAAGAGAGAATCGTAAGCAGGAAGACATGAATATCAGGAAGGAGGCTCCCCAGGACGTGAGAGACGACGCTCGGGATCACTTCCTGTCCCCAAGCGAAAGGTCATCAAATGGGCGACTTTGGTGTCATGGAGGCCAAATCTGCAGCGGTGCATAACTCGTCGAGACTTTGTCGGATCAGTGTAGAGAACACCGTTGAAATGCTGACGGATAGGGGCCGAATGTGATGCTGACGGGCGTGAAGTCAGATGAGGATTTCTCGTTCGCGGTCGGTCGTCCGAATCGTCGGCTGGGCGATCGCCACGGCGCAGTGCACCAACCAACATCATGCCGACATCTGACTGGCGAGGCTCATCCGCCCACCCGCCGCCGCGATCGCCCAACGGAACTCGAACACCGGTGGTGCTTGCAATCGGCCAGCAACTGTTCAACGTCGGCTGCAAACGTGGCATCTGTCGTCATTCGGGTCTCAACTGCCCGCACGCCGCGCATCACGGTGGTGTGGTCGCGACCACCGAACGCTGTGCCGATCGCCCCGAAGCTGCTTCCAGTGAGGTGGCGGGCCAGGTACATCGCCAGATTACGGGCCTGCACGACCCCATGGCAGCGACCGCTCCCGGTGAGCGACGCGGCCGGCAGACCGTGGCAGCGGGCTGTGGTGCGGATGATCCGAGCCAACGACCCTGTGGTTCGCACCTCGGTCGCGGTCTCGGCCGGTCGGCCCGGGAGATGGATTCGGCTCGGGACATGGATCACAAGGCCCGCTGTCAGCCGTGATCGGAGTGCCGGATCAAGGCCGTCCGCGAGAGGTGACCTCCCGACCGTCGCGCAGGTCGATACGCCGTGGCGGGCGAGATCATCGAGAAGTGCGGCGGCGGACTGCTGCCACTCGTTGTCACCCACCTGATCGATGCGTTCGATGATGACCAGTCGCAGGGAGGCATTGTCACGAAGGATGCCGGGGGTGTGGTCTTCGATGACGCGGCCGAGTTCAGGGCCGGTGAATCGCCAAACGGCCGCGGACGACGCCGTACCAAACGCCTCGAGATCGTTGAGCAGGGCCGTCAGGTCGACCGCGGACACCAGCGTCACCGCCGGCGGAAGGTCGTTTGCCGTCGTGGTTGGCTGGACGAGCAAAGAAAAAGCTTCTCGCAGCAACCTTGCCCACGTCGGGAAGGTGGTGCGGTCGTGCGGCCGATAATCGCGACGGGAAGCCGGCATCGAAAACCCCTGCGTCACCCGGAGCCCTGTCGGCGGCATCCGTGCCACGCTCATCCCAGCCGCAGGCTATCCGGCGTCCGACGGAGCGTGAAGCCCCGCCGCTGCAATCCCGCGAAACACGCCGTCGATTCTGCGGACGGCTTCGGTGATGTCGGCGGGCGTGGTCGAGGGGCCAAGACTCGCGCGAATGGCGGCCTGCGGCACCCAGGCTGGCAGATCGAGCGCGACGATGGCCGGCGCCGGATCGCTCGATCCGCTCGCGCACGCCGTGCCCGTTGCCAGGCTGACGCCCGCGAGGTCACAGGCCATGACAAGCGTCTGCCGCTCGCAGCCACGAACCGCGATGGTGGTGATGGAGGGTGCACGGTCGGCGTCGCTGCCAACCACCACGGCCTCGAGCCCGTGGCACCTGGCTGCGGCGACGAACAATGCCTCGAACCGGTCACGGAGTTCCGTGACCCGCTGCCGAAGCGCTTCCCGGGCCGCGGTGGCGAGTTCCAACGCGACGGCGAACCCGACGGCAAGCGCCACCGCTTCCGTACCGCCCCGCAGCCCGAGTTCCTGAGGCCCTGGGGTGAGCGGCGCGACGCCGATGCCGCCGCGGACAAGCAGGCCACCGACCCCTCGAGGACCGCCAAACTTATGGGGAGCCAGCGCCAGGCTCGTCACCGTCAGGGCACCGAACGAGAGGGAGTCCCACGCGGCCGCTTGCGTGGCATCAGCGTGCACCAACAGCCGCCCTCCGATGTCGTCTGCGGACAGCGCAGCGGGCGACTCGCGGATGCCCGTCTGGCCGCAGACGAGCGTCGTCGAGACGAGCACGCGGCCCGGTTCCGCGGCGGCGAGCCCAGCGGCCGCGGCCATTGCTGTTCCGTCCGCCGCCAGTGGTAGGTGCTGGAGCCGCCAACCCCGGGCCGCGAGGTCTGCCGCCGCGGCGATCACGCTGCTGTGATCGCGGGGCGAAATGCCGACCATGCCCGGCTGAGGGCCCGCCGTGCCCAGCATCCCGAGGCGGTTCGCCTCGGTCGCTCCGCCGGTGAAGATCAGCCGGTCTCGCGAGTTGCCCGACGAGCGGCCGCCGAGCAGGGCGAGGATCCGGTCGCGGGCATCCTCGAGGGCGGCGCGGGCGCGGCGGCCCGCGGTGTGAGGGCTCGAGGGATTGGCGAAGGCATCGGCGGCTGCGCGACGCATGGCCTCATCGACGCGGGGGTCGAGCGGCGTGGCGGCGGCGTGGTCGAGATAGATCGACGTCCCGGCTGGCGAAACGGCGGTGGCCATGGCGTCCGGCCCCGAAGGTTCCGTCACCCGTTGTCGAGGAATGCCGCGATCCGATCGAGGCCCGCGGCGAGTTTCTCCTCGGAGGCCGCGAACGACATCCGTACGAAGCCCTCGGCGCCGAAGGCGCTGCCGGCCACGAGGGCGACGTGGTGCTTCTCGAGGAGTGTCTCGCACCACGGCACGCTCGTGCCGATGCCCCGCGTCGCCATCCGCTTCAGGGGCTCGCGGATGTCGAAGAAGGCGTAGAACGCGCCGCCGATCTCAGGAATCTGGACGCCCGGCATGGCTCGAAGCCGCTTCGCCACGAGGTCCCGCCGCTGTTCGAATGCCCGGAGCATCTCGCCGACGCAGTCCTGCGGGCCAGTCAGTGCCGCGATCGCCGCGTGCTGGCTGATGCTGCAGGGATTGCTCGTCTCCTGGCTCTGCAGGTTGGCAATCGCCTTCGAGAGCGGCTCGGGGGCGATCGACCAGCCGATCCGCCAGCCGGTCATGGAGTAGGTCTTGCTTACGCCCGCCACCACGACCGTGCGGTCGGCGAGTCCGGGACGCAGCGTGGGGAAGGAAACACTCGGCCGGCCGTCGTACACGAGCTGGTCGTAGATCTCGTCGGCAACCACGGCAAGATCCCGTTCGATCGCGACGTCGGCCAAGGCGCCGAGTTCGGCGGCGGTGTAGACGACACCCGTGGGATTGCTCGGGGAGCAGAGCAGAAGCATCCGCGTCCGAGGCGTGAGGGCGGCCCGCAGGGCCTCGGGGTGGAGTTTGAAGTCGTCCTCGATCCGCGTCTCAAGCAGGATCGGCTTCGCCCCGGTGAGCTTGATGAGTTCCGCGTAGCTCACCCAGTAGGGCGTGGGAACGATCACCTCATCCCCCTCGTCGAGCACCGCGGTGAACACGTTGTGGAGGGCATGCTTGGCGCCATTGGAGACCACAACCTGGGCGGGAGTGATCGTGAGCCCCGTGCGGCGGCCGTAGTCGTCGGCCACGGCTTTTTTGAGCTGGGGGATGCCGGCGGCCGGGGTGTATTTCGTCTTTCCGGCACGGATCGCCTCCTCCGCAGCCCGGCAGATGTGGAGGGGCGTGGGGAAGTCGGGTTCGCCCACCGAGAGATCGATCACGTCGATCCCGGCGGCCGTCATGGCCGAGGCACGGGCGGCCATCGCCAGCGTGGCGGACGGCTCGAGGGCCCGCATGCGGCGGGCGGTGGTGAGGCTCTTCGACTCCATGGAATCCATGCGGCGCAAACTTTCCGCTGCGGGTTCTTCGGGAGGGTCAGTGACGCCGCGGAGGAACCCGCCATGGCCGCGGTCGCTTGACGCCCTGCAGAGGGCATCAAATGATACCACCCGTTGAACCGTTTCCCAGTCGCTGGACCACGCAAGCATGGCCAATCGTCGCGTCGGAGTATGGCTTGTAGGAGCCAAGGGGGGCGTCGCCACCACGATGATGACCGGCCTGGCAGCGCTTCGCACGGGGGCGATCGATCCCATCGGCCTGATCACCGAGACGGATCCGTTCACGCGGCTCGGTCTTGTGGGGTTCAACGAACTCGTGGTCGGCGGCCACGACATCCGCTCCGGCCGGCTCGGCGACGAGGCGCGGCGGATGTGGAGTGAGAGCCGCGCGATCACCCCAGACCTCATCGATGGCGCCGCCGGGTTCTTCGCCGAGGTCGAAGAGCGGCTCAGGCCTGGGACGCTCGTCGCGTCGGGCGACCGGATCCGCAGCCTCGCCGATCCCGGGGCCGCTGCCGTCGTGGAAACGCCACGGGCGGCCGTCGAGCGGATCCGCCGCGACATCGTGGAGTTCACCGCCGCCGAACGGCTGGACCACGTCGTGGTGGTCAATGTGGCCTCAACCGAACCTCCGCCGTCACTGCCGATCCCGCTCAGCTTTTCCGAGGTCGAGCCGCTGCTCGACGACCCGGCTCGCTGCCCGCTGCCCTCGAGCAGCCTCTACTTCCTGGCGGCGGCCGACGCCGGAGCCAGCTACATCAACTTCACCCCCTCGACCGGCGCGACGCCCGCCTGCCTCCAGAGCTTCGCCGTCGAGCGGGGCATCGCCCATGCCGGCTGTGACGGCAAGACCGGCGAGACACTGCTCAAGAGCGTGCTGGCCCCGATGTTCGCCGCCCGCCACCTCCAGGTGATGAGTTGGGTGGGCCACAACATCTTCGGCAACATGGATGGCAAGGTTCTCGACGACCCGCGGAACAAGGCCGCGAAGGTGAGGAGCAAAGACCACCTGCTCGCCGCGATCCTCGGCTACCCTCCGCAAACGCACGTGTCGATCGAATACATCGAGAGCCTCGGCGACTGGAAGACTGCCTGGGATCACATCCACTTCCGCGGGTTCCTGGGCACGCCCATGACGCTCCAGTTCACTTGGCAGGGCTGCGATTCGATTCTCGCGGCTCCGCTGGTGCTCGACCTCGTTCGGCTGGTGGAGCGGGCCCACCGCAGCGGCGAACGCGGGGCACTCGACTGGCTCGCCTGCTTCTTCAAGAGCCCCATCGGCGTGGCGGAGCAATCGTTTGCCACGCAGGTGTCGATGCTGATGGAATGGGCGACGCGAAAGCTCGCCGACGACAGCGCCGGGGTGTGACGACGAGGTCGCGAGCGAACTCGACCACGATCAAAGCGGCGAGGGTCGCGATCAGCGACGGGAAAATTTCGGGATTTTTTCCGGAAGTTCTCTTGACAGTTTTCCCCATCATCATCCACAACTCTCTATCGATACGTGGTTGATGGTGAGCAATCACCTTCAACACCGCATCGAATCGTCGTCCGCTCCCCTCCCAGAGCATCCGGGGGAGTGGATGTGAGAACCATGCATGGGTGCTCATGGTAAGGAGCCATTTCCATGGCGAAGAAGAAGAAGAAGGCTGCCAAGAAGGTCGCCAAGAAGAAGAAGGGCCACGGCTGAATCTGACGTCGGGGATTCGCCTCGTGATTCGCCTAATGGTGCGTCTCGGGGAGTCGCTCCGGCGCAGATTTGATGCCGGGATCCCATTTGGGGTCCGGTGGGTCGCCTTGTGCGGCCTGCGTCCCTTCGCTCTGGCCTCTCGCACTTGGGGGTTCGCCTCCTGGTGCGGTTGATCAGGGCGTCCACGCTCAGACGAGAAAGGCCGGCCCGGGCCCTTGGGCGCCCGGGCCGGCCTGATTCGTTTCGGTGGTACGATTTCGGGCCATGCCCTCCCCGAAACCACCCGTTTCTTCACCGCCGCCGATCGTTCGGGGGGGCTTCATTCTCTGCCCGTGCCATCCCGGGGCCGAGGCTGCGCTCGCGGGGCGACAGGCCGAGGCGTTGCCGTCCTTTTCGCGGGGTGTCTGGCGGCGTGGGCTGGCGACGTTCAGGATCGGACCGGAAAGTTTCGACCCGCCAGACGACTTCGCTCCCGACTTGGTCTTCGCCCATACCGTCGTCAGGTCACTCGGCCAGGTGTCGGGAGATTCGGTCGCCGAGCTTGCCGCCAAGACCTGCGAGCTGGCAGGGCCGGTGTCATGGAATGCGATCCATGTCTGGAAGCGCGACGAGCGGCTCGACATCGTGGCTACCGATGTCCGCGCGGCGGTCGCGGCGGCGTGTGGCGTCGCGGTGCACGATGACCCGGTGGCGGCGGCCGACGACCTCGTGCTCGACTGCGTGCTCGACTCCGCCGACCGCTGGTGGGTTGGGTGGCACCGCGCGGCATCGCCGGCGAGCCGCTGGCCGGGAGGCGTTTATCCGCATCCGCTCCCGGCCGACAAGGTCTCTCGGGCCTGGCTGAAGCTCGACGAAGCGATCGCGTCGTTTGGTGTCACGCTCCAGCCCGGTGAGCGGGCGATTGAACTCGGTGCTGCGCCCGGTGGAGCCTGCCAGCGGCTCCTGGAGGCGGGCCTTGATGTCGTCGGCGTGGATGCCGCCGTGGTTGATGCCACAGTCGCCGCGCATGCGCGATTCGAGCAGTGGCGGATGCGGGCCCGTGAGGTTCCGCTCCGGCGGATGAAGGGCTTCGATTGGCTGCTCACCGACATGAACATCGATCCTTCGAGCACCATGGCGGCCCTCGAGCGAGTGCTCGGTGGCGGCGTGCGGCCCACCGGCGTGATCGCCACGCTCAAGCTCCCCGATTGGTCGCGGGCGGCCGACCTGCCGGGGTGGCTCGACGCCTTTCGGGGCTGGGGCTACGCACCGCGGGTCCGCCAGTTGTCGACCGGCGGCCGTGAGGTCTGCGTGGTCGCCACGGTCCGGCCCGCTGGTCGGGTCACGCCCCCGAATCGCCGCCGCGCCACTCGCCGCCAGGGGGCGTGAGGCTCCCCGAGCGGACGACGGTCCGCCCGGCTTCGGTCTCGATGATGAGACCGCCTCCGTCATCGATACCCCGGCAGACGCCCGCGTGGATCGTGTCGCCGACGAACACCCGCACGTCGCTGCCGGTGAGGCTACAGAGCGGCCGATAGCGACGGCCGAGCATCCGCGGCTCGGCCGCCAGTCGCCCCAGCACATCGAGCAGCCGTGGCACGAGCGCCGCGAGCAGTCGCTGGCGGGGCATGGTTCGCCCGGTGACGTCCGGCAGGGTGATGACGCGATCCCGAAGCGGCTCCGGCGCGTCGCTGGCCCGGCCTGACGTGTTGACGCCGACACCGAACACGGCCCTGCCATCCGCGGCGGTCTCGACCAGAATCCCGGCGAGTTTCCGGCCGGCCACCTCGATGTCGTTTGGCCAGCGGACGCGAGCCGCCACGGCCGGCTCGAGATCGCGGATGGTCTCGGCGAGAGCCATACCGCAGGCGAGCGACCAGGTGGGCGTCACCCCGCCAGCCACCACCGAACCGTCCACGACGAGGCTCGCAGCGAGGCTGCCCGTCGGCTGCCACCAGGCGGCCCCCCGCCGGCCACGGCCACCAGTCTGCCGATCGGCGATCACGGCCGCCGGCAGCCTCACCAGCGGGTCGGCGGCGATTCGGCGCGCCCTGTCCATCGTGGACTCCGCCTCTGCGAGCACCTCCACGGTGGCCACACCGGACGCGGCGCGGAGCCACGCCTCGTCGATCGGGTCGTCAGGTGATGGCGTGTTCGTCGGCAAGGTGGGAGGACTCCGCAGGCCACAGAGTCTAGAGAGCATTCGAGGTCGCCGTGGCGGGGGAAGCCCGACGGCGGTCCCGCCAGCCACGGCGTTGCATGGCGAGGATACGCCAACTCGCCTTGGTTTTCCCTCGCCGCGCCTCGGTGCCAGGGCGTGCGGACTTGATTCCCCTGTTGTCGGCGCGGTACCCCCCCGGGCCTTTCTTTCCCGAAGGGTCGATTCCTCCCGAGCTGGCGGCGGTGCCAGCGGCGGGCGTGGAGCATTGCACGGCATGAAACTGGTGGCGTCGCTTGCGATCGCGATCGTCCTGCTCGCCGCAGGATCGCAGGCCGCTGCGCAGACGTCGTACCTGCCTCCCACGGCGTCGTCATCGCTCGACCGCATCGCCCAGGCGCCGCTCACGCCGCCACCCCCGACATGGGACGCCTACGCGCCCCAGGCCGCGCAGGTGTTTCCCACGCCGGGGCCATCATCATCCACCTGGGCGCCGTCGGCGATCGGCGGCCAGCCGGGCTATCCCGGGTACTCGACGGCGGCACCGTCGCTGGTGCCACCCCAGGCCCCGCCCCAGCAGGCGTCGCTGTTTCCAGCCGGCTATCCATCGCAGAGCCAGACGTTCCAACAGACGATGCACGTCTTTCAGGGTGTCCGCGGCAGCTGGGCGTACCTGATGGGCGATGGCAACGATCTCAACGTCGGCGTCAACGAACTCGACACGACGGCCACCTTCGCCCTGCCCTTCTTTCACAACTCGCCCGCCAACATCAACCACGCGCCGCTCTTGATCACGCCCGGATTCGGCCTCCAGCTCTGGGACGGTCCGGAGACGACCTCGACACAACTCGCCGACCTGCCCCCGAGCACCTACGACGTCTTCATCGACACCGCGTGGAATCCGAAGTTCTCTCCGCTCTGGGGGGCGGAACTGGGCATCCGCGTCGGCATCTACACCAACTGGGACGTGCTCGTCTGGCAGAGCTGGCGCATCATGGGCCGGGCCATCGGCACGCTGCAGATGACGCCCACCTGGCAGGCGAAGGCGGGCATCATCTACCTCGACCGCAACCAGGTAAAACTGCTGCCTGCGATCGGGGCCACATGGACTCCGAACGAGCGGTCTCGCTACGACATCTTCTTCCCCGCCCCGCGGGCCTCGTGGAAGTTTGCAGGCACGCAGAAGCACGCCTGGTGGCTCTATCTCGCGGGGGAATACGGCGGTGGCGCCTGGACGTTCCGCCGCAGCACGTCGAACTACAACATGATCACGCCGTTCGACTACAACGACATCCGCATCACGCTGGGGACCGAGTTCTTGCCGCTGACGCAGACGGGCATCTCCGGGAACTTCGAAGTGGGCTACGTCTTCTACCGGCAGCTCTTTTACGTCGATGGGCCGCCGCAGATCGTCGATCTGCCGCAGACGATCATGTTCCGACTGGGGTTGGCGTATTAGTCGGGCCGTCCTCACGTCCGACGCGGGCGGGAGCACGGCCTGGTCGGTGCTGCATCGAACCCTGTTCGCCGTTCTCGTGCTCTCGTCGGGGTTGGCGACCCGCGCCGAAGAGCCGCGGCCCTTGCCTGAGGCCGATGTCGTCACGCCGCTGCCGCCGGTGGATCAGGGATTCTTCGAGAAGATTCGCCTGGCCGCGCTCGGCGACCCGCAGGATCTCACCGAACCGCTCCTCCCCGACGACGTGGCCCCACCGGGGCAGCCGCGACAGGAGTTTGAGCCGCCGGCTGGACGCAAACTGCCCCCAGGGGCCAAGCCGGGCATGCTCCAGCAGGCTCTCTTTCAGGTGACGGAACTGCCGAAGCTCGGCTCCGGCGGTCTTGGCCTGACCACGCTGGAGAAGACGATCACGCTCGGGATGCCTGCGCCGACGGTCGAGTCGCCGCTGCTGGTCACCGCCGGATTCGCCGGCACGCTCACGGACATTCCTGCGGGTGCCGACATTCCCGGCGAGTTGTTCGATGGCTACATCCAGGCCCGCTGGATGCGCAAGGTCGGCAAGCGGTTGGGCGTTGATCTGGCCGTCTCGCCGGGATGGTACAGCGACTTCCACAACGATTCGTCGCAGGCCCTGCGGATCACCGGTCACGGTTTCGGAGCGTGGGAGGCGAGCGAGGATCTGCGGGTCGTCGCGGGCCTGATCTACCTCGACCGTTATGACGTTGAAATGCTGCCGGCTGGCGGCCTGCTCTGGACGCCGGCCGACGACAAACGCTTCGAGCTCATTTTTCCTCGACCCCGGCTCGCCTGGCGGATCAGCGAGCGGCCCCGGGCGAGCCACTGGATCTATCTGGCGGCCGAGTTCGGCGGCAACCAGTGGGCGATGCAGTCGGCCACCGGCCAGGACCAGATCATCGTGATCCGCGACTACCGGCTCCTCGCCGGCTGGGAGCGGCGACCAGCCGACCTCGGTCTGTCATGGCGGGTGGAGGGGGGCTGGGTGACCGGGCGGAGTGTCGAATACTACCTCTCCGACCAGCCCTGGCTGAGCCCTTCCGACACGTTCCTCGTGCGTGCCGGCGTGTGGTAC
>Ga0207954_1000493_pt1 | contig 13508 bp, 11 predicted proteins | sample CryBogmetaGMA0M_FD_184547 | JGI IMG/M metagenome (GOLD analysis project Ga0207954, IMG submission 184547) | Freshwater microbial communities from Crystal Bog, Wisconsin, USA - MA0M (SPAdes) | ecosystem: Environmental > Aquatic > Freshwater > Lake | place: Crystal Bog, Wisconsin, USA | collected... | reverse complement strand
GACATGGCCGAGCTCGCCGCCGAATCCGCGTCTCCCTGCCACGACCTTGCCACCATGGATCACGCCGCCACCGAGCCCGGTCCCGACGATCGCCGCGACGCTCGTGGCGTCGGTGTCGTCGCCGAACAGGGCGACATGGCCCCACAGCGCCGCCGCGTTGCCGTCGTTGAGGTAGGTGACCGGAAGGCCGGTCCGTGTGGAGACGCCGGCGCGGATGTCAAAGCCGGCCCAGGCGGCATGGGCGAAGTTCGTCGAGCCCCGGCGGCTGAGGACGCCGTCGGCGCTGGCCGGGCCGGGGGTATCGAGACCGATCGCCGCCACGTCGGAAAGATCCAGTCCCGCTCGGTCGGCGGCGATGGCAAGCCCGTCGACGATCTGCGCGAGGCAGACATCAGGCCCTTCGACGCTCCGGGCGGGATGCTCGCAGAGACCTTCGATGAGGAATCGCCCACCCGAATCGAGGAAGGTGTAGTTGATGGCCGTTCCCCCGAGATCGATACCGGCGACGACACCGCGGGTCATGGGGATTCCTTCCCGGTGGGGGTGGAGGCGGCAAGCAGGCCACGTTTGATATGACCAAGAATTGCCCGCAGGCCGCGGGTGCGGAGAATCCCGAGCACTTGGGCCAATCCCATCCGCTCGAGGAGATCGTCGCGGATCATCAGCACCTCGTCGACAGGACGGCCGTCGACGGCCTCGGCGAGGATCGCGACGAATCCCATCACCGTCGGAGCCTCGGCCGCGACCTCGGCGTGGAGCTTCGCGCCGTCGGCGGTCAGTTCCGGCCAGAGATAGACAGGCGTCTGGCACTCGTGCACGCGGTGGTCACCGCTGGCACGCTGCGAGGCGATGTGGGGGGGAAGCGCGGGAAGCCGGGCGGCAAACTCGAGGAGGAGTTCGAGTTTCTCCCGCCCTTCGAGGTCGACGAAGTCCTCGACGATCGAATCGATCCGGTGGGCGACGGTGCTCATGAAAGACAGTTCAGGAAGACGGATTCGACTCGATCAATCCAAACAGCGAAAGCCAAGCAGCGACAGCCGTTGGCGCCTCAAGCGGCGGCACGGCCTCAAAGCAAGGCGAGGTCAAGCCGGCGAGCCGTCGGGGGTGGTTCCCTTGACGACCGGAACACCGACGCAGTTGCCCCACTCCATCCACGACCCGTCGTAGTTCTTCACCTTCGCAAACCCGAGGAGAAAGGTGAGGACAAACCACGTCAGGCTCGACCGCTCGCCGATCCGGCAGTAGGCGATCGTGGGGGAGCGACGCTTCAGCCCCGCCTCCTTCACGTACAGCTTCTCGAGTTCCTTGGCCGACTTGAAGGTGCCATCTTCGTTGACCGACAGCGGCCAGGGGATGTTGACGGCGCCAGGGATGTGGCCGCCGCGGAGCGCTCCCTCGTTGGGATAGTCGGGCATGTGAAGCCGATCGCCGCAATACTCCTCGGGCGAGCGGACGTCGACGAGGGGCCGTCCCCCCTTTTGATGCTTGAGCACTTCGTCGCGGAGGGCACGCACCGAGGCATCCTGCTCGGGGGCCGTGTAGTGCCCGGGCTTCACAGCAGGACGGTCGGTCGACCAGGCCCGCCCTTCGAGCTGCCACTTCTTGCGGCCACCGTTCATGATCCGGCAATCGGGATGGCCGTAGAGCTTGAACACCCAGAACGCGTAGCAGGCCCACCAGTTGTTCTTGTCGCCGTAGAACACGACGGTCGTGTCGTTGGAGATCCCGTTGTCGCGGCAGAGCTTCTCGAACCCGGCCCGGTCGACGTAGTCGCGCCGGACCTGATCCTGGAGGTCGACCTGCCAGTCGATCTCGACGGCGCCGGCCACGTGCCCCTGGGTGTAGAGCGCCCGGTCCTCGTTCGATTCGACGATCCGCACCTTCGGATCGTGGCCGTGCTCGGCCACCCACTCGGTGCTCACAAGGACTTCGGGATTCGCGTAGCCAGCCATGGATTCGGATTCTCCTCGCCGTTCGGGGGACGGCGACTTCGGATCGATGCCGCCGCGGGAATCGTAGTGGATGGGGATGCCGCAGTCCATCTGCCCCCCGCCGCCGCGATCATCAGAGGCTCCGGCGGCCGGGGGGTGCGCGGGTGCGGCCGTCCCCGATCCGGCCCGGGGGTGGTATCATGCCAAACCACTCCTGCCCGCGGCCCCGCCGCGATCCCACCCCTCCGTACAGAAGACTTTCCGATGGGCGCCGCATTCATCTATCAGATCACCGACCTGACCAAGAAGTTCGGCCAGCGGGAACTCCTCAAGAACGTCAACCTCGCCTTCTATCCGGGGGCGAAGATCGGACTCCTCGGCCGCAACGGCGCCGGGAAGAGCACGCTCATGAAGATCATGGCGGGCATCGACAAGGAATATGAGGGGGAGACCCGCCTCGCCGACGGCTACACCGCCGGCTATCTCGAGCAGGAGCCGAAGCTCGATACGACGAAGACCGTGTTCGAGAACGTCATGGAGGCGGTCGCGCCGACGCGGGCGATCCTGGCCCGGTTCGAGGCGATCAACGCCCGGCTCGGCGAGCCGATGGAGCCGGAGGAGATGGAGAAGCTGCTGGCGGAGCAGGCGACGGTCCAAGACCAGATCGAGGCCCGCGGCGCCTGGGATCTCGATCGGCAGGTCGAGATCGCGATGGATGCGATGAACCTCCCCCCTGGCGAGTGGGCGGTGACGAATCTCTCCGGCGGCGAGCGGCGGCGCGTGGCGCTGTGCAAACTCCTCCTCGAACGCCCCGACATGCTCCTCCTCGACGAACCGACGAACCATCTCGACGCCGAGAGCGTCGACTGGCTCGAGAAGCACCTCGCCGAGTACCCCGGCACCGTCGTGGCCGTGACCCACGACCGTTACTTCCTCGACAACGTCGCGAAGTGGATCCTCGAGGTCGATCACGGCCGGGGAATCCCTTTCGAGGGGAACTACTCGTCGTGGCTCTTCCAAAAGAAAGCCCGTCTCGAACTCGAGGAGAAGCAGGCCAGCGCCCGCCAAAAGACGCTCGACAAGGAGATCGAGTGGATCCGGATGTCGCCGAAGGCGCGGCAGGCCAAGAGCAAGGCCCGAGTCGCGTCCTACGAGAAGCTGGCCGCCGAGCAGGCTGCCACCCGCGACTCCGAGGTGGAGATCTTCATCCCGGCCAGCCGTCCTCTCGGCGATCTCGTCATCGAGGGGGAGGGGCTCTCCAAGGCCTTCGGCGACAAGGTGCTGTTTGAAAACCTCTCCTTCCGCCTCCCCCCCGGGGGCATCGTCGGCATCATCGGCCCCAACGGCGCCGGCAAGACGACGCTCTTCCGAATGCTCGTTGGCCAGGAGAAGCCCGATTCAGGCACGCTCCGTGTCGGGCCCACCGTCGACATCGGCTATGTCGACCAGAGTCGCGATGCCCTCGATCCCGCCAAGACGGTGTTCGAGGAGATCTCCGGCGGCCACGACACCATCGAACTCGGCAAGCGGACGGTGAACGCCCGCAGCTACGTCGCCAAGTTCAACTTCCAGGGGCCAGACCAGCAGAAGAAGGTCGGGACGCTGTCGGGTGGTGAACGCAACCGCGTCCATCTCGCGAAGCTTCTCCGCGCTGGGTCGAACCTCCTCCTTCTCGACGAACCGACCAACGATCTCGACGTCGACACGCTCCGCTCCTTGGAAGAAGGGATCACGAGCTTCGCCGGATCGGTGGTCGTCATCACCCACGACCGGTGGTTCCTCGATCGCCTGGCCACCCACATCATCGCCTTCGAGGGGGACGGCTACGTCCACGTCTGCGAGGGAAACTTCGAGACCTACGAGGTCAACCGTCGCGAGCGTCAGGGGATGGCGGCCGACGAGCCCCACCGCTTCCGCTACAAAAAACTCCAGCACTGAAAAGCTGATCCCGCTGCCTCGTGCGAGGCCTCGGATCAGGAGTTCAGCGGCCGCGAGGCGGTGCCTGAGCGGAGTTCCTTCGGGAGGGGGAAGTAGACATCCTCCTCGCGGATCGAGCGCTCCTCCACGGTCGCCTGGTAGCGATCCTGGAGCCAGCGGACGCAATCCTGGACAACGCTCTCCGGGGCACTCGCCCCGGCGGTGATCACCACCGTCTCGTCGCCACGGAACCAGGCGGCGTCGATCTCGTTGGCACCATCGATGAGATGCGAAGGGATGCCCCGCTCGCGGGAGAGTTCGGCGAGCCGCTGGCTGTTTGAACTGTTCTGACTTCCCAGCACGATCACGACATCCGCATCGTCGGCGAGGGTCCGGACCGCCTCCTGGCGATTCTGCGTGGCGTAGCAGATGTCGTCCTTCGGAGGCCCGACGATTTGGGGAAACCTGGCTTTCAAGCGGTTGATGATCCGCGAGGCATCGTCGACGGACAGCGTCGTCTGGGTGAGGTAGGCGAGTCGATCCTCCGGGCCGAAGGAAAGGCGGTCGACCTCCTCCGGGGAATCGACGAGCGTGAACGCCTCTGGCGCCTGACCCATCGTCCCGATCACCTCATCGTGCCCCTCGTGACCGATGAGCACGATGCGGTGGCCGCTCTTGGCGTACTTGATAGCCTCGAGGTGAACCTTCGTCACCAGCGGACAGGTGGCATCGATCGCCAACAGCCGGCGCTCGGCCGCGACGCGCCGAACCTCCGGGGCGACGCCGTGTGCCGAGAAGAGCAGCACCGCGCCCTCGGGCACCTCCTCCACGCGATCGACGAACACCGCCCCCTCGCGCACGAACCGATCGACGACATGCTTGTTGTGGACGATCTCGTGGTAGACGTAGATCGGGGTGCCATGAATGCGGATCGCCGTCTCCAGCGTCTCGATCGCCATGTTGACACCGGCACAAAAACCGCGGGGGCCGGCAAGGAGGATCTTCATCGTGCGTTCCAGGCTGGAATTGGCGGGAGCGGGGGGGGCAGGCAGAAGGTGAACCGGATATCCTAGCTTTCCGGCGACAAAGGCATCCATGGCTTTTGTTCATGCCGTGCACCCCGGAAAGAACCGTCCACGCCATGGCCCGCCCCACCCTCCAGCCGACGGACGGCATGCCGGGCGCCGATCCCAACCCTCGTGATCCCACCCCGTGGGCCCTCCACGAGGTGCCGCGCGACCTCGATCTGGCCGCCGCCGAGACCTGGTGTCGCCAGGTCGCGGAGAGCCACTACGAGAACTTCACCGTCGCCAGCCGGATCGTCCCTGCCCGGCTCCGTCAGGATCTCGCCAACGTCTACGCCTACGCCCGCTGGAGTGACGATCTCGCCGACGAGGCACCCTCCCCTGCGGCGGCAGAGGAAGCGCTCATCGCGTGGCGGCGCCGACTGGAGGCCTGCTTCGCCGGCCGGCCCGACCATCCGGTGTTCGTGGCGTTGGCCGATACGGTCCGGCGCACCGGTCTGGGGATCGAACCCTTCGCCCACCTCCTCGATGCCTTCGACGAGGATCAGCGCTTCGACGCCCGCGGAGTCACGGTGCGGTACGGCACGCGGGACGCCCTCGTCGCCTACTGTCGGCGATCCGCCGATCCGGTCGGCCGCATCGTCCTCGGGCTCGAGGGGTGTCGCGATCCGGAGTTGGTAGCGATGTCGGATCGAATCTGCACGGGGCTGCAATTGGTGAACTTCTGGCAGGACGTCCGGCGGGACCGGCGCGCCGGCCGGGTCTACCTGCCGGCCGAGGATCTCCGTCGGCATGGGGTCGCGGAATCAGCGCTCGACGAACCGGCCGGCACCTCCGCCTTCAAGGCTCTGATCCGTGACGAGGTCGATTGGGCTCGCGGTCTTTTCGATGCCGGCGCCCCGCTTGCCCGGCGCGCCCCGCGGAGCCTGCGTGCGGCGATCGGAATGTTTCTCGCCGGCGGGCGTGCCGTGGCCGATGCTCTTCAAGCGGTCGGCTTCGACACCCTCCGGGCCCGCCCGTCGCTGGGGCGCTTGCAGAAATCCCGCCTCGCGGCCCGGGCGGCGCTTTCCGTCGCCTGGGGAACGCTTGCCGACACGTTCAGGGGGGGGCGATGAGCAGCGGGCTTGCCGTCGATCACGAGGCCTGTGCCGCGCTCCTCCGCAAGAGCGGTTCGAGCTTCGCCCTGCCGATCCGTCTTCTCCCCGCAGAAAAGCGCCGCGGCACCACGGCGCTCTATGCCTTCTGCCGTCGGGCGGACGACATCGTCGATGGAGGCGAGGGGGAAAGGGTCGATCCCCGGGCCGCGGAAGTGGCCCTCGACGCCTTCGCTGCCGACCTCGAAGCGGCCCTGCGGGGCGCCGGTTCGGCCGACCCGGTGATTCGGGCGCTGGTCGATACCGTGCGCCGATACGGCATCCCTCCCGGCTACCTTCGGGCCGTGCTCGACGGCGTGCGAATGGATCTCCACCCCCTCGACATCCCCGATGTCGGGGCCCTCGAGCACTACTGCGGTCGCGTCGCCAGCGCCGTCGGTCTCGCGGCAATCCACATCTGGGGATTCCGTTCGTCGGAGGCGATCCCCGCCGGGCACGCCTGCGGATTGGCATTTCAGCTGACCAACATCCTCCGCGACATTCCGGAGGATCTCGACCGTGGCAGGCTCTATCTTCCTGCCGCGGACCTCACCGCTGCCGGATGCAGCCGCGCCGATCTCCGTCGCCCGGAAGCGACCGAGGCTCTCCGCCGACTCGCCGCGATCGAGGTGGCCAGGGCCGATGGCTACTACCGCCGGGCCCGGGCCCTCGACGGACTCCTTTCCACCGATGGGCGGATCGTCTTCCGAGCCATGTATGGGGCCTACCGCACCATCTTCCACGCCGTTCGACGCAGCGGCGCTGGGATTTTTTCCAAGCGAGTGAGCCCGCCGAAGCCGCTTCTCGCCGGGGCGGCATTGATGGCCGTAGCCACCGGCCCCCGGGGAATTGGTGAACCATGGTGAACACACCCACGACGCCTCATGTCGTCGTCGTCGGCGCGGGTCTGGCGGGTCTTGCAGCTGCTGCGGCGCTCGTCGACGGGGGCTGTCGGGTGACGGTGATCGAAGCGCGGCGGCGGGTCGGGGGACGCGCCGCTTCGTTCGATGATCCCGTCGGTGGTGGGCTCGTCGATGCCTGCCAGCATGTGGCGATGGGGTGCTGCACCAACTTCCTCGATCTCGCCGGTCGGGCGGGGTTTGCGGGGAGCCTGCGGCACGACCGGACGCTGTGGTTCATCTCGCCCACAGGGGAGCGCTCGGCATGCACCCCATGGTCGAGCCTGCCGGCGCCGCTCCACCTCGCTCCGCTCCTCTTCGGGATGCGGCACTTTTCCTGGTGGGAGCGTGCCCGGCTCGGCCTCGGGATGCTCCGCCTCGCCCGGACACGCGGAGCGACGCTCGACGACACCGCGGCGGCGTGGCTCGAGCGAATCGGCCAGCCGGAGCGGGTCGTGCGGCTCTTCTGGCAGCCGGTCCTGGAAAGTGCCCTCGGCGAGTCGATCGATCTGGTCAGCGTTTCGGCGGCGCGCAAGGTGGCCGTCGACGGGTTTCTCGCCCACCCAAAAGCCGCCGATCTCCATGTCCCCGTGGAGCCGCTCGGCGTCCTCTTCGGCGAGCGATTGCTCGACTGGTTGCGGGAGACTGGCGTGCGGATCGAGACCGGCACCCCCGTCCAGAGCATCGAGCGCGACGGAGGCGAAGTCCGTGGTGTTTGTATCCCGGGAGGAGTGGTGGCCTGTGATGGTGTCGTCGTCGCCGTCCCTTGGCGGGCCGCGGCGCGACTCGTGCCAGAGTTGGTTCCGCAGGCCGAGGAACGACTGGCGGCGTCGCCGATCACGGCCGTTCATCTGTGGTTCGACCGGCAAGTCATCGATCTGCCCCATGCCGTGCTCGTGGGGCGGGTATCGCAGTGGGTGTTCCGGTCGGAGGCCGCTCCAGGCGCGCCCGGCGCCGGCTACTGCCAGGTGGTGATCAGCGCCTCGCGCGGCCTGCTCGGTGGCGATCGCGATCGGCTCGTGGCCACGGTCGTCGACGAGCTCCGCGAAGTTTTCCCCGCAGCGCGGACGGCAACGCTCCTCGGCAGCCGGGTGGTGACCGATCCAACCGCCGTTCTCTCGGTGCGCCCCGGCGTCGATGCCGTCCGCCCAGGGGCCGCCACGAGCATCAGAAACATAACGCTGGCCGGGGATTGGACCGCCACGGGATGGCCCTCGACGATGGAAGGGGCCGTGCGGAGTGGTCGAATCGCCGCAGCGACGCTGCTGCCGGTGGTGGTGCCTGAGGGACTTCGCCGCAACGACCGCGGGCTGTCCCCCGATCTGCCCCGCGGCCTGCTTGCCCGACTGCTCTTCGGCGCCTGATCCGCGCCTGATCGGCCCCGTCCGGCCGAGTCGCCCTTCGATCATGCTTCCGGGAGGGTAGCGACGAGGCGCTCGAGTGCCGTGGCGAGGGCGCGACCGTCGACGACGGCGTTTTCCCACAGCCGCCACATCGTCCCCGCGGCAGCGGGCTTCCGGCCGATCGCGGCCAGAGCGGCTCCGGCACGACGAAAGGCCGACTGGGGAGTCACGAGCCGGGCGATGTCGGCGGGAAGCTCATCCCCTGCCCCGTCCGACACGATTCGCACCGAGGCACAGGGGATCTTTGCCGCGGCGGCGGCCACCGCCACGGCGTGGGTCTCCATGTCGACGATGGCGGCGCCCGAGGCAACGCGGAGGTCGCGCTTCGCCGCGGCCGTGGCCACGATCGAGTCGACGGTGACGATGTCCACGTCGGTGGAGGCTGCCGGAAGCAGCGAGGCGAACCGAGCAAGCGGAAGTCGAGGGGCCCCCTCACGCACCGCGCCGGTGGCGAGCACCAAAGCCCCTCGGGCGAGCGCCGGGTCGAGGCCCCCTGCGAATCCGGCGCTGACGAGGAGCTCGGGGGCGTGCCCTTCGAGGAGCGTCGTCGCGGCCCGGCCGGCAGCGGCGATTCCGGCGCCCGAGACGACCCAGGCCACTCGTCGTCCGGCGATCGTTCCCTCGTGGAACGTCAGCGCCGGGCCGCGGAGGATCGTCGCGTCGGAGACGCGGGCGGCGAACGGATCGGCCTCGGTCTCGAGGGCAAAGATGAAGCCAGCAGCGCAGCGTTTCGGGGGAAATCGAGTCATGACACCTGTCCGGGACGCGAATCAGAAATCGAAGGCGAGCCGGCTCCCGAATCCGTGGATCGTTCCGCTGCCGTCGTACGACGGGACCGGGACTGGTCCGGAGGGGCCGTTGGCCCATGGCGTACTTTTGTAGTCGCGGTGGGTGAGGTCGTAATTGAACACGAGGCGGGCGTTGGGCGTGAGGAGCCAGTTGAGGCCGAGCGTCATGCCGTTGAGAAGGCCACCGTTGACCTGCCCGTCATTGAGGCAGAGGTAATTGTAGCGGGCGGCTGCCTGCCAGGCCCCGAGCCCGCGGGGCCGGTGCGGCGAGAGCGCGAGCAGGCGACGCGGTTGCGGGCGATCGAAGCGGTGCTCGACGAGGGAATAGGTGCGGCTCTCGCCGGTGAGGAAGTAGGTCGTTTCGACGTAGCCTCCCTGATAGAAGACCGTTCCCACCGGCGTGCCTGGGGGTGGTTGCCAGCCGGCTGTCGACAGCGGGCCGATGTCGGTCGTGGCGGCGTCGTAGAGCCACGAGCCGAAGTACTCGGCCTGCATCGACCAGGGGCCGGCGTTGGCGACCAATTCGGTGCCGAGCATGTTTTGCCACGAGCCGGCGAGCACCCCCGAATCGGCGTAGATCGCGTTGTCGGGGCCCGGTGGACCGTTCCACAAGCCGCCACGGCTGCGAAAGCGGACGAGGCCGTTGCGGGGCTGCATCGTCCGGCCGGCGAGGCCGATGTGAAGGAGCCTGCGGCCATCGTCCTCATAGGTCGGCACCCAGACCACCCGGCCGGATGTCATGCTTCCCCCCGCGAAGTCGGAGAAGCCGAAGGGGGCGGCGGTGTTGACGAACTCGCCGGCCTCCCAGCCAAGGAGGCCGTCGGCAGTGCCGTTGCGCGCCGAGATCCCAGGGACGAAGCCGTCGTTGAAGGGGCCGACGAAGGCATCCTGGCAGTACGACCGCTCCATGAAATCGAGGTATCGGCAGCTGGAGAGATGTTCGTAGCCGAACGGATCCTTTTGATTGCCGGCGCGCAGAGCGCCAAGAACGGGCACGTCACTCATCCGCAGCCACAGGTCGGTGACCGCGGGGTATGGACCCTGGCTGGGCCAGAGGGGATCGATCTGGTTGTTGGCGTTGATCTGATTGACGAAGTCGTATTCGGCGGCCCAATCGAATTGATCCCCCCGCCGTCCATCGACCCGGAGGCGGGCGCGACGGAAGTTCACGGCGTCGGAGAGTGGCGGGGCGAGCCCGGCTCGATCGATCGGCTGCAGCGGGCCCGCACTCGCCGCGTAGGCGGTGTCATCGAGCTGGACGAGGCCGCCGATGCGGACCATGGCCGCTGCCGGCTCGTCCCCACGGAGCGGATCGTCACCGAATCGCACCGCGGCGCTCGCTTCGCCACTCCGCTCCCAGATCGGCGTCGTCGACGGGATCGGAGCGGGGCCTTCGCTGGGCGGGGGCGGAAGGGTTTCGACCATCTCCTCGGCTACGCCAGGGATTCCAAATGGTCGTCGGCCCCCCCCCACGGCTCTTTCGTCGGAGGCGGCCGAGGCACCGGCGGCTAGAGCGGCCGCGCCGAGGAGGATGGCTGCCACAGCGAACGTCAGCCCGGAGCGGATCGATCGAGGGCCCGGTCCGGACCCCCGAGGGGGGCGGAAGGGCTGATCTCTGGCGTCCCTGGCAGGGTCTTCCACGTCGCGACAAACCTCATGGGTGGTATCCCAGGAGGAATCGTCAGGGTCGGGGAAGTCGGGGGAGCGACCGGTTCAGAAGTGAGCGTCAGGCAGAATGCTGCGGAGATGCCTGGAGCGATGGCACTCCCGGATCGGCAGACTGGGGGAAATGAGGGGGCGGTCCGGACGGCGTGGTGCTCAATGACACCAGGAGAACACCCGCTCGAACGCCGAGCCGAGGCAGCGACAGCCGAGGCAACAACAGGCTGGCTCCGGCTCACAACACGGGGCGGCCGGCTTCATCACCACCTCGTACTTGAGAACCCGCTCCACCTTCTCCTCCTCCGTCTTGAAAAGCTTTTTCTTCGTGTGCACGTTGCCGCAGGGAGTGGTCTTCTCTTCGCAGCAATTGCCCTGATGGTAGGGCTCCCACGGCCTGGTGCACTCGAAGTCGCACTTCTGGGTGAACTTCGCCTTCTTCGTCTTCTTGTCGTCCCACTTCGCCTTGCAGGTGGCCACCTGGGGGATGCATGAGGTGCAGCCGGGCTTTCCACAGCCCGTTCCCTTGGTTGCTGCTCGAGTGTCCCCTTTCTCCGTAGCCGCCCCGGCCCCTTCCTTCGCGGGAGCGGTTGACGGCGTGGTTGCCGGGGCGTTGGTGGCGGGAGTGTCTGCCGGTGTGGCGGCGGTACCTCCGTCGGGCTTCGCGCCGGAGACTGGCTCCTTGCCAACGCCTGGAGATGGAACCGCCGGATCGCGGACGGGAGCGACTTTCCCGCCGCTCCGCGGTCTGGCGGGAAGGTCCTCCGGCGGCTGGGCCGCGGTCAAGAGGCCAGCGGTCGCCACGAGGATCGCAAGAGAGAGGGGAGCAGCGTAGGGATGCATGTCGAGAAACTCCTTCGCTTCAGGTGGTCGGCCGAGAACTGGGTCAGAAGTCGAAGGCCAGACGGGTGCCGAAGCCCGTGATCCAACCGCTGGCGTTGTTGTTGAAGTTGTTGGTGAAGTCGCGGTAAGCGAAGTCGTAGTTGAAGTAGAGACGCGAGTTGGGATTGAACATCCAGTTCACGCCGAGAGTCAGCGCGTTGAGCGTGCCGCCCTTGATCTGTGAATCGGAGAGGCAGGCGTACTGGTATCGCGCCCCGACCTGAACGGCACCCTCGCTCGATCGCAGCCGGCCGGTGGGATCGCGGACGACGTAGAAGTTGTTGCGCGGGATCGGCCGATCGAAGCGGGCCTCGATCCGGTCGTAGGCTCGCGATTCACCGGTGACGAAGTAGAGCACCTCGGCGTAGCCGGAGTTCGTGAAGTAGGTTCCCACCGGCGTGCCGAAGGGCTGGAGACCGGCGGTGCCGTAATTGGGATTCGTCAACGCGGACCCTGTGAACGCGCCCTTGTTCGACGTCGTGTTGTAGAGCCAGCAGCCGAAATACTCCGACTGGAACGACCAGGGGCCGTTGTTGCCGACGAGTTCGAGGCCGAGTTGGTTCTCCCACGGCGCGTTGAGGAGACCGGAGTCGATGTAGATCGAGTTGAGCGGACCCGGTGGGCCGTTGCGGAGATCGCCACGAGCCCGGAATCGCACCGAGTCGTTGTTGGTCTGCATCGTCCGGCCGGCGATACCGAGGTGGAGAAGCTTCTTCCCCTCGTCCTCGTAGTAAGGGAGCCAGGTAAGGCGGCCGACGGCCATGTTCGCCGACGAGGTGTTGGCGAAGCCGAAGACGTTCTGCGAGTTCTTGAACGCCCCGACAGACCAGGTGGCTCGTTGGTCTTCCGAAGTGTTCAGCAGCCGAACGCCCGGGATGAAGCCGTTGGTGAAAGGGCCCTCGTAGAGATCCTGGGCATAGGACCGTTCCATGAAGTTGAGCCAGCGGCTGCTCGTCATGTGCTCGAAGCCGAACGGGTCCTTCTGGTTGCCGGCGCGGATGATGCCGACTCCCGGCACTTCACGGATCTGCAGCCAGTTTTCCGTGATCGCCGCGTAGTTGCCGAGCACCGTCTCGGATGGTTGAGCCTGGGCGTTGGCGTTCAATTGGTTGGAAAAGTCGTACTCGCCAACGAAGTCGTAGAGCTCATACATCCGGCCATCGACACGCAATCGGGCCCGGCGGAAGTCGGTGGCGTTCTTGAGTTGCTGATTGAGGCCACCCTGGCTCGGTGCCTGGGCGACGTTGTCGTCGCGCGAGAAGGCGGTGTTGTCCATCTGGATTCGGCCCCCCACCTTGACGCGGAAGTCCTTGTGGGCGCTCTCCGCCTGGAGACCGTAATTCCACTTCGTCGTCATCCCCAGGTCACTTCCGACCTCGTAGGGCTCCTCCGGCTTCTTGTCGTCCTTCTTGTCATCTTTTTTGGCGTCCTTCGCGCCCGCGTCCTTGCCGGCATCCTTGCCGGCCGGCTTCGGGTCGGGGGCGGGGATCGATTCGACCTTTGCGGCCGCCTGCTTTTCGAGCTCCGCCAGCCGCTTTTCGAGGGCGGCCACTTTCTTCCGGTCGTCCTGGAAGGCCTCGCTCACGTCGTCGAATGAATCGAAGCCGGCGGTGACGCTCGGGAGCGTGAGGGCCGGGGCGTCGTCGGTCTCGGCGATTACCAGATAGGGCTCGGCAGCCGCCGCGAGCCCAACGCCCGTCACAATGGGCGCAAGAAGAGCCAACGCTGCCGCTCGCAGCCCGCGACTCCGCCCGCGTCGCGGCGAGCGGAGCGCGAAGTAGGGGAGCATGGTGGCGATCTCCGGGTTGCAAAGCGTTCTGATAGCAATGTCATCCTGATCGTCAGGGTCGGTAGGTGACCTTGACGATTGG
>Ga0207954_1000492_pt1 | contig 13516 bp, 9 predicted proteins | sample CryBogmetaGMA0M_FD_184547 | JGI IMG/M metagenome (GOLD analysis project Ga0207954, IMG submission 184547) | Freshwater microbial communities from Crystal Bog, Wisconsin, USA - MA0M (SPAdes) | ecosystem: Environmental > Aquatic > Freshwater > Lake | place: Crystal Bog, Wisconsin, USA | collected... | reverse complement strand
GACAGGACCTGGCCATCAGTGCCAACTGTCAGTGCTGTGGGCGAAGAAGCAGCGGAAGCAGTTAGAATGACGCCTTTGGCGCTATACGCAGTCGGTGCGATTACGCACGCAGCATTCAGTGAGATTGTTCCGGAGGTGGTGATCGTTCCACCGCTTAGTCCAGTTCCAGCAGTGACGGAAGTCACAGATCCAGACGAACCAGCAACCCACCGAATACCACCAAGGCAAGAGGCAAGGACTTGACCGTTGGTACCTGTGCAACCCTGGTTGTCAACTAAACTACAGCCGAGGCGAATGTTTCTATTGGAGTCACCGCAAATCCAGTAAGCTGTACCGCCACCAAAACCGATGACCAGCTGGCAACTTCCGGTAGTCGAGGGAGGAAGGACGCCAGGTCCGATAAAGACGTTTTTGTCTCCGGTTGAGAGTCCAGATCCCGCGATGTGTCCGATAGCAACGTTCTGTGTGCCAGTGGCTGCGCAGAGAGAACCGCTACCGATTGCTATGTTGCAACCGCCGGTGTTAACTCCGAGGGCCATGGCATAAGTGCCAAGGGCAATGTTGCAAATACCTGTGGTGGTAGCGGAACCAGCACCGAATCCGATGCCAATGTTTGTGCCGCCTGTTGTGCAAGCAAGCGCAGTACGACCGATGGCAATGTTGTCTGCCCCTGTGACTGCCCCGGAAAGTGAACCAGTACCAACCGCGATGTTACCGGTGCCCGTGGTAATGCCTGTGCCTGCACTGCGGCCTAGAATAACGTTATCCGTGCCAACGGTGATGCAGTTGCCGGAGAAAGTACCCACAACCGCGTTTGAGTTGCCGGTTGTTATGAACTGACCGGAGAAGGCACCCAGGATAACGTTTTGAGAGCCAGTGGTCGCAGTTCGGAAACTATTAGCTCCGACGGCAAAGTTGGATCCGCCCGTAGTTAGGGCAGAACCCGTAATTGACCCAAGAAAAATGTTGGAGTTACCGGTGGTCAGTGCAGCTCCTGCAACACAACCAATCAGGATATTCGCGCTACCCCCTGTTAAACTGCATCCGGCATTGACGCCGAACAAGTTGTTTGAATTACCCGTTGTAAGACTGCCGCCAGCCCCGTAGCCAACAATGGTGTTGGTAGCGCCTGTAGTTAAGTTAAGACCAGAGTTCGCACCGATTAAAGTGTTGGAAGACCCTGTACCTGTACCCCCTGCGTTATAGCCGAATAACGTAGTACTTGTGGTGGTCCTGCCATAGAGTGTCCCCAAGGCAGTGTTTGTAGCAGCAGGAATAGCGGGCAGCCAAGCGGAGCCGGTCCAGATCTTCAGATTGTTAGTGGTGGTATCCAGCCAGAGCTCGCCAGTGCTGTTGCCAGCGAATCCTGCGGGCGACGAGTTAGGCGCAGTAGCAGAGACTTCAGCGGATCCAACTTTCAGCAAGGAACCGGTAGAGGAAGCATAGAAGACACCCGACCCCGATGCGTCTGTGTTGATGGCGATTTCCCCCGCTACCAGAGTAGAAGGATCAGGGCGACTGTTAGCAGTAGCGGAATACTTCAGCGAAATGATGGCCATAACAAGGAGGCAAGGACTTCTTTTCTTGAAGGGGTTTTACCCCTGGAGGATTAGTACTTGATGCAGGGTAGGACGGAGATATTAACTGGGCGAGTTTCTTCAATGCCCGTGTCAGAGGTGTAACCGCCAGAGTTTATAGGAGAACAACCAGACGACACAGGGTAACTGGCATTTGTAGGGCAAGTGGAGTTGGGTCGTTGCCACTCTGGTCGTCCTGCAAGACCGCTAACGACATTGACTTCATGGCAATGTGACTGAAGGGCGAATCCTTGCTGACTGCCAAGAGCACGGCCAGGATCGCAATTACGAGCAGCGCCTCCAGCAGCGTCCCAACCTCGTGTGAACATGCCACGCATATCCGGTAGTCTTCCAGGTCCGCCAAAGGAGGAACCAACCGCAGCGTAAAGTGCGCTGAAGTCCGTGGTGACTCCTTGGACAGTGCCGGTTCCGTTGGGTACCGTGTCGCCATTGGCAACTAACCAACCACCGGGCGCAGTGGATTGAACAAAGTTCATCAAGGCGCCAGCAGGTATGGTATTCCCGCTGCTCCAGACTACGGCATTAGCGCCAGTTGAAGCGAGAACTTGACCGTTGGTGCCAGCGGAGTTGTTGCAGTCAAGGATGCCAGCACCGGGACGGATGCTCTTGTCAGAGCAACCTGTCAGCCAGTAGCAACTTGTGGCGGCACCGGTCGGATTGAATCCGAGAGCAAGTTGACAGCGGTTGGTTGTGCTGGGGGGATTGAAGCAAAAACCTGACCCTATAATTAAACTTTCGGATACAGCACTATCTAGACCTCTGCCCGCGCAAGTTCCAATGACGACATTGTAAGAGCCTAATCTGGTACTAGAACTTCCACAACCCGCATTTGAACCTATAACAATCGACCCATATCCAGAACCATTTACGCCCGCCCAGGCGCCAATAACAACTGAGTCATTTGAGCCACCGTTAATTGCTGCATAAGACCCAATGACTACTGAACAAGAGACGTCACCGCGTGATGCGAGAGCGCCAAAAAATACGTTATACGCCCCAGTAGCTGTGCTTTGCCCCGACCCATGACCAACTGCGGTGTTACCAATCCCCCAAACTGGGCTTATCTGCAGTCCTGAAAGAGCACCATTCCCTATGGCCAAAGGCTCGTAAGAACCACCAGTAACCGGAGTTCCCAAACGAGTGGTATTTGTCAAAGCATTACACCCTATCGCAATTGCTCGGTTAGGGGTGTATCCGCTTTGAGTGGCATATCCTATGACGATAGATTCTTCAGCATCACTACCTGGCGAAGAAGTTACCTTTTCTCTGGATCCAATAACGATACTTTTAGGACCTAAGCAGTATTTATACAGGCATGTACCAGAAGTGGGTGAAGTAACAAGAGCTATACTACTCGAATAACCAATGAGTTGGTTCCCAATAAGAATTCCACCGCAGCATGATGGACCGGTGGATTCTATAAGTTCACTACAATTCCCTATGACGATACCGCCGCCTGGGTTAACACGCGAACATCCACCAATAGCAATAGCATTATCGCATGTGCTTGTGTCATTGCCAACTACAACAGATCCGAAAAGACCATTGCGACCAATATAATCAATTCTAGAGTCGCGTCCTATGACTGTGTTACCACCTAGCGGAACACAATTACCTTGCGAGTAGGGATTCCAACCAGTGCGACCAAGCGCGGTCACCGGGAAAAGACCAGACCCCGTATCTGGAGTGCAACCATACACTAAACCTAGCGCATAAGTGGTTGCAGGTGCCGGCGGAGGATTGCCAATAGGAATCAACGTCCAATTCACCCCGTCTGAATACCACCAATCTCCTTCTTCTGTCGCAGTGGCCACACCATTAGGCGGAGTCATTGTTCCGGGTGTGGTAACTATCAGGAAAGTCCCTTTGTTCGCCGGTGCTGCAGCAGGCAGCGGAGAGCCGACAACAAAGCTAGGGTTGCTACTATTTACTAATGTAACAATAAGAGCGGTGGAACCATTGATCGTGCCAATCAGCGTAAGACCCGCACTCGATCCCAGTATCAACGCATTTAGCTGGTCTTGAAGAGACTTACCAGCAGCAGCAGTTAATGCCAGTGACTGAGACGGACTGCTCAGTGAAGACGTGAGTTGCACCGCACCGCTACTAACTAGAGATGCGTAGTTAATAGAGACAGTGACGTTTGTTCCAGAGGTATTGGTGAGGATCGGTAAGATGCTGGTGATCGTACCTATTCCGCCACCACCACCTCCACCTGTACTATTTAGCACACCCGTGGTCAAATCAACACTCAAACCCGACCCCACTGCCTCTGGCCACCAGGGTCCAACAACGTAAGGATTTAGGGGAGCACTGAACGAACTGTTTGGAATCGGGGTTGTCAGATTGGGACGAAAGTTGGCCATGGGTCAGTGTTAGTACAAGGGTCTACGAGACTGTGCTGCTGGACACTTGCGTCCATTGCCGTGAGGAGCCATCATTGTACAATACGTACATGAGACCAGTCGAGGAGTTCCACCACAGAGTGCCGTCTAGGTGCAGACCCAGAGTTGGTGCCGTCGCGGAAACAATGGTATTGGCATATGTATAGGGCATGCAGTTGATCCACTGCGCCCCATTCCACACCTTGAGTTTGGGTCCGGGCGAATCAAATGTGGATGTTGTGTCTAACCAGAGTTCTCCTAATGTATTACCGAGTGCGCCGGGTGTAACTGCTCCGCTATTCGGTGCACTAACGCCTACTGAGCATGGACCAATCTTGATGAGTGCTGTTCCTGTACTATCGGCAAAGAAGAGTCCAGGTTCTGCTGGATTTAGATTTGCAGCAGGTTGTCCAGAAAGTAGCAAAGTTGGGTCGGGTCGTTTGTTAAATACAATCGACCGCAGGATCTGAATCGGTGTTGATTTTGTGGTGGCCATAGTGACAAGACGTCATTCAACTCCCCAAGACAGGGAGAGGTTTGTGACTAGTTTTACCCCCGAAATCAGATGATCAGTCCGGCATCAATACTGGTGATCTGCCCGTCTGCGTCAGAAGTGACACCTGGACCAACTTTAAGAGTACCAGATGTCAGTGCCTCGGGTAAAGGACAAGTGATGTAGCGAGATGAGGTGAAGATGCGGATGTTGCAGGTTGTGCCAATGTCTGGCGCCGAATCAAACGTAAGAGTCGGAATGCCGCCCACCGTAGAGAATGTGTAGGATAGTTCGTCAGCAGGCGTACTAGGGTCATCAGCAGGAAGTTGCATAACGCCACCGAGACTGACAAACATGTTGTCTGCATTCACCACGGTGGGATCCACAGGAACACCACCGACTTCGATTGGAAACGCGGTACGAGCGCCGTCGAAAAGTCCGCTAATGTCGTCTGCGGAGTTCACGTAGAATGCGTTGACTCCGAAGGGGCGGTATAGAGATCCGGCAACGATTGATCGGTAATCATAGACCGTGCCTGCGTTAGGACCAGCAGACAAATACACCAAGTTAGCGTAATCGGGGGTGATGAAATAGGAGGGTTGGTTTTGAGCAGCGCCGAAAGGATTCTGCTCCGTTCCTCCAAGGAATACGAAGGTGTTGTTCGCAGCGACCGTGGGTACGACAGGAGAAAGCGGGAAGGTTGATGTTGCCCCGTCAAAAGGTGTCCCTGAACTCAAAGTGACAACTTCAAGCGTTTGATTCTGATCCTCGGAGGAAATCAAGCGAATGTTGCAGGTAGTGCCAGCAAGAGGGGGCTCGCTGAACTGAATCTGCGCCAGGGGAATCGAGATAGTGTAGGCCAATCCGGGTGCTTGGATAACGCCACCCAAGTTCACGATCAGGTTGATACCACCCGCATCGAGTTGCCCTGCCGGGATCTGATATCCGGATCTTGTCAAGCTAAAGGTAGTTCGTGCGCCATCGAACAGTGCCGAGATGCTGTCCACAGAGAACACCAAGATCGGACTGGGAACCCCAACAGGAGGCGTTGACTGGTACAGTTGACGATTCGCCACATTATTCTGCGGGGACTCGTTCAAGAAGTAGTTTCCGGTAACTGCTTGGCGAAGATTGCCGTAGAGCACAGTATCTCCGCTGTCTTGTGTTCCACTGATAGTGAGACGACCACCCCAAGTTGACGTGGAGTAGAAGTCGTACTGCTGTTTGCGGGACAGAGTGTCTACCTGATATTTGGGAAGACCTCTTGAGAAGTCCAGGAATCCTACGTTCTGCCACGAATGCCCATCACACAGCACAGTTGAAGCGACGTTGAACTCAATCGGCCACGCAGCAGTCTGAGTAGCGTATCCGTTACTGGGAGACAGAGGAATGGACGAGTTCAGAAGAATACGTGACCCCAAATATTGAGGTACGAGGTACGCATTCATCAGGTTCGGTGCGTAACCCATCAACTGATAGTAGCGGAACAGAGTGAACTTTGAGATAGACCAGTTGGGATCGTAGGTGACGGGCTCAGAGTAGCCTGTCTCAGTGCAGACGGTAACTGTTGTCCCAGTCGGCCAATTGAGGGGGAAGGGCGAGCCCGATGTTCCGGCATTGGGGGTGTATGTCCATCCGCTTCCTGCGGGAGGTGCGGTGTAGTAAATCGGGTAGTAGTTGCGGATAACCTGAACTTTTGTGGAAGTTATGCTGATAACCCTGACATACTCCGCCACGCCAGGCAGAACGTTATTTGTCAGTTGGAGCACACTTACGTACTCCTTGGGAGACTCAAGATCCTTCACAGATAGCAGATTGAGCTCCATGATTTCCGGACGACCTATAGTTGCCGTGTTCGGCACCGAAGGGGTCACAGGCGGAGCAGATATCGATTGTGCTACCTGGACTGTGACAGAAGGAGCCACTGTGACAGTGGCCTTAGTCGTAGGAAGACGCTTGAAAATGATTCCGAGACTCAATGAACCGTCGTCATCATCATAGACTTTTTGAGCGGCGAACTCTGTGGTGGGAGTCGTGACTCCACGGACGTACTTCTGAGTGGCGGGGTTGGAGTAGTAAGACAGGAGGGGGTCGGGGACCAGACCTTGCCAAGTAGTTGAGACAGATTCTTGACGTAGAGTGACTGAAGTGGTCACAAAAGCAGAGTCTGTCTTATCAGGAGAAACTTTGGTTGGTCCATTATTTAGAGAGAAGTTCGTGTTGTAGTACACGGCGGACCATTCGTTATTCTCCGCAGCGTACCAGTTCCTGTCCAAATACGTGAAGTAAGAGCCAGAAGGAGTGTTCAGTGGGGACAGACCCTGCGGGGGCAAGCCGATGGCGCTGAAGTCGACAGACTGAACCCAAGGATTACTGTAGTCGGTCAATGCGGCGTACACCGCGTAGTCGACAGACTGTGTGGCATCAGAGATCTTATTGTTGAAGTTCGATGACAGGCCATAGACGATGGGCTTCGCATCAACGACTGAGAACACCTGGCCGAATCCTCCATTCTGTCCCGGATCGAACTGATAGTTGCGCTTCAACGTTGTGGACAGACTTTGTCCAGTTTGATTGAGACGCATAATTGACCCGTCCCGTGGCGCGATGGCATTGGGATTCGTTGATTCAACAAGAAAGCCATACGACTTCTCGTCGGGCGTACGGGGATCGATGAACCTGCGGATGTAAGGGAGGTCCAAAGAGTTCTGAGTGCCGTCAGGGATGTTACTATCCGAATACCGCAGTCGAAGAGTCGTCAGGCCGTTGTTGTTGGGGTCATTGAGAATGCACGTCGGTTGCCCGTCAGTGGCAAAGAATGCGTGGAACGTGCAAGCTCCATCTGTGGTGAACAGAGCACTGCCTGGTTTGAGAGAATACGGGAGGAGGGTCTCTGGTAGAAGCTGGCCGTCAAGGTAAATAAGCTGTATAGACGGGTTTGAAGAATCGGGGCCGACATAAGTGATGCGGTGACCGAGATACAAAATATTCTTCTGTGCGTCGGAGGTAGCCTGAGTCTCGAACAAAGCCAGGGGCCGAATGATACCTGTCTGGTTGTATCCCTTGCTGTTGTCGTTTGCGCCCCCCAGGCTATTGATACCTGCGAAACCTTCCGCCAATACCGCGACGGACCCATACGCAGTAGATCCGTCTAGCAGATTGAGTTGAGCGCCATCTTTTGCCCAACCCCCCACTGCAGCACCAATGACGCTGGAGTTCCGCGACTCCATCGATGCATTCGCCCCTGAAACTCGCAGTCCGAAGTAGCGGAAGTCATTGTCTGGGTCGGAGATGCCTGAATCTCCCAGGCCAGCCCCGGAAGTGGACACCACAGGCAGAGTCTTGTAGTAGTAGCGGATGTTGGGGATGTGCGTTTGGTTGAGTACCTGAAGCTGGGTGGTCGTTGGAACTGCAGTAATGGGAGTCCCCACTGGCAGAGTGTTCTGAACGTACGAAGTCAGAGTCGTCCAGTTTTGATTGGTGTCGGCGTAGACCTCGTACGCCACTGGGTCGCGCTGAAGAACGACGGAGAACCAGTTATTATTGGATGTAGAACGGAATCCAGAAACCACTGAACCATCGGCGTCAATACCACAAAGACCATAATTGGACTTATGAAGTATGGTATTGGCAAACGGGGCACTGTATGTGGTGTCGTTTGTCGTCAAGTTGTTGGGGTATTGGGTTGAGGTAGGAGCAACAATAACTGTCTCTGGAAGACTGGCTAGGAAAGTATTGACAGCACCACCGAACCCCATACTGCCTGAACCGGGGAAGGCCAGCTGAACCTTGGTGTAGAAGTCGTTCAGTTCAGAAATAGAAGCATTCCTAACACAGCTGAGGCGATGATGGGAGTAGTTGGAATGCTCGTATGATACTCCGTCCTCTGGTTTGTAATAAGGGTATATGTTTTTAACGGTGAAGATAATGCTGAAGCTATTCGGGTTAAAATAGGGAAGGGTCGAGAAAAGAACGTAAGTGGCGCCAGTGGTTGAGGTAAGGCTCGTCGAAGAGACCTGAAAAGTGTAAGAATCAACTGGATAGGCATAGTAGGCGCCGGGAACAAAGGCACCCGTTGCTTGAGACGAAGCATACTGAATGTCAATGAAGTCGTTTGAGCACAGGCCGTGGGGGCGAAGAGTGCGGAACACCGCATAGCCCAGACTTGAAGAGGAGACGGATATAACGTCGCTCGCTTCCACCTTATCGGTGAAGGTAAAGTTGCTGATGTATGAGTTACCGGACCACTTGAAGATAGCGGATAGGGGCTGATTGATGTACTTCGGTCCGTCCGTCTGTAAAGAATACTGTACTCCGTAGTCTGGGTGGGAGTAAGTAGGGACGTAGTCAGGCACTACTTCGCATTTCGCAAGATCCATGCCAATAATGGACACACCGCGAGGGACAATTAGTCCACCTGTTACCGGATTAAACTGCTGGAGCTGATACTGAGTGACTTGGTCAGTCTCTACAGAAAAGTCAACGTTGAAGTCGGTGACGGACACACCTGGGCCATTGATTACCGCACTACGCCCTGTGGCAACAAAAATCTCGTAGCGGTTATTCTCGGGGCCATATCCGCGATTATGATCCTGAATTATTTGGTTCGCGACCTGGATGACTGCGCGGTTGAGAGTTTGAAACGGAGTTGTCTGCCCGTCATTGTTGATTGAGTCGGAAGAGTTGGGGAACTCGGGTGCCACAAATACTGCATAGCCGCCTGTCCCTGAAAGGAAAGGAGCGGCTACCGTGGCCCATTTATTCTTATTGGTTCCGATCGAGAGTGCTTTCGTATCGCTATCGACCCACAATTCACCTTGTTCTGGGGTGGAAGTTGGGGCGTTAGCTAGATAAGATGTGGGTCCAACCTTTACTACGGTGCCAGCGTCAGTTTCAAAGAATAGCCCGGGATCCACCGAGTTTGTATTCATCGCCAACTCGCCAGGCTCCAAATTGGCGTTAGTTGGCCTCTTCCCTAAAACGGAAGAGCGTTTAAACACAATTTTGGTGGCGGACATTTTGCTAACGAGCGATGGACCCACATAACGATGTGGTAGTTGGTTTTACCCGTCAGAGGTAGGCCATTCCAAGGGCAATGTCTGGATCAACACCACCTTTGGCTTTCACAGCGAAGGCAGCTTTGAGGAGGCGCATTGACTCTTCTTGTTTGTCCGGGTTTCGGCGAACCTCTTTGTACTTTGCCATCAGTGTAGTGTAGCGTTCGTCGTCGGTCATTTTAGATTCCATCATAGAGGAGGTTGATTGCTTGGAGGGCATCTGAATCAGAGAGTTTTGCAAAGCCGCCGGTGGTATATTGGGAGGGTTTTGCGCGTATTCCAAGCGTCATCACCTCTCCGATTTCATCATTGTCGAGACCTTTACTGCGTAAGAATGGTAACACTTTGGTGTTGTGATTTTCTTGCATGCGCTTCAAGTTATCGGGCGCAGTGAGTTGGATTCTTCCGTCACTATTCCCTGTGTATGAAGCCCATTTTTTCCCTTGCCAATCACCCTCACCCACGCCCACGGCGCCAGCTGGTTTTTGTAAAACTCCGAGAGCTTCGGCAAGTGCTGCTCCTGGGTGATTATGGGCAAGCCCCATATCGACCCATCGCCCTTTGCCTGTTTCATCAATCAAAAGGTTGCCTGGATGCATATCATTATGGGCTATTCCTATTCGGTGTAAACTAGCTCGTGCTGCCCAATAAGCATTGCCCGCCGTGGTATTTCCGACTTGAGTGTAACCGCTCATATCCATCAATGGAGTTCCTGGCACCACCGACATGGCAATGCGCCCGTTCTTGAGATTCACTCCATACTCTGTTCGGCCACCCTTGGCAGTCTCACCAGCAATCAACCTCGGTCCAATGTCTGCTTTGCCAACTTTTTCGATGATATCTGCTTCTTTTGAGCTAACTTCGCCACGTTTGACGGCAACGGGCGGCGGGCCTTTCGTCATCAGCACAGTGCCGAATGAACCTTCGCCAATCTTTTTTGTGCCGGGTTTTGTTGTTTCATTCCAATCGTAGGTGCCGCCTTGGCGAGATGCTGGTTTGAAATCTCTGTCGAAATAAACTGCATCCGATTTAGCATATTGGGTGTCGCGGCTTGCAGAACCTACACCAGTTTTTACTATAGCTTCGGGTTTTATCGACGGAGTTTTAGGATTCTCCAATTGTTGATCACGTGCAGCCAACTCTCGTAGTTCCCGCAGTAAATATGAAGGGATGGGCGGAGCACTATTCACTTTTATTGGCGGTGCCAACGCTTCAACTTTTTTCTCGAGGGAAACCCCAGGTTTCTCGGGCTTTTTCGGAAGGAGGCCAGCATCTTCGAGCCGCCGCTTCAGTTCCCGCCCATGCTCCCCTTTCTTCAAGTTTCCGCCAGGGTTTTCTTGGCGAAGTTGTTGGCGAATAGCTATGGCTTTTCCCATAGCGCCCTTACCACCAACATGTTTTGCGGCATTGATAAGTTCTACGATGCCAACTTGATGCGAAGCCTTATTGAGTGCATCATTTACGGCAGTAGGAAGCCCAATGCGGCACACTTTGTTGTGGGAAATGTAAGAAGCGCCACAAGGTTTTCCAGTGCCTTTTGCCATTTTCAGGCTCCCATCGACTCACGAAACTCAATCATTTTGGCTTCGAGCGCAGCGATTTGCTCGCCGATGGAGGCCATTTCTCTGAAATCGTCTTGATCCATCGAATCATCATAAACATCCATTTGAGTGGCACCGAGATTTGCCACTGCCATCTTGGCATCAATCGCTTCTTTTTCCTTGATCAAATCTTTCACTTGTTGCATTTGACGCTGCAACATTTGGAATGCGCCACGCTCTCGACTCACGCGCATCTGCTGCTGCAACTGTTCGATTTGCTGCTCAATCTGATCATCACGAGCCGCCAATGCGTTGAACTCAGCATTGCGAGATGATGGCGGAAGAAACTCATCGAAAGCAACCTTGAGTTTAGAGGTGTGCTCAGGTTCCTCTACTGTGCCGCGCTTGTAATCGGTAGGCGCATGGGAGAAGTCGTATTCGACTGTCTTGTGACCCTTTTCGCTAAATATGAGGTATGCTTTTTCCAGGGCTTCCTGGTCAATACTGTCTTTGCGCATGGCTGCAGACAACTCCTAACGTAAGGAGTTTTACCCTACTAAGATCTGCCTCTGCCTTGATCCATGCGGTCAAGATTTTTCTTGCCTTGCTCAATAACTTGTTGAGTGCTTGAGCCCATTCCACGCATTGCTGCTGCGTTCCCACCACCAGCTTTATAAGCAGAACGATCGGCAACAGATAGAGCAAGCCCGGCAACGGCACGATCATGGTCTGAGAGAGCAGGATCATTTGCTTTCTGTGCCATTTTCTCGCGGGGCGAAGAAGTGGGGGCTTGTGCAGATTTTTCTTTTGATGCCTCTGCGGGTTTGGTTTCGGGCTGTTTGGGGCCGACCTTTTTCTCACCGGCCACACTCCCATAATCAACTAACACTTTCTTGCCATTTTGGATAGCCCAACCCATGCGTTTGCCATTTACCATTACAGGTTTGGAGTTATCTGGTGTTCCTGTAGATGCTCGCTCTTTCTTTTGCGCCTCATCTATTTGCTTATTGCCCATGTTATCGCCTTTGGCACACTTGCCAAACACAACACGTTCGCCAGGGCCGCAATCTTTTTGGGTTTTTGCCGCTTCAGCGTAGGCGGCGTAGAATTCGGAGAGGAGCTCGTCGGGGAAGGAACCAAACATTTGCATAGCCTAAGTGTAAGGTTTTACCCAGCTTGTTTGCAGTTATCAAAGTGATAACGAAGCATGTTTTCAATGCCCACTTTTCCGCAATTAGGGCAAACTAATGGGGTGCGATTTGCAACTTGTTGCTTTTGAGTGGCCCAACGAACATTTCCGGGCTCATAATGGCCCTGATTATCTATTCTATCCACTGAGCAACCATCTGGGCGAGGCCCAAGTTCAGCGAACCATTCATCAAAGTTATTGAATCTGAACTCTACATCTTCATAGTAAGGGCTTTCTTTACAGCGCTCTATTGCGTTCCAATAACTATTCCAAGCTCCTTTTTTATCTGCATCATGTTTTGGCGAAGGTTTTTTCACTTCGCATTTCTTTCCTTTTTGGCTACAAGATTTACACAACTTATTTAGTAGTTGATCTTTGCGAACTAACCGCATTTCTAAACAGTTGGGGCATGCCCGTTCTTCATAGCGATGTGGAGCTTTTTTGTAACCGTCGCCGTAAGCCATTTGATTTTGTTTGTGGTAGAGGCATTATAGCACTTCCACAAGTTTGTAAATCACCAAAGGTAGCGGTTCGCCCACCAGGCACCCGATTGCGGCCCACGGGCAATGTTTTTCTGATGGCGAGATTTGAAGCTGGCCCGACGTGCCTTCATCTCATCAGATTCACCCTCTTTGGGAGCGCCCGCCGTTGTGGCGTTTGCATCACCAAAGCGAATGAGCTTTTCTTTCCCCCCAGAGCACCACTTTACCACAGCTTTTTTATCGCCGTGGCGCTCCATTTTGGGCTTATTGCATGGCATGTTTGCCTTTTCTGCGTAGGCTGCATAAAACTCCGCAAGCACATCATCAGGAAAAGAGCCAAACATCACGTTTCCGTTCCATAGCGTAAATAATCGGCCACGCTGGCCAAACCTGTGCCTGCATTTGTTATTTTAACAAAGCACCACGGTGGTAAATTCTCGGTTCCATCAAGCATCCCGAGCAAAATGTCGGTTTTCTCGCGGATCACTCGTAGGTTATTCACAATCATTCCCCCATTTGGCTCGTTTGAGTCGAACGGATCATGCTCATCCTCGCTGTAGTTCGGCGCCGCCTCCATCGCCAGTCCGTCTCTCTCGTTGAGTTTCTTGAGCACAGTATCGCGAGGCATACGTTGTGCAGTTTCGGCCATTTGGGGGTTCTTGAGGTCACCGCCACCGGGAATGTCTTTTTGGGGCAGAAAGTTCGGTGTCATTTCTGCTGTGGCAATATCACCTTCACTGTGTTTGGAGTCAACTTTAACACAGTCGTCAAC
>Ga0207954_1000490_pt1 | contig 13520 bp, 28 predicted proteins | sample CryBogmetaGMA0M_FD_184547 | JGI IMG/M metagenome (GOLD analysis project Ga0207954, IMG submission 184547) | Freshwater microbial communities from Crystal Bog, Wisconsin, USA - MA0M (SPAdes) | ecosystem: Environmental > Aquatic > Freshwater > Lake | place: Crystal Bog, Wisconsin, USA | collected... | reverse complement strand
GTAGGTTTAGCTGACCAATCTAGGGGTGGTTTTTGGGCTGGAATGATGATTGTTTCAGCTCTTAGTACCCTAGTTGGTTGGGCAATTCATTGGTTTAATGGCAAATGAAGTGCTATCAAAGCCGAACAATGTGGTTTTCAGTAGCCTTAGTTGTTTTTGGTGCTGTACTTGAATATTTGCCCTATGTTCAGTCAATTATTGACCCTAAATACTACGGAGCTATTTTTGCTGTAATAGGCATAATTGTGGCTCTATTGCGTTATATCACTAAAGAGCCTATTAACCCATGAACATGATTGCAATCTACGCTATGGTCGCTATTAGCCTATTTTGTGGTGGTTTTGTAAGCGGTTGCCAATATCAACAAAGTAAAGCTGAAAAGACTATTAGAGATAAAGAACATCAATACCAATCGGATGCTGATTCTATAAGGATAAAAAAAGATGCTCAAATCAAAGTTATTAATACTCTGCTTGTTGATGCCATTAGCAGCTTGCGTAGCCGTTCCAGTCGTACCTCAGAAGCCAGTAATGGACAAACAAGACAAGGCTGTAATGGAAGCCAACTTTACGCAGAGGACAGCATCTTTCTTGTCAGGGAAGCTGCTAGAGCCGATACAATAAGAATAGCCTTGCAAGCCTGCTATGACCAATATGAGTCTTTAAAATGACCGATAGAAATGCTACTTCTTTAGCATGGTATTACGCTAACAAGGAACGAATCCTTGCTTACAAAAAAGAGTATTACCAAAAAACTAAAGAAAAACGACTTGTTACAAGTTCTGAATACAGAAAAAACAATCCTCAAAAAGTTTTTGAAATAAACAAAGAATGGCGATTAAAAAATACGGCTGCAATAAACGCAAAAAATCGTACAAGACGAGCATCTAAAAACCATAGAACTCCAGCATGGCTTACTGATATTGACTATGAACGCATACAAAATGAATACAAACTTGCCTATATTTTAAGCAAAGTAACTGGTGAAAAATGGGAAGTAGACCATGTAATACCTTTACAAGGTGAATTTGTATCAGGACTTCATGTACCTAGTAATCTTAGAGCTATTTCAGCTTTTGATAATAGGTCAAAACACAATAGATACGATGCGATTAAATAATGGCTCAGATAACGCTTGAAAAGCTCAATTCTTTAGGTATTGATTCTAAGTGGTTAGACGGTTTAAATGACTGTTTTGACAAATACGACATTAATACGCCTCAAAGACAAGCGTGTTTCCTAGCTCAAGTTATGCATGAAAGTAACTCGTTTAAGACCCTATCCGAGAATCTTAATTATTCTGCTGCTGCGTTGATGAGAACATGGCCTAGCAGATTTCCTGATTTAGCAACCGCAGAACAATATGCCAATAATCCTGAAAAAATAGCCAATAAGGTCTATGCAGGTCGTATGGGCAATATTGAAGAAGGTGATGGTTGGAAGTTTCATGGTCGTGGATTAATCCAACTGACAGGCAGAGAAAACTATGGAAACTTTGGACTTAATGCTTCTGTGGATGTTCTTAGTAATCCTGATTTGTTGCTTACTCCTGAATATGCGTGTTTAAGTGCATCTTGGTACTGGAACAAGCGAAATCTAAACCAATTAGCTGACAACATGGATATTGAAGGCATCACCAAAAAGATTAATGGTGGTACTTTAGGTTTAGAAGATAGGATTGCTAGAACTCAGAAAGTCTTAGCAATCCTACGCAACGGTTAAGGCGGTTAGGCAGACTTCAAAGGATGTAGCAAGTAGAAATTTTTTCTGCCTTCCTATCTACGAGTAGCAGCTACCAAATTTGCGCCTTACTTTGATAACCCTGATGCAAGCCTATTTGCTTTAAACAAAAAGTCATTTCTGACCGTAGACGGTGCAACCCAACCGTAGGCTTTCCAAATCTTTTGAACATCACTACCTGATGAATACTTAAAAGTGCTTTTAGAAGCTATTGCTAGTTTTTCGTTTTCCACAGTTTCCTCTACAGTAAAAGTAAATGAACCATCTTTTTCCGTATAAATGCCAAAAAAAGGTATTGGATGCTCTAATTCAGATAATGTAAAAGTTGCCATATTTTCTCCTAAACAGTTGATTTTTCAATAAAACGGTTATTAGCTTGGTTAGTGCGCCAAATATCGACTCTAAGCTGTGCGCCAATGAGTTGATACCTGAGTGTCTCCTCTACCTCAATCGCTTCTCTAAGACCCCTTAAAAGCTCTTGGTACTCGGTTCTAGCATAAGCATCTCTTTCTTGTGCTGCCATAGTCTCAACTCCTGCACAAAAAGCCTCTTGCATAAGCAATGCTTTTTTTGACTTACGAAACTCCTCTAGGTAGATTCTTTCTGATTTCGCCTTTGCGAATAATTTAGCGTTTTTAAGTAAAAAGTCTACTGCTTGGTTTGGGTTTATATCTTCCATAAGTTCCTCAATTTAACGAATTTTTAATAGTTTCTAAAACTTCTTGTTTTTCTTTTAGCACCAGCTCTGCATTAGATTGCTGCATTGTCATTAATTCTAGGTATAAACCCTTATCTGATTTCAGCTCTGAATACAGTTCCAGCAGCTCATCACCATTTTTAACAATCTGTCTTGGGTGTATGTTGTAACCACTTAAATCTATGGTTCTTTGGCAACGATAGTCATATACCATCAAAGTGTTATTCATTAAACATTCATAAAAACGGTTTGCCATAAAAGCGTAGTTTTCATGGGTATGCTCATCTTCAAAGTAGATTGAAAGCATAAAATCTTTAAGTCTCATACCAACTGGTTCAAACAAATCGCACTTAGAACCATCCCAAACTAGCTTTTCTATGAATTTAGCGGTAATACCAGCAGATTGGTATTTCAGGTGATTTCTACGGTTTGAGCTAAGTCTATAGCTGACATTGTTGTAGTCTTTCATGTCTTTAATACGGTTCTTTCTAAATGTTCCGTAATACAGAATCTCGTCTTTAGACTGATTGTTTTTGGTTTCTAGGTACTTATTCTCATCAAATACCAATGTATTAAGATTGACCGTATACCAATTATTAATCCAATCGTTTAAGGTCTTTTCATTGACTTTTTTCTTTAGAATCCAATCCCTATAACCTGAACGAGGATTGTTGCAAATCATGTCGTACTGTTTGCTGTATTTGATAGTCCATTTTCTGAGCAAAATGTTATCTTCAACATCGTGGTCATTCATCATCCAAAAGATTTTAGCTTCAGGATTACGGTCAAGAATCTCCAAATAAGCGTTGTATTTCATGTATGGCGATGCGTAAACGCAGATGATTGCATCATAGGACTTGTCTATAACGCTAGGAATATGCTCTGCATGACTGATGAAATCGCAGCCTAAGTAATCTTTTAAAATCACAGCGTTTTTTACATGAACCATTGTGTAATTGGACTTAATTTCACGCTTTTCACAAGACTCAATGATTAGAGTTCTCAAAATGGCGCATCCTCAAAGACAATCTTGACTTTTGGAGTCTTGACTTTAACAAAGCTCCAGCCGTTCCGAATCGCACAAATCTCCTTAGCTTCATGCAAAGAACGCACTTTACGCATTAATTCACCTGATTCATCGTATATGTAATATCTAAACATCACTTTCCCCTTTTATCTCTAAATTCCTGAATAAACTTACGCATTTCCTGATAACTGTTAAATCTTGACTGAGTTGGGTCTCCACCGCATTCTGTACGGTAAGCAGCCTCAATTTGAGCATCTGTACCTAAAGGCATGAGCTTTTCTTCAGGAGCTTGTTCAATAACAACTTCATCTAGCCAATGCTGACCTTTTAACCAACGCTCAGGGTCTTTTCTGAACTTGTTGTCAGGTTTGGCTGTCTTATCAGCTTTAGCTCTAGCAACAACGGTTTCTAACATTCCTTCTACAAACTTGATTTTTGACCAAGCCTTTAATGAGTTCGGTTTTCCTACTTTTTTATCATAAGCATCCCAAAATAAATCAAAGCCGATAGGCGTAATGTTTTTTATTGGTTTATGGTTATTGGTTATTGGTTCTTGGTTAGCATACCGAATGGATTGCGTTGGCAATGCGTTCGCATAAGAATCCTTATTCTTATTAGTCCAACGAACCATTGCTGATGCTCTAGCCTTATCCGATTTACCATGATATTGAGCAATAACATCATCACAACGCTTATGTATATAACCGCTTTCCGTAAGCTCAAAGAAGTCAGTAAGCACATTTTGTAGCGATTGCTGTTCTTCCGCAGTCCGAACGCTATGCGAACGCATTAGTTTCGCAAGATCATTGCTTAAAGGAATCTCATCAAGGTAATAGCTATCAAGCAACTGACGGTAAATACCATGTTCTAACAAGGTTAAATGCGATGTATCTTTCCGATAATCCGCTATGTTATGGGGATAGTAGTGCATCTCAATCCTTTGCAAAAATGTCAGGTCTAAGCATTTCTCTAGTAATTCGACCTTCTGACAGCTCCTCAATTTTGCGAATATGTTTAATAGGAATGTTGGTACGAGATTTCCATTGATAAATAGCGGTTTCCCTTATACCTAATAGCATTGCAAGACGGTAAAGAGTCCCAAATTCGGTCTTTAATTCCGTAAAAATGTCCATAAATTCTCCTTTTGTTGTGTTACTATACCACATAGTATCACAATCAATACTAGGGAATGTACCTATAAAATAATTGATAAAAAGTGTTGACAAGTGGTTTTTATAGGATTAAAGTGGAGTCTAGTTCAACAAAAGGAGTAAGTGATGAAATGGATTAAAGACCAAACTACTGGAGAACATCAGCTTCAATTAGACAATGGTTTTTATGCAGTCATACCAACGGCAGTTGGAGATTGGTATGCTGGTTTTCAAAAATACGATGAAATTTGTTTAGAACAAAATAATGGTAATGATGTTATGTATTTTGATTCTTGGCAGCAAGCTCGTAAATGGTGTGAAACTCAAATTTAAAATTAATAAAAGGAATAAGTGATGAAAACAACAATTATTGATTGGGTAGGCGTAATTTTTTTAGGCACTTTATTGGGCGTGATGTTTGCGTTGGGTGTTTAACATGATGAACAGACATGATGCCTACTACGAACCTGATGATTCCAATGACAGTTCCGATGAGATTGAGGAGCGCACATGGGAACTACTAAAAATCGGTGGCAAATTTGATTACCGCACTTCAGGAGCTATTTCAGAAGCTCTTAGTGAAATGAGCATTAATACATCCCAAGCATTACAGGATGTAATTGATACAGGCGATTATGAAGCGATTGGTCGCAAAGTAGTGATGATGGCTATGGACTACATGGAAAACCATGCTAGAAATGTAGCTGAATTTGAAATTAATGATTAAGGAGCAAGTGATGAGTAAATACCTAGAATTACGCAAAATCAATGTAAACGAGCATACCGAAAAGAAAGGTAAATTTACTTACCTGTCTTGGGCTTGGGCAGTAGACCAACTGCTACAAGCTGACCCAATGGCAACTTGGGAATATCAAGCACCTATGCAGTTTGGTGAAACTTTGATGGTCTTTTGCACAGTATCCGCTTTTGGCAAAACCATGACTTCACAGTTACCTGTCTTAAACGCACAAAACAAAGCTATTGTTAATCCTGATGCGTTTGCGGTAAATACAGCTATGCAGCGTTGTCTAGCTAAAGCTATAGCACTTCATGGTATTGGTCTATACATCTACGCTGGTGAAGATATACCCAACGAAGAACCAATAGATATTACCGAGCTGATGACTATTTGGACTGAACGCATCCTACAAGCTAAAGACATGGAAGGCTTAAAAGCTGCCTACACCTTGGCTTATGAAGATGTAAAGAAAGACAAGTCTGCTATAGCTCAAATCTCTAAAATTAAAGATATTCGTAAAGGTGAACTAATGGCGGTGCAGTCATGATTGAACAGGGAACTGATGAATGGTTAGAGCTACGCAGAGGCAAAGTAACCGCTTCTAGGGTAGCTGACATATTGGCTAAGACAAAATCAGGAGCTTCAGCTAGTAGACAAAACTATCTGATTGAGCTTGCCTTGCAAAGAACCACCAAGACCATTGAACAATCATATACCAACGCTGCTATGGAATGGGGTACTGCTACAGAACCCCAAGCTAGGGTAGCTTACGAGGTCGCTACGCACAATTTTGTAGACCAAGTACCGTTTGTAGACCATTCTACGATTAAAGGCTTTGGGTGCAGTCCTGATGGTTTGGTAGGTGAAGGATTGATTGAGATTAAATGTCCTAACTCAGCAACTCATTGGGAATACTTTAAAGCTAAAGAACCACCTAAGAAATACTTTATTCAGATGCAAGCACAAATGGCGGTTACAGGTGCTAAATGGTGCGATTTCGTTAGTTTTGACCCAAGAATGCCTGAGCGTAGCCAACTGCTAATCGTTAATGTACCTAGAGACAATGCCTTTATTGCAGAAATGGAAGCAGAAATTAAGCAGTTTTTAAGTGAAGTAGAAGTGGAAGTTAATTTAATGGAGAATCAATAATGGCTATAACTCATTTTGTAAAAGCAGCAGTATCCGAATATGAAGATAAAACCGATGGAAAGATGAAGAAACGCTATCAAACCATTGGCGTAATCATGGAAACCAAGCATGGATTAATGCTAAAGCTAGAAACATTACCTTTATTCTCATTGAAAGAAGGTGGTCTATTAGCCTACCTAAATCCACCTGAAGATAAAGCTATTCCAACTCAACAAGTTTCTAAGGAGTTCATAAACGATGTGCCATTCTAAACTATTGATTTTATTGGCTTTTTGTGGTACTTCACAGGCTCAAACCTATGTTATTACCAATCCTCAAGGCTATACGCAAGGAACAATACAGGTTCAAGGTAATCAAGCACAGGTCGTTAATAACGCTGGTTACACAACGCAAAACTTGACTATTTACCCTAATCAAGTTGTAGCTCCTAGCGGATATGCAGTTGGAACACCTAGCTATACCGTTCCATCAAGCCCATCATCACCACCTAGTCCTAGAGTACTCCAATGAACGCAAACGACTTAGCTGACCGCTTAGAAGAGTTTTATACAGGTACGCATATTCAAAAAGCTGCTGAAGTATTACGCCAACAACAAATCGAAATTGATGAGTTAAGAAAGCAGCTAAAGTCGGCTTGTTCTAAATTAATGAGTATTAATTTAAAGGCAAAATATGATTGATTACGCATTACCTTTAGTAGTTTTACGCAGACTGACTAACGAGTACGAGACGGCTATGCTCAAACGCCAATATGATAAAGCCTATCAAATTGGTTCTGACATGGTAGAAATGACCCTTAAACTACAAGACCTTTCAAATGACAAAAATAGTGCTGACAGGAGCTGAAATACAAATAGCTTCAATGGTAGGAGTCCAAAGACAACTTGAGGACATTAAATGGGAAAACCACGAAAAATTAGGTGAAAAGAAAGAGTTGGCGTGGCAAAGACATATTGAAGGCGCATTATCAGAATGTGCTTTAGCCAAGCATCTAGGCGTTTACTGGAACAAAAAACCACATAATGAACCTGATGTAGGCGTTGTAGATGTACGAGCTACACATTACGCAACTGGTAGACTACGCATAGACCCTAAAGACAAAGATGACAAGAAGTTCTATTTGCTGACAGGTTTAAACGGTACTTATATTATTCGTGGATGGATGTATGGAAAAGACGGAAAACAAGAAAAGTATTGGACAAGTCCTGACCCTAATAGACCACCATGCTATTGGATTCCACAATCAGACCTAAGAAATGACTAAAACGGAGAAACAGCACTATGCTAACTTGGCTCGATTGGGCTGCGTGTTGTGCGCCTATCTTGGATACGATACCGAAGGACAAGGAGTTGAGCTGCACCATGTCAGAAGATTCGGTCAAAAGCGTAGCCTCAGTCCCTGCTTACCTTTATGTACCGAGCATCATCGAGGAAATACAGGTGTACATGGATACGGAGCAAAGCGGTTTGAGCGTGAATATGCCGTATCTTTCGAGGAGCTGCTGCAAAAAGTGGAAGATAGACTAAATGCTAGTGCTTAATCTGCCATTACCACCATCGGTGAATCACTATTGGGGAACTCATGGTCATAGACGATATGTTTCTAAAGCTGGAGTTGTATTCAAAGAACAAGTATCAGATTATGTAGCTGAATATTCAGTACCAAAGCTCGGAACTGCAAGATTACAAATGCAAGTAACGCTATATCCTAGAGACCGTAGAAAACAAGATATTGATAATAGAATCAAGGCTTTATGGGATGCACTAGCCGATGCTGGAGTATTTGATAATGATGAACAAATAGATATACTAATGATTCAACGAGGCGAATTAAAAAAAGGTGGTGGTTGTCTTGTTTATATTGATATAATTGACGAAAAGCAAAGCCCTTAAAGGTCGGTAAACCAATAAGGGCTTTTAGCCAAACTGCTTGTGAAGGAGTATTTTGGCTAAGTTAATTTTATCTCAAAAGGATTGAACATGAATGAAAATGTTGCTTTATTCGTTGCTACTTTGTTCCATAGTGGTACAAATGCTCATTTCTTTCATCTTTCAACCAATTCTTACGCACAGCATAAGGCTTTGGGCAACTTCTATGAATCTATCATAGAACTTGCAGATGACTACGCAGAAGCATATATGGGTCGTTATCAGCAAATAAAGACATTCCCTAGCACTTATCATTTACCAAAAGAACCAGTTGGCTATCTAGAATCTTTAAAGTCTTTTGTAGACGAAGCCAATAAAGACCTACCTAAAAACCAAGAGTTAATTAATATCGTAGCTGAAATACAGCAACTGATTGATTCAACCCTATACAAGCTACGCTTTCTTAAATAATGCAGCTCGTAGGCTTATCTGCTCTTGAGTACGATGAGCAATACTATGCAGAACATAAGGATGCCAACCTTGATTATTTAGGTTTTGGTTATTGGCAAGAAGAATACGCCAAAATGGTATCTCAGGGTTTACCCCAAGATGCCATAGTGTTTGATGGTGGTTGTGCTTGTGGTTCAATACTTCAAGGCTTTAAAAAGCTAGGATTTAAGACCATCGGCATGGATTTATCGGCTTATATGATTGAGCTAGGAACTGAGCATTTTGACAACGATGAACTCATTTGTGGTTCACTTGCCAAAATACCATTGGATGACAACTCTGTAGATTTGGTTCATTCAGCTCAAGTGCTAGAACATATACCGCAAGAACTCATGAACGACATTATCTCTGAGTTTGAACGCATACTTAAACCCAATGGGCGTATGTTCCTATGTCTAGATGCAGTAAGAGACGGTGAAACCAAAGAAATGTATATGGGTGACCCAACTCATGTAAACATTCAACCGATTGAATATTGGGCTAAATTAATTAAAAAAGGCAATTTGCTTTTTGATGTTCAGCGTTATAATAATTTTGTGCGTTCTGAGTATAGACCTACGCAAGAAGTAGATGCTAACTTCTTTGAGGCTTATCCTTATTGGAGCGTATTTACTTTAATCAAGGAATAATCATGCCTTTAGACAAATCAGGTACTGAAAAATCAGTAGGAACTAATCTGAAACGCCTTAAAAAAGAAGGTGTCAAACCTAAACAGGCAATCGCTATTGCGCTAAATGTAGAGCGTGATAATGCTAAAGGCAGTCGTAAAGCTAAACTAGAAGAAGCCTATGGTCGCTTTCTAGGTAAAAGGGAAGCCGAATAATGAAACACATGACAAGAAGCTATCCACCTGAAAATGCAATGCTCAGACCACATAAAGAGTCTACGCTAGAGAAAGCTCAAGCTAAACGAGATAATAAGAAAGCTCCTACAGAACTAGCAGTAGGTGGCAAAGGCGAAATGCTTAACCGTAAGAACAATGAACGCTTAAAGCGCAAACAAGCATTAATGGATGCAATGAACAAGGTTCATGACCCTGACTTTGTGCAATAACTATGCCTACATTATCGGATTTGCTTAGAGAAGGTTATGTTCCACCTACGGAATCAGCACTTGCTGACCCTATAAAAAAGCATTTTCGCAATTTGCCACAAACAACAGCAGAAAACCTTGCAAAACAACGCCAAAACATAGATGCTGCGTTGCAAATGACACCTCAAGGTATACAAGTAGCTGACCAAAGTGCTTTTAATAGCTTTATGAATGAAGTACCTAATGTAGCTGCATTAACAGCATGGCATGGTACTCCACACAAGATTCAAGGTGCATTTGACATAAAAAAAGTAGGTACTGGTGAAGGTAATCAATCTTTTGGTCATGGTATGTATTTTGCTGAAAATCCTAATGTAGCAAAGCAATATCAAGCTGCTTTAAGTGATACTAAATACAAAGTTGGAGAAAGAGAATTAAAAGGAAATGAGGCTTGGGCTGCACAGTTTTTGCATGATTTTCAAGATGATGCGCTTCCAAAGCGTATTGATGTAAATACTGCTGTTAAAAAAGCTGAAGAATTATTAAAACATGGCGAAACAAAAGCAGAAATTATTAACAACATTAAAGCGTTAGATAAATCAGGTTTAACCGTAGAAAACGGTAATTTATATAAAGTAGATATACCTGATGAACATATAGCAACAATGCTAGATTGGGATAAACCGATTAGTAAGCAATCAGAATTGGTGCAATCTGTAGCAAACGAACTTTTGCCAAAAATTAAACAAACAAGTCCTTATTTAGATTTAAGCAAAGCAACAGGTGGTGATTTTTATAGAGCATATACACGCCATAGAGGAAATTATCCTGATTTTGCAAGCGAAGGATTGCACGAAGCTGGAATAAAAGGCATTAAATACAAAGACGAAAAAAGTCGCTACGATTGGGTTTATAGTGGTGATCCTGCTTATACTCATGCTGGAAACAGTTTTAAAGAATCAGGATATACGCCAAAACAAGCATTAGAAGGCATGAAAAAAGCATATAAAGATGCTAGTAATGAAGAATTACAAAACGCTATTAATGATGCTTATGGAATAGTTCCAGCTAAAACTCATAACTTTGTAGTATTTGACCCATCTACAGTAAAGATACTAGAAGAAAACAGTAAACCAGTTAGTCGTAAAGCATTACTTGAAGAACAAGTAAACAAGTTAAAAGACTGATATACTAAAACCCTTATATATCAAACACTTGAGAATATATGGATAAAAAACTGTCGAAATCTGACGATGTAAGGCATAAAAACCTTAATAGAGCAGGTAGAAAAGCTGGAATACCTAACAAAGTAACCCAAGAGTTTAGGGTTACGGTTAAAAATTTGTTAGAAGATAATGCTGAAAATGTAGCCTTATGGTTAGGTCAAGTAGCTCAAGATGACCCCAAAGGTGCATTGGATATGCTTACTAAACTAGCTGAATTTGCATCACCTAAGTTGGCTAGAAGCGAACTGGTAGGTGATAAAGACAATCCATTAACTGTTCAGCTTATACAGTTTTGAGTACCGTAAAACTGCCTAATAACTGGATTCCAAGGGATTATCAGTTACCAGCATGGAGATACTTACAATCAGGTGGTAAACACGCTGAACTGGTTTGGCATCGTAGGTCGGGAAAAGACGAACTTTCATTGCACCGCACTTCAGTTGCTTCATTTGAACGAGTAGCACAGTACTGGTATATGCTTCCTGAGTACAGTCAAGCTCGTAAAGCTATTTGGGATGCTATCAATCCACATACAGGTAAAAAGCGCATAGATGAGGCATTTCCTCATGAATTGCGTAGTAATGTGCGTAACGATGAAATGAAGATTACGCTAAAGAACGGTTCAATGTTTCAGGTAGTAGGCTCAGATGACCCATCAAAGCTCGTAGGTTCACCACCAGCAGGTATCGTCTACTCGGAATGGGCATTGTCTAATCCAGCGACTAGAGCGTATCTAAGACCGATTCTGATGGAAAACAATGGATGGCAGATATTTAACACTACTCCAAGGGGTAGGAATCATGCCTATACAACACTACAAGCAGCAAGGGAAAATCCTGCGTATTTCGCTCAAGTCTTAGATGCTACACAGACAGGTATCTTTACTCCAGCTCAGTTAGATGCCGAACTAAACAACTATATTGCTGACTTTGGCGAAGATTACGGTAGGTCTAAATTCGAACAGGAGTACCTATGTTCATTTGATGCTGCCAACCTGGGGGCTATCCTGGCACGCCAAATTACAATAAGTGAACGAAAAGACAAGATTTCAGACGATGTTTGTTTTGACCCTGATGGTCAGCCATTACAGATAAGCGTAGACATAGGTAGACGAGACACAGCTACATGGTGGTTTTGGCAACCTGTTATTGGTGGTTATAACATCGTTGATTACGACTCAGGCTTTGGTATTGATGCAGAGGAATGGGCGCATAGAATACATAAGAAGCTATGTCAGTACGAACTAAGCGGTAAACGCAGTCCATTAGGCTGTATTTGGTTGCCACATGATGCTAGAACCAAGACATTCTCAGCTAAAGAATCAGCGATTGAGATATTTCTCAAGTTCTTTGGTAATGACAAATGCGATATAACGCCTCAAACATCTATTGCTGACCGCATAAACGCTGCAAGAGTAGTCATTCCTAGAGTCAGGTTCAATAAAACCAACTGCAAGGTAGGTTTAGATGGTCTCAGAGCGTGGAGCTATGCTTACAACGATGTAACCAAGACATTCGGTCAAGCTCCATTACATGATTGGGCTAGTCATGACGGTGACGGATTCTCATACGGTTGTCAGATTATGCAAATGGCATCTCCGCTACCACCACCGATTGAAGAAATGAAGGCAATCATGGTAGGAGACACAAAAGTTAGTTTGAACGATTTATGGAAAGATACTAAAATTCGCACCAATACTCGGATTTAATTGTAAAATAAGCTAACATTTCGCCAAAATCTTCAACTTTAGGGCAACATTATGGCAAACGACCAAGCAACAGTTAATCACACATACGAAGATTGGTACAAAACCATCATGTCCTATGAACGGACATTTAAACGATGGGAAGCTAGAGTAGACCGAATCATTAAGAAATACAAAGATGACAGTCGTTATGACCGTAATCCTAATGCTAGATTTAATATTCTTTGGTCAAATGTACAAACTATTCAACCTGCTATATTTGCTAGACTTCCAAGACCTGATGTAAGCCGTAGATTTAGGGACAATGACCCAATCGGCAGAGTAGCCTCAATGATGCTTGAACGAGCTTTAGAGTTCGAGATTGAGCATTATGGTGACTACAAATCAGCTATGAACAACTCAGTTTTAGACCGCTTATTGGGTGGTCGTGGTGTAGCTTGGGTTCGTTATGAGCCACACTTTGCAGACGATGTTGAAGGAGAACCTGAAGATGGATTCCAAGTTACCGAAGATTCAGATGAAGCAGAGACACCTGAAGGTGAAGCCAATGAATCGCCTGAACGCATTGAGTATGAATGTGCGCCTGTTGATTACTGTCATTGGCGTGAATTTGGTCATTCGCCAAGTGCTAGAACATGGGAAGAAGTCACTTGCGTATGGCGCAAGGTCTATATTC
>Ga0207954_1000488_pt1 | contig 13543 bp, 1 predicted proteins | sample CryBogmetaGMA0M_FD_184547 | JGI IMG/M metagenome (GOLD analysis project Ga0207954, IMG submission 184547) | Freshwater microbial communities from Crystal Bog, Wisconsin, USA - MA0M (SPAdes) | ecosystem: Environmental > Aquatic > Freshwater > Lake | place: Crystal Bog, Wisconsin, USA | collected... | reverse complement strand
GTACTTCTTGTACACCACTATTTGTTGATCCTTGTACATATTCTTTACTTATTACACTATTTACTCCTACAACTTCCTCGTAATAAACATAATTTAGTATTTTCCCCTTAATATACTCGTTTTTCATTATACCATTTGTCATAGTATTACCAATACTTATAGCTCTGCTACTTACAGAACTAACAAATTCTTCTGCTAAATTTGCTAAATATCCAATAAATCCAGATTTAGGGCTTATACCTGTATTATCGCTTCTATAATGGCTATTAGTGTCTGTAATTACTAAAGTAGTTATTGGAACAATACTTTCTTCTACTCCTCCTGCTATCAAAGCAACTGCAGAATGTTCTTGCCTATTATTACCAGGTATGCCAACTTTTACTTGCTCACCTATCAAAATAAATTGACTATCTGACTCTTGACTTGATTCATAATTAGGCTGTACTAATGCTGAACTTCTATCTGATATTTGTTGTGTAATATAATCTACCTCAACCCTATCATCTTGCTCTTGGCCAAGCTTGTTGATACGCTCATTTAAAGCATGCAATAGTTTCCCAACTTCATTCTTATTATGCGCTATGCTAATAACATCACTTGCAACTACTCCACCTTGAAATTGTATACTATCATATGTCTCTTCCATTATCATCTTACTACTAGAATCACTATTGGCTAATCTGAAGCTTTGATTAATTTCATTCATAATAGTAATAAATCTTTCCTCATGTGCAACAGGTATCTCTATAATTGGCATTAACGCACCACCTGATAAAGATCCTGTCGTTTCACATAGCGCATTTATCGTTTCACAAATTTTTACAGTCTTATCTATAAACTTTTCTTTATAATTATTCCAGATTTTATCACCAGAGTCTTCAATCTCATATCTGCCACTCTTCACCTGCATTAACTTATGCATTACCTCATCTTCTTGCCATAATTCGTACTCAACAACTGTAATTAAATGGTTGTAATTTAAAGTATTAATTTGCAATACATATGTTTTGTACTCTCGCATTAGAGACAAAGACAATAGTACATTATCAGCACATGATGCTGTATTGATATGTGCATCATATTGAACCCCTGTAAATACTACTGCAATATTAGGATGTGAATTTATCAGATCTGATTTAAGTATTGAATCTGATCTTTCTCTCTCTGAATCTATTATCAGATATCTTTTGCTAGGACAAACATTGTATAACAAACCATGTATACTTTTTATGTATCCTGATTGATGTGCACTTATTACTTGCATACTAACATGAATAGATCTTTTATTCATACCAATAGCAGTACAACCGCTATTTTCTACTCCTTTATACTCTTCATCCAAATCATTTGAGTTTTTACTAGCACATAAACCGTTTGTTTCATCATTCTCACTGTCACATATTTCAACATCATATTCTTTTAAGAGATCTAATACTTCTTTATCATCATTTTCTATTGCACATCGAAGAATATTTTGATGTTGAGATGGATCAGCTATTTCAAGCCATGAATTAACATACTCTGATTTTACACCTAATTCTTCAAGTTTTTCTAGAACAATAGCAATTCGATCTGGGTCATTTAAAATATAATATTCTAAATTATCAATTCTTTCTATATCTCCATTTTCTACAGCATATTCAAGCTCACTTTCTTCATCAGTATAAGCAAATCCAGGCAAATCTACTCCTAAATTTTTCCATAATTCAGCTCGATGTTCAACAAGCGTCATCAGGTCATCGACCTGATCTAATTGAACTTGTCGCAAAGTATAATTATTTTTATATTGATCACTACGTTCTGCCCATACAAAACCATCAGAACAACCAAAATTTAATAATTCAATTAATCCTAAAACAAATTCTTCTAGTTCATCGCTTTTTTCTTCTCCTGCTATTTCTAATAAATCTGCTACAGTTCTCTTGTTTCCATCATTAAAAGGAGAAAGCGACAGATCCCCACCATATTCCAACAAAAGCTGAACCATTGGTAAGTTCAAATGAGCAAGAGCAATGTGCAGTGGCGATATCTCCTCATTATTTACAACATTAGGATCATCACCATGTTGCAATAATGATTCCATTGATGTTGCATCATCTTTATATGAAGCATTATGAAGTAGTATCTCACCACGATCACTAGATTTTTCTTCTCTTTGTTTTCCACTATAAAAATCACAGTTGTAATCGAAACTACTTTCACTATCTTCTAACTCTTTTTCAAAGTCTTCCTGCCAACCTATGTAAGCATGTTTAGAAAAATACTCAATTATATCAGGAACAACAGAAGCTTCTAAACTATAATCTTGCCCTCTTTCATTATATGATTCTTCACTATTAGCAAAGCATCCGTCAGGGCAACCATCTTTTATATCTTCACCTTCCATTTCTCCTAGTGGATCAAACTCCTGTATCAATGATCCAGGATCTTCATACTGAGTCTTTTCATAATCTTCTTTTTTATTTTGGTATCGATCAAAACTATCTTTAAAATCAATAGAAAAATCAAACTCTGAATAAATCAAATCTTTAGTAATATCACTGTCTTCGTCGTAACATCTCTCTATAACATCAAAGCCTTCTTCATTATCACTTAGCATTGTTCCTACTTTATCACCACCTAATATTTCAATTTTTTTATTATCCCAGGAAAGAATGTCTCCAATAGGCTTACTTGTTAATAGCCTTTCTAATTCAGGATAATAATCTCGAAATATTTCTGCCAGTCGTTGCATTTTGCTTTCATCTAAATTTTTTAGATGGTCTATGCTTATTTCTTCTTCAAACTCTTCTAGCAATTGTAATACTTCTTCAGCAGTTAATTCTTCTTCGAATTGTTGTATTAAAGCTAGTATTCCTTGGTTGTAAAAATCTATAATTTCCTTTTTATCAAAGCCTAATAATTTTAATTTATTGATTACATCCACATAGTCTATAAAATCCCAATAATTAAAAGTAACTGCTACTGGAGATATCCTATTCCCAAAAGGACTATTTATTAGCTTATCTTTGTATATCTGCTCATTAGTGACTACAAATCCAGCAGCTTTGTAAGCTTTTCTTATTTGATGTGCTTCTACAGGTAAAACATCCCTTGATCGTTCTAATGATCCTCGAGCAAAATCATATAATTCCAACAGTTGTTCTCTTTCGCGTGTTACTATCCTCACAGTGCCATAAGGATTCATATCTGCACCCATTTGTTCATTTTTTAGTCCACTGCTTACCAACAATACAACTTCTGTATTTCTAAGGCACAACAACACACTTTCATGAATCTTATCTGTAGTAGCACTAGTGTAATCAAGAATAATAGGAAAATTATCACTCACCTCTCCTAGAATATCTTTTAATCTGATTTTGTCTTCAAAGCATTTTGCATTACAATGATTCAAATCAAAGAATAATATTTCAGCTACTCCTTTTGAGCGACTACTTACCATTTCAGGAACTTCAAAAAAACCACTAAAAGCAGTTAAAACTGCACCTACTGCATCTTCAGTTTCATAATACATATACTTTATTGCTAGCTTATACTGTTCTACATAGGTATTTTTTGTAATGTAATATAATGAAATAAATGTAGCCAAATTTATTGCACGCATTCCTGTTGCAACAGTAATTTTTTTTGAATAGAAATGTAAATCTTCGTTTTCAACCTTACATTCACTATCACTTCCAACACCATCTTCTGCTTCTTGGTATCCACTATTTCTTATAAAGAGCATGTTTGACTCCTCTAATAGTGCATACATACCATGAATTTTTCGATGGTTAACGATTTTTAACAGTTTTACTGTTCCTAATGATGTAGCTATTTCATCTAAAAGCTGAAAAAAGCTATCATCTGTTTGTATGGCTTCATGTTGTGTGTTTATAAAATATAACTTCTGAACAAGAAAATTATGAAGCTTTGTTAGAGTTATTGTTTTACCATAATCAATGCTTTTAAGCATCTCTATTAGTGGGAATGCAAAATTAGGATTTTCTTCTTCTAATTCTTTCATCACAAGATTTATGAACAAATCAATATACTTCCTCTTGCGTGTAATTTGAGCGATTACTTTCTTACCTGATGGATCTCCTTTTAGGTTTAATGTTTCGAATAAATTTGCCTCCCAGAGAGGTAAATCTTTCCCATATTGTTCGTTATAAGCTTTAATCTTTTCGTTTTGTGCTTCTTGTTTAATAATAGCACCTTGAAGTCTATTTATAGTGGATTCCAATATAACTAAACTTTGTGCCAAAAGACTAATGTATACTTTAGGAACTATTCCTACATTAATTCTGAAGCTTTCTCCTGTAGAATCTACACTAGGAATGTTGTTTCCAAAACTTGAACGCACAACTAATTCAATAGGAATTCTTGTCTCTAGCGCCCGTCTATTAGTTATTGCAACATAGTAAGACATAGCTATTTGATACCAGCTTTCAATACTGCCTTTACCTTTAAAACAAGGAATTTGTACCATAATGCAAGGATATTCATTATCATAAAAAACACGTGTAATAAGACAAGTTTCACTTAGAGTTATAAAATGCTCACATAAAGATTGCTTATAAAATAAAATTTTATCGTATAAAAATTCTCTATCAGCCTTAGGAAAATTACACTGAGCTTTTGGAAAAATAACTTCCTTATATTTTCTATGAAAAAAAGGGCTACGAAAAGATCCAGTCTTTGCATGATATGCGTTTATTCCTTTTTGTGGCGAATTAATTAACGCATTCTCATATGTTTTTTCCTTTGTATTAACTAATTTTGCATATCTATCGCAATTTCCTCCTCTGCTTGTAGAACGAAAATATGTTCCCCAATATTCTGGTGCATCCATACGAAAAATAGTAGTAGTTTGAAAGCGTGCATAATACTCACATCTAGGAAAATATTCCTCATTTGATACAAGTTCCTCTATAGAAACATGTCTAATTTGTTCTGTTAGTTTATTTACATCATCTGATTTTTTTGCACTTGTAGCCATTTCAGATAAGCTTCTTGCTACTACAATTTCATCGCATTGCTTTTTCTCTTCCATTATTTCTGATTCCCATAATAAATTCAAAATATTTGTTTTAATACTTTTTATTAAAGTACTATCTGATAATAGTTTTTGTAATTTTATGTTTAAATAATAATTAATTTTATTAATTTTTTCTTGATCCTTTTCAGTGATAATTTCTCCAGCAGCAATTAGCATTATTAGTTTATCCTCAAATAAAGTCTTAATTTTTGTTACAAATATAGTTATATCCTTTGTGTTAAACTCATTTTTAAATATAGAAATAGCAGTTCTTTTTAAATCCTCGTTATCTAAAGTCACTATATAGTTAGCTATATCTTGCTCTAATATATCTACCTTCTCACTATATGAATTTTTTTTTAAATTATCCTTTTCAAATAACACTCTATTTAGATCATCTTCTGGTAATAATGCAATTATATCTAACTGCTCTTTTCTAAGATTTGGTGCTCCTTGCACATATGACCTTTCAACATCTAAAGATTGTCCTATAACTCTTTTTAAAATATCATCAGCAACTATCACCCCGCATGATACTCCATCTCCTATCGCTTGCCTTCTTGCCTTAAATGGACTTTCTTGTCTTTCTCTTATTACTTCTATCTCTAATCCACGATCTTTTTCTAATACTCTTGTTATTACATTAATTATACAATTAAATGTTTCTTCATTTGGCATGCCTCCTCCAAATGGATCATGACAATCAAATCTAATTTGCACCTTATTTCCTTCCTTTAATAATATTACTTCCCCTGTCAACCAATGATGCTGGAGTATATTATAAGGAAATAATATTTTTACGATGACTTGATCTTCGGATAATAATATAGGAGCAATTTCATCAAATACATCTTTTCTATCATCTCTCATTCCTTCATCTGGTGCTTGTTGGAATGATTTATCAAAAAAAAACTCTCTTGGCATACCATATCCAGCATGATCGATAGCTCCGCATACTGCAACATAGCATCTTGCTTCCTCACCTTCTTCTAATGGATATATTCCTGCTAATAAATAATCACTTTCTACTCCAATTTTAAAAAATCCATTTTTCTTGTGTATAATAGCTGTGTTAACAATTAAATCTATATCTCCATCTGAATATTTCCTATTATTGATTGCTACCATATCACCTGGTGAATGCTTCTGATCAGTTATTTCTGCTTTCTTTGCTAGCATACTACTACCCTCTGCAATTATTTTAGATATTGATTTTTGTTTTAATCTACTCTTTAAACTTCTATATTGCTCGGTATTTTGAATATTGAGCATATCTATTTTATCTAATAATAAATATAATAATGATTGCTCTTGATTTAAATGATTATCTAAAGCTGAATTTTGCTCTTCTTCTGTGTTACCTTGAATTTCTTGTTCAAGTCTTTGAAGATGAGCTTTTCTTATTGTTATTAGTGCATTAACATATTCACTACCTTCTATCTTTAAAAGTTTTTCTAATGATTCTGGCAATAATTGCTCTACTGAAACTTTTTGGTAAACAAAATTCTCTTCTTCCCCTAATATATGAGTTATTCCCTCTGATTGAGACAAAACTCCCATTACTCTAGTATCTTCTAAAAATGGCAACCCTAGTATTAATTCAGCGCATATAGGGCCACATGATACCAAACCCTCAGGATCTTTTTGTAAAACTGTTTTTGATAAAAATATCCCTTCTTTAAATAATGTTTCAATATCTTTGAGTGCTTTATAAAAACTTACATGTCTAGTTATACCAATAGGATTAATAACTAGTAGTTTATTACCAAATATATGACCATAAATAAAATGATTATCCCCTGCTCCTGGTTCTTTTGCTATAAAACTACCTCTTGTTAAACCTAAGGAAACTATCAATACTTTTAAATCTCTTATGCAATTGTTGAATTCTATCCCATCAATAAATACTACATTCGCAGTTTTTGGGTTAGAGAAATATGATAAATATTCAATAATTTGGGGTGAATACCATTGTTCAAATTCTCGTAAGTCTATTCCTTCTCCATCTTCTCCCTTAAAGTGTTTTACTGCTTTGTTCGTCATTGTCTTCCCCACCTCTTTTAAATTTCATCAAAATAAATGTTCTACAACTTGAAGATTATTTCCATCCATAACTACAACATGATCTAAAATTTGCTGTTCTTCATCATAACAATAATAATCTGTATCATCTACTACATTTGCATTTTTACTTTCAGTACCATTATTTTGTTTATTTTTAAGACATATATTGTATTCATTATAGTCTGAGATAATCTTAATAAATTTTGGACTTAAAATCTCTACTTCTTTTTGAGTTATCTCACCATTAGATAGTTTGTTTAATAAGTTATGCTTCTCTTCTATATATGGAGTATAAATATATTTATATAACTGCTGACTAAATACTCCCTTATTTTGTAATTGCTCTTCAGCAATTTTTAACTCTCTAGTTAATTTACTATTAACATCTCCTAAGGCTACTTCTACGTTATTTTCTGTAATAAAATATTCTTTGTATAATTCATAACCATTATTTAGCATTGAATAAGTAGCATATCCTGTAAATCCAGCACTTAATACTACTGCTACTGCTGGCGCAGTAGCATATACAGTAGAAAACATCAATGTAAAACCTATTGCCTTTGTCATTGATGTAGCTGCTTCCCAATAGTCTCCTTGATATGCTTGATATACCGATCCTGCTGCTGCAATAGGAAGCATAACTCCAGTCTTCCCTGTATACATACTTACTATATGAATACATCCTGTACCAACTTTTAGTACATTTTCTAATGATGGATCTTTAAATGCCCTTATACTATCAATAGCTGTATCAGCTGCTTCTACTATTATATTTACCTTCTGTAATTTTTGCATTATAGGTGCGTATAATTCTGTAGGAAGAGGACTTTCTTTCTGGTCTAATAATTGCTTTGCTTTTATAAAATCTTCTGTAGCATCTGGATATTTATCTGGATGTGTTTTTAAAGCTATTTTTTTATATGCTTGCTTTAAAGTAACTTCATCCACTATTTTTATATCTACCTTATATTTATTGGCAAGTTGTTGCATTTCATAAAATTCATCGGGCAAAAATATTTTTTTCAAATAATGTTCAACATAATCATTCAAGCGTTTTATGAAATTAGTTCCTATATTAGGAATACTACCAGTATTGTCACTACTGGCTTGATTTGTAATTTGCAAACTTAATTCTGTATTTGGATGTATCTCTTCTAAAGATACGTCTTTAATTAAAGGCAAAAGATCAACTGGTGTACTTTGTTTATGTGAAACAGATGTTTGACATAAAATTAAAATATCATAAGAAACTGATGGAACGGTTGTCATTATATAGTCATCATAATCTAAGAACCTTTTCATACTAAGACTTAACAATGATTGTTCTAGTAGTTGTGAATGATAATATACAGCTTCATCTTGTGGTAACCTTTCTTTCCCTAAGTATTTTATAAAATTTTCTATAACCTCAGGACCACAATTATTATATTTTTGTCTCTCTACTACCTTTTCTATCATTAGTACTTCTTGATATTCTCCTTGAAAATATTCAATAAACTGATTTTTAAAACTTACAGCTAATTTACCATGTTCTGAATCTAGGTATAATATTTTTAAACTATCTACAGTCTTTTGAAATAAAAATCCTATCCAATGCTTTCCTTCAATATTACACGGTATTATTACTTTATCAAATCCTTCATCTATCTTTTTTGTTATTTGTGATAACGTAGTTTGTAAAGTATATATATTTAATTTAAATGCGGGTAACATAGCTATATCTTGTAAATTAGCATCTTTTAATCTAAGAACTAACATTTCATCTAACCCATATTTATAATATCTATTATAAAATGGATCAATAGGTGAAAGTTTATGATATTCTGGTTGTAATTTTAAAGACCCTTCCCCACTCATCTTTTCATCCTCCTCTGAACATGGAGCAACATTTTGAGAGTCATTACTAGCTTCTGCAATTGCTCTATATTCCTCTCTCTTTGCAGTGATACCATCACCATTAAATTGTCTGAGAACATCAGGTAAATTTTGAACGAATTCTTCATTTAAAGCAGCACCTCCTTGCTGTAGTTGGTTTATTCTTTCCAAAAACCACAGAACCCAAACTCCACAATTATGACCATCTGTTTGTAAACCTAAATTTAGTATTTCAATATGCGTTTCACCAGGATACGCACCTGTTATTCTTTGTTGTATACCTTGAAGTGTTAAATCATATAGGTTATTCCCCATAGGATTTAATAGAACTCCGTGCATTTCGCCGTCAGCTCCCCGAGTAGCAAAGTATAACACCCAATGATTTCCTGCTCCAACCCTTACATTTAAATTGTTCCCGATGTTAATAACTGCAGCAATAGCGTTATCATCAGCAAGATCTAGAACCATTGTCTCTACAGATCCATGATTATCAGGGGGAAGGTATGCATCTATTGTTGGTATAAACCTAATAGCTTGATCGTTATTTATTGCGTTTCCTACAGTTGCAATTTGATCTCCAGTAAGCCAATCTGTATCTAGAGCTTCATGTTCCAATAATAATAATCCCAAATTGTCGAAGTAGTCTTCAAAAACATCTTCTATAACTCCAACCACTAATCTTTGAAGAATGTTTTCTAAGATAAACTTAAAATGTAAGGAAAAAAATTCTATTTGTTGTGCTAAAGTTCCATCTTTAGAAAGATAGGTAGTGCCTGACTTAATAACTAAATATTGGTGAGGATTAGGGCTAGGATGGTTAAAGAAATTTCTTATATCAATATACTGATCAAAATATTTTTGTAATTTTGGATATTGATATAATAAAGCCTCAAGTTCTTCCGCTAATATAGCAATAAGATTATCTCCAGTGTGCTGTAGGCTAGGATTTTTATTAATAGCCTTTCTCACACTATTAAAAGTAGACATCATTCGGAACATAGTATGAGTATCAAAAAAATTGTTTACCAACCCTTGATATCCGAAATTTTCATATTCTAAACTCCACTCTTCTGGGGCATAGTTTATTACTGACCATATACCATAAACATTTATTTTCCTTTTTTCTTCAAAAAGAACCCGTACAATACCATCTATATCAAATAATTTCCTCAACAATACAAGATTCGAGTCATGGAGTTCTTTGAAAGAGTCGAAATCCTCCACTAAATTATTTCTAAACGCAGCCTCATCTTTTATTTTTGCTTGACTTGGGTAATTCTCTTCAATTTCTGTTTCTACAGTATAAGTAATATCAAATACTTCTCTTAAAGTATCTAACAGAGCTAGAAAATCTGTAATTTCTTTTTGTGCTTTTTTTACTGCTCTTGCAGCTTTATCTTCCCTACTCTCTGCTATTTTTCCTAACACAACTTCGAACAAATCCCTTTCTAAAAATTCTAATTGACCATTAAAATAATCAAATTCTGATATTTCTAACCCTAAATCTCTCAGAACAGTATCATATAATTCATGTAATAAAGCATAATCTAAGATACCATTTGTCATTAAGTCTTCGTCATCTAGTGCTAGTAATGCTGCTAATTTACCAACATCTCCCAAAAGTTCATTTTCTAAATTTTGAGGATCTTTTTCAGGTTCTTTCGAATTTCTTTTGCTGAAAACGTTATAAGCTTCCAATAAGGTTTTCAGAACTTCATCCTTCGGCACCTCCATCTCCTTAAGTTCACTCTTAAGTTTAACTATCTGCACCTTTAATTCGTCAAGCTTTTTGTCGTTTATTGACGGGATCTTCTTCTTTAGACGTTCGATAAAACCATCTAATTTTTTATCAAAGTCTTTCTTAAATACTGCTCTAAAATCTCTCATCAAAGTATTCAATTCTTTTTCTTGACCACTTGATACATCTGCATGATACTTCTCAGGTATGAGTATTACTTTTAATTTCTTAATTACTTTAAGTTTTTCAAATATAGGAGACAATTTTTGTATAACGTTTTGTATCAAATCTTGCTTCTCACCCTTTAATACGTTCTTTAGTGCTTCTTCGAACTCTTCTTTTTCAGATAAACTTGCTAACTTTTCACGTAACTTATCAAGTATATTATCAGTTAAATTACTACCTTCAGATTCAGATCTCACATACTTTAAAATCTTCATTCTTTGAGTAAATAAATCTCCTAGTTGGGCAAGTAGTCCTTCTATATTTGGTTGAGATAATAATGCGTTTTCCAGCAAATGGGTTTTTAATTTGGCTAAATTATCGTTGAATGCTTTCACGTCTATGCAGTTACAAAGATTTTTAATAAACTTCAATGCTGTTGTACCTTGTATGCTAGATATAGATTTTTTTACCTCTTGTAATAGGTGATTTATTGTATCAGCCAAATCATTCAAAACCTGCTGTTTATCTGGTGGAAGCCTATCGAATGCAGTAACTTGCTTATGGAAATTATCCAGTACTTCGGCTGTTGACTGTTTATCATCAATAACATCGCTGGCCAACTGTTCAAGTAATTTTTTCACCTTTGAATATGCCTGGCTCGGTAATTTATGTGATTTTCCAAGTTTTTCTAGTTCCTGTTTCAACTCTGCGTCCAAGTCAAATTTACCAAGTACCTTCCCTTCCGATAAAGATAAGTTTTTTTCAAGAAAAGCAGAAAACTCCTTCAACTTCTCCCAATCAAGTTGTCCTCCTGCTACACCTTGGGAAGTATATAACGCATCAAGATCTCTTGCTCCTTTTATTATGGCTTCTATTTTTCTAAATTCTTGCTCTAATAAACTTAGCTCAGCTTGTAGTGCTGGTAAAAGATCTTCGAAATCGCGATTTTCCTTAATAAGTTGAAAATAATTTATAGCTTTTGCGTGAGATATTATATCACGCATATTAGAAAATAATCCTCTTTCAGGTAGATTTGCTAAATCAAGTATAGATTGAGGAACTGCTTTTAAATATTCTCCTATTTTTTGTATTACTCGGAAAATTGCTATGCTATTTTGCAAAGCTGTTCTATTCCCCAAATTTTCATTCAAATCTTTTAAAATCTGGTAAATATCTGATATCGCTATTTTGCTATAATAGTACCCTACAACATTATTAAAATTTTCATTTTTAGGAGAGTCTTTACCAGCTAAAACTGCTTCTAGTGTAGCTTTTACAAATGCAATTCCATTTTCTGGAGACTGTAACAATCTTACGGCCGCCTGGTTAATTATGGGATCACTATTATTTAATATAAACTCACTCAATAACTCTAAATGCTGCCAGAACATGTTTCCTGGGTATTTACCATTTTTAACATCCCAAGACAACTGCTTTACAAGTTCAGAAATATTATTTAGAGATCCCCATATATAGCGTACAGGATTGTCTGCTATCAAACGTTCTGATACACTTTCTTCAGCGATTACTGTATTATCTTTGTATTCTTCAGGCCAATAAGATGGTGCTTTACTTAATTCCAATAGAAAAAATGCTCTATATCCTAGATGATTATGGTTTAGCATTTCAGGAGTGAGTTTGTACTTTTCATAAATGCGTTGAATGAAATTACAGGTTTTAATTATTTTTTCCAAAACTTCTTTATCATTCTGAGACATCTCTTTTTTTACTTTAATATTTCTAATACCTTTGGCTACCGCCGGTGTATTGTAAAGCTGCTCTGTATAAAATCTAGCCTCAGGATGGTAATTTTCCATAATACTAATGTGCTGTTGCCTTATTAAGGTTGCATAAATTTCTCCTGTTACTAATTGATTTCTTGCAGCATTAATTAGGTTTTCTATCGTAAGCGGACCACAAGAGCTATCATCTAATTGCGTTAATCCATCACCTTTTTCTAACACGAGACCAGCTTCCTCAAACCTCTTTAAAGTAACTAATAATGATATTAAAGTTCCATTTTGTTCTGGTGTCGAATCATAATATGTGCGTGTCTGAATTTGGTTATCAACAATCTGTATCACTATTCCTATCCAATGAAGATTGCCTATATTATACGGTATTAGCAGTGTACGATTTGGTATTGATTCGTTCCTCTGTGCTTCTTGAGCAAGTTGCTCCGTCAATTGATTCACCTCTCCAATTGGTGGCATGACTATAGTATTAGTAAAACCTTCTTGCTGAGCTCTTAAATTTAACAACCACCACATGTTGTGATCTTGATACCAGTATACTGGGTTAACTTTGTATGAACCATTTTTCATAATCACTCCTTTTAAATAAATACACACCCTCTTAAAGGCTAACATTTTTTTTGTAATTTATCTACAGTTGAATGAGACATGTTTGGTTCTTCTCCCTTTCTAGTTGATGAGCTAGTTCTTCCATATAATGGATTATTTCTTATTTACAGCTGATTATATTATATTTCATAATTGGTAAGAAATTTAAATAATGTCTTATTTTTTAATCTCAATTGCGGGAAAATAGCTATACTAACCCGAGCTGCAACAAAGTGAATTCAAACAATGAACTATAAAAAACAAACGGCCGTTTTATAAAGAGATTATTTACTAATGAATCGTTGCTTTTTCTTGTCTATTATTATAAATTATAAGTAG
>Ga0207954_1000487_pt1 | contig 13547 bp, 8 predicted proteins | sample CryBogmetaGMA0M_FD_184547 | JGI IMG/M metagenome (GOLD analysis project Ga0207954, IMG submission 184547) | Freshwater microbial communities from Crystal Bog, Wisconsin, USA - MA0M (SPAdes) | ecosystem: Environmental > Aquatic > Freshwater > Lake | place: Crystal Bog, Wisconsin, USA | collected... | reverse complement strand
CTGGAATGATTGCCGGCACTAAATATAGAGGTGAATTCGAAGAACGACTTAAAAAAGTTATGGAAGAGTTGATTAATGACACAAAAACGATAGTCTTTATTGATGAAATGCATCTCCTTGTGGGCGCAGGTGCAGCTGAGGGGGCGATTGATGCGGGTAATATTTTAAAGCCAGCACTTGCACGAGGAATAATTCAAGTTATCGGCGCAACTACAACAAGTGAATATCACAAGCATATCGAAAAAGATGCAGCGCTAGAACGACGATTCCAGCCAGTTATTGTTCCCGAAACAAGTACTACCGAAACACTCGCAATACTCAAAGGCTTAAAGCCACATTATGAGCAATTTCATGGTGTCCTTATTAGTGAAGAAGTTCTTGAGGATGCAGTCTATTTTGCTGATAGATATATACAGGATCGTTTCATGCCAGACAAAGCAATTGACTTGCTCGATGAAGCTGCAGCACTGCTTAGGGTAGACAAAGGAAAGACGCCTACTGAATATCGAAATCTCCTAAAAGAAATAAAACTATTATCATCACGTCGTGATGATGCAGTTGAACAAGAGGATTATGAACGAGCAGCTCGCTTCAAACAAAAGATTAGTGCTGCCCAGCAAAGGCTCGATACATTAAAGGAAAAAACGTCCCACGATAAGCGGCTGACCCTCAGTAGTGATGACATCGCTACGGTTGTTAGTCAGGCCACGGGAGTTCCGGTAAAGAAATTAGTACGACAAGAAGCTAAGAATTTATTAAAGCTGGAAAAACAACTTACTAAACATGTTATTGGGCAAAGTGAGGCAGTAGAAGCTATTTCCAAAGCCATACGCAGAAATCGTTCCGGAATAGGCAGCGAAAAAAGACCGATTGGATCATTCATATTTATGGGCCCAACTGGTGTAGGTAAAACTGAATTGGCTCGCGTTCTTGCTAAAGAATTTTATGGCCGCGAAGGCGCACTGATTAAAATCGATATGAGCGAATTTAGCGAAAAGCACACAGTGGCTCGGCTTGTCGGCGCACCAGCAGGTTACATAGGCTATGAAGAAGGCGGTCAACTTACCGATAAAATCCGACGCCAACCCTATAGCTTAGTACTTTTTGATGAAATAGAAAAAGCTCATCCAGAAGTTTTTAATATGCTTCTACAAATTTTTGAAGACGGCGAACTTACTGACGCAAAGGGTAGGAAAGTTGATTTTAGAAATACAATCATAATCATGACGAGCAATATCGGTGCTCATCTTTTGCAGAAAGAAGCTAATCTAGGATTTAGGGCGAACCCAAATGCAGAAAAGAATTTAGATCAATTGCATGATCAAAATAAATACCAAGTACTTGATGAATTAAAAAAACATATGCGACCTGAACTTATTAATCGAATTGATAAAATAATTGTATTTAGGGCCCTCACTAAAGAGAATGTTAAAAAGATAATTGATGTCCAGCTTGATGAGCTACAAACAAGAATGCAACGAAAACGTCTTGGGCTTAGCGTTGCAAATAGTGCTAAGGATTGGTTACTTGAGAAAGGGTATGATCCTAAGAATGGGGTTCGTCCAATGCGTCGGCTCATACAGGACACTCTTGAAGACCAAATTGCTGAGGGTATTTTATCTGGCGAGTATGACGAAGGACAAGTCATTAAAGTTAGTCTCCTCAAGAAAGAACTTCATTTTTCAATCGTCAAAGAATAGTGAAACGCGTATAGTTAATACTAATGGCTAAACGTGCTGTAAAAATAGTAATAAGTTTTGTTGTTTTATTTGGTGGGCTTGCGATTGTTTATTTTAATCGTTATTCAATTTATGATTGGGAGCGTTTACATAATTATCATGCACCACAGAGTATTGCTTCTCTTGCTGATCAGACCTCGATGACATCAAAGGCCAGGAGCATTTTCTATACAACTTACCCTCAGATTAATGATAAAACGACATTTAACTCTAACTGCAAAGTTACTGAACAGACGATTGTCCTCGGTTGTTATACGGCAGGCAGTATCTATATTTTTGATGTTAAGAACGAAGAGCTTCACGGAGTGCAACAAGTAACTGCTGCTCATGAAATGCTTCATGCAGTATACGTAAGACTATCTCCTTCTGAAAAAAAACGTGTTGATGAGATGCTTGAAGCTGCTTATAAAAACATCAATGATCCAGATTTAATGCAAACAATTGCTAACTATAGAAAAAATGAACCAGGACAGCAGGATAATGAGCTGCATTCAATTTTAGCTACAGAGTATGCAAATATTGGCACCAATCTCGAGACATACTACAAGCAATATTTCAACAATCGCGCCGCTGTAGTATCTTATTCGAATCAATATAAGCAAGTGTTTCAGGATATCAGGAATCAAGTAGCTCGTGATGATATGCAGCTCGCTGAACAAAAGGTACGGATTACTGCCCTGGAGTCCTCACTGAGTGTTGACTTCTCAAATCTTCAAGCACAAAAAAATAAACTTCAAAGTTTAATGAAGACGCTGCCGGCAGCACTATATAACGTAGAAGTTGAGAATTATAATAATCAAGTTGATCAATATAACGCCCAAGTTGCGGTACTCCAAGCATATATCGCTACATACAATGCATTGGTCGCGCAACGTAATGCACTTGCTGTTCAACAACAGGGGCTAGCAAACAGTCTTAATTCGAACGCACCTACCGCCACCGCTAACTAATCTGTTACACTTATCTATATGGCGAAGACAAAAGTTGCATATGTATGTAGTGCTTGCGCAGCACAATTCAGTAGCTGGGCTGGTAAATGCGGCGCATGTGGAGCATGGAATACACTTCAAGAGCAAATAGACGTCCGATCAACCTCAAAAACAGCAGCAGCACTTTCAAGTGGAACGGTTTTAAAACCGGCGATTATAGATAACAAAAAAGTTTTTAAAACGAAACGAATTAGTCTTGGTGTTTCAGATATTGATGAAGTATTTGGTGGAGGAATAGTTGCGGGTAGTGTTTGTCTTATTGCAGGGCAACCCGGAATAGGAAAGAGCACGTTACTTCTTCAACTCGCTTACAATGCGGCGCAGACATCAAGGGTACTCTACGTAAGTGGCGAAGAGTCTCCAGAGCAGGTGCAGATAAGAGGGGAACGACTTAAAGCAGCGCACACAAACCTAAAACTAGTAAGTTCGACGAGCACCAATGATATCGCAGCAACAATTGCAGCCAATGAATACGACCTAGTGATCGTCGATTCAATTCAAACGGTAGCCGCTGAAGAAATAACTGGAATGCCTGGAAGTGTAAGCCAAGTTACTAATAGCACGCAGTTTCTAACGATTGCTGCTAAGAAAACAAATACCGCCCTAATTTTAGTTGGTCATGTCACGAAAGAAGGAAGTATTGCTGGACCTAAAGTTCTTGAACATGCAGTCGACGTTGTACTGCAATTAGAAGGAGACAGGTACGGTGGCTTTAGAATTCTAAGAGCTATTAAAAACAGGTTTGGTTCGACTAATGAGGCGGCAATTTTAGAAATGCTTGATAGTGGACTTGAGATTGTAGATAATCCCTCAGCAGCACTACTTGCAGAGCGTCAGCTAAGCGATGGTTCAGTAGTTTTAGCTACCCTGGAAGGCACAAGACCGTTACTGGTTGAAGTGCAGGCACTTGTACATACGACAAGCTATGGCTATCCTAAAAGGGCTGCAACGGGCATTGATTTAAATCGATTAAATTTACTTGTAGCGATGCTTGAAAAACGCACGAAGCTTAAGCTGTCAGACAAAGATATTTATATAAATATCGTCGGAGGTATGAAGATTACAGAGCCAGCCGCTGATCTTGCTATATGCATGGCTATCGCATCAGCTACTAAGGGGATGAAGCTGAAGAAGGATGCGGTGGTATTTGGAGAAGTTGGATTGAGCGGAGAAGTTAGGCATGTACCGTGGATTGATAAGCGTATTGCTGAAGCTAAGAAACTTGGCTTCAAAGATGTCATCGGACCAAAAGTAAGGGGTGCGCAACCAGCGGCAATGCTGCATCAAATGAATGACGTTCGTTCTGCGCTCAATACATTTTTAGAGAAATAATGAAAAGGAAAAAATAATGTTAGAACTAATACAAACGATGGCAATAGTTATCATTGGAATAATTGTTGTCAAAAAAGAACTGCCTACATTGGCAAAAAAGAAAGAAAAGCAAAAAGCTGTTATTTTGGATAGCTGTGCCCTTATTGACGGGAGGATAGTTGACTTAGTCAGGGCAGGCTTTATCCCCTATAAATTAGTAGTTCCAGAATTTATTCTGTCAGAACTGCAGATGCTAGCAGACGGCAATGATTCCCACAAAAGAGAACGAGCTCGATTTGGGCTTGAAGTAGTGCAACAGTTACAGCGAGAACCATCAGTTGAAGTAGAAGTTGATAAAACTTTAATTGCTGATCGTATGAATGATGACAAATTAGTATCTTTAGCGCTCGAAATTGGTGCAGACTTATTCACTACTGATTTCAACCTTAACCAGGTTGCTAGTATCAAGGGAGTAAGAGTGCTGAACGTTAATGAGCTATCCCATGCTCTTCGACCCGTTTCACTACCTGGAGAGAACCTTGAGATAAAAATATTACAACCAGGAAGTAATCGTGACCAAGGTGTTGGATATATGGAAGATGGAACAATGATTGTAGTTGATGGGGCACGAAAAGATATTGGCAAAACAATAACAGTAAAAACAACCAGAACGCACCAAACGGTTGCCGGAAAGATGGTTTTTGGAACCAAGGTTACTGTACCTAAAACCATTCCTACTAAAAGACCTGCCCGAAAGTATATCAACAAACATGAATCAGCCCTTATTGACGCAGTTGATCGAAGCTAGGCGTATTTATTTTATTACGGATTGATAGGTTTCTTGACTGGTGTAGGGGGTGATACTGGAGCAGCACTTAGTGTAATTGAATTGGACGTGACATCGTAAAGATTCGCATCGATAACATCAGCCGTTAGGACTCCTGAAGCTGTTCCTGGAGGTAATGTTAGCGTTAAAGCTGGATTAGGATAAGTTCCAGCAGTAGCAACTGCCAATGAGCCGCCATTAATTATATTTCCGTCCAACTTGAAGTTGAGTGTTGTTAGAACCGCCTTACCTTGGGTTACCGTCGCAGAAACAGCGTAGCTACCGTCAGTATTTTTACGAGCAGTCAACTGCACAGAAGGTTGTTGTTGGGTAAAGCAGTTATTTCCGTCCCCATGTACATTATCTGTTGCAGTTGGGGCTGAGCCTCCGACTGGCCCATATATTGCAATAATTGGTCCAACCCAAGCACCAAAACTAGGATCCGACTGAGGTATCTCTGGCAGAAAACCACCTCCCGATTGTGCCTTTCGAGCAAGAAGAGGGGTGCAGTCGGTAGCTAGTAGTCTGGAAACTGAATCGATTGTTGTAGCTTGTGAATTTGAAGGAAATTGTGGATTATACCAACTTGGAAAAATATCACAGCTGCCCCCTGATGTTGTAGCATAACCAGTATTAGTATCGATACAGACAGTTTTCATATTCGATGGCTTTGACCATGAAGTGTTGCTGATGTTCAATATTGAATCAGCCTGAGTCATGAATGATTTCCATGCTGGGGCAAGGCCATATTCAGCAAAGTAGGTCCCAAGACCATACAGCTTACCCGTTCCCTTAAATCCACCGGCCCACATTGCGTATACGAGGTCATTTGTGTAGCCCATGAACATATTACTATCTTGATATTCCGCTGTACCAGTCTTAGATGCTACTTTGACATTTCCCGGCAAGGTAGCGCTATAATTATTAAAGCCTATAGCGAATTTTGTAGCATAGCTCGTGGTTAGCATATCATTTATAGAATATGCAATTTGAGGATCTAAAACCTGTTGGCCACTACTATCTTTCCACTGGTAAAGAGACTTGTTGTTTGAATCAGTAATACTTAAAATATATGTCTCTGGTTTGTACACTCCACCCCTTGATGCAGTTGCATAACTGTTTGCATGCTCATCGAGTCGAACATTACCCGACCCTATCCCTGATTGTAGACTACAACTACCACTACAATGATATCCACTCACCAGTCCCATTTTTTGCGAAAGACTGATAGTGTTCTGGATTCCAGCAATATACATCGCTTTTAGTGCAGGAATATTTCTTGAATCTCCAAAGGCTTTTCGCATTGATTCTGCATTCTCATAGTTACCATCTGAATTGTGAGGTGTATAGGCACCAAAATTAGTTTGTACATCATACAATGTTGAACCAGCACCCCAATTTTTATTAGTCGCCATTAGAGCACTATAGTCATATATCTTGTAAGATGAGCCCGGCATATGGGGGGCTGTCACATTATTTATTTGAATATTTTTGTAATCACTTCCTCCAACTTCTGCGAGCACCTGGCCGGTTTTGGCATCAAGTGCAATTGACGCTAAATCATCAGTCGTTGCCTGGGTTCCGTAATCAGGAATATCGTAAGCAGCCGGCGATGTTGGTGCAGCAAGCGCAGCTGCGGTTTCATTTACTTTAACTGTAGCTATGTTATTTTCTGCAACTTTTTGAAGGGCTGGATTGAGGGTCGTTACTATCGTGAGGCCTGCAGTAGAAACATCATCAAGCTTGCACTTACTGTCAATGGTTGTGTCAAAGCCGATTGATTCGCAGTAAGCACATTCAGCGATATCAAGACCTGAGTATATGCAAGCAGCTTGGTTCTCAGCTTCATCGACAAAATAAGGTGCATTTTTTCCAACTGCTCTGTTTGAGTTATTTGTAACTTTAGCAAGCGTATTAATCTTCTTAGCTGCATCACCCTGAGTCTTGCTAATCATACCTTGTTGGACCATAAGATCAATCACATGGTGTTGTCTGGTGGTTAAATCTTGAGTGTGACTGCCATAAGGTGAGTAATAGGTTGGTGCGGGAATAATAGCAGTAAGCATCGCTGCTTCATCGATTGTTAGATCTTTCGCCTGTTTATTAAAATAACCTCTTGATGCTGCTTCTGCGCCATTATAAATCGAACCAAAGGGAACTTCGTTGAGGTATGCATTTAGTATCGCATCTTTAGAATATTTTCTTTCGACATCAATTGAGACGACAAGCTCGACAACTTTTCTGGAGATTGTTCGTGCTTTGCTTTTGAGTAAAGAATTCTTGACATATTGTTGCGTAATAGTTGACCCACCTTGAGTAGAACCGCCGGTTATGTCATTTACGAATGCGCGGCCAAGTCCGCGAACACTAAATGCACCTTCGTTATAGAAATTCTTATCTTCAGAAGCCACGACGGATTGCCTAAGATAAGGGGATAAATTCTCAAATGTGACGGGAGTACAGATTGAATTTCCAGATGTCGCATAGAGAAGTGACTTATCTCTCGCTAATATATTAGAACTTACACCTTGGGTACATGAATTGAGATTAATGCTCTTGGGAAGATCTTTTCCAAAGAATGCAAATAACGCAAGAATCAAAATCATCAAACCAACAACGCCAACACCAAATAATTTTAGTGCCATAATCCCGCCCTCGCGGCTAAACCAATAGTGATAGAGATTGGCTGGTTTTAGTTTGTAGAGAATTCTTTTTATTCTTGTTTTGGGCATTGCAGCTAAATACTCAGCTCTCTTACGAGCCCGTTCGTCATTATGAACGGTTGATCCTTTTCGCCTTACATTTCGGTTTATACGAACATTTCTACTACTTGTTTTAGACTTTTTACTCATTTTCTACTCTGGCTGTAAGCCTTTAATTTGCTATAAGCTCGATACCTCAAATTCTTAACCCTTTATCTGCATTTAGTATAGCAAATGTAATAAATAGTTGTATAAATTCTTATGATTAACTAATCATCATATTACTATAGGATAATCTGGCTTTTCGCTGAAGTCTAAGAGACTGGTACACTAACTGTAATGAATCTTGATACAAATCTTATAGAGCTCAAGGGAGTGGGTGAACGACTTTATAGTATATTTGAAAAAAATGATCTCAGAACAATTGGTGATTTGTTACTTTATTTTCCCCGAAAATATGAGGATTACTCGGATGTTCTGGCAATTTCATCTATGCGCCCCGGGCTAGTCACAATTGCGGTCACCTTTTCAAATATAAAGACACGACGAGTTCGTCGTGGATTACATATTACAGAAGCTATTGCTACTGATCAAACTGGAAAAGTTAAGGTTGTGTGGTTTAATCAGCCATATCGCGCAAAAGCCATTGATCTAAACGTTTCATATTATCTTAGTGGCAATTTCGATTTAAGTAATCAGCAGCTCCAGATAACCAATCCCAGCATTGAAAAAGCAGAATCAACCCTGCATAGTCAAACAGCAAGGATTCTTCCTACATACCGAGAATCGAAAGAACTTACTTCAGTCTTAATTCGTAAAATAATTGCCCAAATAGAGCAGCTAAACCTGGCAATTCCGGAAACACTCCCAGAATGGGTCGTTAAAACAGCCAAGGTTATTTCATATAAAGAGGCAATTTTTTCAATCCATCTTCCACAGTCATCTGAGAATCTTAGTAAAGCTAAAGAACGGCTTGGTTTTGAGGAGCTGTTCATTATAATGTGCGCTGCCCAAGCAAATAAAATTGAAGCTACAAAAGTCCCGTCGCCCAAGATCCCATTTTTACAAAAATCAGCAATCGATTTTGTGAGTAATTTGCCTTTCACCTTAACTGATGCCCAAAGAAAAACAGTATGGCAAATCTATTTAGATATGGAACGGGATGAGCCTATGAATCGTCTAGTTGAAGGAGATGTAGGCTCTGGAAAAACAGTTGTAGCAGCTATGGCGTCTCTTATGGTAGCAGAAGGGGGCCTCCAAGTAGCGGTTCTTGCGCCTACCGAGTTACTTGCGCAGCAGCACGCATTAACTTTTGAAAAAGTGTTCAGTCATAGTAAATTTGGTAAAAAAATCGGTTTACTCACGGGAAGCCTGAAGGCTGGTGAGAAAAAAGCTATCAAGGAAAAAATCGAAAATAACCAGATTTCTATTGTTATAGGTACGCATGCACTTTTACAGGAAAGTGTTAATTGGCACAACCTAGGGTTGGTCATAATTGATGAGCAGCATCGGTTCGGCGTACAACAAAGGCAGAAGCTTCATCTTAAGTCTGGTTACATGCCACATGTGCTGTGTTTAACAGCCACACCTATTCCAAGAAGTCTAGCGCTGACGGTTTATGGGGAATTATCTTTATCAATTCTTGATCAAGCCCCAAGCAATCGGGCTGGTGTGCTTACAGAAATAGTTTCGCCAAATTCAGTAAAGCAAATGTACGAAAAAATGATTGAACAATTGCGCATTGGACATCAAGCATATATTGTTTGCCCCCTTATAGAAGAAAGCGATTCGCTGCAGGTAGACAGTGCCGAGAAAGTATACAAAGAACTCTCTCTGGGAGCTCTTAAGGATTGGAAAGTTGGGCTGCTGCACGGGAAGCTCAAAGCTGACGAAAAAGATGCCATTATGCGAAAGTTTATATCCAAGGAGATCGACGTACTGGTTTCAACAACGGTGATAGAAGTAGGGGTAGACGTGGCCAATGCAACGTTCATGGCTATTTTATCAGCAGATAGGTTTGGTCTTGCGCAGCTGCATCAGTTAAGAGGACGAGTTGGCAGATATATTCATCAAGGGTATTGTTGTCTAGTTTTGAGTGACTCTAGGGCTCCTTCGAAACGTATGCGTGCTATAGCTCAAACAACTGATGGCTTTGAGCTTGCAGAGCTTGATCTCGAAATACGCGGCCCGGGGGCCATTTATGGTCTTCGCCAGCACGGTGGCCTTGATCTCAGAATAGCCTCCTTAACGGACACGAAGCTCATTATTCGAGCACGTAATGTTGTAGCAAAATTTATGGAAAAAGAAGAAAATCTGTTAAAATATAAGCAAATCGCCGATCAAGTGCGGCGCGCAAGTAAGCTGACCTACTTGAACTAAAATCAGCAAAATTTATATATGTATTCTGGATCAACCTTAACTAATCGTTCCGGCAATTTAGCAGGAGCACACCAAAAACTTGACCGTATTGCACGAAAGTCATTAGCAGATTTGTTGAAGCAAAATACTAATTTCCCGGCCACTAAACTAATCCTCCATTTCGAAGGCAAAAATGGTCCCGATAGTGCAAAAATTAAACTCGATGGAGAACATGCGCCATGGCATTTCTTTGATCCCTTTGATACAGATGACAGTGCCCTTGTTAAGCTAATAATTGGACATAAAAAAAATCTTGTTAAAAGCCTTAAAGCTAACAACCTTGAGCGAGCAGCATTTGAAGCAAGTTGGATGGCCCACGCAATCGTTGACGGCCTAACCCCAGCTCATCATTATCCTTTCGAGGAAGAACTTGAAAAATTAAGAGGTGAAGGAAAAGAAACCCGAACAACCGTACTTAAAAAACTTATAATTCCAGCTACTACTAAAAAAGAGTTAGTTGCTAAGAATTGGGAAATGTGGGGAGCGAAGGGTCTTTTCACCACGCATGCGCTATTTGAATGGGGCGCAGCAATGGTTATTGCACCTATGTCAGCCGCGATAGCGACACCTTCTCGTTACGATATTAAGACTATTGAACACCTGGGTGTTGGTGAATATTTCAAGAGAATTGCTCGAGAAATCGCTATGCTTAATCTATATGAGAATTTCTATGAAAAAGGCTGGACACCACGTCTTGCTAATAAGATTCGCAAGGAACTAGCTCCAAGGATGGCAAAAACGATTACTCTCGCTTGGTATATGGCGGCAAAAGAAGCGGAATTAACGACTGCTGAGATTTAAATTATGCGTATTATTTCTGGTTCTTTAGGTGGCCAAACATTTGAAAGTCCACGAAGCCATAAAACACATCCAATGAGCGAAAAGATGCGAGGAGCATTATTCAATAGCTTGGGGGACATAAGTGGGCTTACTGTTTTTGATGCGTACGGAGGGAGCGGTGCTATAGGACTTGAGGCATACAGTAGAGGTGCTTCCAAAGTGCTCATTACTGAAATAGATTATCTTGCTACAAAAATAATCAGTGACAATATTAAAAAATTAGGGGTTGAAGTGAATGTAACCCTAGTGCGTGCTAACGCTGCATCGTACAGCGTTAAGAATCCTTTAAAAAAGTTCTCAATTGTTATTTGTGACCCACCATATGACGACATTGTGCATAATCAAATATTACAGCTAGGTTCAAGCGTAGAGAAAGAGGGCTTGCTAGTATTATCACTCCCGCCTGAATATAAAAGCTATGTGTTGGATGGGTTTGATCTTATACATCAAAAAAAATATGGTGATGCTACTCTAGTCTTTCAGCGAAAAATCTGATAAATTAAATCGGTACTCCATTTTTATGCCGCGGTGGTGGAATTGGTAGACACGCTAGCCTTAGGAGCTAGTGCCTCCGGGCGTGAAGGTTCAAGTCCTTTCCGCGGTACCAAATGAAGTTAACGAAATCCCCCATATTATGAGGGATTTTTCATTTTAACAGCTTAAAAGTGCTCAATAAGTTTGATGTCTTATGGTATTCTAATAAACAGATATGACACAAACATTATCAGAAGAACTAACCTGGCGCGGGTTCGTCAATCAAACAACTTATCCTGACATCGCTGCACTTGATGGAGCGCCTATTACTTTTTACTGGGGAGTAGATCCAAGCGCTGCCAGTATGACTGTCGGTCACCTTGCAGTAGCTATGATGATTCGGCATTTTATTAACGCTGGACACAAACCTATTCTACTGGTGGGTGGTGCGACCGGTCTCATTGGCGACCCTGATGGTAAAACACAAGAACGTGACCTAAAAACTAATGATGAAATAGAAAAGAACGTCCAGGGTATCAAAAAACAATACGAGCAAGTATTTTCAGGACAAGATCTTAAACTTGTTAATAACTATGATTGGTTTAAAGATTATGGTTATTTGGATTTTCTTCGTGAAGTTGGTAAACACGTACCGATGAGACAAATGCTAGGGCGGGAGTTCGTGCAATCACGCCTAAGCGAAGACGGAGCAGGCATTAGCTACGCCGAATTTAGCTACTCATTAATACAGGGTTACGATTTCCTCCATCTTTTTAAAGAACACGGAGCAACCTTGCAGGTATGCGGCGCGGACCAATGGGGCAATTGTATTGCAGGCGTTGAACTGATCCGCCGTATAGGTGGCGGTGAAGCACACATATTTTCTGCACCTCTAGTTATTAATAAGGCAACTGGTATTAAGTTTGGTAAAAGTGAAGAAGGCGCAGTATGGCTTGATCCAGCGCTTACGTCTCCATATAAGTTCTATCAATTTTGGCTTAATGCAGATGATGAAAGCGTTAAAGATTACCTAAAACTGTATACGCTAATCGCTAAAGATCAGTACGCTGCATTGATTCACGAATTCGAAGCAGACAAGAGTGCTCGAAAAGCCCAGAAAGTTCTTGCCTATGAAGTGACCAAGATTGTTCATGGCGAAGCACGAGCCCAAAGCGTCCAAAAAATCAGTGAAGTACTTTTTGGAAACGGCGAATACACAGAACTTAAAAAGGAAGATTTTATTGAACTCGGAGAAGAACTTGGCATGTTTGAAGCACCGGAAGGTGTCGATCTTGCTGGATCAGTGGTTGAAGCTGGGCTTGCAGCATCAAAGGGAGAGGCTCGACGCTTCCTAGATAGTAACGCGATATATATTAATGGTTCTCAGATTCCGCTCAATAAGACGACGATTGAGAGCGATGACGCTATTAATGGCTTCGTAGTGCTACGAAGAGGCAAGAACGCACAAGTAATCATAAAGCTGGGAGCGTAAGATGGCACTTTCTACTGCACCATATAAAGGAGCTCGAGATTTTTATCCTGAAGATCAAAGAATTGAAATGTATATATTCTTTGTGTGGAGAGAAGTTGCACTTAAGTTCGGTTACGAGGAATACAACGCTTCAATTATTGAATCTGAAGAACTATATCTTTCTAAAACGAGCCAGGAGATTGTAAACGAACAGACCTACTCATTTGAAGATCGTGGAGGACGAAAAGTAACTTTGCGCCCAGAAATGACACCATCGGTTAGTCGGATGGTTGCCGCTAAAAGGCAAGAACTCGCCTATCCACTAAGATTATTTAGTATTCCTAATGTATGGAGATATGAGCGACCACAAAGAGGAAGGTTGAGAGAACACTGGCAGCTAAACGTTGATCTTTTTGGCGTTTCTGAACTTGCTGCTGATCATGAAATGATCATTCTAGCCGATAGTATAATGCAGCGCTTTGGGGCCAGTAGAGATAGTTATTCTATACGGATAAATAGCCGTAAACTTATTGACCACCTGCTTAAAACACGGTACTCAATGGATGAAGAAAATGCCCTTGCAGTTATAAGACTTATTGATAAAAAGAATAAGATGGACAAAGAAGTATTCGCTCAAGGCCTTCAAAAGCTAGTGCATTCAGATCACATTGAAGAACTTATCGGAATCTTAGAGGCAAATGATTTCAACACCCTACCCGATGACGTGAAGGCATTGCCATCTGCCCAGCAGATCCATAATCTTCAAATGCTCCTTGG
>Ga0207954_1000486_pt1 | contig 13550 bp, 11 predicted proteins | sample CryBogmetaGMA0M_FD_184547 | JGI IMG/M metagenome (GOLD analysis project Ga0207954, IMG submission 184547) | Freshwater microbial communities from Crystal Bog, Wisconsin, USA - MA0M (SPAdes) | ecosystem: Environmental > Aquatic > Freshwater > Lake | place: Crystal Bog, Wisconsin, USA | collected... | reverse complement strand
AGTGGGCACCGAGGGCGCTCAGCTTGAGGAAGAAGTGGAAATCCTCCGTGCCGTCGAGCCTCGTGCTCATGCCTCCGGCCCGGTCGAACCACTCGCGACGGACGAGGCACATGATCGGGATGAGGAAGGCCTGCCGCAGGTGCACGGCCAGCAGGTTGCCGCTCTCCCGGCAGGACGGCTGCCGCGGCACGGCCCGTTGCGGATCGTCCACGAACACCACGACGGATCCATAGGCCACCGCGGCCTCCGGGTGGTCGTGCAGGCACGCTGCCAGCCGGGCGATCGCCCCCGGCTCCATCAGGTCGTCGGAGTCGAAGAAATAGAGGAACGCCCCCCGCGCCCGGCTCGCACCGTTGTTCCGCGCCGCGGAACGACGCTGGTTGGGCTGCTCGATCACGAGCGCGTCGGGCGCATGCCTCCGGGCGATCTCCGCCGTGCCGTCGCGGGAGCCGTCGTCGACCACGATCACCTCGAAGGGCCAGCCTGTCTGGCCGGTGATCGAGTCGAGCGTCGCGCCGATCGTCGCCGCGCGGTTGTAGGCGGGCACGATCACGCTCACCAGTTCGCGGTCCGCGGCGGAGACGTGGCTCGAGGGATGGTCGTTCATGGCTGCGATCCGCGGTGCCGGTGTGGCGGCGCCGGACGGGCGGGGATCACGCACGGTCGCCGGCGAACGCCGCCGGCGTCGGGATGTGGTCGCTCCAGAAACCGGGATCGAGTTCGGCCCACTTGTGGCAGCCGAAGGGGAGCCGTCCGGCGCACTCCGCGAAGAGCCGACGCGGATTGGACTCGAAGGCGAACCGCCGCGCCGCCTCGTACGGGGCGACGCGGAACCAGGAAAACCGCGCCGGCACGAGGCGGCTCCAGAAGAGGTCCTCGTTGTCGTGAAAATCGTTGAGCGGACCGAAGAAGTTGTTGCCCTTCGTCAGGTCGTTGACGGTCTTGCGGAGCGAGCAGCGGCCGGTCCGCCAATCGGCGAGCACCTGCCGCAGCGGCCGCTGGTAACGCAGGGTACCGCAGACCCGCAGCGCCGCGTCGATGCGGCGCAGGGAGAAGCCCGAGTTGCCGCAGCCGATGGGGGGCGAGGCGGGCGTGCAGCGGTAGAACCCCTCGAACAAGGGCGCGCCCACGTAGTCCCAACCCTCGCGGCACCAGGCGAGGAGTTCGTCGCGGAAGACGAAGGCGTCGAGCTCGTGGGTGAGCATGTACTCGTAGCCGGCGTACCGCCGATAGAGCCAGGGCAGCACCTTCAGCCGGTTGTAGGCCCGCAGGCTCGCGAGCCACCGCGCCGGGATGAAGTCGGGGACGATGTCCGGATCCACGTCGTGGTAGGCGGAGAGGTCGAGGCCCTCCGGGCAGACGAGCCGGATGGGATGCCCGCCGAGGATCCGCCGGCACTGCGCGAGGCTCAGCACCTCCCGCTCGTCCGGGCGGGACTTGTGGGCGAACACGAGCACGACGGCCGGCTGTCGCGTCACGACGCCTTCCCCGCCGCCACGGCCGCGGTGCCGGCCGAGCCCCCCGCGACCTCGACGAGCCGCCGGGCGAACACGAGCGCCGGATCGTCGGGCACCTGCCGGCGCACCGCGTCGCGGGCGGCCCGCCCGATCTCCCGCCAATCGGCCCGCCTGGCCCACGCCCGCTCCAGCGCCTCGCCGAGGTGCCGGACCGTGGCGGCCGCGGCGACGAATCCCGTGACGCCCTCCTCGAGCAGCTCGGCGTTGCCGGCGACGTCGGTCACGACCGACGGTCGACCGCAGATCATCGCCTCCACCAGCGCCAGCGGCAGGCCCTCGTAACGCGACGGCAGCACGAGCGCGTGGTGCCCGCTCCAGATGCCACGGATGTCGGAGACATGCCCGCGGAACGTCACCTTGTCGTCGAGGCCGTGCCGGGTGACCAGCCGCCGCATCGACCGCTCCATCGGCCCCGCGCCGAAGAGCGACAGCGTCACCGGTCGCGACCGCCACGGCTCTGCCGCGAGCACCTCGAAGAGCAGGTCCTGCCCCTTCGCGGACGGGTCGTAGCGGGCCACGCAGGCGAGCCTCGTCACGCCATCCTCCGCGGGCCAGTCGGACGGTGCGTCCCAGGCCGTGTTGAACGGATTGCGGACGACCTCGCCCCCCTCCACCGCCGCGCCGAGGTGCCGCTCCATGAGGCGGTGGTTGGCGTGGGAGACGAAGAAGGTCCGCCGCGCCCGCCGGTAGGCGGCGAGGATCCGATCGGCGAGGTCGTCGTGGGGCCAGAGACACTCGCCGTTGGCCTGGACGATGCTGGCGAAGGGCAGTCCCGCCTCCGCGCAGAACTGCAGGTACGGCAGGCCGTCGAAGTAGTTGCCGTTGGAAACGCAGACCAGATCGGGCCGTTGCGACCGCAGCCAGCGGAAATCCTCCGGCTCCCGAGGCCCGAGCAGACGGCCGAGCTTCGCGACGGCCCGGTGCGCGAGGCCGAAGCGTGGGGCGGCCCGCATCCGCACGACGGCGCCGGCGGCCCGGAGCCGTTCGAGCGGGGCCGCGAGCTGCGGCCAGCGCGGCACGAGCGCCGACACCTCGTGCCCCTGGCCGACGAGGTGCATCGCCGCCCGTCCCCACAGTTCCTCGCTGCCGGCCCACGGGTAGCCGGTCATCGCTGTCACGAAGAGGAGACGCATCGCTGGAGATCGAGCCGCCCGCGCGGGGCCGGCTACCGTCCGCCGGGCTCGAGCCCGAGGCCGCGACGCACGCGGCTCCCGGCCCTTTCGCCCACGATCGAGAGGAGTTCACGCGAGGTGTAGTTGACGACGCGACGATCGGCCGCTTCGGCCGCCCAGCGGAACAGATGGTCGGTGGCCGCCGACATCCCCTGCCGGAACAGGGGCTTCGACCGCCGCAGCCGCCGGCGCTCGATCGCCCGCTCGTAGACCGCCACCCGGCCCGCGAGCACGCTGCCGTCCTCCAACTGGGCCCTGACGACGTCCCGGGCGCGCCGCCCGAGCCGGCCGCGCACGGCGGTGTCCTTCATCCGCAGCATCGCCGCGGCGAGCGCCGCGGCGTCGCCGGAGGGCACGATACAGGCGGAGTCGTCGTCCTCGAAGAGATAGCTCGCCCCGGCCCCCTCCGAGACGATCAGCGGCGCCCCGAGCGACCCCGCCTCGGTGGCCACGAAGCTGTAGGTCTCCCAGACCGCCGGCACGATCACGGCATCGGCACGATGCACCCGGTCCCACGCCTGCTCCGGCGGGATCGGCGCGTGCCAGTGGAGGGTCCGGTCCCACACCCGCGGATATTTGGCCGCGAGGTACGGCCGGATGTCGAGCCGCTCCTCCCCGACCACGGTGGGCTTGCCGTACCAGTCCACCTCGATGCCGGCCTCGGGCCCCAGCGTGTCGAGTGCCTGGCAGACCACTTCGGCGCCCTTGGCGATCTGCAGCCTCGACAGCACGATCATCCGGGTCGTGCCGTCGGCGGAGGCTTCGTAGGAAGACCGCACGGGCACGTCGAGGGGGCGCAGCGGGGCGGCCGCGAAGAGCACCTCGCGACCGAGCCATTCGGCGAGTTCGGCCTGGTAGGACCGGCTGTGGCAGGCGACGACGTCGCCCGTCGCCAGGCCGATGAACTCCATCGCGTCGAGGAGCCGATCCGAGCGGTTTCGATCCAGCCCGTCGTGCCAGGCGAACTCCGCGGCCGTGGAATGGCCGACGATGACGCAGGCGGGCAGCGCGACGTCCTGGAGTACGGCGCCCATGCCGAGATGATCCGGCACCTCGACCACGTCGATCCGCTCCTCCTCGGCGTGGGCCGTCAGCCAATCCCGCGCGGCGAGCGAGAAGCCGATCGCCTCGTGGACGTGCGTGGCCAGATCGGGAAACCCCTGCGGCGCCCGCCCATTCCGCCCGTCGTGCGGCTGCGACAGGTGGATGATCCTCACGCCGGGTCCCGGATCCGGCGGCGCGGGCCCCGTGCCGGCGTACAGGACGAACACGCCGTGCCCGCCGGCCGACAGCAGCCGCGCCAGCGCGGCGGTGTAGGTGCCGATGCCACCGGGAAACGGCGGGAACTCGGTGGTGACGAGGGCCACGTTCACGATGCGGCGCCCGGCCTCCGCACGACGACCGCGGGCGCAGCCCGGCCGGCAGGCGCGATCCGCGTTCGGCCGTCGTCCCGCCTCCTCATCGGACCAGCGGGCCGATCCGGCCCGGCGCCCCGTAGATGATCGAATCGTCGGGCGCGTCGGACAGGGCGCAGGAGTTCGCGCTCACCTTGCTGCGGGCGCCGATGCGGCGGCCCGGGCCGACCGACGCGTGCATGCCGAGGAACACGTCCTCCGCAACGTGCGCGTTGCCGCCGAGCGTGGCGTAGGGGGAGAGCACGGTGAAATCGCCGGCCGACGCGTCGTGGCCGAGCGACGCATGGTAGTTGAGGAGCACGCAGCGGCCGATGCGCACGGCGTCGCTCACCACCGCGAACGGACAGACGATGCTGCCCGCGCCGACCACGGCGGTGGGCACGACGATCGCGGTGGGGTGGATCAGGGTGAGGAACGTCGCCCCGCGGCCGAGCAGCGACTCGGCCACCCGGCGACGGACGTCGGGGATGCCGATCGCGAGCACGAAGCCGTCGCCACGCGCGGGCACGAAGGTCGCGGGATCGCCGAGCATCGGGGGCATGTCGCCGCAGGCCGCGGACCCCGGGGAGTGCGCCGCGAGAAACCCCGCGATCGCGGCGGCGCGGTCGGGCCACGCCGCCCGCGCCCAGTGCAGCACCTCACGGCCGAATCCTCCCGCGCCGACGATGACGATCCGCGAGACGGTGGGGGGGACAGTGGCCGGGAGCGTGTGGGACAATGGTCGCGAAGGCGGATGGTGACGGCCGCCGTCACCCGGCGCGGCTGTCGGAAGACCGGGGCTCGGGGGGCGCGTCGGCACGTCGACGGCACGGCGACGGCACGGCGTCAATGCGGCGTCGGCATGCTGTGGGCGCGCACTCCGTTCCTCTGGGTGACGGTGTTTTTCTCGGTATTTGCCGACAGAAATCGATTCTAGCAGAGTCCCTCCCGAGAAAAACCCGCGGCCCCGCGGCGGGTGCACGACGACGTTTCCACCGCCCGGAGGCCGTGCCGCGCGCCGCCGCGCCGACGAGCGCCGCCGACACGCACGGACGCGGCCGACGCGCCCCCCCGTCCGCGGGTGCGCTGGAGCCCCGCCGCGGACGCGGCCGCCGCGGTCAGCCGGAGCCGCCGCCGTCGACGGCGATCACCTGCGCCGTGATGAACGACGCGCGCGGCCCGGTGAGAAACTCCACGGCGCCGACGACGTCGTCGGGCACGCCGAGACGCCCGAGCGGCGTGCGCCGCACGATCCGTGCCTGCGCGGTCGCGGAGAGCGAGGCCGACAGGTCGGTGGCGAGAAAGCCCGGCGCGACGGCGTTGACGCGGATGCCGCGCGGCCCGAGCTCGCGGGCGAGCGCACGGGCGAAGCCCTCGAGGCCGGCCTTCGTGGCGGCGTACACGGCGAGCCCCGGCGAGCCCCGCGCCGCCACGGTCGACGAGACGACGACGATCGACGGGCCGGACGGACGGTCGCCGGGCGGCTGGGCGAGCAGCTGCCGCACGCACTCCCGCACGAGCACGATGGCCCCCTTGAGGTTGACGGCGAGCATGGCGTCGATCTCGTCGTCGCGGCAGGTGGCCAGCACGCCCTCGTGGGCCACCGCGGCGTTGGCCACGCAGTTGTCGACGCGGCCGAACCGGTCGACGACACGGGAGACGAAGCCACGCAGCGCCTCGGCGTCGGACGCGTCGCACCGCGCCGCGAAGAGCCGGTCGGGGGCGACCGCGGCAAGCGCGTCGAGCGCGGGGGAGGAGGAGCGGGAGAACGTGGCGACGCGGTCACCGCGGGCGAGCAACCGCTCCACGATCGCCAGTCCCAGCCCGCGGGAGCCCCCGGAAATGATCGAGGTGGCGGACACGCGTCAGACCTGGCGCCTGGGCACCTTGCCCGCCGGATTGGTGGCGATCTTCCTCACGATGTCGAGGATGCGGGGCACGGCGTGCGGCGGCAGGCCGGCGCGGCACGCGGTCAGTGCGGCGGCCCGGACGGCGTCGGGACTCGTACCGGACGGCAACGGATCGGCGAGCACCACCTCGGCCGCCACCAGCTCGCCGGTGATGCCGCTGGGCAGCCCGTAGACGCGGGCGTCGGCGATGCCGGGCACGCCCCGAAGCTGCTCCTCGACGTGCCGCGGAAACACCTTCGCCCCGCCCACGACGACGACGTCGCCCCGGCGGCCGGTGAACTCGTAGCGATCGCCCCGCTTCTCCACGAGATCGCCCGTGCCGACTTCGGCCGTGTCGCGGGAGAGTTGCACGAGCAGTTCGCCGTCCCGTCGCAGCGCGAGCCGCGGCCCGCCGGGCAGCGTGCGGCCGAGCCACGCGGCGGGGAATCCCGGCAGCCCGTCGGAGACGCGGAACACCTCGCCCATCTCGGTGGTGGCGAAGACGTGGGTGATCTTGGCGCCGGGAAAGGCCTCCTGCGCCTGGGCGAGGAGCGGACCGTCGGCCGCCTCACCCCCGAGCGTGATGCGGTCGAGCCGCGCCCGCGGCAACAGCGCCCGATCTCCCGAGGTGAGCAGCCGTCGCAGCAGCGTGGGTGTGGCGGGGAGCACCGTCGCCTCCTCCTCGACGATCGCCCGCAGCACGGCGTCGGGGTCGCGGGACGCGGGCACGACGAGCCGGCCGCCGGTGAGCAGCGCCTGCAGCCACACTTGAATCCCGGCCCACCGCGTGGCGTCGTAGACGAGCACCCAGCCGCGTCCGTGCCACTGCTCGGCGAGCCTGGCCGCCGCGAGGAGCGAATCCCAGGAATGCTCGACCAGCTTCGGCGGGCCGCTTGTGCCCGACGTCGCCACGACCACCTGGGTGGCCACGGCCTCGAACTCGCGCCGCGGCGCCCCCGGCACGGCCGGCACCGTCAACGCGTCGTCGACGGCGACCCACTCCCGCAATTCGCCGACGAGGTCGCGGGAGTCGTCGGCGAGGAACGCCACCGGCACGTGCTGGCGGCCGCACGCCGCCGCGATCGCGATCAGCGACTCGGGCCGCCGGGCGCGGGCCACCACACCGACGGGCCGCACCGCGTCGAGATCGGCCTCCAGCCTGGCGATCGCCGCGGCGAGGGTGCCGTAGTCGATCGACCGCCGGCCACCCCCTCCGGCACCGGCCACGAGCGCGGTGCGCTCGGGGGACTGACGGGCGATCTCGGCGATGGCGACGGCGAGGCGATCCTCGGCCGCCGCGTCGGCCACGTTCGGGGGCTGGGTCTGCGCGTTCATCGGCACGACGGACTCCTCGTCTCGAGGCCACTCGCGGGGCGACGCTCGCGAGGCATCACCCGCCGACGCAGGCAGGCATTCCCCAGGGCACCACTATAGCAGTCGGCGGGGCGTCCATCGAACGTTCGGGGCGATGCTCGACGCGACGCGGCCCCCGTTCCCGGCCGGGAATCAGGCCATGCCGCGCGTCGTGGACGACCGGTGCAGCACGCGGGCGGCCGGCGGGCTGAATCAACCGGCACCGGCGGCGCGGGGGGCGGCACCGGCCCGTCCGTAGACGTCGACGAGGTCGCCCACGGTGCGGATGGCCGGCCGCCCGGCGCCCGCCGGCGGGTGGCGAAACGGATCGACGCCCAGATCCCGCTCGAGGAGCACGATCGTCTGGGCGATGTCGAGCGAGTCGAGGCCGAGGTCGGCCCCGAGCAGCATCGCCGGCTCCACGGCCCCCGGCTCGCGGCCGGTGTCGCGAAGCACCCGGCGGATCGCTTCGGCGATCACGCGTGCCAGCGCGGCGGAACCCGCGGGATCGGCAGGCTGCGCGGTCATGGCCTGAACTCCTCCATGGTCGCCGAACCGGCCGCGGACACCCCGCGGCCCGTGAAGGCCTGCCCGACCACCTGCACGGCCGTCCTGATCATGATCCAAAGATCCACCGCCGGCCAGTACCAGCGGCCGAGCATCTCCACATACTCCGCGTCGTACTCCAGCCGCCGCGGCCAGTCCACGGCGTTGCGGCCGTGGATCTGCGCCCAGCCGGTGAGCCCGGGCCGCACCCGCAGCCGCGTGGCCTGCCGCGGCGAATACCGGGGCACGTAGGCCAGCGGCAGGGGCCGCGGCCCCACGAGGCTCATGTCGCCCGAGAGCACGCTCACGAGCTGCGGCAGCTCGTCGAGGCTCGAGCGCCGCAGGAATCGGCCAAAGGCCCCCAGCCGCTCGGCGTCGGGCAACGGCCGGCCGTCCGGCCCGTCGGCCTGCCGCATCGAGCGGAACTTGACGATGCGGAAGGGGCGGCCGTCGCGGCCCGCGCGCGTGTCGGCGAAGAAGACGGGCCTGCCCATCACCAGCCACACCGCGCACCACACGGCCACGAGGACGGGCAGCAGGAGCACCAGCGCCGTCGCCGCGAGGACGACGTCGCCGAATCGTTTGAGGAAGGGGAAGCGGATCACGCCGAACCGGGCCCCGCGGAGCCGCCGAATCCCGGCATCCGCCGCTCGGCCGCCGCCACGAGCCCCACCAGCAGGGCCACCTCCACCACCGCGGTGGCGAGCGCGAAGACGCTCGCCTCGCCACGCACCGCCGGATCGAAGAGGGGCACGATCGCCACGGCGGCGCCGAACGCGGCCATCCCGCCGTAGAGCGAGGCCACCGCACGGTGCGACCAGCCGGCGAGGAGCAGCCGCTGGTAGCGATGCTCGCGGTGGGGGTCGAAGATGTTCTCGCCGCGCCGCGCCCGGCGCACGAGCGTGGAGACGACGTCGAAGATGAAGGGCCAGAAGGCCATCACGGCCACGGGAAGCGTGTCGGGCAGGCAGTCGCGCGGCATCGCCAGGGCGAGCGCCGCGAGGAGGAACCCGCAGAAGGCGCTCCCCACGTCGCCCATGAAGATCCGCGCGGGATGCCAGTTGCAGGTGAGAAACCCGAGCGCCGCGCCCGCCGTGGCCGCCGCCAGCATCGCCACCGGCCCGAGCCCCGACGCCGCAGCGGCCGCCGCGATGCCCCCACCCACGGCCAGCGCCGTGATCCCGGCGATCCCGTCGCTGCCGTCCATGAAATTGAAGGCGTTGGTGAGCCCCACGAGCCAGATCACCGTCAACGGCCAGGCCAGCGGCCCGAACCGCAGCGTCGCCACCGACCCCAGGTCGACCTGCGTCACCGGCCCGAGCACCGCCGTGGTGGCGAGCGCGGCCGCGAGGTGCACCGCGAACCGCGTGCGGTTCTTCACGCCATGCATGTCGTCCACCCAGCTGATCGCGGCGATCGCCAGCGCGGGCAGCACGACGCCGGCCACCGTGACGAGCGACCGGGGCTGGATCGCGACCACGAGGATCGACGTGGCGACGACGACCGCGACGATGGCCAGGCCCCCGCCCCGCGGCGTCACCCGCGTGTGCATGCTGCGGGAATTGGGGGTGTCGAGGATGCCCCGTGACAGCGTCCAGTCGATCAGGCCGCGGGTGAGCACGGCGGCGGCCGTCAGGGCAGCCAGACACCACACGAGCCAGAGACCGAAGTGCGTCATCGAATCGTCACCATGCGTCGCCCGCGGCCGCGACGCGAAGGTCGGGCACGCGGTGTTGGTCAGGCGTTCTTGGCCGTGGCGATCGTCTCGCACACCTCCATCACCACGGCGTCGTCGACGTGGGCGCCGATGGGCAGCGACAGGCTGCGTGACGAGAGGTGTTCGGTGACGGGCAGCGGACGGCCGCGGTCGTGGAACCGCTCGAAGGCCGTCTGCCGGTGGCACGGGGGATCGTAGTAGGACCGCGTCTCGATGCCTCTGGCGGCCAGCGCCCGGCGCACCGAATCGCGGGTCATGCCGAACCGGCTCGGGTCGATCGTGATCGAGAAGTCCTTGTGGCTCGAGGCGGCGCCGGAGATCGGCTCGACGAAATCGATGCCGGGGAGCTGCTCGAGCTCGCGCCGGTACATCGCGGCCACCCGCCGTCGCCGGGCCGCGACCTCGTCGAGGCGGGCGAGCGACGCCAGCGCCAAGGCGGCGCTCAATTCCGGCATGCGGCCGTTCACGCCCGCGAAGAGGGCGTCGTAGGAGCCGTCGTTGCCATACTCGCGGCCCAGCCGCACGAAATGGGCCAGGCAGTCGCAGTCGGTGGCCACGATGCCCCCCTCGCCCGCCACGAGCAGCTTGGTGGGCGAGAGGCTGAAGACCTGGGCCGTGGCCCCGGCGCCGACCGCCCGCCCGTGCATCGTGGCGCCGAACCCGTGGGCGGCGTCGATGACGAGCGGCAGGCCGTGCTCGCTCGCCACAACGCCGAGCGCCGCCACGTCGCACGGATTGCCGAAGTTGTGGCAGGCCGAGATCGCGACGGTGCGGGGCGTGATCGCGGCGGCCACCGCCTGCATCGTGACGTTGGTCGTCCGCGCGTCGACGTCGATGAACACGGGACGGAGGTTGTTCCAGAGGATCGCAGCCGGGCCGGCGAGGAACGTGAAGCTGGGGATGACGACCTCTCCGAGCGGCTCGACGCGGCTGCCGCTCCTGGCCACGGAGAATCGCGACAGCGGCTCCATGCAGCTCACCGGGCAGGCCGGCGACACGGTCCGCCGCGCGCGACAGCTTCCCGCCGAGAGGTCGAGCGCGCGGTAGACGAGCATGAGTCCGACCGTGCAGCTGCTCACGGCGACGGCGTGCCGCACGCCGAGGTGGGCGGCGACCTCCCGCTCCAGCCGCTCGACGAACGGCCCCTTCGTGAGCCTGCCGCTGGCCAGGATCTCGCCGACCGACGGGAGCAGCTCCTCGGCCGTGGGCAGGCAGGGCCGCACGAACGGCACGCGGAAGCCGCCCTCCTTCAGTGCCGCGGTGGATGCGGGTCCGGCGATCACGCCCGAACGAGGGTCATGTGGCATGGGCGTTTCGCGGCGGCGACTGGCCGACCGAACCGTCGGCAGGACTCGAATACTCGGGCACGACCTCGCGGAGCCGCGCCCGCACCACGTCGGGCGGCTCGCCGAGCACGCCGGCCAGCTCCTCGAGCATACCCTCCGCCGCGGGGAGCGTGGTCGGCCGGTGCAGCGCGCAGAACACCTTCGGATGGGTCGTGGTCACGCGGCGCTCGTCGTCGAAGTACAGCTCCTCGTAGAGCTTCTCCCCGGGACGCAGGCCCGTGAAGACGATCTCGATGTCGTCCTCCCCGAGCCCCGACAGCGCGATCAGGTCGCGGGCCAGATCGACGATCTTCACGCTCTCGCCCATGTCGAGCACGAAGATCTCGCCTCCGCCGCCCATCGTCGCCGCCTGCAGCACCAGCTGCGACGCCTCCGGGATCATCATGAAATACCGGGAGATGCCCGGGTGGGTGACCGTGACGGGGCCGCCGCGGCGGATCTGCTCCTGGAAGATCGGCACGACGCTCCCGTTGCTCGCGAGCACGTTGCCGAAGCGGACGACGATGAACTTCGTCTTCGACTCCGTCGAGAGCGCCTGCACGAATCGTTCCGCGAGCAGCTTCGAGCAGCCCATCACGCTCGTCGGATTGACCGCCTTGTCGGTGGAGATCATGACGAACTCGCGGACGCCGTGCCGGTCGGCCAGCCGGGCGAGGAGCTGCGTGCCCAGGCAGTTGTTCTTGATCGCCTCGGCCGGATTCCACTCCATCATCGGCACGTGCTTGTGGGCCGCGGCGTGGAAGATGACGTCCGGACGGAACGCCTCCATGATCTGTTCCATCCGCGGCTCGTCGGTGATGTCGGCGACGAGGGGCTCGAACGGGGGACGGGGCTCGTAGCGACAGAACTCCTGCTCGACGAGGAACAGCGCGTTCTCGCCGCGCTCGACGAGCAGCAGCCGGCCGGGGTGGAACCGCAGCACCTGCCGGCAGATTTCCGAGCCGATCGACCCGCCGGCCCCCGTGACCATGACCGTGCGCCCCTCGATGAGCGACCGCACGGCCGCGTCGTCGAGCGTGACGGGTTCCCGGCGCAGCAGATCCTTGATCTCGACGGCCCGCGGCTTGACCAGCGCGGTGTTCTGCTCCCCCACGAGCAGCTCGTCGATGGCGGGGATCACCTTGAGCTCGGTGCCCGCCGCGGTGCAGTCGTCGAGCAGCCGCCGGATCCGCTTGCCGGTGAGGCCGCCGGAACGGACCACGACCTCGTCCACCGGCCGGCGCCGCAGCTGATCGGCGGCGGATTCGATGGTGCCGAGCACGTTGAGGCCGGCCACGCGGGTGTGCTGTAGCCCGGCGTCGTCGTCGAGGAACCCGAGCACGTGGTACTGGTTGTTCTCGGCAGCCATCAGCGATCGGGCGAGCAGTTCGCCCGACCGGTCGGCGCCCGCGATGATCGCGGTCTTGATCGGCTTGCCGGTGAAGATCGGGCTCAGCTCCTCGCGCACGCTCCTCCAGAGCGCGCGGATGCCGCCGATGGCCAGCACGGTGCCCGCCCAGTCGAGCACCACAATGCTCGCCCGCACCCGGGGAAACTCGCCGAAGCGGCCCGTCGAAAACACCAGCTGCTCGGCCGCGGCGATCACGAGCATCGAAAGCGTGGCGGCCCAGATGAGCCGCGTCAGGTCGGCGAACGCGATCTGCCGCCAGGAGACGTGGCAGTGGCCGAGGGCGTAGAAGACGCCGATCTTCACGATCACGAACAGCGGCAGCACGCGCCAGAAGGTCGACATCCATGCCTCATCCACGCGGAAGTCGTTCCGCGTGAAGAACGACCCCCAGAGCACAGCCGCGAAGACGACGGCGTGGAACGCCACGAGCAGGAGCGCCTTGCGGCTCATGCGCCCGCGTCGCGGCGTCCCCGCCCCGACGGGCACCGGCGCGATCGCCGGCGTGGCCGCCGCGTCAGCGGCCTCGCCGTCGCGAAGGCGTTCGGTGGACGGCATGGAACTCACCCGGTGGGGATCATGGTGGCAGGTCGCGGCGGGGGACGCCGGAGGCACGCGAGCGACGCCGCGGCGCCGGGCGACCGTCCGGCATTATGACCGAAAATGACCGATGTTCACACCCGCTCCACGTCCACGTCCTCGAGTTCGATCGACGCCCCCTGGCTCAGGAAGCGGACGGCCACCACGAGCCGCTGCCCCCCCTTGCGCTTGACGACGACGCCTTCGAGGCCCGCGAGCGGTCCGCCGCGAACCCGCACGGGCTGCCCCGCCTCCAGGAGCGCCTCCGGGGTGAGCGGACGGTCGGCCTCGATCAGACGCTTGATGGACCGCAGGTCCGCCACGAGCCCCCCATGATCGGGGATGGGGAGCCAGCGGGCGATCGTGTTGGTGGCCAGGGCCGCACGACGGCCGGCGTCGTCGGTCAAAGAGAACACGTAGCCGGGAAAGAGCGGCACGTGGGACACGCGGGTGCGGCCGCCGGGCGATCGCAGCCGGCGTTTCACGAGCGGCGCATAGAAAGGAATGCCGACGGCCTCGAGCTTCCGCATGAGATCCTTCTCGCGGCGCGAGAGGGTGTAGAAGGCGATCCAGGAGGCCGCCCCGCGGTCATCCCGCTCGACGTCGGCCGTCCGGGAGTCGCCCGCGGCCTCGTCCAGCAGGCACTCCGG
>Ga0207954_1000484_pt1 | contig 13562 bp, 12 predicted proteins | sample CryBogmetaGMA0M_FD_184547 | JGI IMG/M metagenome (GOLD analysis project Ga0207954, IMG submission 184547) | Freshwater microbial communities from Crystal Bog, Wisconsin, USA - MA0M (SPAdes) | ecosystem: Environmental > Aquatic > Freshwater > Lake | place: Crystal Bog, Wisconsin, USA | collected... | reverse complement strand
CTAGCAGCCCGTGGAAAAAGTCCTCCGGACGTTTTTCCGCGGATGAAAACCTCCGGTTTTCACGGACGCTACGCGTCCGCGATCGCATCCCTGCGATCGAGCAGGCTGTTTGTCCTCAGCCTGCTACCCCCCGTCGTCGTCGGACGGCACGTCGACCGGCGCGTCGGCGCCGTCCTCGTCGTCGTCCCCGAGCCGCCTGCGCTCCGGCACCGCGTAGGCCTCGTCGAGCCAGCGGCCGAGGTCCACGAGCCGGCAGCGCTCACTGCAGAACGGAGCGGTGGGCGTCGCAGCGAGGACCACGGGAACGTCGCAGACGGGGCAGCGCGGCATCGCGTGAACGCCTCCTCGGGCGTGGTGCTATTCCGACCCCTTCGACTCCGGCTTCTTGCCGCCGCCGGAGCCACCCGAGCCGCCACCAGAACCACTACCGCCGCCGCCCGAGCCGGCCGAGCCGGCCGAATCGGCCGCGGCGCCCTTCTTGTAGGAGTCGCTGCGGTAGTCGGTCTTGTAGAAGCCCGAGCCCTTGAAGACGATCGCGCCGCCGGCACCGATGAGCCGGCGGAGCTTCTTCTTGTGGCACTTGGGGCAGGTCTTCTTCACGCTGTCGGTCATCGACTGAAACAGCTCGAAGGCGTGCCCGCACCCGTCACAGACATAGTCATACGTCGGCATGGCGAATTGCTCCCGCGGCCGTCACGTGCCCGAACCAGTGGACTGCTGCGCCACGATCACCTGCGCCGGCCTCACCACCCGCTCGTGCAGGCGGTAGCCGTGGCTGGCGACGCCCACGACCGTCCCGGCCTCGACGCCCGGCACCGGCCGCTGCAGAATGGCGTCGTGGACGTTGGGATCAAAGGGCTTGCCTTCGGTCTCGATCCGCTTGCAGCCGTGCGCGTCGAGCAGTTTCTCGATCTGCTGCGCGGTCATCTCGAAGCCCGACCGCAGGGTCTCCACGTCGGCCGTCTTGCCGCTGGCCTCGATGGCCCGGCGCACGTTGTCGAGCACCGGGAGCAGATCGCGGAGCACGTCGATCTCGCGGTAGCGCCGCGCGTCGTCGAACTCACGCTGGGAACGCTTGCGGAAGTTTTCGAGTTCCGCCTGCGCCCGCAGCGCCCGCTCCTCGGCGTCGCGCACCCGCTGCTCGAGCGCCGACCGCTCCACCGGCGGAGCCGCCGCCGCCCGCTCGCCCCCGCCGGCGGCCTCGTCGTCACGATCCGGACCGTTGCCTGCTGCCATCACGAGCGTTTCTCCTTCGGGGCCGCCTTCTTCTTCTCGTCGCCGTGCCGCTCCGCCGCGGCGTCCGGCTTCGGGGTGCCCGCCGGCGGCTTCACCGTGCCGCCATCCGGCTTCGCCGTGCCGCCATCCGGCTTCGCACCGCCGCCGTCCTTCTCCCGGGGCTGGAAATACTCGCCGAGCCGGCTGAAGAAGCTCGACCGCCGCGGGCTCACCGCCTTCTGCTCCTCGGCGGCGAGATCCCGCAGCAATTGCTCCGCCCGCGGCGAGAGCGTGCGCGGCACCTCGACGTGCACGTGCACGTGCAGGTCGCCGATGCCGCGACCGCGCACCTCCGGCATGCCGAGCCCCTTCACCCGCACCACGTCTCCCGACTGCGTGCCCCCGGCGATCGACAGCGGCCGCGGCCCGTCGAGCGTGGGCACCTCCACGGTGGCGCCGAGCGCCGCCTGGCTGAACGTGATCGGCACCTCGCAGTGCAGGTCGCGGCCCTCGCGGGTGAGGAAGGGATGATCTTCGATCTCGATCACGCAGTAGCAGTCGCCCGGCGGACCGCCGTTGGCCCCCGGCTCACCCTCGCCGGCGAGCCGGACGCGGACGTCGCGATCGACGCCCGCGGGGATCGTCACCCGGCGTTCCACACGCTCCTCCGTGAGCCCGGCGCCGCCGCAGTCGGGGCACTTGTCGCGGATCACCGTGCCCGCCCCGCGGCAGGCAGGGCAGTTGGTCTGGAGCCGGAAGACGCCCGCCGACTGGATCACCTGTCCCTGCCCGGCGCAATACTCGCAGGTCTGGGCCGAGGTGCCCTTGCGGGCGCCGCTGCCGTCGCAGGAGCCACACGGCTCGTGCCGGTTGAACTCGATCACCTTCGCCGCCCCCCGCGCCGCCTCCTGAAGCGACAGCGACACGCTCGCGAACACGTCGCGTCCCTGCCGGGGCCGGTTGCCGCGGCGCCGCCCGCCGCCGAACGCGTCGCCGAAGACGCCGCCGCCGAAGAGGTCGCCGAACGCCTCGAAGATGTCGGAGATGTCGTTGAACTCGTGCCGTCCGCCCCCCTGCAGGCCGGCGTGGCCGAAGCGGTCGTAGCGGGACCGCAGCTCGTCGTTGGAGAGCACCTCGAAGGCCCGGGCCGCCTCCTTGAAGCGGTCGGCCGCCTCGGCGTTGCCCGGGTTTTTGTCGGGATGGAACCGGATCGCGAGCTTCCGGTAGGCGTCGGCGATCTCGGCGGCCCCGGCCCGGCGGTCGACCGCCAGCACTTCGTAGTAGTCGCGCTCGTTGGCCATAGGCGGGGCCGCCATCTGCGGTGGTCAGCGGAATCGGGCGGGACTCGGAGAGACGACGTCGCGGAACGCACCGGCACGATCCCGCCGCGGGCCGCAAGGCCGCCCCGGGATCCGCGTCGCGCGGATCGACGCCGCCCCGCGACTACCGCACGCTGCCTTCTGCCCGCTGCTTCTTCGCGTCGTCCTTGTCGAGATTCGTCACGAGCGCCTCGGTCGTGAGCATCAGGCCGGCGATGCTCGCCGCGTTGGTCAGCGCCACGCGGACGACCTTCACCGGGTCGATGATGCCCGCCTTGAGCATGTCGACGTACTCGCCCTTGTTCGCGTCGAAGCCCACGTTGACGTCCTTCTCCGCGACCTCGTCGGCCACCACGGCCCCGTCGATGCCGCCGTTCTCGGCGATCTGCCGGATCGGCGCCTCGAGCGAGTGCAGCACGATGTCGACGCCGATCTTCTCGTCACCCTTGGCCTGCCCGCGGGCCTTCTCCACGGCCGGCTTGCAGCGGAGCAGCGCCACGCCGCCCCCCGGCACGATGCCCTCCTCGACGGCCGCCCGCGTGGCGTGCAGCGCGTCCTCGACGCGGGCCTTCTTCTGCTTCATCTCGGCCTCGGTGCCGGCGCCCACCGACACGATCGCCACGCCGCCGGTGAGCTTCGCGAGCCGCTCCTGGAGCTTCTCGCGGTCGTACTCGCTCTCCGTGCCCTCGATCTGGGTCCGCAGCTGGTGCACGCGGGCCTTCACGTCGTCGGGCTTGCCGGCGCCCTGCACGATCGTCGTCTCGTTCTTGTCGACCGTGATCTTCTTGGCGCGGCCGAGGTGGGAGAGGTCGAGATTCTCGAGCTTGATGCCCAGGTCCTCGCTGATCAGCGTGCCGCCGGTGAGCGTGGCGATGTCGCCGAGCATCGCCTTCCGCCGGTCGCCGAAGCCGGGGGCCTTCGAGGCGCAGACGTTGAGCACGCCGCGGAGCTTGTTGACCACGAGCGCCGTCAGGGCGTCGCCGTCGACGTCCTCGGCGATGATCAGCAGCGGCTTGCCCGACTGGGCCACCTTCTCGAGCACCGGGAGGAGCTCGCGGAGGTTCGAGATCTTCTTCTCGTGGATCAGGATCAGGGCGTCGTCGAGCTGGCAGACCATCTCGGCCGGCTTGTTGACGAAGTAGGGGGAGACGAAGCCCTTGTCGAACTGCATGCCGTCCACGAACCGCACGGTCGTCTCGGTCGTCTTCCCCTCCTCGACGGTGATGACACCGTCCTTGCCCACCCGCTGCAGCGCCTCGGCGAGCAGGTCGCCGATCGACCGGTCGTTGTTGGCGCTGATCGCGCCCACCTGGGCGATCTCTTCGGGCCGCTGCACCTTGCGGGCCATCTCGGAGAGGTGCTCCACCGCGGCCGCCACACCCTTCTCGATGCCCCGCCGCACGGCCGTGGGATTGCTGCCCGCGGCGACGTTGCGCGTGCCCTCGCGGAAGATCGCCCGGGCGAGCACGGTGGCCGTGGTCGTGCCGTCACCGGCAAGGTCGGAGGTCTTCGAGGCCACCTCGTTGACCAGTTTCGCGCCCATGTTCTCGAACGCGTCCTCGAGATCCACCTCCTTGCTCACCGTCACGCCGTCCTTCGTCACGGTGGGCCCGCCGAACGACTTGTCGATGATCACGTTGCGGCCTGTCGGCCCCATCGTGACGGCCACGGCGCCGGCCAGTTTCTCGACGCCCTTGAGCAGTTTGGCACGGGCGTTGTCGTCGAACAGCAGTTGCTTGGGCACGGGACGTTCCTCCTGGGAAGTGGCTGGGCCGGCATCGCGGCCGGTGGATCTGGTGGTGGATCGGAAGGGGAAGAGACGCGGACGGTCAGTTCGTGACCTTGGCGAGGATGTCGCTCTCGCGCAGGATCTTCACCTCGTGGCCGTCGACCTCGATGTCGCTGCCCGAATACTTGCCGTAGATGACCTCGTCGCCGACGGCCACCGACAACGGCGCCCGGCCGCCGTGCTCGAGCAGCCGGCCCGGGCCCATGGCGATCACGTGCCCGCGCTGCGGCTTCTCCTTGGCGGTGTCGGGGAGCACGATGCCCCCGGCGGTGCGCTCCTCGGCCTCGACGGGCTCCACGACCACGCGATCGTCGAGGGGACGGATCTTCAGGTTCTTCGCTGCCATGTCTGCTGCTCTCCGAGAAAGGGATTGAAAACTGGAAATCGGCCCGGCCGGCACCCCGCCGCTCCGCGACCGCCGCGGCCCGGGCGGGCGTCGCGGCTCACATCATGCCGCCCATGCCGCCCATGCCGCCCATGCCCATACCACCCATGCCGCCCATGCCGCCGCCCATCCCGCCTCCCATGCCGTGGTGGTCGTGGCCGTCGCCGCCGGCCTCCTCCTCCTCCTTGGGAATCTCGGTGACGAGCGAATCGGTCGTGAGGAGCAGGGCCGCCACGCTGGCGGCGTTTTGCAGCGCGGTGCGGACCACCTTCGCCGGGTCGATCACGCCGGCCGCGACGAGATCGCCGTACTCCGCCTTGTCGGCGTCGTAGCCCTCGTTCTTGCCCTTGAGGTGCCGCACTCGGTTGACCACCACCGACCCGTCCACGCCGGCATTGTCGGCGATGGCCTCGAGCGGGTAGCGCAGCGAATGCTTGACGATCGACGCCCCCATCTTCTCGTCGTCGGAAAGATCGCCCCGCGAGACGAGGTTCTCGATCGCCTTCTCGCTCCGCAGGAGGGCCACCCCGCCGCCCGGCACGATGCCCTCGGCGAGGGCCGCCTGCACGGCGCTCTTGGCGTCGTCGATGAGCGCCTTCCGCTCCTTCATCTCCGTCTCGGTGGCCGCCCCGACGTTGATCTGCGCCACGCCGCCGGCGATCTTCGCCAGCCGCTCCTGCAGCTTCTCACGGTCGTAGTCGCTCGTGGTGACCTCGATCTCCGCGCGGATCTGCTTGGCCCGCCCGTCGATGGCGTCCTTGGAGCCGGCGCCGCTGACGATCGTGGTGTTCTCCGCCTCGACGATCACCTTCTTGGCCCGGCCGAGGTCGCTGAGCTTGACGGCGTCGAGCGCGATGCCCAGATCCTTGAAAATCGCCTGCCCGCCGGTGAGGACGGCGAGGTCGCCGAGGATCGCCTTGCGGCGGTCGCCGTAGCCCGGCGCCTTGATCGCCACCGACTGCACGATGCCACGGAGCTTGTTGACGACGAGCGTCGCCAGCGCCTCCCCCTCGACGTCCTCCGCGATCACCACCAGCGGCTTGCCCGCCTTGCTGATCGCCTCGAGGAGCGGCACGAGATTCTTCGCGGCGGAGATCTTGTCCTCGAAGATGAGGATGTAGGGATTCTCCATCTCGCAGACCTGCGACTCCGCGTCGGTCACGAAGTGGGGGGAGAGGAAGCCGCGGTCGAACTGCATGCCTTCGACGACGTCGACCGTCGTCTCCGACTGCTTGCCCTCCTCGACGGTGATCACGCCGTCCTTGCCCACCTTGAGGAACGCCTCGGAGAGCACGTTGCCGATCGTGGCGTCGTTGTTGCCGGCGATCGTGGCGATCTGCATCAGCTCCTTCTTGTTCTTCTCGTTGATCGGCGTCGCCATCGCGAGAATCGACTTCGACACCGCCTCGACGGCCCGGTGGATGCCCCGCGACAGCGCCATCGGATCGGCGCCGGCCGCGATCATCTTGAGCCCCTCGCGGAAGATGGCCTCCGCGAGCACGGTGGCGGTGGTCGTGCCGTCACCGGCGACGTCGTTGGTCTTGCTGGCCGCCTCCTTGACGAGCTGGGCGCCGAGGTTTTCGTAGGGATCCTCGAGGTCGATGTCCTCGGCGACCGTCACGCCGTCCTTGGTCACCTTCGGCGAGCCCCAGCCCTTGTCGAGGACGGCGTTGCGGCCCCGCGGGCCGAGCGTGCTCTTCACCGCACGGGCGAGCTTCGACACGCCGGCGAGCAGCGGCTGACGGGCCTCGTCGTCGAACACCATTTGTTTGGCCACGGAAAACTCCTCCAGTAGAGAGACGTGAGAAACCGGATTCGCAGGACGTTGGATTTGGCAGGCCGCTCGCGGGCGGCGGAAAAGGGTGCAACCGGCGTGCCAAAGCCGGCGGCCGGCCCCCGGTCAGGCCTCGGGCACCGGTGTTTCGGCCGCGAATCGGCCCCCCGAGGCCCGCCGGCCGGAGGCCCGCACGAGTGCCGTTTTGGCAGGAAGGGATCCTTTCACGGGGCCCACGAGATGTCCCCCTCGAGCCCGCGGACGAATGCCGCGAGCAGGTCGGCCGTGCGATCCGCGTCGTCGAGCGAGACCGTCTCGACCGCCGAGTGCATGTAGCGGTTGGGCACGCTCACGAGCCCCGTCGCCACGCCCGCCCGCGTGGTCTGCAGGACGTTGGCGTCGGTGGGCGTCGCCCGGCCGCTGGCGCCGAGCTGCACGGGGATCCCGTCGTCCTTCGCGGCCGCGAGGAGCCGGTCGACGACGTGCGGATTCATGTTCGGCCCGCGGAACACGACCGGCCCCTTGCCGAGCGCCACGTCCCCCTCCGACTTCTTGTCGATGGTCGGGCAGTCGGTGGCGTGGGTGACGTCGACCGCGATGGCCACGTGGGGATCGACGCCGTAGGCGCTCGTCTGCGCCCCCCGCAGCCCGATCTCCTCCTGCACCGTCGAGGCCACGAAGAGATCACAGGGCAGGGGACCGGCCGCGACGGCGCGGCGGAACGCCTCCACCACGACCCACAGCCCCACCTTGTCGTCCATGGCCACGGAACAGGCGAGATTCCGCCGCAGCTCCTGGAATCGCAGCTCGAACGTCACCGGGTCGCCGATCCGCACGACACTCTCGGCGTCGGCCCGGTCGCCGGCCCCGATGTCGATCCAGAGGTCCTTCATCTTCGGGACCACCTTCCGCTCCTCGTCCGTGAGCAGATGGATCGGCTTGCGCGACATGACGCCGTTGACCGGCCCCGAGGCGGTCCAGACGACCACCCGGGCGCCGACGAGCTGGATCGGATCCCAGCCGCCGATCGGCTGCACGGAAATGAAGCCGTCGGCGTCGATGTACTGCACGATCAGGCCGATCTGGTCGCAGTGGCCCGCCAGCAGCATCCGCTGCGGCTTCGCGACGGCGGCCGCCGCCCGCCGCGAGGCGACCACGTTGCCGTGGGAGTCGGTGACGACGGCGTCGGCCACGCCGGCGAGGTAGTCGCGGACCACCCGCTGGATCGGCTGCTCGTACCCGGAGGGACTCGGGGTTTCGAGGAGGCGGACGAGAAAGCCGCGGGCCGCAGGTTCCACGGGCAAGCGCTCCTTCAGCGGGGACGTCACCGGGAACGCCCCGGGGGGGATCGTTGTACGCGATCCCGACCGAACCGCACAGGAGGCGGGCTCCGCGCGGCCGGCACGACCGCGCCGACCGGCACCACCGCACCGCCCGCGGCCCGCGTCACGGCCTCCCCGCCGCGTCGCGGCGGCGCGGGGCACGCGTCGGCTCCGGCCGCAAGCTAGGCTCGTGCGATCGCGGCCGCTCGGCGGCGGGGCCATCCACTTTCGCCCCCGTCGGCTACGATCAGACACATCCCCCGTTTCCTCCGCGGAGCCAGTCGCAGCCATGTCCGAGCCCGTCCGTGTCGGCGTCGTCGGCCTTGGCACCGTCGGTTCGGGGGTGGTGCGGCTGCTCGTCGACTCCGCCGACCACATCACCCGGCACGCGGGACGCCCGATCGTCGTCGAGCGGGTCGTCGTCAAGGACGTGGGCAAGCCCCGGGGCGTGACGGTGCCCGGGGGCCGGATCTCCGCCGCCATCGGCGACATCTCCCGCGACCCGTCGATCTCGGTGGCCGTGCTGCTCGTCGGCGGCCTCGAGCCCGCGCGGACGATGATGATCGACCTGCTCGAGCACGGGAAGGACGTCGTCACCGCCAACAAGGCGCTGCTGGCCGAGCATGGGCCGGAGCTCTTCGAACTGGCCCGCCGGCACGGCCGCTCGATCGCCTTCGAGGCCGCCGTCGCCGGCGGCATCCCCATCGTCGCCGCGATCGGCGAGTGCCTGGCCGCCAACCGCATCGAGAGCATCCGCGGCATCCTCAACGGCACGAGCAACTTCATCCTCACGCGGATGGAGGAGGACGGCGCCGACTACGCCGAGGCACTCGCCCTCGCCCAGGCCAAGGGCTTCGCCGAGGCCGACCCGTCGATGGACGTGGACGGCACCGACGCCACGCAGAAGCTCGCGATCCTCGCCCACCTGGCGTTCGGCGTGTGGGTGCCCTGGCACGACATCCCGCGGACCGGCATCGACGGCCTCGACATCGATCTCCTCAACTACGCCGCCGAACTCGGCTACCGGATCCGGCTCGTGGCGGTCGCCAGCCGCGCGCCCGCCGCCGACGGCGCCGCTGCCGGCCGGCTCGCGATGCGGGTGGCACCGGCGCTGGTGCGGATGGGCACGCCCCTGGCCGAGACCCGCGGCGCCTACAACGCCGTGAGCATCGTCGGCGACGCGGTCGGCCGGATGTTCTTCCACGGGCTCGGGGCCGGCCAGATGCCCACCGCCTCGGCGGTCGTGGCCGACATCATCGACACCGTCGTCGGGCGGGCGGCGATCACCTTCCGCACCACGGGCGTGCTCGCCGCCGACACGCCGGCGGCCCGCGTCGCCGGCACGGAGGTGCACCAGCGGCATTTCCTCCGCGTCCTCGTGGCCGACCGGCCCGGCGTGCTCGCCAGGATCACGGGGATTCTCGGCGACGAGCAGATCTCGATCGCGTCGGTGATCCAGCACGATGCCACCGGCGCGCCGGCGACCGGCGCGAGTGCCACTGGCGCGCCGGCGACCGGCGCGAGTGCCACCGGCGCGCCGGCGACCGGCGTGCCGCTCGTGATCATGACCCACGTCTGCGGCTCGGCCGCGGTGCAGCGGGCGATCGAGGCTATCGACGCCTCCGACGTCGTGCGGGGCAGAAGCGTCTGCCTCGGCGTACTCGACGAGTGACCCCGACGCCATCCACCACGAGGACCGGGCGATGAAATACGTGATCGTGATCCCCGACGGCGCGGCTGACGCGCCGCAGGCGGTGCTCGGCGGCCGCACGCCCTTCCAGGCGGCCCGCACGCCCGCCATGGACGCGTTGGCCGCCCGCGGCCGCGTCGGCCTCACCAACCACGTGCCCGACAGCCTGCCCCCCGGCTCCGAGGTGGCCTGCATGAGCCTCCTCGGCTACGACCCGCTCGTCTTCTTCACCGGCCGGGCGCCGCTCGAGGCCGCCGCCAAGGGAATCGTGCTGGGGCCCGACGACTGGGCGGTGCGCTGCAACCTCGTGACGATCGCCACGCCCGCCGGCGGCGCGGGTCCGGTGATGGATGACTTCACCGCCGGCCACGTCACCTCCGAGGAGGCCGCCGAGCTGCTCGCCGCCGCCCAGCGGGGCCTCGCGGCCGATTTTCCCGAGCTCGCGGGCTGGGAGTTCGCCCCCGGCGTGAGCTACCGCAACCTGCTCCTCTACCGCGGGGCGGCCGGCCGCCCGGCGCCGCTGGCCGCCGACCTGCGGGCCACGCCCCCCCACGACCTCATGGACCAGGCGGTCGCCGACGCCTTCCCACGCGGCACCGGCAGCCGTCTCCTCACCGACATCATGTCGCGGAGCGCCGCCTGGCTCGCCGACCACCCCGTCAACCGCGACCGGATCGGCCGCGGCCTGAGGCCCGCCACCCACGTCTGGCTCTGGGGCGTCGGCAAGGCTCCGGCGTTCGAGCCCTTCGCGGCCCGCTACGGCGTGCAGGGCACGATGATCACCGCCGTCGACCTGCTCCGCGGCCTGGCGAGCCTCGCCGGCTGGCGGCGGGTGGAGGTGCCCGGGGCGACCGGCTACCTCGACACCGACTACGCCGCCAAGGGCCGGGCCGCGATCACCGAACTGGAGCAAAGCGACCTGGTCTGCGTGCACGTCGAGGCGCCGGACGAGGCGAGCCACCAGGGGGACGCGGACGAGAAGGTGAAGGCGATCGAGGCGATCGACGCGTGCATCGTTTCGGTGATCGCGGCCCACCTCGCGGGCGTGCCCGACCACCGCATCCTCGTCTGCCCCGACCACCCCACGTTCATCGCCACCAAGACGCACTCCCGCGGCCCCGTGCCGTTCGTCATGGCGGGCGCGGGCGTCGCGGCGACGGGCCTCACCAGCTACGACGAGGCGGCCGCCCTGGCGGGCGGGGTGCGGATCGAGCCGGGCTGGCGGCTGATGGGAGAGTTCCTGGGTTCCACCCGCGCGTGACGCGAAGAGGAGACGATTCAGCGATGGCCCTCGTGGTGCAGAAGTTCGGCGGGACGAGCGTGGCGGATCCGCAGAAGATCCTCGCCGCCGCCCGCAAGGCGATCGCCCGGCAGCAGTCGGGCCACCAGGTCGTGGTGGTCGTCAGCGCCATGGGGCACCAGACCGACGTGCTCGTCGACCTGGCCAAGCAGATCACCGAGCGGCCCAACGCCCGCGAGATGGACATGCTCCTCTCCACCGGCGAGCAGGTGAGCGTGGCGCTGTTCGCCATGGCGATCCAGTCGCTGGGGCACAAGGCCGTGAGCCTCACCGGGGCGCAGATCGGCATCCGCACCGACTCCACGCACACCAAGGCCCGCATCCGCTCGATCTCCACCGACCACCTGCGGAAGCTGCTCGACGACGGCTCGATCGTGATCGCGGCCGGCTTCCAGGGGATCGACCAGCACGGCAACATCACCACGCTCGGCCGCGGCGGCTCCGACACGACGGCCGTGGCCCTGGCGGCCGTGCTCGACGCCGATCTCTGCGAGATCTACACCGACGTCGAGGGCGTCTACACCACCGACCCGCGGGCCCTGCCCGAGGCCCGGCGGCTGCCGTCGATCAGCTACGACGAGATGCTCGAGCTCGCGAGCCTCGGCGCCGGGGTGATGCACCCGCGGTCGATCGAGTTCGCGAAGAAGTTCGGCGTGAAGGTGCTCGTGCGGTCGAGCTTCAAGGACGCCCCCGGCACGCTCATCCTCTCGGCCGAGGAGTCGACGCCGCGGCCCGCCAGCGGCGTGGCGCTGGCGAAGGACGAGGCGCGGATCACGCTGGAGAACGTCCCCGACCAGCCCGGCTCGAGCCACGCGCTGTTCTCCGAACTGGCGGCCTCCGGCATCGCCGTGGACATGATCGTGCAGAACGTCGGCCAGCACGGCCGGGCCGACATCTCCTTCACCGTACCCGCCGACGACCTCCCGGAGGCGCTCGATCTCTCGCGGAAGGTCGCCACGGCGCTCCACGCCACCGGCGTCTCCCACGACGCCGAACTGGCGAAGGTGTCGGTCGTGGGCGTGGGCATGGAGCGGTCGGAGGGGGTGGCCGGTCGGATGTTCTCGGCGCTCTCCCACGAGGGCATCAACGTGCGCATGATCACGACCAGCGAGATCAAGATCTCCGTGCTGGTCGACCGCAAGGACGGCCCCGCGGCGGTGCGGGCCGTGCACCGGGCGTTCGGGCTCGATGCGGAGAACGGCGACGGCACGGGCGACGCCGGCGGCACCGCGCTCGTCAAGTCGAGCCCGCTCGACGTGGTCCGCCGGCTCGAGGGGATGGAGGATCTCGCGATCGAGGACTGCCAGCTCGACTCCTCGCAGGCCCTCGTCACCTTCACCGACCTGCCCGACACGCCGGGCGTCGCGGCCGACGTCTTCGAGGAGGTCGGCCGCGCCGGTCTGGTCGTCGACATGATCGTGCAGAGCCATCCGCGGGACGGGCGGGCCGAGATCTCGTTCACCGTGCCCGCGGGCAGCCGCGACCGGGCCATCGAGGTGGCGGGGAGGATCGCGGCGGCGCGCGGGGCGCGGGTCGCCGACGTGCCCCACGTGGCCAAGCTCTCGATCACGGGCGTGGGCATCCGCAGCCACGCCGGCGTGGCCGACCGGCTGTTCAAGCCGCTCGCCGAGCAGGGCATCAACATCGACCTCGTGAGCACGAGCGAGGTGCGGCTCAACGTGGTCGTCGCCGCCGAACACGGGCAGCAGGCGCTCGCGGTGCTCCGCGGCGCGTTTGGACTGGCCCGTTCGTGAAAGCCGCAGGCTTTCCTGCCTGCAAGCACCGCCCTGCGACGAGGGCAGCGCCGCGGACGCCTGCGTCGCGATCCGCCGACGGCGCCCGGGCACCGGTGCCGCCCACGCCCTCTCGCCGGACGTTCGCCTCGGTCCTCCAGACCTCGGCTCGCTGCGTGTCCGCCGTCGAGGAGCGCCGGGAAACCCCGGGGCTTTCGCCCCCGGGTCCGGGTCCTCGATGGAGACGAAGTCGGGGGCTTAGCTGGCCTCGGAAAAAGTCCTCCGGGACTTTTTCCAGGCACGAAAACCTCCGTTTTTCAAGGGAGCTGCGCTCCCGCGATCGCATCCATGCGACCGAGCAGGCTGTTTATCCGCAGCCTGTTAGATCCTCTCGAGGATCGCGGCATCCTTCTTCAGGATCGCGGTCGACCACTGCAGCGGGAGTTCCTTGATGCCAGCCTCGATCGCGGCTTCCTGGGCCGGGGCGACGGCCGCGGCCGACTGGGCGTGGGCGACGGGGCAACAGGCCGCGGCGATCGACACGAACAGCAGGGCGACGATGACGGTCAGTAGACGCACCATGGAGATCACCCCTTCTTCGTGGAATACCGGATGGAAAAGCATCGTTGTCGACGATGACACCACGGCGACGATCACCCGGCGCCGGACACGGACTCATGAACGTGTGTAGCAGGAGGATATTCACGGCGGTCAAAAACGGCGGCGCGGTGTCGAAGGGAGGGGTGGAGCCCCGATCGAAGACACCCCCCACGACGCCGCCGGAAACTCCCCGCGCAGGCCGCCGACGACCATGAAGACCAGGGCGATCACGAGCGAGGCCACGACCGTCATGGCGAGGCCGGCCTTGGCCATGTCCTTGATGCTGAAGTAGCCGGCGTTGAAGGGGATGATGTTGGTCGGCGTCGTCGTGACCAGGATGAAGGCCAGGCTCGAGGTGAGGCCGGCCGCCAGCGTGATCGCGGTGACGTCCATGCCCGTGGCCTTCCCGAGCTCGATGACGAGAGGAATGAGGAT
>Ga0207954_1000482_pt1 | contig 13593 bp, 9 predicted proteins | sample CryBogmetaGMA0M_FD_184547 | JGI IMG/M metagenome (GOLD analysis project Ga0207954, IMG submission 184547) | Freshwater microbial communities from Crystal Bog, Wisconsin, USA - MA0M (SPAdes) | ecosystem: Environmental > Aquatic > Freshwater > Lake | place: Crystal Bog, Wisconsin, USA | collected... | reverse complement strand
GGATGTATTCGCGGGGCACGCGGCCGCCCACGACGGCATCCTCGAAGATGAAGTTGTCGGTCGACTCCTCCGGCAGCGGCTCCAGGTGCCCGATGATATGGGCATACTGGCCCGAGCCGCCCGTCTGCTTCTTGTGCTTGTAGTCGTAGGGCGTGCCGCGGGTGGGCGCCTCGCGGTAGCTCACCTTCGGCGCACCCACCTCGACCTCGACCTTGTATTCGCGCTTGATCCGCTCGACGTAGATGTCGAGATGCAACTCCCCCATGCCCGCGATCAGCGTCTCACCCGTTTCCTCGTCGGTGGCGACGCGGAACGTGGGATCCTCGCGGGTGAACCGCTGCAGGGCCTTGCCGAGCTTGTCGAGACCTTCGCGGTTGGTGGGCGTGATCGCCATCTTGATCACCGGCTCGGGCACGAACATGTTTTCGAGCGTGCAGTACTTCGCATCGGCGGAGTAGGTGTCGCCGCTCGCCGCATCAACGCCCATCACGGCCACGATGTCGCCGGCCTCGGCCGTGTCGATCTCCTCACGCTTGTCGGCATGCATCCGCACGATGCGGCTGAACCGCTGCTTCTGGCTCGTGCGCTGGTTGATGTAGGCCTCGCCCTTGGTGAGCGTGCCCTGATAGAGCCGCATGAACGTGAGCTGACCGAAGGGGTCGTCGACGATCTTGAAGGCCATCGCCACGAGCGGCTTCTTCGGATCGGGCTCGAGGTCGAACCTCTCGTCGGGTTTGGACCAGTTCTTGGCCGTCACCTTCCGCTCGAGCGGGTTGGGCAGATAGCGCACAACGGCGTCGAGCAGCAACTGCACGCCCTTGTTCTTGTAGGCCGAGCCGCAGAACACTGGAGTGATGCTCTGGTTGTGAACCGCCGCCTTCACGACGGCGTGGATCTCGTCGTCGCTGATCGGCTCCTCGGAGAGCATCTTCTCCATGAGGGTGTCGGAGTACATCGACAGGCCCTCGAGCATCTGCTGCCGGGCCGTGGCCGCCTTCTCCTTGTAGTCGGCCGGGATCTCCTCCATGCGGACGGTTTCGCCGTTGTCGCCGTCGAAATAGGCGGCCTTCATGGCGACGAGGTCGATCACGCCCTGGAGCTTGTCTTCCTTGCCGATCGGAATCTGCATCGGGATCGCATCACAGCCGAGCTTGTCGCGGAGCTGCCCCACCACGCGCTCATAGTTGGCGCCGGTGCGGTCCATCTTGTTGACGAACGCGAGCCGCGGCACCTTGTACCGCTTCATCTGGCGGTCCACCGTCATCGACTGGCTCTGCACGCCGCCCACACTGCACAGCACCAAGATGGCGCCGTCGAGCACGCGGAGGCTGCGCTCCACCTCGACGGTAAAATCGACGTGGCCCGGGGTGTCGATGAGGTTGATCGCGCAGTCGCCCCACTGCACGCTCGTGGCGGCCGAGGTGATCGTGATCCCGCGCTCACGCTCGAGATCCATGTAGTCCATGGTCGCCCCGTCGCCGCCGCCCTTCACTTCCTGGATACGGTGAATGCGGCCGGCGTAATACAGGATCCGCTCCGAGAGCGTGGTCTTGCCGGAGTCGATGTGGGCCGAGATGCCCATGTTGCGGAGCTTGGTCAGGTCCATGAATACACGTTCTACGGGGAAAAACGGAGGGAATGGGCCGCCCAGGGGCTGGGTTTGCGGAACTCGGGCGGGCGGCCCTTGGAAACACAACAAAGGGAATATACTCGCGCCTGGAAAAACGGGACAGACGGCGAGTTTTCGGCCGGAGTTTCCCGATCGGGACCACCTGGCTGACAACAAACCCCATGACCGACGCCCCCGCTGCCACTCCAACCGCTGCCACCCAAAAGCCTGCCCCGGTCGATCACGGCCCGTCTGATCCCTGGGGCGCCTGCCTGACCCCGATGATCGTGTTCCTCGGGCTGGGACTGATCGAGCCCTCCCGAGAGGGCAAGGGCCTCGCCGCCGCACTGGGCATCACCTACGACCTCTACCCCGTGCTCTACGCGATCCGGGTGGCGGTGACGCTTCTGCTGGTCTGGCGAGTCTGGCCCTCAATCCGGGCCTGGCTCGGCAAGGCAAGTTGGTGGCCTCCCATCCTCGGAATCCTGCTCGTGGTACCGTGGGTGTGGCTGTCGGTGCTCCAACGCGACGGGAAGTGGATCTCCGGAGACACTGGCCGGGTGGGCTTCGACCCCGTCGAGTTCTACGGGGCCGACAAGGACTCGCTCTGGGCCTACCTCCTGCTCCGCGGCCTCGGGCTCGTGGTGGTGGTGCCGATCGTGGAGGAACTCTTCCTTCGCGGGTTCCTCCTGCGGTTCGTGATTCGCGAGAGCTTTTGGTACGTGCCCTTTGGCGCGGTGACGGGCTCCGTGCTCGCGACCTGCGCCCTCTACGCCGTGGGGAGCCATCCAGCCGAGGCCGTGGCGGCTGTGGTCTGGTTCTTCGCGGTGACGTGGGTGTGTTGGAAAACCCGCCAGCCCATCGACGCGATTACCGTCCACGCCACCACGAACCTTGCCCTCGGAGCCTACGTGCTCGCGACCGGCGCCTGGTGGCTGCTGTAGGCGTGGGACGCCGGGGACGCATCGCCCCGACACCCACCGGATATCTCCACGCGGGGCATGCGCGAACGTTCGCCATCGCCGCCGATCGGGCCCGCGGGGCCGGACTCGTGCTTCGCATCGAAGACCTTGACGGCCCTCGCTGCCGGCCCGAGTTCACCGCCGCCGCGCTCGAAGACCTCCGCTGGCTCGGCCTCGAATGGACCGAGGGCCCCGACGTGGGCGGCCCTCACACCCCCTACGTGCAGAGCGAACGGGCTGCCTGGTTTCTGGAGGTGTGGCGCCGCCTCGAGGCCGCCGGGGCGATCTACCCGAGCCCGCATTCCCGCCGCGACGTCGAAGAAGCTGCCAACGCCCCTCACGATCCGGTTTCACCGGCGGCGCAGGAAGCCCAGACCGCGAGCGAGAGGGTTTGCGAGCCAATCTTCCCGCCGGCCCTGCGACCAGCGCACCGCGAGCGGGCTGCCGCGCCCGGCGGCGTGCCGTGGCGGTTCCGCGTGCCTGACGGACGCACCATCGAGTTTCACGACGCCCTGCAGGGCACCGTCTGCCGCACGGCCGGCGTCGACTTCGGCGACTTCGTGGTCTGGCGACGCGACGACCTCGCCGCCTACGAACTCGCCGTGGTGGCCGACGACCATGCGATGGAGATCGCGGAGGTGGTCCGCGGCGCCGACCTGCTCACGAGCACGGCCCGCCAGATCCTGCTCTACGAGGCCCTGGGCTGGACGCCCCCTGCCTTCTGCCACGCGCCGCTCGTCTGTGATGCCTCGGGCCACCGGCTTGCCAAGCGGACCGGCGGCCTGGCGATCCGCGAGTTGCGGGAGGCCGGCTGGACGCCCGAAGAGGTGCTCACGCGGGAACTGTAGGCCACTGGCCGATTTGCTACGATCGTGGCAGTTCAAACGCAAGGTATTCACATATGCGTGGTCGCATTTCTGGTTTCGTCGTATTGCTCGTCACGGCCGCTGGGTGGTGCGCCTCGGCTATGGCCGAGCAGCCGCCCGAACGCCTTGCTCCTCGCCCCGAGCGGACGGCCGAGGAGCGAAAGGCCCGCGCCGCCGAACTCCGCCGCGTGTATGCGGAAGACCCCTCCACCTGGCCCGCGCCGCACGTCGATCCCGACGTGAAGTGGAAGGAGATCGGCCTGCTTCCCGAGGTGGAGCATCCGGCCGACAACCCGCACACCACCGAGAAGGAGACGCTCGGCAAGACGCTCTTCTTCGATCCCCGCCTCTCGGGCAGCGGCCAGATCGCTTGTGCGTCGTGCCACGATCCCGATCTCGGCTGGGCCGACGGCCGCACCACGAGCTTTGGCCATTCACGCAAGCAACTCGCCCGCAACTCCCCCACCATCCGCAACACGGCGTTTCAGCAGCAGCTCTTCTGGGACGGCCGCGCCGAGTCGCTCGAAGACCAGGCCCGGCAGGTGCTCCTGAATCCCGACGAGATGCGATCGGGCCCCGAGCACATCGTGGCGTTGCTGGAAAACGAGCCCGGCTACCAGGAACTCTGGCAGAAGGCCTTTGGCGGGGAGCCTGTGTCGATCGACCTTGCCGCTCAGGCGCTCGCCTGCTTCGAGCGGACGGTGGTGGGGGGCACGTCGAGGTTCGACAGCTTCATGAAGGGCGGTGCTGCCGCGCTCACCGACGAGGCCCTTCTCGGCATGGACCTCTTCCGGCGCGAGGCCCGCTGCATCAACTGCCACAACGGCCCCGCCTTCTCCGACGGCGGCTTCCACGACCTCGGGCTCTCCAACTATGGCCGGCCCTTCGAGGACATCGGCCGCGGCCGAATCACGAACGACCCGGCCGACACCGGAAAGTTTCGCACGCCGAGCCTCCGCGACGCCACAGCCACGCTGCCGCTGATGCACAACGGGCTCTTCGAACTCCAGGTGGCCCTGACGCTCTACAACGCCGGCATGCCGAAGCCTGTCCGCAGGGAGAACCAGGCCGATGACCCACGGTTTCCGGTGAAGTCACCACTCATCAAGCCGCTCGGGCTCAACAAGCAAGACCTCGCCGACCTGACGGCATTCTTGACGAGTCTCGAGGAAACAAAGCGGCGGGTACGGCCGCCGGTGATCCCGGGGCTGTAGGCAGAGCCGCTCGGGTTCCGGCGGCGGAGGAAACGCAGGTTTGCAACCTGCGGCAAATAAGACACAGGTTGAAAACCTGTGCTACTTCGGCATCACGTAGCACAGGTTTTCAACCTGTGCCGCGATCCCGCCCACGTAGCACAGGTTTTCAACCTGTGCATTCCACGCTCTGCGTCGCCACGGCTTACCCCGTCGCGCCCTTCCGGCCCCGGCGACGCACGACTGCCGCGAGCGCGCCCACACCAAACAGCCCGAGCACCACGCTCGACGGCTCCGGCACCGGCGCGAGCGCCACACCTCGAAACACGCAGTTGAGCGGCGCCGTGGCAAGCGTCGAGAACGACGGGGCGGACGTCCCGTCGAGCGTGTCAGACAGGGCCACGAGATCATTCGCGCCTGTCCCGGTCGATACCGCCGTGATCCCGTAGAGTTGCACCGAACTGCCGGTCACCAGACCCGTCAGCCCCCGCATGCCGGTGGCCCCGGACGGCATCGCGGTCCAGACCTTCGACCACGAACCGCTGCTGAAGAGCCACTTCTGCAGGCCGCCCGTCACCGGGGCTGCCGTGTCGTCGTCGGCGACATAGATCGTGGACGGACCCGCGAAGAAAAACTCCCACGGGCTGTCAAGGAGCCCGGCGTTGCTCGTGCCGCCGCCGACGATGGTCGCACCGTACTGGTTGGCCGTGGTTGGAATCCCAGTGCCGACGTTGAACACGCCTCGGAAACTGTAGCTGGCGGTGCCGCTTGGCCCCACCGCCACGGCCGCCGAGCCATAGAGTTGGTCGTTGAAGATTCCAATCACGCGAGAGTTGTAGGGCACGGGATACTGGCCGCTCGAGTTCGTCCCGCTCCCGCCCACGCCCTGCGCCAGCGCCACGCCGCTGCTCGTGCTTCCCAGTGTCGTGTAACGGATGCCGCCCGTGGAGCCGCTGCCGGTGTCGCCGCTCCACCACAGGTCGGAACCCGTGGTGGTGATCGCCGATCTCGGCGACGTGCCTGCCGCACTGAACTGCGTGGTCGAATCGACACTGCCGAGCGTGTCGACCCTCGCGATCGTGCGGCTGGCCGTCGCATTGGTTCCGTAGCCAATGATCGTCAGAAACCGCTGATCGACCGACCGCTTGAGAAGCCCGATCCCCGTATTCGAGATTGGACCAACGATCGCCTTGTTCGCCCCCGCGTCAGCCGCCGGCAGGGCCACCTCCACACCTGTCGCACTGCCGCTGGTGGTGAACTCGCGGAGCGTAATCGGCACGGTGCCTGACGCCGTGACGCCGTTACCAAACTGCGAGACCACGACGGTCCCCGGCGTGAACGGGGCCGCTCCGGCCACGCCTGCCACGGTCGCCATGCAGGCGACCGCGGCGAATCGGGAGAGGATTCCACCACTTCGCTTCTTCATCGGATCCATCCTTTCACCTCACAGAGACGTCCGCCGGCGATTCCGACCACGCCAGACCGCCACAGCACCGCAGGCACCTGCGCCCACAAGCGCGATCGCGCTCGGCTCCGGCACCACCATCACGACGCCGCGAAATACCTGATTCGAGCCCGCCGTGGCGAGGGTCGTCAGGCTCGACGTGGTGCCCGTGAGGGTGCTCGTCGCGGCGTTCGCATCGAGGTAACTGAACAGCTGCGATGTCCCACCGCCACTGGAGCCGGTTGAGAGCACCGTGCCAAAGAGGGTGACGTCTGTACCATTGAAGGATCCCGTCAGGCCCCGGAAGTTGCTGGTGGGATTGACCCTGCTGCCGGAGAGTTGCCCCGACTTGTTCCAGGTGCCGCTCGCGGCGAGCAGATACTTGACGATGCCGCCGTCTGTGAGCGAGTCATCGGCGACATACATCGTGTCGAGCCCCGGGATCGAGGGATTGGTATCGAGATACACAAAGCCATACCGGCTCGTCACTGGAGTGCCTCCCTGGTTCGGGATGTCGGGCTGGGCCGTGAGCGAGGTCGCTGTGGCGGTCACGAGCGGGTTTCCTCCATACACGCCCACGGTCGGCCACGTGCTCGTAGCCGCCGAAACGAACAGACTGGTGCCGGACGCGCTGGTACCGTAGGCATTCAGCCAACGCAAGTTCGTGGCCAAAGTTCCCGAGATCGACTGAAACGTCGCGGATCCATCAGCCGTGCCATAGACGAGGCCGTTGCCTGCTCCCGACGCAAAGATCTTGTTGCCGTCCGTCGAGACCGCAGACCGCGGACTGTTGCCGCTGAACCATGTGCCCATCACGGTCAGCGAGTAGCTTCCCGTCGTGGTGTTAAGAAGACCCGCAACGCGAGGCACAGACCCGCTCGTGGAGCTCGACAAACTTGACGCCGCCCCCGTGCCGGAGTTGTAGCCGGCGAACCCAATCCACTGGCCGTCCGGGGAGATCGCCAGGCCACCCTCGGCCGTGGAGTTGCCGGCGACGACGAGTTTTGTGCCCGTGCCCGTGCTGTTGATCGCGATCGACTGCACAAGCGACCCAGCCGTGGTGTATTCGTCGAGGAACACGTTGTTGCCGGTGGTTCCCAGCGCGTTGGAGCCCGAACCAGCACGGAACACGACGACGTTGCCGGGCGAGACCGGAGCGGCGTCGCAGACCACGGGGACACACGAGCACAGAGCCGCCACGGCGATCGCGGCACCGACCACAGAACGGCCGTTCATGGCACACCTACGAGACATGGGCATCCTCCGAAATGCTGGCTGGATGGGAAATGGGAGAGGCGAGGTCCTTCCGGCGTTTGATACCCTTTCGCGACAACATTTCCAGAGTCATTCCGAAAAATGTGACGAATCGGGCATGGGTAGGGACGAATCGGGTTTTCTGGGACGAATCGGGCGCGCCGCTGGGACGAATCGGGCGCGCTGGCCGGGGGGCGACGGCGGCGAGACGCCCTGACATGCCCAACGGTTGCCAAAGCAAGCGGAGTGAAAATAATGTATTTTTGATCACTCTCGGTTCGACGACGATTCCGTCATGCTGACGCTCTCGGCTGTTCTGTAGAGGCTTGTCGCTTCGTGTCGCTCCACTTCGCCATCGTCGCGAGATCAGTCCGACGAAAGGCAATCTGCTGGCATCCGAGCTTCTCCCCTCGAGCGTTCCGGGGCTTCACGCTCGTAGAGCTTTTGGTCGTGATCGCGATCATCGCCACGCTCATCGGCCTGTTGCTGCCGGCCCTGCAGGGCGTCCGCGAGTTAGCCCGCTCCACGTCGTGTAACAACAACCTGCGGCAGATTGGCCTGGCGACCCATACGTTTCGCGACGCGAAGCGCGGCTACCCCGACAAGGAGTTTCTAGGCGGGACACGCACGGGTGCCCACGGCTACCGAATGCAGCCCGGCCTCAAGACGGCCAACGACCCGAGCGCCTTTCCGGAGAAGTTCGGCCTCCAGGCGGTGCTCGCCTATGACTACCGCTACCGCTACGACAGCGTGCCTGATCTCGACTACACCGACTACGGCGGCGCCGGCTTCATGGACCGGGGTGCGGGCTGGGTCTGCCCCGGCCAGCCCGACTCGTTCCGGGCCGTGGGCAACACCTACGCCTTCAGCGTCTCGCTGCAGCCTTCGAACTGGACGCCGAATGACAGGCACGTGATTCCGCCTTCGAAGATCGAGTCGCCCAAGACGGAGCAATGGGTCTGGGACAACTTCTCGCTCAACCCGCACCTGAGCGGCTTTCGGAGCAGCACGACCAACGGCTACGTGATCACGGAGGCCAAGCGCGTCTATCCGCACGCCGGCGTGATCCGCACCCGGGGCTACAATCGGCTGTTCGTTGACGCGCACACCGAGTTTTTTGACATCGACGCACCGGCGCAGTAACCGCTCACCTTTCGCCCCAGTCTGGAGTTGCACCATGAAGACGCGCCTCGTTATCCCGGCTCGGCCCGCGTGGCGGGACGGTTTCCGCGGCCCGGGGAACAGACTCTCGCGATTCGCCGCGGCGATCGTTCTGGCCGTGCTTCCCACGGCGGGCTTCGGCCAGGTCGACAACCTGACGACGGTGCTCGACGCCCGGCCGATGATCGGCGCCAAGACGTTCGGCTCGTACGGCTACGACCCAGCCTCGGACCGGATGTTCCTGATCGCCTACGGCGGCGACTCGTCCGCGCCCGGCAACCCTGGCATCGTAAAAATTTCGGACGTGAGCACCTCACCTACGTCCGAGGTGATGCTCAGCCAGACACAGTTGCAGCTTTTTTACACCGACGGCAATCCGAACCTCGCGTCCCCTCCCACACCGGGCGGACTGCTGCTCAACCCGAAGCCGATCGGTTCGACGCCCGCGTACGGCATGGCGATGATCACCGACGGCGAGGTGACGCGGCTCAGCAGCGGCTCGGCGGTGCCCAGCCAGTCGAGGCGGGTGTATTCCTACAACCTGCAGTCGCCGCCGCTCGGCGCGGACGGCCGCGCCGTGCTCACCACTCGGGTCACGCTCGCCGACATGCAGGCCACGGCGGGCTCGACGAGTTCGTCGAGTTTCGTGCAGCGGCAGCCCGCCTGGAGCGGTGACGGCCAGAGCCTCTATTTCGTCGACTCGAGCCCGGGCTTCGGCGGTGTGTGGAAGGTGGGCGCCGTGTCGGGAAACGCCAGGCAGATCCTGGCGGCCGATGACACGTTGGCCGAACCGGGCGTCCGCTCGGCCGGAGGCATCGACACGATTTTTCTGTCGGGAGGAGGCAGCACCGGCAACGCGGGCGGCATCGACTTCGTCACCTTCAACGGCACGACCACGTCATCCCGGCAGATTGCCGTCCCCACGGCGAAGCTTCTCGACTTCTTCGAGGTGTCCGGCACCATGCCGTCGCAACGGGTGCAGTCGCTGACGACCGTGGGCGATGACCTCTACTTCGCGTTTTTTACCAACGCATCCTCCTCCAAGCCGGAGAGCCGCTATCCGGGCATCTATCGCTACGACGCCGAGGGCCAGCTCTCGAAGGTGGTCAACCGGACACAGCGGGCCGCGGCCTTCGGGTCGGTGAACACGGTGTTCGACCGCCTCCAGTCTCGAACCGTGGCGGTGACCGGGACGTCGGGCACATTTTCCGCCACCCAGATCCTGTATCGAGAGAACGCCGTCAACACCGTGGCCGGGGCCACCGCCTTCAAGCCAGTCGACTTCAACCGCGACAACCAGGTGACGACCGCCGACCTGACGCTCTTCGCACCCCAGGTGACGGTCCGCGGCCAGGTGCAGACCGACGTGGCAAACCTGACGTTCGACATGAACGGCAACGACACCGTCGACTGGAAGGACGTGCAGATCGTCGAGGGCTTCCTCAACTACGTCGCCGATCCCGCACTCGCCGGCCGGATCGTGCCAACCCTGCCGATCCAGGCCGATGCCGACCTCAACGGCGTGGTGGACTTCACCGATTTTCAAGTCATGCAGGGCAACTACGGCACCACGTCGAAGAGCTTCACGCAGGGCGACTACAACGGCGACAACGAGGTTTCGTTCCCCGACCTGCAGCCCTGGATCAACAGCTACGGCTTCCGCTCGTCCGTGGTCGGAGCCGGCGTGCCGATGGCGCCGTTCAACCAGGCCGCCTGGAATCAGTTTCTGGCCGGGCTCACTCCTCAGCCGGTCACGCTCCCCGTGAGTTCGGGCCGCCAGACGCAGTTCCAGGCCGGCTACCGCACGATCGTGATCGCCTCGTCGGTCACGAAGACCGGCCCCGGCACGCTCGTCTTCGACGGGGCCAACACCTACACGGGCCCGACGGTCGTGTCGGCCGGGACGCTCGAACTCACCGACCCCGCGGCGGTCGCCACCTCCACGCTCCGGGTCTCGGCGGGCGCGAAGGCAACCGTCGCTGCGAGAGTGATGGCAACCGCGGGCGGCCTGGACCTCACCGGCGGCGGATTGGTGGACGTCACCAGCGGCGGCATGACCGTGGTGAACGGGCTTTCGACCGTGGATCTTGTGGCCCGCCTCGTTGCCGGCCGCGGCGATGGATCGTGGAACGGCACCAGCGGCATCACCTCGAGCACCGCAGCGGCCGAGTTGGCCTCGAGCAACCCGCGGGCAGTAGGCTGGCTCGACAACGGCGACGGCTCGATGACCTTCGCCTACGCGGCGCCCGGCGATACCAACCTCGACCGGTCCGTCGACATCCTAGATGCGAGCAACTTTCTGTCGCTCGGAAAGTTCGACACGGGCCTGGCCGCGACCTGGCTGGAGGGCGACTTCAACTACGACGGCACGGTGGACATTCTCGACGCCTCCGACTTCTTCGGCACGAACCTCTACGACGCCGGGAACTACGACACCGCCCCCGGCATCGTGAGCGGTGGCGTCGCGGCCGTGCCGGAGCCTGGCACGGCGGCGATCGCCGTCGTCGTGGCCATCGCGCTGGCCTGCCGGCGCACGCGTCAGGCGGCAACCGTCGCCTGACGATCGTGGAGGGCGGTTGAGCGGAGCAGCACGCAGCCCTGGAGCACCTCGGGGCGGCCCGGGCTGCCGACCGCGGCCGTCGGGCAGGCGACCAAGCCCGTCAGCCGCGACCACGTTTCCTTGAGCGCATGGGGCACGGAGCAGGCACTGACATTGCCGGTGCGACGGGTGAGCCCGTTGACGAGTTCGCCGCGGACGCCGAGGCCTTCGAGTTGCATCCCGGTGAACCGCACGATCCCCGTGCCCGCCTGGTGAGGCACCACGAAGTTGACGTCGCCACCGGCAAGGCCCGACTCGCCGAGTGCCTTGGCGACCGCCGCCGACATCGCCCGGGGCGCGATCTCGGCGATCGCCATGCCGTCGAGCGAGTAGACGAGTCGGTCGTCGTCGTGCCGCGTGCCGCCGCCGGGGGCTGGCACCGGCACATGGTCGCGGACGTGGAAGTCGAACGCCGACTTCTGAGCCAGTTGCTTCTCGGCGTCGGCGTGGACGATCTCGAAGTGAACGGGATGCCGCCGGCTCGAGGGCCCGGCCAACAGCGTGGCCGAGGCCATGTCGCCAAACAGGCCCGCCGTCTGCACGTTGGCATAGTCGGTGATCCGGCTGATCCGGGTGGCCACGACCACGAGCACGAACTCGTCGCGACGCAGGCCAAGCCGCGGCGCCCAGCGGCGACTGACAAGCGCCATGGCGCGGCTGTAGCCGCAGCAGAACCAGTTGATGCCGATCGTGCGGCAGCGGGTCAGGCCAAGTTCACGAACCAGTTGGCGAGCGGCCCGGCCCGGTCGCTCGCGGGCGGCACCAGCGGCGTCGAGGTGCTGACGGGCCACCGAGGCTGGAATGAACGACGGCGACACGAACACAATGCCACGGCAGTCGGCGAGGTTGCAGCCTGTCTCGCGCTGCAGCTTTCGCACGGCAGCGATTCCCATCGTCACCTCGTCGTCGAGCGAGATCGCCCGCGACTCGATGCCGGTGTGGTGCGAGAACTTCCGGGGCATCGCCTCGCCGAACCAGGAGTTGTCAAGCTCCCACGACGGCTGGTGGACGGCGATCGCGGAGATGCCTAGGGGCGTGGCGTTCATGCGTGGCTGTCGCGGCGGAGTCGGACGAGCGGCACGCCCGTCCTCGAGGGCGGGGATTCTGGCGAGCGCACGCCTGAGGAGCCAGTGCGAAAACAACGGTAAAAACCCCGATGGCACCCCCTGCCACGGCCACGTCCAGGAGGCTTCCTGCAACGCTACCTTCGATTCGAAGGCCGTGCCGGGCCCGCGAAATTCGCGGACAAAAGACTTTTTTCTTGGAGGTTTCGCCCATGGCGTCCTGGAACAAAGCGACTGACCGCTTGACAACAAAGTGTACGCACGTACACTCCCCGGATCGCCCTTGAGTGGCTTACACCTGGCATACAATGATGCCGGTTCCGAGGGTCGGCCCGCGACGCCCCGTGGCGGCAGGACGGTGACATGGACACCAAACACATCTACGAGGACCTCCGTGGCCCGCTCGGCGACGAGGCGGCCCGCTGCCTGACCCGGACGTTCGCGGAAGTCTTCACCGAGCTTCATGACTCGGTGACACGCGAAGACTTTCGCATCTTGCGGGAGTCAATCGACGACAACGTCTCGCGACTCGACAGGGCCCTCACGGGCCTCGCTGAGGCACAAGTCCGGACGGAGTCCAGAGTTGAAGAGCTTACCCGAGCCCAAGCCCGCACCGAGTCGAGAGTCGAGGAGCTTGCCCAAGCTCAAGTCCGCACCGAGGCCCGAGTCGAAGAACTTGCCCGAGCCCAGGCCCGCACGGAGGCTCGAGTCGAGGAACTCGCCCAAGCCCAGGCCCGCACGGAGGCTCGAGTCGAGGAACTCGCCCAAGCCCAGGCTCGAACCGAGGCTCGAGTCGAAGAACTTGCCCAAGCCCAGGCTCGAACCGAAGTGGTGGTTGCTCGTCTTCTTGAGTCGCAGACTCAGATGCAGGATGCGATCCGTCGGCTGACGATTCGTACTGACGCCCTCGTGGGCCGGACGTTCGAACTCCAGTTTCGGGACCGGATCGCCTCCTACCTCGGCCTGTTCATGCGCCGCTGCCGCCTGGTCGACGTGGGCGATCTGATCGACACGCTCGAGGCCCATCTGTCACAGGACGAGATCAGCGACGTGCTTCGTTCAGATGCCGTTGCGATCGGGATCGTAAACGGTGTCACCACGCACGTCGTCGTCGAGGTATCGTCGACAGCCGACGCCGACGACGTTGCCAGGGTGCGGCGCTGGGCAGATATGATGGCTCGTGCAGGCCTTCCGGCGATTGGCATGGTGGCGTGCGAGTCAATCGCTCCGGAGTGCCTGGAACTCTCCGACGAGGCTGGCGTTCGTGTCTGGCGGAACGGCCGCTTGCTCGAACCCGGCTCAGCAGCCTGACCGATGCACGCGGGCCGCCGCCTTTTCCCACGATGGGAGAGGTTCGCGTGCCCGGATGCCATTGGGGTGAACACATGACGCTGCATTATGATCGACGGGCCTGCGATCGACGGGGCTTCCTCAGAAACTC
>Ga0207954_1000477_pt1 | contig 13631 bp, 12 predicted proteins | sample CryBogmetaGMA0M_FD_184547 | JGI IMG/M metagenome (GOLD analysis project Ga0207954, IMG submission 184547) | Freshwater microbial communities from Crystal Bog, Wisconsin, USA - MA0M (SPAdes) | ecosystem: Environmental > Aquatic > Freshwater > Lake | place: Crystal Bog, Wisconsin, USA | collected... | reverse complement strand
GGGGCCGGCAGGGACTGGGGGGGCTCCGGCGTCTCCCCAGCCAGCAGGGCGGCCATGGCGCCCAGCAGCAGCCGCAGATTGGCGTCGCCCCCCTCCCGCAGGCAGCCGGCAAGGGCGATGGCCAGCGCCTCGGGCACGGTGCCCAGGCAGGCGAGGGCGCGCTCCTCATCGGCGGTACCGGCAAGCACCAGGAGCTGGGCGCCCGAATCCTCCGCCCAGGCGCGTAGCCGCTCCAGGCCGTAGCTCCAGTGGCCCCGGCCGCCGAGCAGGCGCACCACCAGCAGGCGGGTGGCCCCGAGACTGCTGCTGACGTAGTGGTCGATCACCGCAGGGTGGGCCAGGGCGGCGAGGTTGAGGGCCCGCAGCCCGTGGCCCAGTAAGGCCGGCTCTCGATCCAGCAGGTCCGCCAGGGCCGCCAGGTCGGTGTCGGCACTGCTGAGCAGCACCACCGGCGCCTGGGGCTGTTCGATGAAGGCCGCCGTGTCCTCGCCGGAGCCGTCGCCTGGAAGCGTTGCTGGTCGGTGCATCCCCCCATCCTGCTGCTCGCGGTGAGAAGATCAGGCGACCGATCCAGCCGCCGATGCATCAGTTCCTCCCGTATGCCTGGTTCGGCGGCAGGATTGTTCCCTTTGCGGAGGCCACCGTATCGGTGGCCACCCATGCCCTCCACTACGGCACCGGGGCCTTCGGCGGCATGCGGGCCCTGCCCAATCCGGCCGATCCGGGCGAGATCCTGCTGTTCCGGGCCGATCGCCACGCCCGTCGTCTCAGCCAGTCCGCCCGGCTGCTGCTCTGTGAACTGGAGGAAGCCACGATCCTCAGCTCCCTCGAACAGATGCTGAGGGCCAACCGTCCGACCAGGCCGATCTACCTGCGGCCGTTCGTTTACACCAGCGATCTGGGCATTGCCCCCCGCCTGCACGACATCCAGACCGACTTCCTGATCTATGGCATCGAGCTGGGCGATTACCTCTCGCGGGAGGGGGTGAGTTGCCGGATCAGCAGCTGGTGCCGCCAGGAGGACCGCTCCCTGCCCCTGCGGGGCAAGATCAGCGGCGCTTACATCACCAGCTCCCTGGCCAAGACCGAAGCAGTGAAGAGCGGCTTTGATGAGGCGCTGCTGCTCAACAGCCGGGGCAAGGTCAGTGAAGCCAGCGGCATGAACATCTTCGTGGTCCGCGACGGCACCCTGATCACCCCGGGGGTGGACCAGGACATCCTTGAGGGCATCACCAGGGCCAGCATCCTCGAGCTGGCCCGTAACGTGGGCATACCGGTGGTGGAGCGCGCTGTCGACAAGACCGAGCTCTTCATCGCCGATGAGGTCTTCCTCAGCGGCACGGCGGCCCGGGTCACACCTGTGCGCCGCATCGAATCCACGGATCTGCCGAGCCATCGGCCCGTGATGGAGCGTCTGCGCGATCGCCTCACCGCGATCACGGAAGGCCGCGATCCCGATTATGACCACTGGGTCACCCGTATCCGTCTCGAAGACTGATGAGTGCCACCGCTGAAGCTCGTACCCTGACCAGCCGGATCGGATTCCTTGACTGGTTGCATCGACCGGAGCGGCCGGTGCTGGTTTTTGACGGGGCGACGGGGACCTCGCTTCAGCAGATGAATCTCACCGCCGACGACTTCGGCGGCGCCGCCCTGGAGGGCTGCAATGAGAATCTGGTGTTCACCCGGCCCGACGCGGTGCAGGCGGTGCATCGCCAGTTTCTGGAGGTGGGCTGCGATGTGATCGAGACCGACACCTTCGGTGCCGCATCCATCGTGCTGGCGGAGTACGGCCTTGAGGATCAGGCCTTCGCCATCAACAAACGGGCCGCAGAGTTGGCCCGGGACGTTGCCGCTGAATACAGCACAGACAGCAAGCCGCGCTTCGTGGCAGGTTCCATTGGACCGACCACCAAGCTACCGACCCTTGGGCACATCGATTTCGACACGATGAAGGCCTCGTTCCGCGAACAGGCGGAAGGCCTCATTGCCGGCGATGTCGATCTCTTCATCGTTGAAACCTGCCAGGACGTGCTGCAGATCAAGGCGGCACTCCAGGGAATTGAAGAGGCTTTTGCCGCCGCAGGTGAGCGAAAGGCGATCATGGTGTCGGTCACGATGGAAACCACCGGCACCATGTTGGTCGGCTCCGATATCGCTGCCGTGGTTTCGATTCTCGAGCCGTTCCAGATTGATGTTCTTGGGCTCAACTGTGCCACCGGCCCTGAGCAGATGAAGGAGCATGTGCGTTATCTGAGCGAGCACAGTCCTTTTGTGGTCAGCTGCATTCCCAATGCTGGCCTGCCCGAAAACATTGGCGGCGTGGCGCACTATCGCCTCACCCCCACCGAGATGAAGATGCAACTGATGCACTTCGTCGAGGATCTTGGCGTACAGGTGATCGGCGGTTGCTGTGGCACCACCCCGGCCCACATCGGCGCCTTGGCTGAGATTGCCTCCGAACTGCAACCCTCGCTCCGTCAGGTGCGGACTCCCGGCCAGCCGGTGCGGCCCCCGCTCGGCTACGAACCGGCGGCGGCCTCCATTTATGGCGTCACCCCTTACCACCAGGACAACTCCTTTCTGATCATCGGCGAGCGGCTCAACGCCAGCGGCTCCAAGAAGGTGCGCGAACTGCTGAATGCCGAGGACTGGGATGGTCTGGTGGCCGTCGCCCGCAGCCAGGTCAAGGAAAACGCCCATGTTCTCGACGTCAATGTTGACTATGTCGGCCGGGACGGGGAGCAGGACATGCGCCAATTGGTTAGCCGGCTGGTGACGAATGTGAATCTGCCGTTGATGCTCGATTCCACCGAGTGGCAGAAGATGGAGGCGGGTCTGAAGGTGGCCGGCGGTAAGTGCATTCTCAATTCCACCAACTACGAAGATGGCGATGAGCGCTTCTTCAAGGTGCTGGAGCTGGCAAGGTCCTATGGGGCCGGGGTGGTGGTTGGCACCATCGACGAAGATGGCATGGCCCGCACGGCTGAGCGCAAATTTGCGATTGCTCAGCGGGCCTATCGCGATGCCCTGGAATTCGGCATTCCAGCTCACGAGATTTTCTACGATCCCTTGGCTCTACCGATCTCCACGGGCATCGAGGAAGACCGTCGCAATGGAGCCGCCACAATCGAGGCGATTCGGATGATTCGCCAACAGTTGCCTGGCGTTCACGTGGTCCTCGGTGTCAGCAATGTCAGTTTTGGACTCTCACCGGCCGCGCGCATCGTTCTCAATTCGGTGTTCCTGCATGATTGCTGTGAGGCCGGCATGGATGCGGCGATTGTTAGTCCGGCCAAGATTCTGCCGCTGGCCAAGATCAGTGCCGAGCACCAGCAGGTCTGCCGTGATCTGATCGAGGACCGCCGGCGCTTCGAAGCTGAAGGTGATGGCTCCATCTGCACCTACGACCCCCTCACCGAACTCACTACCCTGTTTGAAGGGGTCAGCGCCCGGGAGGCCCGGGCTTCGGGCCCCTCCCTTGCCGATCTGCCGGTGGAGGAGCGGCTCAAGCAGCACATCATTGATGGTGAACGGATCGGCCTGGAGGCCGCCCTTGCTGAGGCACTCACCAGCTACCCGCCACTGCAGATCATCAACACCTTTCTGCTCGATGGCATGAAGGTTGTCGGAGATCTGTTTGGATCCGGCCAGATGCAGTTGCCCTTCGTTCTCCAGAGTGCCGAAACGATGAAGGCCGCAGTTGCCTTCCTAGAACCCCACATGGATAGCCTGGAATCAGCAGATGGGGGCTCCGGATCCAGTGGCAAGGGCAAGTTTCTGATCGCCACTGTCAAGGGCGATGTGCACGACATCGGCAAGAATCTGGTGGATATCATTCTTACTAATAATGGCTATGAGGTGATCAACCTCGGCATCAAACAGAGTGTTGAAGCCATCGTTGAGGCCCAGCAGCAGCACCAGGCTGATTGCATCGCCATGAGCGGCCTGTTGGTGAAATCCACGGCTTTTATGAAGGACAACCTCGAAACCTTCAATCAGGCTGGAATCACCGTGCCGGTCATTCTCGGCGGCGCTGCGCTCACCCCCCGCTTCGTTCACGGTGATTGCCGGGCGGCCTATCGCGGCCAGGTGGTCTACGGCAGGGATGCCTTCGCCGACCTGCGCTTCATGGATGCCCTGATGCAGGCGAAGGCAGAGGGAACCTGGGACGACCTGGAGGGGTTCCAGGGGGCCGTCCCCGAGGGCCTGGGCCTGGCTTCAGCAACGGAGCCCGCCGGCGATGCCGCCCCTGATCCTGTGGCGGGGCCATCCCCTGATCCTGCCCAGGCCCAATCCGCCGAGCCGCTGGCTGTCGCCCCGCCGGCCGCCGATGGATTAGCCGCGGTCAACGATCAGCGTTCCGAATCCGTACCTGAGGAGCCGGCACTGGTGCCCCCCTTCTGGGGCAGCTCCGTGCTCACGGAGGAAGCCATTGATTTGCAGGAGGTGATGAGCTATCTCGACCGCAATGCCCTGTTCGCCGGCCAGTGGCAACTGCGCAAGGGCCAACAACAGAGCCGGGAGGATTACGAGGCGATGCTGGCCGCCAGGGCGGAGCCGGTGTTGCGCCAATGGCTGGAGCGCTGCCTCGCCGAACGCTTGCTCACACCACGGGTGGCTTACGGCTATTTCCCCTGCGGTCGAGCTGGCAATGCGGTGGTGGTCTTCGATCCCGCCCCGATCGAGCACCCCGGCAAATCCTCAGGCCATGGGGCCCTGGTCGAACTGGGCCGTTTCCAACTGCCCCGCCAGCGGGGCGGCAATCGCTATTGCATCGCTGATTTCTACCGCGATCTCGGCGGACTTGATGGTGGTCAGCCCCAGCCCACCGATGTGCTGCCGATGCAGGCTGTGACCATGGGCGAGAAGGCCACCCAGTTCGCCCAGGAGTTGTTCAAGGCCGATCAGTACACCGACTATCTCTACTTCCACGGTCTGGCGGTGCAGATGGCTGAGGCCCTGGCCGAATGGACCCATGCACGCATCCGGCGCGAACTTGGATTCGCCGCTGAGGAACCCGCAGCCCTGCGGGATGTGCTGGCCCAGCGCTATCGCGGCAGCCGTTATTCCTTCGGTTATCCGGCCTGTCCCAATGTGGCCGATTCGCGCCAGCAACTGGCCTGGCTTGGGGCTGAGCGTATCGGCCTGACGATGGATGAGAGTGACCAGCTCGATCCCGAACAGAGCACCACCGCCCTGGTGGCCCTGCACAGCCGAGCCCGTTATTTCAGCGCCTGAACCACAGATCAGCGGACTGGCCTCCCGTCCTGGCGAAGGGGGTCCGTGGCAGGCTGTGGCGGTTCCCTGACTCCCCGCTCCCCATGGCCATTGCCGGACCCGGTGGTGTAGACGAGGCGATTGCCGCCGGCCTTGATCTCGACGGCAGCCCGTTACCCGCCGAGATGCTCACGCTCTACAACGAGGTCATGGAGCTGGAAAGCCGCCGTGCTCGCAGCGGCGTCAAGAAATCGATGCGCAACCGCATCGTTCGCACTGGCGCTAAGCACTTCGACCAGGAAACCCTGAACCAGAGGCTGGAGCAGGCCGGCTGGGAAGGGCTCAAGCCCCGGGAGATCGCCTTCTTCTACGGCTGATCAGCCGGCTGCCCGCTGGGGAGCCTGTGGCCGCTGTTCAGCTGCACAGCTCCTCGAGGGCTTCGATCACTTCCTGCTGAAACTCCTCCATGGCATCGGAGTCGCTGAGGTCCATGCCCTCACCGGCGGCGTCCTGGGTGAGTTCCTGAAAATGAAACGCCCCTTCGCCATGGGCAAGGAACTCCACTGCGGAGGGCTCGCCGCTTTCCTTGTAGGCGTCGCAGAGGGCCAGGAAGGCCGCGTCTTCTCTGAATTCCCAGCTCATGAATAGGGCGCTGCGCTCAACGGACGGGGTGGTGGATGAATGACCTCTAACGCCTCCCCCCCCGAATTCGTCAACCTCCTGGCCGTAATTCGTGCCACTTCTCCGGCAGACTCGCCGGAATCCAGAGCTTCCCCAAGGGCTGATTCCAGTGTCTGATCCAAGCCAGAGGGACCCTGCCGTGGACGCCCGCAACGCTGCCCTCAACGTGCTCGGCGAACCCCTCGTGGTCTGCAGCTGCGAGCCCCTGACCGGCTGGTTCCGCGATGGCCATTGCCGCAGCGATCCCGGTGACCGGGGCCTCCACACCGTCTGTTGCGTGCTCAACGACGCCTTTCTCAACTACAGCCGTGCCCAGGGCAACGATCTGAGCACACCCCGACCTGAATTCGGTTTTCCAGGGCTTCGCGCCGGCGACCACTGGTGCGTCTGCGCCCCCCGCTGGCTTGAGGCCTACGAGGACGGCATGGCGCCGCCGGTGCGGCTGGAGGCCACCGAGCGCTCGACCCTGGAGCTGATCCCCCTGGAGGAGCTTCGCCGCCACGCCGCCTGAGCCTTGACGACGGCCCCCACCAGCGGGCTCCGGCTCACCAGGGAATCGGCTGGCCATCCCAGGCCAGGAAGCTGCCGCTGCGTTCCGGGGTCTGACGCTCCAGCACATCCAGCAGCTGTTGGGCTGCCCGCTCGGGGCTGAACAGGCGCTCCGGCGGCACCCCGCTGCGGAACGGCTCAGAAAGGGCCGTGGCGGTGGTGCCGGGGTGCAGCAGGGTCACACAGGCCTGCGGAAACCGGCGCCGCCATTCCAGGGCCAAGGTCCGCAGCAGCTGGTTCTGGGCCGCCTTGGCTGCCCGATAGCTGTACCAGCCGCCCAGGCTGTTATCACCGATGCTGCCCACCCGGGCCGAGAGGCTGGCGAAGTGGCAGGGCTGCTGCCGCGGCAGGGCGCTCTCCAGGGCTTGGGCCAGCAGCAGCGGTCCCCAGGCGTTGACGGCGAAGCTGCGCTCCAGTGAGCTGCGACGGACCTGGGCCAGCCGCTTTTCCGGCTGCAGCGTGCCGTCATGGAGCAGGCCGGCGCAACAGATCACCAGGCGCAGCGGTGTCAGCGCCGCCAGCTCGCCGGTGAGGCGCTCCAGGCTGCCGTCGTCGCTGAGGTCCAGTTCCAGATCGGGCTGCCAGCCGTCAGGGCCCGGGCGCCGCCGACCCGCTGACCAGAGCCGCAGGCCCGGAGCCCGCGCCGGCAGCGCCTCCAGCAGGGCCCGGCCGATGCCGCCGGCACCCACCACCAGACCATGGCCCTGCCAGTCCCGCCAGGGATGTGTGCAACCGGGAGTCATGCTGGTGCCCAAGATGGCGCATGATGACAGCGTCTCAGGGGGGAACGGGTCTGCGGATCACCGTGCTGGGAGAGGGAGCCTGGGGGAGCACCCTCCGCAGGCTCTGGCAGCGGCAAGGCCACGAGCTGCGTAGCTGGACCCGCAGCCGCGGCGAGGCGCCGGAACCGCTGCTGCTCAACACCGACCTGGTGGTCTCAGCGGTGTCGATGGCCGGAGTGGACGCCCTAGCGGCCCGGCTGGCCCCCCACTGGCCGGCTGATCTGCCCCTGCTGAGCTGCAGCAAGGGCATTGATCCCCAGCGACTCAGCACCGCCAGCCGCATCTGGCAGCAGCAGCTGGCGGCGGCGAGTGGCCAGGCGGGGCCGTCGCTGGCCGTGCTCAGTGGCCCGAACCTGGCCGATGAACTCGACCGGGATCTGCCCGCCGCCAGCGTGATCGCCAGCCACGATCCCCATCTGGCCACCCTGTTGCAGCGGCAACTGGCGGCCCCGAACCTGCGCCTCTACACCAATTCAGATCCGGTCGGCACCGAAGCCGCCGGAGCCCTCAAGAACGTGATGGCGGTGGCCGCCGGTATCAGCGACGGCCTCGGCCTCGGGGCTAACGCCAAGGCCTCCCTGCTCTGCCGCGGTCTCGCCGAGATCGGCGTGGTGGTGGATGCCCTCGGCGGCCAGCCCACTACCCTCTACGGCCTGGCCGGCCTCGGCGACCTGCTGGCCACGGCCAACAGTCCCCTGAGTCGCAATTACCGGTTCGGCCAGCTGTTGGCGGAGGGGATTTCCGAACAGGCCGCCCTGAATCGAATCGGTGCCACGGTGGAAGGACCGCGCACGGCCCGGGCGGCCCTGGCCCTGGCCCACCAGCTCGAGTGCCACCTGCCGATCTGCGAACAGATCGAGGCGCTGCTGGCCGGGCGCGTTCAGGTGCGGGAGGTGGTGTCCACCCTGATGCGCCGGGATCCCCGCGCCGAGGTGACGGGATGAGCCAACCCGACGGCTGTCTGCCCCCCGGCTGCCCGGCCGTGCTGATCGAGGCCTTCACAGACCGCGCCGGCGCCGGCAATGGCGCTGCCGTGGTGCTGCTCGCCCAGCCGGCGGACGATGGCTGGATGCAGACCATCGCCGCCAGCCTGCGCCAGTCAGAAACGGCGTTTCTGCTGCCCCACGGCAGCGGCTGGCTGCTGCGCTGGTTCACGCCGACCTGTGAGGTGCCCCTCTGCGGCCACGCCACCCTGGCCAGCTTGTTAGCCCTGCGGCACTGGTCCCTGTTGGCGCCGGGCCAGACCACCCGCTTCCAGACCCGCAGCGGCCCGCTGGAAGCGCGGCTGGCCGCTGCCGTGCCCGATCAGGGCCAGATCAGCCTGCCGGCCGGAGGCCTGCACCAGGCCCCGATCCCCGCCGATCTGCAGGCGGTGTTGCGGTTGCGGCTGGACAGCCTGGCTGCCGCCTTCTGGACCTCCGACCTGGGCTATACCGTGGCCCTGCTGCCCGCCGCTGCTCCCCTGGCGGCGATGCCATGCATCGCGGCGGAGCTGCCACCGCCCCTGCGGGCCGGCCTGGTGCTGATGCAGCCCCTGGAGGGGGAGGAGCGGCCCCGCCTGGGCTCTGAGGTCGCCGACTACCAGCTGCGCTTCTTCGCTCCTGGCCTGGGAATCAACGAAGATCCGGTCACCGGATCCGCCCATGCCCTGGTGGCTCCCTGGTGGTTTGCCCAGCTGGGGCGTCCGCGGGTGGTCGGCTGGCAATGCTCTTACCGTCCTGGGGGGATGGTCTGCGAGGGGGGTTCATCCGCCATGATCCGCCTGACCGGATCGGGATACCTGCTGTGGGATGGAACCCTGCGGACATCGCCGCAGCTCGCCTGCGTGGCGCCAGGCGCCTGGTCGTCGATCGTGCCGGCCCCCTGATCGGCAGGATCCTGGGCCTCGGTCGTCGCCATCCGCTGTTGCTGAGCCTCCCCCTGGCCGTGGGGGCCGTCGGCGCCGGCTACGCCGGCCAGTCTCTGCTGCGGCCCGCCGCCAGCGGTCCTGACGATCGGTTGCTGGATGCCCTGATGGCGCCACCGCCGAGCAGCCGCGCCCAGCCCGGCCTTGTTGCCGGCGCTCCCCGGGAACCTGCCGCCGGCCCCGCCCTCCAGGCCCAACGGTTGGCCCCCGGCCAGGACGGCCGCCTGCCGGCCGCTGGCGCCGGCCCCGGGCTCGCCCTGGAGATCCGGGTGGCCCTGCTCAACCTCTCGGCCATGCCCACGCTGACGGCGAGCGGCGGCTGGCGACTGCTCGATCGCGATGGCAGGGAGCTGCAGCGGGGAGGTGCCGGTGAACCCGCGTCCATCGGCGGCCTGCTGGACCAGCAGGCCGAGTTGTGGCTGGAGCCGCTGGCCGGCGGCCACCTGCTCGCCGATTCCCAGCCCTATGGCGGCCGCTTCCGCCTGCTGCGGGCCGCGTCCGGCGTCCAGGTGGTCAACCATCTGCCGCTGGAGACTTACATCAGCTCCGTCGTCGGGGCCGAGATGCCCAGTCAATGGAACATGGAGGCGTTGCGTGCCCAGGCGGTGGCGGCCCGCTCCTATGCCCTGGCCCACATGGCCCGGCCCGCCGATGCCCACTGGCACCTGGGTGACACCACCCGTTGGCAGGCCTATCGGGGTCTGGAGAGTGTCTCCGATCGCACCATCGAGGCCGCCAGCAGCACCGCCGGCATGATCCTCAGTTACCAGGGTGGCATCGTCGAGAGCCTCTATGCGGCCACCAGCCAGCTGAGCCAGGAGGCCCATGGTCACCTCGGCGCCAGCATGAGTCAGCATGGCGCCCAGGATCTGGCGGAGCAGGGCTTGCGCTACAACGAAATCCTCGGTCGCTATTATCAGGGAGCCTCCCTGGCCAGGTTGCAGGCCGGTGCGGGCTGAACGGTACTGGCGGCAGGCCATTGCGGTGTCGCAGCAGGCGCGCCGCAGTGGTGCCCTGGTGCCGCTCACCACCCGCGAGATCGATGCGGAGGCCATGGCCCCGTTCGTGCTGCGGGAGCTGTTGTCACGGCCGCCGCGCCACCTGCGTCCGGACGCTCCGCGCACCAATCCCTTCCTTCCCTGGGATGCGCCCCTGCAGGTGGATCTGCTTGCCGACAGCCATGTGCTGCTGCTCAACAAATACCCGGTCCAGGAGGCCCACCTGCTGGTGATCAGCCGCGGATGGCAGCCCCAGAGCGGCTGGCTGGATGCCACCGACTGGCAGGCGGTGGCCGCGGTGGCTGCCGATACCGGTGGCCTCTGGTTTTTTAACAGCAACACCACCGCCGGGGCCAGCCAGCCGCACCGCCATCTCCAGCTGCTGCCCCGCCATCGGGGTGAGGCCAGCTGTCCCCTCGCCCCCCTCTACGCCCTGCAGCTGGAGGGATCCAGCCCCGCCCGACCCTGGGCCCATTGCCTGACTCGCCGCTCCGATCCGCTGGGCGGAACTGACTTGCCCGCCATCTACGCCGAGCACTGCCTCCGGCTCGGCCTCGGCAGCGCCGCCGGCGATGCGGCCCCCACCGGGGCCTACAACCTTCTGTTCGACGACGACTGGTTCCTCACCGTCAGGCGGGTGCGGGAACACGGGGCCGGCTTCAGCGTCAATGCGCTTGGTTTCGCGGGCTTTCTGCTCTACACCGCCGCCGCCGACCGGGCCTGGCTGAACTGCCATGGCCCCTGGACGTTGCTGGCGGAGGTGGCGGCGCCGGCCTGAAGATCCCGTGTTTTCACGGTTGTCATTGCTGGCCTGGGCGGAGCTCCCTGGAGAGAGGGATCGGCTGTGTGACCCGTTCACCGTCCTGGCCGCCCTTGTACAAGCCATGACTTCCTCTCTCGCCCCCTCCCTGCCCAGCGCCGACCTGGCCCTGCTGCCGCCTGGGACGCCCTCCCGGCGGCCTGGGGCCCGCCGCTTCTGCCCAGATGCCAGCGGGCCTTCGGGCCGGGCCCTCAGCCGACGCAACGATCGGGTGATGTCCTACCGCCAGCTGGTGCGCCCCCTGGCCGTCCACTACGCCCGTCAGTGCCCGGAATCCTGTCAAGACCTGATCCAGGTCGGCCTGCTCGGTCTGATCCGGGCCGCCGAGCTGTATGACGGCAAACGCCAGACCCCCTTTGATGCCTTTGCCCGTCCCCATATCCGTGGGGCGATCCTCCACTACCTCCGCGACGCTGCCCCCTCCGTGCGGTTGCCGCGGCGGCAAGCCGAGCTGCAAAGCCGGCTGCGGCGGCTGCAGGAACACTGCCGGGAAACGGCGGGGCACCCCGGTAGCGCCGATCGTCTTCGCCGGGCCCTGGGGCTCAACCAGCAGCAGTGGAACCTGCTGGAGCAGCAGCGTCAGCTCTCGAGGCCCTGCTCCCTGAGCTCCGTCCTGGTGGAGCAGCTGAGTGAAACCTCCAGCATCGCCGCCGCCCCCTGGGCGGCCGACCCCAGCCAGGGACCGCTGGAGAGCCTGGCTTCAGCTGATCTCGGCCCAGCCTCTGGAATCGCCATGGGCGTTGAGGAGATGCTTGGCCTGCTCGAACCGCAACAGGGCCTGGTGGTGCGCCAGGTGGTGCTGGCGGGCTGGAGCTATCGCCGCCTCGCGGAACAACTGAACGTAAGCCCCATGACGGTTCAACGCCAGCTGCGGCGCGGTCTAGCCCGTTTGCGCGAAGAACTCGAGCGCGCCGGTTCTCCCCTGGGGTCGTTCAGGCCTGGGAGCGATCCCGTTCCATCTGCCGTTCCAGGGTGCTGATCGCGGCATTGATGGCCGCCAGCTGCCGCTCGATGCCATCACGCCAGAAGCTGAGCATGCGCAGCTTGCGCTCCTGGTGCCGCTGCAGCAGGCTGCGGCCATCTTCAGTGCCGCTGCAGCAGCCGATGGGCGGAAACATGGGAATATGACGCGAGGCGTCCAGGTTCTAGCGGTGCGGGAGGGGGCATGGTGAGTCGTGTTATCCCCCCACCGGCATACGCCGTCAGCCATGATCCCCCGTTCGCGGGGAGGCCGTGCCTGTCTCGGCTGCCCCTGTCCCTGGCCTGAGAGCGCTTGAGAACAGTCCCCGGTGCTGCTTCCCTCGCCCCGACCCTGGCGCTCGTGCTTGGTGTTGTGGTGCAGCAGCCTGCGGTCTGGGCCCAGGGGTACGTCGCCCTGATGGCGGGCCAGAGCGCCCGCCCGCTCAACGGCCGTTTCAACAACGTGCCTGTCCTCCATTCCAACCAGCCGGAGGAGGTGGAAGGAGCCGGCATCTTGATCAATACCGCCCCTGGCTTTTCCTATACCAGTGAGGGAAATCAGGCCCTGCGCAATGCCGAGTTCAGCTTCAATGGTGCCTTCGGAATGCACATCCACCACAAGTACATTCCGGCGGATCGCAGCTCCATCTCCTCCTCCCAGCGCCGCGATGAACTTACCCTGGCAGCGATTCTGATCAATCCCGGCGTTCGGCCGGTCCATGTTCGATTTGAAACCGGAGCGGTACGCAACAGCTTCGAGGCTCCCTACCTGGCCAACAATCTGATGGGGGTGAAGCCGCTGGGCCCCAGGCCCTGGAACACCGGTCCCGGGGATGCCACGGCTGTTCAGATGCTGCGGGGCAAGCTCGATAATCGGCTCACGAATGAAATCACCATCCCGGCCCGCAGTCGCCTGGTGCTGTTCCAGACCCAGCTACCGGCCCTGGGAATCGCCAATGCCCTGCTGAAGGGAACCAGCGATGGTCCGTTTCAGATCGCCGTGGTGGCCGCCAAGGATCCCCAAAGCGATGGCGACATCCTGGCAGTTCTGGATTCCCAACGCCTGGCGCCTGGGCGGGTCTATCTGAACCGGGTCGATGACATCCATGCCCGGCGGGTCTTTTCCCGGGTGGGTGGAGTGGCCCTGGGGGATACCTATCAGGCATCAATCCAGCACGATCTACAGACTCAAGGCCCCCTGCATGTGCCTTTCACCAGTACCGACCGTGTTCATTTCGGAACCAACGATGTACAGGTGAATCCCCTGGCGATTCGCATGCTCGATTCCGCCCTCGATAATGTCGGTACCTATGGGGTGCGATTCACCATCGATCTCAACCTCAGGGGAGATGGGCCCTACGAACTCGTGATGAGCCACCCGTCCCCCACCGGTGGTCGCAACTTCACCGCCTTCCGAGGCTCCATCCAGATCCAGACCCCGGGCGAACTGCGCGAGGTCCACGTGGGTCTCCGCTCCGGCCAGAGCTTGTCGCTCGGGCAGATCCAGCTGCGTCCGGGTCAGAACAATCCGGTCAGGGTCACGATGGTGTATCCGGCTGATGCAACACCAGGGCACCTGCTCAGCGTGGTTCCGCTTACCCAGCTGGCCCTGCTACAAGACCGGGAACGGATGCTGGAACTGGCCCGCCTCAACAGCAGCCGGCCGGCGGCTCCGACTTCAGCCCCGCCGTCCCCGATCACGGGCACCCCACCCC
>Ga0207954_1000476_pt1 | contig 13647 bp, 9 predicted proteins | sample CryBogmetaGMA0M_FD_184547 | JGI IMG/M metagenome (GOLD analysis project Ga0207954, IMG submission 184547) | Freshwater microbial communities from Crystal Bog, Wisconsin, USA - MA0M (SPAdes) | ecosystem: Environmental > Aquatic > Freshwater > Lake | place: Crystal Bog, Wisconsin, USA | collected... | reverse complement strand
ACGTCGAGTTCATGTCGAGCGCCATGCTGGGCCTGCTCGGGCAGTTGCATCGCAAGATCTCGAGCGGCCACGGCCGGCTGAAGATGTGCAGTATCCGGCCCGAGATCCTCACCGTGTTCAAGATCACGAACCTCGACAAGCTGTTCAGCATCCACAAGGATGCACCGACGGCCCTGGCTACGTTCACCTGAGGGGGCGACCGTGGCAGAGTCAGCCGATGGGGCACGGGCCCAACAGCCCGGCGTCGTCGATGTCGTGATCGCCGAAGACAGCCGCATGCAGGCGCGGATGCTCATCCGCCGGCTGGAGGAGGCTGGGCACACCGTTCGCTGGGGCGAGAACGGTGCGCTGGCGCTGGCGCTGGCGAAGGAACGCCGACCCGACATCATCGTCTCCGACATCGAGATGCCGGAGATGACGGGCTATGAGTTCTGTAAGGCTGCGAAGTCGGATCCGGCCCTCAAGACCGTCCCCTTCATCCTGCTCTCAACGCTCTCCGACCCGATCGACATCATCCGTGGGCTCGACTCCGGGGCAGACAACTACGTCACCAAGCCCTACGAGCCCGACTATCTGCTGGGCAGGATGAACTCGCTGCTCGCGTCGCCGCTCGAGTCGGCCGACGACGCCTCAGCGACGATGCTTGAGGTGACGCTCCAGGGACAGATGTTCCGGGTCAAGGCAGGCCGCCAGCAGGTGCTCAACCTGCTCGTCTCCACGTTCGAGAACGCCGTCGCCAAGAATCAGGAGCTCGTGGTCGCCAACCAGGAGCTCTCGGTCGCCCGCGACGGCCTGCAGAAGTCGAACGAGGAACTCTCCGAGCTCAACGCGGAGATCTCGCGCATCAACGCCCATATGGTCCGCGACCTCAAGGCGGCCGCGAAGGTGCAGCGGTCGCTGCTGCCGGCCGACGACGTCGAGATTCCAGGCACGACCATCGCCTGGCGATACGTTCCCTGCCAGGGCCTCGCCGGTGACTTCCTCAACGTGTTTCCGCTCGACGAGGAGCATGTGGGTCTGTTCGTCGTGGACGTCAGCGGCCACGGGGTTCCCTCGTCGCTGATGGCGGTGACGGTGGGCCGCTTCCTGACACCGAAGGTATCCGACCAGTCACTGCTCGTCCGGCAGGGACCGGACGGCCGGATTGCGGTCGCCCGGCCCGCCGAAGTCGCCACGCAGCTCAACCGGCTCTTTCAGGCCGACGATTTTTCGGGGCTCTACTTCACGCTCCTCTACGGCGTGCTCCATCTACCCACCGGCCGCTTCGACTACTGTTCGGGCGGCCATCCGGCCCTCGTCCGGGTCCCCGCCGGGGGCGGTGACGTCGAGCTTCACGCCACCGAGAGCTTTCCGATCGCCTTCGTGCCCGATGTCGAGTACGAGCAGAAGACGCTGCAGCTCGCGCCGGGCGACCGGCTGTTTCTCTACTCGGACGGCGTGCCGGAGGCGATGGACAAGGACAGGAACCCCTACGGCGACGATGCGATGGCAGCCTGCATCGCCCAGTTCCGCGGTGCCCCGGTCGAGGCCGGCGTGAAGGGCCTGCTCGAGGCGGTTGAAACCTGGTGCCAGCCCAACGGCCCGCTCGACGACGTCTCGATCCTCGGCATCGAGTGGCGGCCGTAGGGCGGCTCACCCCCGACTCGCCAAAGCCGGCTGCGGGACGGTACGAGTTGGCTCGCCAACGGCCGGGGACGGCCGACGCTCGCCATCCTCGCACCGATCCCTCCGCCTACACCTCGCCCAAGGAGTCGGGGGCTGCCCGTGCCCCGGGAGCCGGCGTTGCTTTCTCCGCGCAGCCAGGATGGCGAAGCGGAGAAAGCATCGAGCGAGCGGAGCCCACGATGGGCGGAGTGAGCGTCCGGCGATGGGGCACTGGCAGCCCCAGACGGCGCACCACGCAATGGTCTGCATCGCTTACGCGATTGGGCTTCCTGACACAGCGAACGTCCGGCGACGGGGCATGGGCAGTCCCGAGCCGACGCGAGATTCCTGTGCAGGTTGACAACCTGCACCTACATTCGGAGAGGAACGCGGCGTAGGGCGTGCACGTCAACGCCGTGGCTTCGGCTTGTAGTAGCTGCAGCCCCCTTGGGAGACACGGTTCCAGCCGTCGTCGATGCCGATCATCGTCTCGGCGCTGCCCAGAAAGAGCACGCCGTCAGGACGGAGCACGCGGCGGACTCGGGCCACCAGAGCCGACCGCGTCGCGACGTCGAAGTAGAGCATCACGTTGCGGAGAAACACGACGTCGGCCAGCGGCATCAGCGGCCAGGTGCCATTGAGGTTCATGAAGCGGAACTCGACGAGCTGGCGACACTCCTGCACGATGCTGAAGCGGCCCTGGAGCGGCCGGAAGTACTTCTGGAGCAGGGCAGGCGACAGGCCGCGATTGGTCTCCAACTCGCTAAAGACCCCCTCGCGGGCCCGGGCCAGGATCTGCTCGGAAAAGTCGGTGGCGATGATCCGCACCCGCCACGTGGCGAGCACATCACGAAAGTGCTCCTGCAGTACCATGGCGATGCTGAAGGGCTCCTGCCCGCTCGCACAGGCGGCCGACCAGATGGTGAGTTGCCGCTCCTTCGCCCGCCTCTGGATGATGTCGGCGATCACTCCCCGCAGGCTCTCGAAGGGTGCCTTGTCGCGAAAGAATGAGGTCTCGTGCGTCATCATCGCGCAGAGCACGTCCTTCTCGAGCGACGGGTCGAGCCCTTGCCGCAGCCGATCAATGAGCGTCTCGAGGCTCGGGATTTTCCGCTGCCTGACAATTGGCATCAGCCGGGCGACGACGAGGTATTGCTTCGATTGGTCGATGCACACACCCGTGCGTCGGCGCAGCAGGCCGCAGAGGTAGTCGAACTGGGGATCGGCAACCTTCATCGAGGCTTCGCGCGGCGTCAGCCGCTGCGCCTCTTGAGCCGGAGGGCCACCTCGACGCCGACCTGCGAAAGCGGCAGCACCGCATCCGCCAGGCCCGCCCGCACGACCTCGCCCGGCATGCCCCAGACGACGCTCGAGAACTCGTCCTGGGCGATCACGCTCCCCCCGGCGGCCACGATCTCGCGACTGCCGGCGAGGCCGTCCTTCCCCATGCCGGTGAGCACCACGCCCAGCGTGCCGCCGCCCCAGAGTCGGACCGCCGAGCGGAAGAGCACGTCGGCGGCGGGCCGGCAGGAGTTCTCGGGGGGATCGTCGGTCAGTCGGACACGGGGCTGAACAATCTCGCCGACGAGTTCGAGATGCCGCCCTCCGGGCGCGAGCAGCACCTCGCCGGGCTTGGCAAGGTCGCCGTCCGCAGCCTCGCGCACCGGCAGCCCACCAGTCTTCGCCAGGCGTTCGGCGAGGTGCGGGGTGAAGGCGGCGGGCATGTGCTGGACCACGAGGATTGGCACGCGAGCGTCGGGAACGAAGGCCGGAAGCACCTCGGCGAGCGCGGTCGGGCCGCCGGTGGATACCGCGATCACGACGCCGCGAATCCGCTCCTGACGGACGGCCCGTAGCGTCTCGGCTGGCCGGGCGGTGGAACGGCCGCTGCTGGCGGCAGCCCGCCGTGGGATCAGCGACTTGATCCGGCCGATCACATCGGTGCGAATCCGTTCGGCCACCTCACGCGTGTCGAGGCCGGCGGGTTTGGCGACGTAGTCGTTGGCGCCCGCGAGGAGCGCGTCCACCGTGGCCTTCGCGCCGCGCTCGGTGAGGCTCGAAAACATCACGACCGGCAGCTTGCCGAACCGACGGCGAATCTCTCGCAGCGTGGTGATCCCATCCATCACCGGCATCTCGACGTCGAGCAGCACCAGATCGGGCCGCGCCGCGGGAATGGCCGCCAGGCAGGCCTCGCCGTTCGCCGCCGTGCCCACGATCTTCAGCTCCGGGTCGGCACCGAGCGTGGCGGTGAGGATCCCCCGAATCGTCGCCGAGTCATCGCAGATCAAGACCCCGATCGGCGGCTGGCTCTCCCCCTGGGACGGCTCCGCGACGAGGCCGAGATCAACGAGCTTGCGGGCCAACGCCGCAGCAGTGAACGGCTTCGCGAGGTATTCGTCGATTCCCGCCTGCCGCGCCAGGGCGATCTGTTCCTGCTGGTGCTCCGTGGAGATCATCAGGATCGGCAGCTTTCGGTAGGCAGGCTCCCGGCGGAGCCGCCTAACCAGTTCGATACCGTCCATCACCGGCATGTGCCAGTTGACGGTGATGAGATCGGGCCGACCTTTTGCTGCCAGCGCCGCCAGCGCGGCAAGCGCCTCCTGGCCGTTGGCGGCCTCCGTGCATTCGAACTTCAGGTCCGTGAGGGCCCGCGCGACAATGCTCCGGCTCGGCTTGGAATCGTCGACCACAAGGGCACGCACGGCGGGATCCTTCCTGCCCCAACCGGCGGTCAGGCCGGTCACGGTCCGCGATCAGTTCGCGATCAGTTGTTCTTGTATTCCTCGACCAGCTGCTGCAGGGCCTGCGCCATTCGAGAGAGCTCCTGCGACGAGACCTGGGTATTTGAAGCTCCCTCGGCGGTGCTCTGCGCAGCCTGGGCCACCTGCACGATGTTCTCCGCGATCTCGGACGTCCCGGTGGTCGCCTCGGAGATGTTACGGCCAATCTCGCTGGTCGTCACCGACTGCTCTTCAACCGCCGCGGCGATCTTCGTTTGCAGGCTGTCGATCTGCTCGATCACGTCGCCGATCTTGGCGATCGCCGCGACGGCCCGCTGGGTGTCATCCTGCATCGACTCGATCCGGCTGCCAATCTCTTCCGTAGCCTTGGCCGTGTCGCGGGCGAGTTCCTTGACCTCGCTGGCCACCACGGCGAAGCCCTTGCCCGCCTCGCCGGCCCGGGCGGCCTCGATCGTGGCGTTGAGGGCGAGGAGGTTGGTCTGCTCCGCGATCGACGTGATCACCTTGATCACCGCGCCGATCTCCTGGCTTGAGCGACCCAGGGCCGACATGGTGCCCGAAGTGGCCGACGCCAACTCCACCGCCTTGCGGGCCGTGGTCGCGGCCTCCTGCGCGTTCTTGGCGATTTCGTGGATGCTCGCCACGAGGTCGTCGATCGAGCCGGCCACGATCCGGGTGTTGCCGCTCACCTGCTCTGCCGCGGCCGACACGAGGTTGGCCTGAGCAGTGGTCTGCTCCGCGGCGGCGCTCATCTGCTGGCTGACGCTCGTGAGCTCCTCAGAGGAACTCGCCAACGCATGCGTGTTGTCGACGATGCCGCCCACGAGCGCGGCCTGCCGCTTGGATTCGCGGGTCAGCCGGCGGGCGATCATGGTCGAGACGCCGAGCACAGCTGCCGAGGTGAGCCCGAACGCCGTCATGCCGAGCTTGAAGAGCCGGGAGACCGGCTCGAAAACCTCGGCCGTGTCGATCTCGGAAATCAGCGCCCAGCGGACGTCGTCCCGGCCGCCGGTGGCGTCACGATGGATCGTGATCGGCCGCCACGACACGAGTGACGGGACGCCGCGGTAGTCGGGAGCTTCCGCCGTTCCGGCCTTGCCCTCATCGAGCGCAGCGCGGACGGCGGCGGTGTCGACCTTGAACTCGGGGTTGATGATCGTGGTCTTCGCGCCCATCTCCTTGGTGAACCGCGAGTCGCTGCGGAACAGCCAGTCGGGCCCGATCGCGTAGGTCTCACCCGTCTGCCCCATGCCGGTGGTCTCGCCGATGATCGCGTTGGCCTTGTCGATTGGCACCTGAAACGCCACCACGCCCAGGAGCGTCCGGCCGTCGAAGATGGGCGCCGCCATGAAACTCGCCGGCTCGTTGCACGACGGCAGGTAGCGCTGAAATAAGCCGAATCCAACGGCATCGCGGCGGCCCGCCGAGGCAGCCTGCTGGAAGGCGACGCCCAGGCTCGAGGAGGCGAGCGGGCCCTCCCGCAGCGAAGTGCCCAAGTCGGTTTCCTTGGCGGCGGTATAGACCACCTTGCCCGTCGCCGCGTCGATCAGAAACACGTCGTACACGCCGTACTTCTCGCAGAGGCCGCGAAAGAACGGATGGTAGGCGGCGTGTGCCGCCGAATACGACGACCCGTCGGCGGCGGTATCGAGCAGGAACTTCGAACCGAGGGGGTTCGGGTTGCTGCGGATGTAGAGATACTGGGCATACGCCGCATCATCATCGAGCGCCTGGCAGAGCGGCCGGAGGTCGATCGTCTCGCCCGAGCGACGGCGGAACTCCGTGGCGAAGTCCCCGGTGTAGAAGGCCTCGAGGTCGCGGCGGGCGGCCGCGAGCGCCTTGTCGTCGATCTTGTCGTCGCTCCGCAGCGATACCATGCCGGCGGTGAACTTCTCGAGCGACTCCACGCAGATTCGCCCCTCGGCCAGCACGGAGAGTTCCTGCCGCAACGTCCCAAAATACCGCTCCACCGCCTTCGCGGTGATCGTGTTGACGGTGTCGAGTTGCTTGAAAGCCTGTTCGCGGAGGGCCGAAGACGACGTGCGGTAGTTCATGATCCCCATGAACGCCATGGGGATCAACGACACCCCAAGCAGGGCGAGCAGGAGGGGATTGGTGAGAAACGAACGCCAGCCGCCGACGGCGGCCTGATCACGGTCTGCCATGTGAAACTCCCTGCCTCTCGGGTGCCTGCGGCCGGAGCCGCGTGAGTGAATGAATCATGCGCTGCGGATCGAGGAGGTGCACGAGCCGATCCTGAGCGGCGAAAACGCCGATCAGGGCATCACTGCTCGCTTCGGTGGCGGGCGTTGTCGCCTGCTCAACGCGATCGGCCGGAATCTCGACCACGTCGAGCATCTCGTCGATCACAAGGCCGTACCAGTCGTCCTGGAGTTCGATCACCAGATGAGTCGCCCGCGGTTCGGCCACGTGGCTGATGCCGAGTTGGGCCGCGGGGTCGATGATGGGCACGATCCGGCCGCGGAGGTGCAACAGCCCAAGCACGCCCTCCGGCGCCCGTGGCACCCGCGCCAGGCTGCCGCCGCGCAGCACCTCGACGACGCCGTCGGCGGGCAGTGCGAAGCAGGCTTCGCCGACGCGAAACGTGCAGCAGCGATGAATGGTGGGTTCACTCATCTCAGGCCTCGATCGCCACGTGCCGCCGCGCCGCGCGGAGATCGACCACCTCGGTGGCAACCCCGCCGAGCGAAAGGATGCCGGAAACGCCAGTCGCGGCGGCGGGCTGCATCGGGGACTCGGCGGCGAGCACGTCGAGGATCGCCCCGACCGCGAGGCCCACACCCCCGTCACCGCCATCGATGACGACCACGCTTACCATCTGCGATGCCGGGCAGGACGGCCGGCCCAATACCTCGTCGATGTCGGCGAGGGGAGTGAACCCTTCGCCGCGACGGACGACGGCGCGGTCGGCGACGACCTGCACCTTGTCGCGGGCATACTGCTCGAGCCGCACCACCTCGGCCAGCGGCACGGCCACCCGGCGACCCGTGGGGGTGCCGCAGATGAGATACCGGTCGGCGATCTCCGCCGACGGCACCAGGGCCGCCTCAGGCTCGCGGGCGACGGGTGGCAGCCGGGCGATGCGTTGCAGGCCGCGAAGATCGAGGATCAGCACCACGCCGCCGTCGCCGAGGACGGTCGCCCCCGAGTAGAGGCCGAGGCCCGCGAGGAGTCCGCCGATCGGCTTGACCACGATGGTCGACAGGCTGGCGGCATCGAGCAGGTCGCGGCAGCGAAACTGGTCGGCGGCCGACTGCATGCCATCGACCACGATGCCAAACTCGTGGTCGTCGACGCGGACGAGCACCACGGTCCCCTCATCGCGGCAGGCGGTCGTCTCGCGGATGCCGAGAAACTGGTCAAGGAACAGGATCGGCACGAGCCGGCCGCGAACCCGCATCACCGGGGCGTCGGCCAGACCCTCGATCCGCGGGCCGCTGCGATCTCGGGAGACGGGCATCAGTTCGCCGACGGCCGACTGCGGGATGGCGAACCGTTCGCTGCCGCAGCGGACGACGAGCGCCGGCATGATCGCCAGCGTCAGGGGCACGTGCACGCGGACGGTGGTGCCCCTGCCGGGAACGCTGTGGATGTCGATCGTGCCGCCGATGGCCTCGATGTTGGTGCGAACGACGTCCATGCCGACACCGCGGCCCGACACGCTCGTCACCTGGGCGGCGGTCGAGAATCCGGGCTCGAAGATGAACTGCAAGACCCGCTCGGGCGACAGCGCCGCCGCCTCGGCAGCCGACACGAGCCCCCGGGCAATTGCCTTCTCCCGGACCTTCTCGAAGGCGATGCCGCCCCCGTCGTCGGAAACCTCGATCGTAACGCGGCCGCTCTCGTTGAAAGCCCGCAGCGACAGCCGGCCCGCCCGCGGCTTGCCAGCGGCGGCGCGCACGTCTGGCGGCTCGATGCCGTGATCGACCGCATTGCGGATCAGGTGCGTCAGCGGATCGCGGATGCTTTCGATCAGCGAGCGGTCGAGTTCGGTGTCGGCGCCGTCGATGACCAGCTGCACTTCTTTGCCGCACGACACCGCGAGGTCGCGGACGGTCCGGGGAAACCGGCTGAAGACGTGTTCGACGGGCTGCAGCCGCGTCTTGACCGCCGTCTCCTGCAGCGCGTTGGTGACCACGTTAATCCGCTGGGCGCACGCCTGCACCGCCACATCGTCGCTATCGACGCTCCGCAGCTGGTTGCGGGCGAGCACGAGTTCGCCCACGAGATCGAGGATCGAGGCGAGCAGTGCCACATCAACGCGGACGGTGGTTTCCGTGGCGGCGACGGTCGCCGAAGGGGATGGCGCGGGCGACGCAGCGGCGGCGGTGGCAGGCGGCGTGGCCGCCACGATCGGCTCGAAAGCCGGTGACTCCACCGCGGCTGGCTTTGCTGAAGGTGGCTCAACAGGGGTGGCCGGGGTCGATGGCGCAGCAGTGACTTCGACGGCGGCATGCGACTGCTCCGCCACCGCTGCGAGGGTCCGCGAGAGCTCACGGTAGTCGTGGTCTCCCTCGTTGCCAGCCGTCTCGATCGACTGGAGAATCGTCCGGACGGCGTCGACCATCGAATAGAGCGTGCCTGCGACACGATCATCGAGTCGGAGCTTGCCGTCACGGAGCTTGCCGAGCAGGTGCTCACCGCTGTGGGCAAGGGCACCAAGCTTCGAGAACCCAAAGAAGCCGCTGTTGCCCTTGATCGTGTGGACCGTGCGAAACACGCTCGCGATCCGCTGCGGGTCAGCCGGATCCGCCTCCAGCGCAAGGAGATCCTTGTCGAGTTGATCGAGGTTTTCACTCGACTCGACCAGAAACTCGTCGATGAACTCGCGGTTGTCGGACATCGAACTCGAGATGAGGCGAGACGGGTGCTACTCGCATCAGACAGGCGACCCTGCCGACCAGGAAAGAGGAGCGGCCTAGCCAAACTTTGCCGGCAGACCGAACCGCTCAAGCATACACCCGGTTTCGCGGCGCCGGCCCAGGGGTGGCGAGGCGGGACATGACCTGCCGCTACCCGCAGCAGCGGCACAACCGGCATGGTCGTGCTTCCCCACCACGTGGAAGCCGACTCGTGCACACTCGTAGAAGCCAGCTGGCTGTCCGGATCAGGGCGACCCCACGTAGGGAATGGTTGTCCACCTGCACCTGGATGCCGCGACGGGGCATAGGCAGACCCATCGCGACGGCCCCACGGCTTACGCCGTTGGGCTTCCTGAAACCTTCTCTACGGTGAGCTCGGGGCTGCCGATGCCCAAGAGCCGGGCTCGGCGGCCAGCGAAGCCAGGATGGCGAAGCGCAGCCGGCGTGCAGTGAGCGCAGGGCAGGATGCCCGTAGCGAACGTCCGGCGACGGGGCGTCGGCAGCCCCGAGCGGCGCACCTCGCGAAGGCCCCCATCGCTTACGCGATTGGGCTTCCTGACACAGCGAACGTCCGGCGACGGGGCACGGCCACCCCCGGACCGTGCGGCCCGCTCAGGCAGGCGACGGTTCCTTTGCTGCCTCAACCAGCGGCCAGAGAGCGTCGATGTCACCCTTGAAGATGTCACCGATCAGGATGTCGGTGATCAGTGGCTTGGCGTGGCCGTGGTCGCGGACGAGCTTGCCGAAGTTCAGGCCGTCGTAGAAGCCGCAGACGAGCTGACGCATCCGCTCCATCCCGGCGACGTAGTCTCGGCCCCACGAGCCGAGCGCCGCCTCCGACACGTCGCCTTGCTCCAGCCCCGCGGCGATCGCATCGGCCGCGAGTGCCCCGCTCTTGAGCGCGAGAAGAATGCCAGAGGAATAGAGCGGGTCGAGAAAGCCGAAGGCGTCACCCACGAGCACCCACCCGTCGCCTGCGACCTTCGAGGAACGATAGGAGTATTCCTTCGCCACGCGAAACGGCGCCACCCGCTCAGCCCCGGCGATCCTTGGCTGGAGGCCAGGGCACCTCGCGACCTCTGAGGTGAAGATCGCCTCCGGGTCCTTCGTGTCGCGGTTCTTGAACAGGTGGTCGAATGGCGCCACCACGCCGACGCTTGTGAGGTCGTTCTGGAGCGGGATGTACCAGAACCAACCGATCTTGCCGGTAGTCTGCATGACGAGCGTGGCGCCGGCGTCGCGGCCATGCTCGCGAGCCGCCCCTTTGAAGTAGCTCCAGACGGCCGCCTTCTTGAGCACCGGATCCCACTGCCTCAGGCCCAGCCGATCAAGAATCAGGCCGCTCTGCCCGGCCGCATCGACCACGACGCTGCAGCGGACCTCTTCCTCAAACCCGGCCTCATCAACCGTCCGCACGCCAATCGCGCGATCGCCCTCGAAGAGCACGTCGAGCACCCGCACGCCCTCACGCGCGTCGACCCCATGCCGCCGCGCGTTGTCGAGCATCAGTTGGTCAAACTCCTGGCGCGTGACCTGCCAGGTTCGCGAACTCTCGTGCGGCTTGTAATCGGCAAAGTAAAACGGCTCGGAGAGTCGCCCGTGCTCCGACACAAACTGAACGCTGTGCTTCTCGACAAACGGCCCGCCGCGAAGCTGCGGCAGGATCCCGAGCCGGTCGAGCACCCAGAACGTTTCGGGGATCAACGACTCGCCGACGTGGTAGCGGGGAAAACGCTCCCGCTCGTAGAGCCTGACCGATCGGCCCTGCTGGGCGAGGAGCGTCGCCGCCGTGGCACCAGCTGGACCGCCACCGATGACCACGACTTCTGGATGGGATGCTTGAATCATGCTGGCCCAACTCCGCGAGGCTGCCATCGAGGCCCAAGGCATGAGCCCAGGGCATGAGCCTGGGGCATGAACCGGGAGCATAAAACAGTAGCCGGCTGGCCGCACCGCGGCCAGCCGGCCCAAAGGATCAGGATTCAAACTGCCGCAGGGCCTCGATCGCGGCGACCGCCCGGTCGAGCCCGCCGAGCCGGCCGATCGCCTTCTTGGCGGCGACGAGGTCCTCGACCGAAATCTTGGTCTTCGATTTGCCAGTCTTGTTCGCCTTGTTCGCTGCGACGGCGGCTGCAGCCAAATTGCCGGCCTTCCGCCGCTTGCGGGGCCTGAAGCCCATCCGCTTGAGCACCATGCTCACCTGGGGAGACGAGACATCCACCCCCTGCTTCTTCAGCGTCGCGATGATCGTCACCGGGCGAGGCTTCTCACCCTTGTCTTTCATCGCCGTCGCGACCTTGCGGATCTCTGCAGACTTGTTGACGTCGGCAGCGGGCTTCTTGTCGGCGGACTTCTTCGGATCGGCCATAGGTGCTCCAGGAATACTACACGGAGAAAACATCGGTCGGTATTACACCAATGGCAATCCGACATATCGCAATTAAATAACTTACCAAGCCACCGCGATCAACCACCCTGTGGTTTGCTGCGATACACGCTCACTGGAGTGGTACTCCACAAGGAACATTGTCTCCACGGTAACTGCGAGAAGCAGCCGCCCGAATCACCGTGCTGGTCAATCCTGCAGATTGAACAGCCGCTTGAGCGCATCGAGCAGCCCGTGGGGCGGCCCGGAGTGGCTCTCCGTGCGGAGCGAGGCCAGCGGCGGGTGCAGCATCTTCGCCGCATACCGATCGAAGGCCTGGCGGATCTCGCCGCGATCGGCCTCCGCCAGGTGGGGCAGGCGCCGGAAAAGTCGGTCGAGTTCCGCCTCACCCGTTTCCGTCCAGCCCGCCCGGAGTTGCTCGATCACCGGTGCCGTGGTGCGATGGTGCATGTCGCCCATGAAGCGGCGAGCCTCCTCGTCCACGATCGCCAGTGCGCGGGGAAGTTCGCGCTGCCGGCTCTTGCGGTTCGCCTCGCACGCCGCAGCCAGGTCGTCGACGCAGTAGAGCCAGACGCCCGGCCGCTCGCCGATCCGCGGATCGAAGTCACGTGGCACCGCGAGGTCGAGCACCACCAAGGGCCTCCCCTCGCGCTGGGCCTCGACGCGAACGAAGAGAGCGAGCGGCACGACATGGTCGCTGGCGCCAGTCGTGCTTACCACGAGATCGGCGGCGGCAAGTTCCCGCTCCAGATGATCGAACGCCGCCGGCCTGGCATCGACGCGGGCTGCCAGGTCATCGGCCCGGGCTGCCGTCCGATTCACGATCACCACGTCGCGGGCTCCGGCCTCGCGGAGATACCGCAGCGTCTCGGCCGCCATCTTGCCCGCGCCCACGAGCAACACTCGCTTGTCGTCAAACCGCTCGAAGACGCCACTGGCGAAGTCGGCGACTGCGACGCTCGGAATCGACACCCGCTCCCGGCCGAGCGCCGTCTCCGAAGTGACCCGCTTGGCGGTTCGCAGCGCGGCCTGAAACAGGCCCGCCGTGAGCGGCCCCGACGTGCGGCTGTCTTGCGCGATGGCCCAGGCCTGCTTCACCTGCGCGAGAATCTGCGGTTCCCCGAGCACCATGCTGTCGAGGCCCGCCGCGACGCCGAAGAGGTGGCGAACGACCGCATCGTCATGCTCGCGGGCGAGGAGCGGCCCGAGCGCTGCGGCATCGATCCCGCGACACTCGGCGAGAAACCTCACGAGTTGTTCAGGCGGCGGCGCGTCGATGCCGTTCTCTCCCGCGGCATAGAACTCAACGCGATTGCAGGTGGAGAGCAGCACGCCCTCGCGGCCGGGAAAGCAGTCGCGAAACCGTGCGAGCGCCTCGGCGGCCTGCTCCGCCGAGAAGGCGAGCCGCTCTCGCAGCGCCAGCGGCACCGTGCGGTGCGTGCCTCCCACGAGGGCCAGTGTCATGGCACCTCCTCGGTCGCCGTCGGCACGGCCACAGCATCCGCTGCCATCGGCTTACCGTGCCGCGTCGTGCCGAGCACTCCCCAGGCGATCGAGGCCGCGAGCACCGCGAGGCTCACCAGCGCCAGCCTGGCCGTGGTCCGGCCGCCGTCCGCCCGCGGCCGCGCGGCGGCGGCGATCCGCGCCGCGATCATCAGCCAGGCGACGACGGCCGCCATCCGCAGCACCACCGGATCGGTCCAGGGAACGGTCTCCATCAGTCCCCGCCCGCGGTTGACCGCGTTGAGCACGATGCCCGAGGCGAATCCGGCCGCCGCGGCCCAGGCGGCGACCGCCGGCGTGCGGGCGGTGATGTGGGCCAGTCGCTCGAGGCTGGGCATGCGGAATCCGCGCACCGGCGACTCCTTGCGGGCCAGACGTCCCGCCTGAATGAGCCACATCAGCCCGGCGATCGCCCCGAGCACCACGCTCACGCTCCACACCAGGTGCAGCCCGCCGTGGATCCGGCCCCAGAAGAGCGACGCCGAAT